>Ga0206127_1000646_pt1 | contig 41966 bp, 55 predicted proteins | sample Helgoland_Spring_6_FD_148646 | JGI IMG/M metagenome (GOLD analysis project Ga0206127, IMG submission 148646) | Pelagic subsurface seawater microbial communities from Kabeltonne, Helgoland, North Sea - Helgoland_Spring_Bloom_20160419_1 | ecosystem: Environmental > Aquatic > Marine > Epipelagic ...
GTGTTGGTGTTAAAATGCTTGTGAGAAAATATCAAGATGCTTTAAAGAAGATTAAAAAAGATGTTTCTAATTTAATGAGCAAGATGGTTAAAGAAAGCACGGTAAGGAGTTTATCTCCATATACAGTTGAGGTAATAAAGAAAACTTATGAAATGTTCCGTAAACAATAAATCTGGAATCGTGCTGACACGATTGGAAAGATTAATAAAAGAGTTTTTTCCGTATTCTCAAGAACGCTTAGGTTTTGATAAACCTGTCGTGGTTGAGCTTCATTCGGACAAGGAAAATTCTGAAAAGGATTTTGGAAAGACTGCTCATTATTCGCCTTCTGAAATGAAGATTGTGTTATATGTCGATGGACGGCATCATAAAGATTTACTTCGATCTTTATCTCACGAATTAGTGCATCACGCTCAAAACTGCCGTGGTGATTTTGATGGTGATTTTACAACTCAAGAAGGTTATGCACAAACAGATGAACATTTAAGAAAAATGGAAGAAGAAGCCTATCTTGTAGGAAATATGACCTTCCGTGATCATGAAGACGCCATCAAATCCGAACAGCTTTATGAAAAGCTAGTTAAAGAGTGGTGTAAGTAATGGCGTATAGAGATTTAAAAGGCATAGAATCAGAAATCAACATTGTTGTTCCTAGTTCTGCAAATGGTGCTACTGCTGTTGCAAGTGGTTCTTGGGCTGCTGCAAAAGCAGGAACTAATATTGCCTCAAGTGGATCAAATATAGTAGATATCGCGTCTTTTGTTGCCGGTGGTGTTTATTTTTGCGGACGGGCTCATCTTATGTTTGATATCCCTGAAAACTTGTCTCGGTTAGATCATAACCCTCAATTGAAAGTTTTTCCTTACACCACTCACTATACAGCTTCCATCCTTGCTACAAGTAATGCAGTGACTCCTAAAGACCCTATTGGCGGCACCGACAGTTCGATTTTAGGTAAGACCTTATTCACGAACACACAGTTAGGAGCAGGGGCTTTGTTATCAGCCGCAAGCGGAATCTTAACTAAAGATGCATACAATGTAATACAACTTAATCAGCTTGCAACCTTTTACTGCCTTACACAAGGAAAGTTTATTGTTTCGTTAGTAAACGCTACTCACGATTATGCTAACTCGGCTCCTACAGGAGTACAGGCAGCAGGGACTACTTATACACAATTGAGACCTGCGGGACATGCAAATGGTCCTGTCTTGGTTCTTAAAAAGCCTTGGTTTATCGATAGTGAAGGGACAGAGTTTCAAGTTGATACTGACTTCGTTATCAAAGCTAATGATGTTTCAGTGAACCAAAGGAATCGAAGGGTCGCGCAGCTTCCGTTTGGAACTGCGTTAAAGGGACCAGCCTCGATGAGGTTAAGAAACGATATATATCAAGTGACTAGAAGCTAAAAGAACTATTTAATAGTTAGAGGGTTATGTTATAATGACTACTGAACAAATGAAAAATATTATAAAAGAAGAGTATCATAAGATTCAACAAGATCTTTATCAAGAGATGCTAGATGAAAGGGCATTTGAAGCCAAGTGCAAAGATCTTCCCGAAAGAATAGAAGAGGAAGAGGAACTAGAAGAAATTTCTGCTGTAAGCACTGGTTCTGTCCAGGGCACCGCAGGTAATAACAATGATGAAGAATCTCTAATTAGAGAAGAAGACCTTGTTGAAAAAATTATGAATATGCTTTTACAAAAGGAGAACAAATAAATGCAGATGGATCGTCATGAGTTCTATGAAGAACTTAAATTAAGAAAAGTAATTCGTGAAGGAATCAAAGATATCCTCACCGAAGAAAAGAAGGCAGTTGCACAATCTTTAAACGAAGAGAAGATGCTCCGCAAACACATTAGAAAATTAATCACTGAGGTAGGGACTCCTGATGTTGAAGTTTCTCCTGAAAGATCTACTGGTATTAATGTCCTTGAAGATCTTTTGAAAAAAATTATCCCAACCCTTGAAGATGATTACAAAAAACTCACCACGAATATCGAACAAAGAGAAAGCTTTCGAGCACACATCCTTGCTGCGGCTGATAGGACACTGCGTCCCGTTGAACTAAACAAGGATTCTTCAGAAGAACTGGAAGAGCAGATTGATATTGAGGTTGATGCTGAAGATGATAATGTAGATCCTGCTTTCATTGATATTGATCCTGGAGAAGAAGAGCCGGAAATTGAAGAAGAAGAACCTGATGAAAGAGAAACCTTCGGTGTAGAAGGACAAAATCTAACTGGTCGTAATGTTGCTTTTGAAGCTTTCAAAAAAGTTGAGAACCAAATTGTTGATGCATATGATGTTCTTTCTGATGAAGAAGATAAAGGTTTATTTTATGATTACTTAATCAAGAATATCGATCTATACTTTGATAAATTTGAAACTGATCTGGAAGCAACTCCTGATACTCCTGAAGTATTAGATGATAGTGAGGTTGAATTAAACGATCCTGAAGCTAGTGCTGATACTGGTGGTCTTGAATTAGATGATGAGATTGAATTAGATGATGAGACTCTTACTTCTGCACTAGGTGCTTAATGTGGTATAAGAAAAGACGTAGATATAATCCTAAAATTAAAGAAGGACAATACTATTCTATTTCAAATAAACTGAAAAGTCAAGAGAAAACTAATGATCAGTTTGAAATCATGCTTTCTAACCTAACTCTTGAAGAAATAGTTGGTTTAAGATTAGAATTAGCTGCTAAGTCAGTTAAGAATAACTTATATGGACTTAAGATATGGTATGATTTACCTAATATAATTAAAGATGCAATATTAAAATATACTTACTCTGCTTCTAGAACTAATGGAGAAGGAGCTAGTTTCTTAGGTTTATCTACTATTGAATTTATTCAATTAATTAAAAGGTTTAATACTAAAGAATACTTTAAAAAAGATTAATTAAATTAAGTATTTATCTTATTATACATAATAGCATATCACGTAATTACCAGTAAGTAAATCTTATATTTTAAGTCAAGTTTATTCTTCAGTAATTATAATATCTTAACCAGTAAAAAAAATATTTACCTATTGTCTTATTCAGTTTCACTAGTTATAGTGTCTAATGAATTTAAGCCAACCGATTAAGAAGATGAGAAAGAAACTCCGTGAGTCATATTACGAAGTTTATTTTTATTTAGATTCTCTGTTAAATCAGTATGTTGTACCTTATTTGTGGACTGAAATCCACCAGTCTGTGATAAAGACTGGAGACTTGGTTCATCTTAAGCATAAATTCACAATCCAGAAATATCATGGAATTGTTTTGAATGAGCCCAGAAGAGTGATAACCACATACGGCTTGCTAAGTGGCGGCGATAATATCCGACATGTTGTAGACGTCCAGTGGAACTATGGAAAGAAGACGTTTACTAGGTGTGAGTTTTGTGATAATTTAGAAGTAATCTCAGGAGGAAAATAGTGTCTGGTTGGCATTGTGGATCTGGTGCAGAAATACTCTACGAAGATATCCTTGATTTAATCAAAGAGCACACTCGAAACAATGGAACGATCTTTATTGGAACCGACAGTCACGTTGAACGACAGCAGTGCATTTTCTCCACAGCAATATGTTTCCATGGCGCAGACGGACAAACAGGTGGCAGGTACTTTTTTAAAAAAACAAAGTTTGAGGCTTTGAAGTTTCCAACAATATTGGAAAGAATTACTTTAGAAGTTGAGAAGTCAGTCAAATTATCTTTGAGTATTTACGAGCAGTTTCCTGATTCAAATATTGAAATTCATTTAGATATATCATCAGCAGATAAGAAAGAAAAAACAAGCTCTTATGCAGATATGTTAATCGGTTATGCTAAAGGTGTTGGGTTCACTTGTAAAGTAAAACCAGAGGCTTTCGCCGCAAGCTCTATAGCTGATAAACATTCAAAATAACTTGACTTTTATCTATTTATTGCTATAATCAATAGGAGTTTCGCTTTATGAAATGGGAAACAAAAGATAAATTATTAAAAACGGGGTTTGTATGTGCTATCATTATGATGATCGTTGGAATAGGACTTTCTTTTCATGAATGCCAAAGAGACGTTGTTAAAAAGAATTGGTATGGCGAGCAAAGCAGCAAGAGTGCTGTTGAGCAAGAATGCCCCTGTATTAACGATTGTCGATAATGCGGGGTATCATAATTGGTAATGAATCAAGCTGTTAACTTGAGATATGTAGGTTCGAGTCCTACCCCCGCAGTCCGCAATGGGGATGTAGCTCAGTTGGTAGAGCGCTGCCTTTGCAAGGCAGATGTCGCAGGTTCGACTCCTGTCATCTCCATTCTTTAAAAATTTAATTTGGCTCCTTAGCTCAGTTGGCTAGAGCGGCTGATTTGTAATCAGCAGGTCCACGGTTCGAATCCGTGAGGAGCCTTCGGTCACAACAAAAAGAGGTAAAATGCTTACTAAAGATCAAATTCTAGAAGAATCTAAATATTTCCTTGGACCCAGCAATAAGTTGCTAAAAAACAAATATGTAAAACGCCGAGATCTCATTACTTTCTTGGTTAAAAAGGGCTTGTTCTCTAGTTTTGAGGAGAGATCTTGTTTAAAACGAGAACTTAAAAAAAGAAAAATCAAGTTTGCTAAAGACATAAGCCAGAAAGATCTTGTCGATCTTGCATTGAGAAAAAAGCTAAACTTTAATGAGTTCATTTTATAAATTGGAGGATAATATGACAGACACAGAGAAAATTAAAGAAGGTCCTAAGTGGACAAACGACCGCCTCTTTTCTTTGCACCTTGAGGCATTGGAAAGAATTGAAAAATTAAAAGTTGAATGGTCCAACAAAAAAGCCCCCAATATGCAGACAAAGGTCCGTAGAAGGGCAGATGGACGTTTTCAGGTAAAATACAGAAAAGAACCAGTACTAAACGAAAAGGAGACTAAAGATGGGAATCGTAACCGAAAAAATAAAAGAACTACAAGCAGCCCAAAATTTAACGCTGACGCAGGTATTTGAAAAATACCCATTCTTGGCAGAACTTCAACATGAAGAAGTCTTGCAAGAACAAGGAAAGGTCGAAGGACGCTCCATAAATGAAAAGCAACTTAAGCTTTTGTTGGGATGAAAATGATAGATGAAGATTTAAAACCACTTCGGGAGTACTATCACAAAGAAACCCCGAAAGATCTTGTTGTCTTGATGAATGTGAACTACCACAAAAAGACAGCTACCTTGTTTTATAAACAAACAGAAAACGTAGAGATTAAAAGCTTTGATTGGTGTAAACAGAATTTGGTGTTATTAAATGAATTCAATCGATAAAACAAAAGAAATTTATATTTTTGATGTTGACGGGACCCTTACCCCTCCTAGACAAACTATAAATACAAATTTTGCTTCATTCTTTACAGAATTTGCTTTAAAAAACCAAGTTTACCTTGCTTCTGGAAGTGATTTAGAGAAAATCGAATCTCAATTGCCTGAAAGCATTTTGAAAACTGTTCACGGTGTGTTCACCTGCATGGGAAATTGTTTCCATCAATATGGAAAGAAGATATATCAAAATGATTTTATCGAAGTTCCTGGGCTCCGTGAAGATTTAAAGGACAAAGTGCTTTCTTCCAAGTACCCTAAAAGATTTGGCAACCATATCGAAGATAGAGTCGGAATGATCAATTTTTCTGTTGTCGGACGCAATGCAGATCAAGAGGCTCGCGAGGAGTATTCTTCTTTTGACAAAGAGGTTAACGAACGAACCTTGTTTGCGTCAGTGTTAAATAACAAATATAAAAATAAGGTCACTGCTGTGGTCGGCGGCGAGATAAGCATCGACATCTTTAATCCTGGAAAAGATAAATCACAGGTCTTAACATATCTTGAAAACAATGCTATGATCTCACAAAACACTGTAATTAATTTTTATGGTGATAGAACAGAGTTTGGCGGAAATGATTTTGCCCTGGCATCAGCGATTGAAAATTCACAATATGAGAATAACGTTGTAAGGGTTGAAAGTTGGAAAGAAACTTGGAAAAAAATTCTTTTTCTACAAGCTAAAAAAATATAATTTAAGGAGTTTTAAAATGGCAACCACCAAAGAATTGGAAACAAAAGTAAACAATATCACATCGCGCTTGAGCGACCTTCGTGATGATATGGCAGTTTTGCAGAATGAGTTAGCAACTGTTGTTAATAGGATCGAACAAGATATGAAACGAGTCATTACAGAAATAAAAACTAATAAAGGATAAAAATGATTTCAACTAAATGGATTTCCGAAGTGGATTCGGATGAACAACCAAACGCTACCCGTGGAGGAGACGAAGCCGGTAGCAGTTCTGAAAAAGATCAAGTAACATCGGCTAACAATAGAATTTATTTCTATTCGGAAGTTACTCGTCCCAAGATCCTTGCTTTGAATAAGTCTATTAAGAATTTAGAAATCAATATGACGAACAAAGCCTGCGCTCTCCAAACAACTGCTATTGGAGATATCCATCTCCACATCAATTCATATGGTGGAAGCGTTTTCGCTGGCTTTTCTGCTGTAGATTATATTAAGACGTCTGAAGTGCCTGTGACCACTGTGATCGATGGTTGTGCCGCCTCTGCTGCTACAATAATGAGCGTGGTAGGAGAACATCGAATGATGCACGAACACTCTTTTATGCTTATTCATCAACTCTCTGCTGGAAGCTGGGGTAAGTATGAAGAGCTTAAAGACGATATGGCTAATAACGATCTCTTGATGAAAACCATCCGAGATATTTATATCCAACACACAAAGATACCTGCAAAAGAGCTTGCAAAAATGCTCAAGCATGACCTGTGGTGGACCGCAAAGACCTGTTTGAAGTATGGTTTAATCGACGAGATTATCGTTTAATTAATACATTTAGTCAAACATTCACGACCAACACAATCACAGTTATTTCCATCGATAGTATCAAGATACTTTTTGAGACTTACATCATCTAAGTAAATCTTTTTTGATTTCTTTTCTGGAATATCTGTCCACTCGGTTCTAATACCTCTGGGTACATTATGTGGTGTGTATTCCTTGATATAAGCCATCAAGTCTTTATGATGCGGACCAAAAGACAGATGATGATACCTACTGTGTACAGAGTGAATCATACCAATAAGTTCGCCTTGCACGTTGAAAATTGGTGAACCTGAACTTCCTCCGATGGTGGGAATCGTATACAAAGCCATACCCCAGTATTTACCAGAATATCGACCTTCCAATACTGGAATAGTCTTTTCACCGAATACTCCCAAAGAAGCAGCAAAGTTGTACACCTTATCGCCAACATCGGGTGCATCATCCCAATTGATAGGAAGGTTGGGAATCCTTAATGATTTGGAGTGAAGAATGCAAACATCTTGTGTTTCGTTAAAGTCTACAGTAACTGTAGCATGCCTATTGCCTTCAGAATCAACAAGGAATGTATGTTGTGTAACTTTTACATTTTTAAGTCCGAAAGGAACACCCATCGCCGGATTGCAAGTATGCCCAGTTGTTAAAACGTATTTCCCACCAACTGAATCAGCGATAGCAGAACCAGAAGAGGAAGAGGACATTTTAAATGTATTACAGATATCTCCTGTACAGTGCTCGATAACATAAAGTGATTCAACTTTCACCATTGAGTCAATGTTGATTAATTCACCTAACTTGTATTGTGATTTAATAGGGATATGACTGCAAGAGCTACAAGATACTAGCACTAAAAGAGAGAGTAGGGACAGTAAATACATTTTAAACTTTAACATGGCTTATGATATCCTTTTGCAAATAGCAAGCTATATGTAACTAGGAGTTATATACTAAAATGGATTCTAACAAGAAAATAATTGCTTTAAGTGGGGGCTTTGACCCACCGACCAGAGGTCAGGTGGCAATGATCCAAGAAGCTGCTGAATTAGGAGACGTTATTATAATTCTTAATAGTGACGAATGGTGCGCCACAAGAAGGTGGGATGGTAAGAATTTTCTTCCTTTTAAAAAAAGAAAAAGCATCTTATTAGAGATCCCTGGGGTTATAAACGTTGTAAAATCGAAAGATAATGACGGGACCGTGTGTGCTACATTGAGACACCTTAATCCTGATTTCTTTGGTAATGGTGGACAACGCACCGTGGATAACACACCAGAAGTAGATGTATGTAAAGAACTTGGTATTGGAATGTTATTCTTCTTAGGGAAAAACTTCCGCCCAACAGCTTCTGAAATTTTAGAAATAGCTATAGGAAGCGCTGAAGCCAACAATGAACACTAGGTGTCAAACTTGGAACCTGTAATCATAGGAACATATTTGGTGGATCTGCGCCCTGATCGGACTTATCATCCAAATCCAAAAAATATTTAAAGGCTCCTAGTGTGGGGGAGAGAGTGAAGTGATTGAATTCGACATGTACTGAATGAATCATCCCAACTAACTCTCCTCTTTTATTTACGATTATTGACCCTGATGATCCAGCCGCCGCCGGAATAGTATACGCTGCCATACCATTTTTTTCACCTACATAATATCCAGTTAACAATGGGACCATATGGTTTGCAAAGATGCCTTGAGGAGCAGCAAAATTATAGACTTGTTCATCGTACTCTGGAATCGAGTCAGCGATAGGAACTGGGTCCTGCCACAGTGTGTCAGCCTCTAAAATGCAAATGTCTTCTCCCTTATCTAGTTTTTTTATTTTTAAGACATGTTTCATATTATGTATATCATACCCATATAATTTAACTTCGACTTCAATTTCTCCATTTACAAGTTTCTTTAGCTCTGAAGAGTCGTTTGGAGTACAAGAATGAGCAGCCGTAAGGACTACTTTTTCACCTTCAAATTCGATAACAGCGCCACTACTCGATGCGTTAAAAGTTTTTTGTAAACAACTTCCGTCGTCACATATTTTTACTTGTTCTTCGATAACAACTCGGACAAAGGAACTTCTTGCATCTATAAATTTCTTCTCCTTAATCTTGGTACAGGAGCTAAATACTATAGAGAGACAAAATATGATTAACGTAGTTCTCATCTTAAAGTAAATATATATTAAGAATAACTTTTTAGCTCATTTAATTTTTTAAGGACCCTTAATGAAAAAAACATATGTTCTAGATACGAATGTTCATCTAGCCGATTCCTCCGCCGTGTTCAAGTACGAAGAGCACGATATTATAATTCCTATAAAAGTTTTAGAAGAAATTGACAAGCATAAAAAACGTCAAGATGGAGTCGGGGCAAACGCACGGCACTTCATTCGTATCCTCGATGACCTTCGTGCTCATGGCAACCTTCATAATGGAGTACAGATCCCAGAAGGCGGCAAGTTAGCAGTAAGAGGATATGATCCTATTTTTATGCCAGCAGGGCTTGAAGATGATGATCCAGATAATCAAATTATTGCAACTGCTTTAAAAGAAAAATCAAAATATAAAAGAAAAAAGATCATTCTTGTAACCCAAGATATCAATATGAGAGTTAAATGCGACTCCTTGGGGTTCCCAAGCGAAGATTATAAAACCAATAAAATCATCAATACCCACGAAGAGTTATTCTCTGGCTTTACAAAACACCTAGTAGATGATCAATTCATAGATCAGTTTTACGCTGGGAAAGAAAGAGTATCACTAGACCCAGAAGAAGGCAGCTTTCATCCTAATCAATGTATTATGCTGGTCTCAAGCCAAAACGAAAAGAAAACAGCTTTAGCAAAATTTATAAATTATAATAACCCTCTTGTTAACATTAACGATTATAAGAATGAAGCTTGGGGCGTCCATCCCCGCAACAAAGAACAAAAATTCGCTTTAGATTTGTTATCTGATCCAGACCTTCCTATTGTAACAATCACAGGAAAAGCAGGCACAGGTAAAACACTCCTTGCTCTAGCTTCAGGCTTAGAGCAAGTGCTGGAAAAAGGAATATATAAAAAACTCATTGTATCGAAACCAGTTCAGGCGATGGGTTCTCAAGATATCGGCTTTCTTCCAGGAACTCTTGAAGAAAAAATGCGCCCCTGGTTAATGCCAATTCAAGATAATTTAGATTTCTTAATGAATGGCGAAGCCAAGAATATTGAACACCTATATGAAGATGGAACCATTGAAATTGAAGCTTTGAGTTATATTCGTGGACGTTCTATCTCAAATGCATATGTGATTATCGATGAGGTGCAAAACTTAAGTCCGCACGAATTAAAAACTATTGTCACCCGCGTCGGTGAAAACACAAAGATAATTTTAACTGGCGACGTGGAACAAATCGATAATGTTTATTTAGATTCAACATCTAATGGATTGAGCTATGCTATTGAAAAGTTTAAAGATTTTGATTTAGCTGGACATATTTCTCTCACTAAGGGAGAGAGATCTAAAGTCGCTACTTTAGCAGCGAAGGTTTTATAAAACTTAACATTGTATCAAATTTAAGATAAGATCTTGTTTTTTAAGGAGAAGCGATTATGTCATTAGAAAATGAAAACCCGTTATTAGACCAAACTGTTGAAGCAGAAACGCCTTTAAAGGACATGCTACTTACCTACGTTGGAGATAAAACAAGCCCAACAGATGACGAGGTAACAGTTCAAATGATCGTCAATACAGTAGCAGAAGAGTTTCCAGAATTCCTTACTGTTGTAGCAGAAGAAAACTGGGTTCGTGGTTATCGACAAGCTTTAACTGATGTAGAAACTGGTCAAAAAGCTTATAACGAATATTTATCTGAACAGGAATCTAAAGAAAATGACGAACAACAAGATACAACAACTGATTGAAGAATCGCATAAGTATAGAACAAAAAATACTAAATATCATAACCTTTTTAGTATTGAAGTTTTCGTAAGCGACCCCTTACCTGAGAACATTGATCTTAATTCGGTTTTTTCTTTTATTAATGATAGAATTCCACCATTTATTATCAATCTAATCGATGTTGTATACGTTGGGTTCTTCCGAGATTTAGAAGATCGAAATATCAATGCTAAATATTCGGATGGGGCAATATATGTAACAAATGAACAAGACAGCGGCGAAGATATGGCTGATGACATCATTCATGAGCTTGCTCACGCCCTAGAAGAGGCTTACGGTCAAGACATCTATCAAGATGGAACGATTGAGCAAGAATTTCTTGGCAAAAGAAAAAAACTTGAAAGACTCTTGAGATATATGCAATTTGACACTCACCTATATGATTTCGAAAAAACAGAATATGATAAAAGATTAGATTTCTTCTTGCATAAAGACATCGGCTATGATATAGTGGACCCACTAGTTAATGGGCTCTTCGTAGACGCTTATGCTGCAACTTCTTTGAGAGAATACTTTGCAACTGGATTCGAAGATTACTATTTAAATAATGGAGAATTCATTAAAAATATGAATCCTGTTTTATATCGAGCAATAAACAATTTAAACGACTTGGAGTAAATTAAATGACTGTTGAAATCAAAGTACGCGACGAAGGCGATAAGGTAATCGCTGATGTTACATTACCACGCTATGGAGGCTCCACAGGTCAGCCCCCTGTAGATTGCAGGGTCACCGTTCAATATGTACAAAAGAATTTAGAATCCCTCGGGTATTCCCTAGAGGAAGGTGAGGGTCCAATGTTGAGAAACAGATACGGGGATGAATCTGGTACTTATGTATTTAAGAAAGTCGCTCCCCCTAAAGCCGCCCCCCGCTCGCCAGACGAACCAATAGCTCACGTCAAAATCGTCAAAAAAGAATTTAAAGAAGTGATTAAAAAGCCAGAAGAGATCAAGGAAAAAGTTGTAGAAAAAGAGATCCAAGAGGTTAAGAAAGAAGAAGAAAAGGTTGTAAAACAACCAACCCCTCTTCCATCTAAAAATACTCCTAGAACTATGAAACGACGAACAGAGAGTTAAAATGCCCCATATCTCATTTTCTGAACTAAAGGCTTGGGACCAGTGCGCCCATTATCACAAACTAACTTATCTTGACAAAGTAAGGTTATTTAAAGGCAATGAGTATACTGCTTTTGGCAAAGCCATTCACGAAGTTTACGAACACAATGTCAATTGTCTTAATGAAGGTACTGATCCTGGTGACTTAATTGATAGGTTCAAAGAGTGCTTCTTAAACGAGCTACTCACCCTTAAAGCTGATGGTCAAGAACTTAACAAGAAGCTTATTGGTGATTTAAAGAATCAAGGGCAATCTTTAGCAAATTTAGCGATACCAGCACTAAAAGACTATTTTGGTGAATTTGAGATTATCAAAGCAGAAGAATCGATATTCGAAGACATTATAGAATATGAAGATAATCAATATCAATTTAAAGGCTTCATTGATTTAGTGTTGAAGACTCCCGATGGCAAGTATCATGTCATTGATTGGAAGACTTGTAGCTGGGGCTGGGATGCAAGAAAACGATCAGATCCTATGATCACTTACCAGCTAACCTTCTATAAGAAGTATTATGCTCAAAAACATAACATAGACCCTAAAAACATAGAAACGCACTTCGCACTTGTTAAAAGAACAGCCAAAAAAGACTTTGTTGAATTATTCAGGGTAACCAGCGGTCCTAAAAAAACTAAAAATGCCCTTAACTTATTACAAAAAGCACTCTATAATATTGATTCAAAGCTTTTTGTTAAGAACAGGTTATCTTGTTCTCGATGTGAGTTTTTAAATACTGAACATTGTAAGTGAGGAATGATTTTGGATAATAAGATTAAAGTTCTTGTAATGAGCGACCACCCGTTAAGCCCCTCCGGTGTTGGAATCCAAACAAGGAATATGATTGAGGGTCTTTTAGAGACAGGCAAGTTTAAATTTGTCTGTTTCGGTGGTGCTATTAAGCACGAGGACTACAAGCCCCAAGTGACTGATAAGTGGGGACAAGACTTCGTTATCTTCCCTACGGATGGATACGGTTCAGCAGAATCAGTAAGAGGGATGTTAAGGCAACAGCGCCCTGATATAGTTTGGTTTATGACTGATCCTCGTTTTTTCACTTGGTTGTGGGATATTGAAGATGAAGTCCGAGCCCTATGTCCAATGGTCTACTATCACGTTTGGGACAATTATCCATTCCCAATGTTTAATAAAGGCTATTACAATTCAAATGATGTTATTGCTTGTATCTCAAAAGTAACTTATGACATTGTACAAAACGTGGCACCAGAAGTAGAATCTCATTACATTCCACACGCTGTCGATTCAGAGATTTTTAAAAAGCTGGACCCTGAAGAGATTAAATCCTTTAGAGATACACATATGAACCAGCACGATAAAAATCCTGACCGCCTTATCTTTTTCTGGAATAATAGGAACGCCCGCCGCAAAATGAGCGGCAGTCTTATATTCTGGTTTAAAGACTTTCTTGATAAAGTCGGTCATGACAAAGCAACATTGTTGATGCATACAGATCCAAAAGATGTTCATGGTCAAGATCTAGAATACCTTATTAAAGAATTAAAACTCGACGATGGACAGGTATTGATCTCAAAAGAGAAAATCCCTCCACAACACCTTTCTATGCTATATAATATGGCTGATTGCACTATCAATATTTCTGATGCAGAAGGTTTTGGATTGGCAACTCTGGAATCACTCTCTTGTGAAACACCAATCATTGTCAATATGACAGGAGGGTTGCAAGAACAAGTAACTGATGGAGAAGAATGGTTTGGCATTGGAATCGAACCAGCTTCCAAAGCTATAATTGGCTCACAGGATGTTCCTTATATATACGAAGATAGGGTTTGTAAGGACGACTTTGTTAATGCATTAATGGAGTTTTACAACTTGTCTAAAGAACAGAGAGAGGAGCTAGGCAAAAAAGGTCGCGCCCACGTAACAAAGAATTATAACTTTGAAGATTACCATAAACGATGGCTAGACTTGTTACTCGATGTTTATGAAAACCGTGGCTCTTGGGATACTCGTAAACAATACAGCAGATGGGAGATGAGTGAAATAGTATGAAAAAAGTCTTTGTAAGAGGTCCGATCTTATCTAGATCTGGATACGGAGAACACGCACGTTTTTTGATGCGCTCCCTTCGAAAATATGAGGGTAGGTTATTCGACATTTATGCACACAGTACTAACTGGGGACATACTGGTTGGGAAATAGAAGATGATGAAGAAAGGCAATGGCTTGACAATATCTTTAAAAAGACTCAAGAATATGCTGCAAAAGAAGGAAAGTTTGATTTATCCCTTCAGGTAACAATTCCAAATGAATGGGAAAAGCTTGCAGATATCAATGTAGGTGTCACTGCCGGTATTGAAACTACAATGGTTGCACCCATTTGGCTCCAAAAAGCGTGGGATATGGATAAAATCATTACAATCTCACAGCATTCAAAAACTGTATATGAAAACACAACATACGACGCAACCAATAATTCAACAGGAGAAAAGTTTGTCGCCAAATGCAACACTCCGATTGAAATTGTCCATTATCCAGTTCGTAATGTTGAATCAGAAGATTTAAACATCGATTTTGAAACAGACTTCAACTTCCTTGCTATTGCCCAATGGGCACCTCGCAAAGCCCTTGAAGAGACTGTAGTCTGGTTTTTAGAAGAATTTAAAGACAATGAAGACGTAGGGCTTGTATTAAAGAGTTTTGGCGTCAATAACAGTTATCAGGATAGAATCAGCCTTAAAGCGCACATCAAACAGTTGTTAGACAATGTGCCTGATAGAAAGTGCAAGGTTTATCTTATCCATGGCAATATGAAGGCTGAAGAAATCCATTCTCTTTACACTCATCCAAAAGTAAAAGCGATTGTCTCCTTGACTCACGGTGAAGGATTCGGACTTCCTCTTTTTGAGGCAGCGTATTCTGGACTACCAGTTATCGCACCAGAGTGGAGTGGTCACTTGGATTTCCTTTGTATGCCAGTGAAAGACAAAAAAGGCAAAACAAAAGTTAAGCCGATGTTCGCCTCGGTAGAATATAGTATTAGCAATGTCCACCCAAGCGTCGTATGGGACGGTGTTATCCAAAAGGAATCGAAATGGGCTTATGCAGACAAAAATTCTTATAAAAGAAAGCTTCATGAGGTTTATAATGATTACTCGCGGTATGTTGGTAAAGCTAAAAAGCTCAAAAAATACGTTCTTGAGAACTTTGAAGAACAAGGGCAATACGATAAGTTTGTTAAAGCTGTCGTTGGTGAAGCAGAACTTGCCAATTTAACCATTAAAAACGAAGACTTACCAAAGATCTCTATCTTAACTTCTGTTTATAATGGCGACGAATTTATTCGTCCGTTTTTAGAAGATATTACACGTCAAACTATCTTTAAAGAGAAGTGTGAGTTAATCTTGATCAATGCAAACTCACCAGGGAATGAAGAAGAAGTAATCAATGAGTATCTAGAGAAATACCCTGATAACATTGTCTACAAGAAGCTCGAAGAAGACCCTGGTATCTATGCTGTATGGAATATGGCTGCAAAAATGGCAACTGGCGAATATCTTACAAATGCCAATTTGGACGATAGAAAGTCAGCCAACGCCCTTGAGCGTCATGCTATTGAGTTGTACATCAATCCTGATGTTGATTTGGTATATTCTAATATGCTTATCACACACCAGCCAAATGAAACACTTGAGAACAACTCTTCCAATGGGGAGAGATATAATTTCCCTGATTTCTCTTTTGAGAATATGTTGAGGCACAATATGCCCCACGCTTCACCAATGTGGAGAAAGACAATTCACGATAAGCACGGATATTTTGAAGAAAAATATAGATCTGCTAGTGATTGGGATATGTGGTTGAGAGCTTCCTCACAAGGTAGTGTATTCAAAAAGTTTAATGATATCGTTGGTTTGTATTATTTTAATCCGAAAGGAATGTCTACAGATCCCGAAAATGAAAGCTGGAAACGCAAAGAAGAAATTGAGATCTTCAAGAAATATCAGAAGATCCTTATGAGCAAGAAAAAATGAAGAGGTTTTGTACTACCTCTGATATAAATTTTCTTCATCGCGGCTTGGCTCTTTATGAGTCTCTAAACAAATATAACAAAGACTTCGAACTTTACTATCTTTGCTCTGATGAGGAATCATATCAGAAGCTAAAAGAGTTAAATCTCGAAAGAATCGTTGCAGTATCTTTAGAAGAGCTTTTTGAAAAAGATCAAGACTTAAAAAATTCTAAAGACAACAAGCCATCTTATGAAGCAGTAAACGTTGGTAACAAAACAAACTGTGACCCTAAGAGGGTTCAATTCTTTTGGTGCTTAAGTTCTTACTTTACTTGGTATGTCCTAGACCAAGAGGACACTGATGACGTTTTATACATCGATCCAGACATATACTTTTATCACGATTGGCAACTTGTGTATGATGAGATTGAAAATAAAAGCATTGGAGTAGTTCGTCACCGAATACCGTATTCCGCAGCAGTTGGTGAATACAACGTTGGTATTGTTTATTTCAATAAAGACTTATCAGGATATTCTTGTTCAACGTTCTGGAAAGACTGCCTACTCGATGTTGAAAACAAATATTATGATACGCATGGTATGTGTGGCGATCAAAAATATTTAGAGTTGTTCGCTCCATTATCAGGAGAAGACAATGTATGTGTAATTGATACCAAGGTTGGTCACCTCGCACCTTGGAATCTAGCCTACCATAGATACACAGATAATAGTATTATTTGGAACCAACAAGTCCAACCTGTAGTCTACTACCATTTTTCTGACTTTAAAGTAAATTTTGACAATGATTACTACGAAATTGGACCAAGACACGGCTTTACAAAGGATACTACACCGCAAATGCCAAAGCTGGTGCAGAATCTATGTGATGAGTATTTTCAGGCACTCAAGCGAACAAAGGAGATGATAAAATGAAAATTGCATTTGGAATGATTGTTTTTGAAGGGGACTACGTTCTTAAAGAATGTTTAGAGTGTGTCTATCCTTTTGCAGAACAAATCTTAATTGCTGAAGGTCCCGTTCAGTTTTGGCAAGATGAAGGTAAAACAACCTCCGAAGATAATACTAACGAGATACTCCGAAATTTCCCAGATCCCGATGGAAAGATTAAAATTGTTCATGGTCAGTTTTCTGAAAAGGATGAGCAATGTAATGCGTATATGCAATTTTTGAACGATGATATCGATTACTTCTGGCAAATTGATTCTGATGAGCTATGGAAAGCTGAAGATGTTAAGAAGATTATAAAAGTTCTAGAGAAAGAAAAATACACATCAGTAGATGTGAAAAGCTGCTCGTTTTACGGCGGCTTCGATCGATATATTGGCGGCTTCGAAAGACAAAAAGGTAATTTCCACCGTATTTTTAAAGTTTATCCTGGCTCACGATGGCTCACACACCGACCTCCAACTATGGGACACCTCAAGGGCAAGGCTACGTTACCTTCTAAACATCTCGATGGTGACACTCTTTATAATGAATATGGTGTACAAATGTATCACTATTCTTATGTTTTCCCTGAACAAGTGCGTAATAAGATATATTACTATCGTGCAAAAGTAAGTTTGTCAAAATGTATTGACAACTACTTTGATTTAGTGTATCTTAACTGGGTGCAAGGTAATGAAGAAAATAGGGTATTTGTAGAATCTTTCTGGAATGGCGTCCACGAATTTAAACCAGAGTATCGCCCTTCTGCCAAAACAGAACCATTTACGGGAACACATCCTAAATCAATTGAAGATAACTTTCAAGCCTTAAAAGAACGTTTCGATAAAGAGGTAAGTCAGTATGAAATTGAATGTTAAAAAAGACACTTGCTGGTATGACTCAACTAAAGTACCAGAACAAATGCTCTTGGGAGCAAAGGGAGTCCTCTGGCCAGTCCTCGAAAAGAGCGATCACTTTCCTGTTCTTGATTCCTTAATCAAAGAGACAAAAGATGATGCTTTTACCTTATTGGACATAGGCTGCGGCGCTGCTGAATTGTCGAGACTATATCCCAACTTTTATTATACTGGGGCTGACTTACCTAATATAATCAAAGAAGTGTCTATGAAGATGCATCCCCAAAACTCTTATATTCCTTTTGACATTTATGAGGACAACCCTGGGTTTGCTAGTGATTACGATGTAATCGTTATGAATGCCTTTATAGATGTTCTTCAGAAGCCCACTCTGTGCTTGAGTAAGGTCTTAACAGAAGCCCCTAAATATGTTATATTGCATAGGCAAGCTTTTAGCGATAAAAGAGAGACGCACTTGTATAAATACCCCTCTTATGGCAATGTAGACAGTTACCAATCTGTTATTAACCGTAATGAGTTTTCCAAGCTTTTGGATGAGAAAGGGTTTAAAATAGTAAAGGAATTACAACTACCTTATGGACCCCCACCTGGATATGAAACAAGTGCTTTTGCAAAAGAAAATTACACACGTAGTATACTAATGAGGCGAAAATGAGCATTCCAATTATATTCTTTCATGCAGGAGATTCTGATTACCTGCAACATACTTTGAAGCAAGCAGCAAATACGAATCCAGACACAGACATCTACCTTCTTGGCGACGAAGCTAACTCAAAATATGGCGATATTGTAAAGTTTCACCCTTACGACAGTTACTTTGAAGACGTGTGGGACTTCAAAAAACTCTATGTTCACTTGAGCACAAATGACGCCGCGTATGAAATGATCTGTATTGTCCGATGGTTCATTATGAATCGATTTTGCAAGAAACATAACATCGATAAGTTCTTTTACTGCGATTCTGACGTAATGCTATATTGTGATATTACAGAAGAACAGGAGAGCTTTAAAGACTACCGATGCACAATGACTCATAACATTAGCGCAGGTATCACTTTTATCAATGATTTAAGTGTTTTAGACGAGTTTCACGATCTTTGTAACAAGATCTACTCTAAAGAAGATATGTACAATTTTAATAAGTGTAAGCTACATTATAAGAACTTGCAAAACTCTGATCGACCAGGCGGCGTATGTGATATGACCATCTGGGGCATTTATAGGAACATTGGAAACCCTGGTGATTATGGTGAAACTTCTGCAATCATCAATGATTCTGTCTTCGATCACAATATTAATGGCGACGACGGTTATGAAACAGAAGATGGCATTAAAAAAGTATATTGGAAAGGGAATACACCTTATTGTAAGAAAATCTGGCTTGATAGGAAGATTAAGTTTAATTGCCTACACTTCCAAGGTCAGCCCGCCAAGGCACTAATACCTTCTTATGTGAGAGGATAAATGAAGAAGACGTTACCGTTCATCGCCCCTCAACTAAATATATCTGAAAATGTAGCTATCATAGGTTCAGCAGGCAACTTAAGGGATTCCTCTAATGGGGAACTGATAGATCAATTTGAAGATGTGATCAGATTCAACAGGGCACCAGTTAAGGGTTATGAATCGGATGTTGGATCAAAAACAACATTACGTGTGACGAATAATCATGTTTTTAACAACAATGATTCAGACCCAGCTATTTGGTCATCGCAGCCAAGACACTTTATTAAGAATTTGAGAGACACAAGAATTCTTTATTTCGCTCCAGACTATGCCCCTTGGCTTGACAAAGATAAGAATATTCACTCAAGCATTGATTCCTATGTCTTCGACTATGATGCCCACGCCGGTATGAAAAAAGTAATCAGCTACCAAAGTGATAGAAACTTGACTGTAGGTATGGGATTCATAACCTTATGTTTGTTGGCTGGAATAAAACCTCATCTTTTTGGATTTTCAATAAATTCTTTAGATCCGAGAGATCATTACTGGGAAAAAAGACCGCCAGCGAGTGAAACACACAGTGTATCAGAGGAAAAAAAGATATTGACAGAGCTTAAGTCCACTGGTATAATAACAGTACATTGATACCTTTAAGGAGGAACTAAAATGAGTAATAGCAAGCAGCCATTTATAATTGCAGAGGTTGGAATCAACCACAACGGTGATCTTAATATCACTAAAAAACTAATAGACGTAGCTGCCCTCGCAGGCTGCGATGCTGTAAAGTTTCAAAAAAGAACGATTGAAGCTGTTTATCATCCCGACGACCTTGATAGACCACGAGTGAGCCCATGGGGCGAAACAAATAGATTACAAAAGAACGGACTTGAGTTTGGACTTGAAGAATACAAGCAAATTGATGCTTATTGTAAAGAAAAAAACATTGAATGGTTCGCATCCGCTTGGGATTTAAAAAGCCAAGAATTTTTAAGGCAATTTAACTTAAAATATAACAAAGTCGCCTCCGCAATGCTTACGGTTGAGCCTTTGCTGCGCAAGATTGCTGAAGAGGGTCGCTATACTTTCATTTCAACAGGTATGAGTACTTTGGAAGAGATTGACCGCGCTGTTGAAATCTTTAATGAATATAATTGTCCATTCGAACTAATGCATTGTAACTCGTCGTATCCAGCCAACAATGACGAAATTAATCTTAATGTAATTCAAACCCTTAAAGATCGATATGACTGCGACGTTGGCTACAGCGGTCACGAGCGCGGACTCCAAGTCACCATTGCAGCAGTTGCCCTTGGTGCGACAAGTATTGAGAGACACATCACACTGGACAGAACGATGTATGGTTCTGATCAAGCTGCTTCTCTTGGCGTTACTGGCTTTATGAAAATGGCTAGGGATGTCCGTGTTATTTCATCAGCGATGGGAGATGGTGTAAAAACCATGACGGATAAAGAAGCTGCTTCTAGAGAAAAACTTTCAAAACCACATTGGTATACAATTGAACAAGGTGGCAACGGTTAATGAAACACGTTGATAAAGGTTGGGGCTACGAGAGGTGGATTGTCAATAAGCCAGAATATTGTGGGAAACTACTTTATTTTAATAAAGGTAAGCGCTGCTCGTGGCATTACCATAAAATAAAAGACGAAGTGTTTTATCTTCAATCTGGTAAAATGATGGTATATTATTCCGATAAAGATTCTCTCGCAGAGGCAAGTCAAGAGGTATTAATGCCTGGAGATAATTTTCATGTATATACTGGCTTGAGACACCAAATGGTTGCCCTAGAAGATTCAGAATTATTCGAATTTTCGACAGAACATTTTGATAGTGACAGTTATCGCATTATTAAAGGTGATTAATGATATATTATGGAGATGTAAATGACAACTAAGTTAGCTGTGATACCTGCTCGTGGCGGTTCAAAAAGATTAAAAAATAAAAACTTTTACCCACTAAACGGCAAACCCCTGATCGCCTATTCAATTGAAGCGGTTCTTGGGGCTGATTGCTTTGATACCGTACTGGTATCAACCGACAGTGAAGAAATTGCATCAATTGCTGAATCTTATGGCGTCCGAGTTTATAACAGACCTCCTGAATATGCAACTGATAAAATGACTGTTCTTGAAGCTCTTGTTGCGATGATGGATGACGTTCCAAGGCATGATATTTTTTCCTATTTTCTGCCAACTTGCCCGCTAGTTTCATCAGAAGATATCAAAGAGGGGGTATCTTTGCTGGACCATCGCACAGGTTCAGTGGTTAGCGTCGTTTCATATGCGGACCCTATTCAACTAGCGATGATTAAGAGAGGGGATGAAATGATTCCTATCTTTGATAATCTTACCGCTGGTCTAACAAACAGTAGATATCTTCAAAAATATTACAAACCAAGTGGAGCATTCTATATGTCTTGGTGGGATAATCTTATTAAAAATAAGAACTTTTTTGTTGGCAATGTCAAAGGGTATGAGATGCCGAAAAAAAGATCTGTGGATATTGATGATCTGATGGACATCAGGTATGCTGAACTAATTTTAAAAGGATTATAAATGAATTATCAAGAAATCAAAAACAAACTTCATGGACCAGTATTCCCTATTGTAACTCCGTTTACAAAGACAGGGGGTCTTGATTTTGACTCTCTCAAGGGTTATTTAGATTATCTATACGAAGGGGGAGCCCGAAATTTCTATGTGATGGCTTACAATAGCCGCTTTGGTGTCTTGACAGATCAAGAGATTATGACTTTGAATCGGGTGACAACAGAGCACATCAAGAATAAAGATCAGGGGTGCGTTGTTATCATTGGCGACCCTATTCACTGCTCAACTGATCAGAGTATCAAGTTTGCAAAAGAGGGTAAGGAATTTGGTGCAGACGTTATCAGCCTTCTTTACAAAGAAAAAGTTTATTTTGATGATCAAATTTATCAACACTTTCAAGCAGTTGCAGCCGCTTCAGATATTGGTTTGCTCATTCACGAAATGAAACTAGACAATGGTATTCCTGGTAAACCACCCCTTGTTCACTGGCCACTTGAAGTGCTAGATAAAATATCAAATATTCCTTCTGTAGTGGCTATTAAAGAAGATGCAAAAGAAGACCAGTACACTGATGATGTAGTTAATCTATTAAAAGACAGAATCTCCATCATCACATCAGGCAACGGCAAAAAACAATGGTTACAATTTGCCAAGAAAGGTTGCCATGGTTGGCTAACAGGGACAGCTAGTTTCGATCCAAGAATCGCAATCAAGTTCTATGAGCACTATAACAACGGAAACTTAGATAAATGTCAAGAAATCATAAACAAAATCGAGATTCCGTTCGATAATGTAAAGAATAAGTATGGTTGGCACCTTGGCATTAAGTCTGCTATGGAAGCAGTCGGCGTTATGAAAAGGGACGAAAGAATGCCTCTGATTAAGCTTCCTGAATCCGATCATTCAAATATCGTAGAAGCAATGATAGAGATAACAAAGGACTGTAAAACTTTATGCTATTAAGTTTAATTTGACAGTTGTTACTATGAATAATATAATATGAAAAGAATAAGGATATAATATGAATATTTATGTAGATATTGATGAAACCATATGCCATTACCCCGAAGAAAGGGAATACCCTCTAGCTCAACCTATAAAAGAAAATATTGAGCGAATAAACCAATTGCATGAGCTTGGGCACAACGTTGTTTATTGGACGGCTAGAGGTGCAGTAACTGGGATAGATTGGGCTGAATTAACAGTGCAACAATTAAAGGAATGGGGCGCAAAATATACCAAAGTAAAGCTTGGCAAACCCGATTACGATATTTTCATTTGTGACAAAGCAATCAATAGTAATCATTTCTTCGATTATTTTAATATCGAAATGTATTCTGATAATGCTTAAAAAGGAGACTATATGTTAGATGATCTAAAGCTTGAAACAGCGTCACTGGTATCCTTTTCAGGAATTTATAAAACTGCCACCGACGCTTACAGTGCGACATCCAGCGCCAAAGCTTTAGGGGAGCTTATAAGCGATTTTATTCCTCAAGCATCCCAGGACTCTAAAACTCCAGACAATGCCTCTATCGTATATTTACAAGGGCGCGAATTATATCCATATAAGAAACAGAATATGTCGAAAACCCAAGCGTTAGAAGCTTTTAAAGATATGATGAAGAGCGCGAAGCTTGATGAGGAGAAAAAGCAAAGGAAGTTATATTGGATGCTCGATCCCGAAATCTCGGATTATCCATTTTCGAAGGAGCAAACAGGAAGGGATATTAAAGAAATAACAAAAATCCTATCCAATGATCACCCGGCTGCATATGAGAGATATCAAGCTTCTATAGAATTATTCTATGCCTATCAGAAGGTTTTAAAAAATAAAAAAGATATTCGGGTATTGGATTATGGAGGTTATTGCGGCATTGATTATGCCTCCTTTAAAATGAGTTTTCCATTGACAAATGTAGAATATACAATAAAAGAAATTCCACAAGTAATAAAGCAATCAGGGGCTTTTTGGAATACACTTCCTGAGCATAAAATAAGCTTTGTAGAAAACTTCACTGATAAAGACAGAGACTCTGATATCTTGTATATTGGATCAACATTACAGTATATTATTGATGAAGATTGGGAAAAGAAAATTAAAGAGTTAACAAGCTTAAATGCAAAATGCATATTAATATCTAAAACATATTTTTGTTCTGTTCTTGCATCGCATTTTACTAGACAAGTTAATGCAAGGAGTTCTGAAAATACTTATGCTATGTTATATAGGGTATTTAATATTGATGATATTATAAGTCTTATTGAATCTCTTGGATATCAACTATTATTTAACCATAAGGTGCCGCCACGTCACAAGTTTGACAATATGCTTGAGCTTGAAATTGACTACTCACTACACGATTTGCTTTTTGTAAAAAAGGAGACTATATGTTAGGGTTCTGTGGAAAGTATAAAGATCCAACAGATATACATAAATCAGCATTAAAAATTGATAAGATTTGTATCCACATGAAGGACCTCATACCTATGTATACGTCCGAGTTTTCGTTCAGAGTAGACGACTACATTAAAGATAAAGGTTTCTCACACTATAACTTTCTGATGCAAGAAGGACCAGAATATGATATTGGCTTGGAAACCTTAAGGGCTAACTTAGAGAAGTTCATTAAAGAAAGCCCGGAGATAGCTTTTCTTTCACCGACTTCCCATTTTAATCTTGGCTATAACAGGTCCATCAAAGAGTTAGAGAAAGATTATGAGAAGGTCGCTGATATTTTAAAAAAAGGCGACGAAAGGCAGATAGTTGCTCAAGCAGAAAGAGCAAAAGATTTAATTGTAGCGTTTTACACTTTTAATAAGGATAAGGAAAACGTGAGGGTATTAGATCTAGGAGGCTCCTCTGGGTTACATTATGCAGCCCTCGCTGCGGTGACCAACTCCAACATTAATGTTTCTTATACGGTTGTTGAGCGCCCACAAGAATGTATTCTTTCAACAGAAGCCTGGAAAGGTTATGAGAAACATAATATTAATTTTATAAAAGAGATACCCGCTGATCAAGAATTTGATATAGTCTATGCAAGGGCTTCGATTCCATATATTGAAACTGAATTTGGAGAAAACATTGTAAATGATTGGGAAGCCAAACTAGATCGTCTTTTAAATTTAAATGCTGAACATCTTGTAATTACAGAGTTTCACACAAGTGTGAACGAAGAAACACACTTAACTACACAAAGATGGCAGGTTAATTTTATGACTCCATACAGGGTCTACAATAGGGAAGAGCTAGAGACTTTCTTTTCAAAACGTGGTTACGAAGCAATCCATACCTCGCATAAGAAAGCCGAACACCCATTTCAAATTAAAGGCTCAGACCGTGCAGACGACAGGTTTATGAGTGATTACATTTTTAAAAAACAACGAAAGTAGAGGATATTATGAAAAAACTATTTCTTGATTTAGGTAAACAGCCCATTGCAAATGGGTTTATTGAAGGCGAGCCACCCAAAGATGAGTTCTTTTTCGATCTTAAAGTGGTATTTGATGAAGACACAAAGCTTGTTTCATTGGCTGAATTTGTAAAGCCAGAACTAATGTTTAATGATTCTTATGTTTATGTTTCTTCTATGTCTCAAACAATGAGAACTCACTTCACAAATACAGCTAGCTCTCTTAAAGAGGGGTTCAGTCCGACTAAAGTACTTGAAATTGGCAGTAACGACGGCGTATTCATTAAAAACTTTGATTCTAATGACACGATTGCTGTCGAGCCTTGCTCCAACTTTGCCGAGATAACGAACGATAAAGGCTATCACACTTACCCAGAGTTTTGGACAACAGCTTTATCTAGTCAAATTCTTGAAGATCATGGCAAACAAGACTTAATCTTTTCTGCTAACTGTATGTGCCACATCCAGGACCTTGATGACGCTTTTACCGCTATCAAAGCTCTCTTGTCTGACGACGGTGTTTTCGTTTTCGAAGATCCAGCACTCGATAAGATGATTGAAAGAAACTCTTACGACCAGATTTATGATGAACACGCACATATCTTTTCCGTAACAGCTTTGAAAAATATCTTAAATAATAATGGATTAGACATCTTCCGTGTTGATAACCTTAGTGTCCACGGTGGAACGAACAGGTTGTATGTAAAACATAAGAATAACAATAAGTTTTCTATACAAACAAGTGTCGATCTTAACCTGCAAAGAGAACAAGAACTCGGACTAAAAAAATATAGTACTTATGTAAAGTTTGCTAAAAAAGTAAAACAGTCTAAATCCGATCTGGTTAATTTACTTGACACCTTAAAGAAGCAAGGAAAGAAGATTGTAAGTTATGGAGCAACTTCAAAATCTACAACTGTCTTTAATTACTGTGGAATTACAACAGATCAGATTGATTACATCGTAGACACAACACCTCATAAGCAAGGAAAATTATCTCCTGGTACACATATTCCAGTTGTTTCTCCCGAAACAGGATTCAATGATTCTGTTGATGTAGCTTTTTTAGGCGCTTGGAACTTTGAAGATGAAATCTTAAGCAAAGAATCTAATTTCATTGAAAGTGGTGGGTTCTTTGTGAGTCATGTTCCACAAGTTAGACAAGTACGATGAAAGTATCTTACACTAAAGTAGGATTTCACGAAGATGATAGAGCCCAGCGCCTGTTCGATATCTATGAGGAAACTACCGGACAGATTAACATCTCTTACGTTAATTGCACAGAACACGTCGTGGCTTGGCACAAACACAACAGGCAGACAGATTACTGGTTTTGCCCAAAGGGCTCTTTTAAGGTGGGGCTAGCTTACCCGCAACAGGATGGTACTTATCAAGTTGAGTGGGAATACCTTTCAGATAAAAACCTTAGAACTTTAAAAATAACTCCTGGTATTTATCACGGATATAAAGCTCTTGAGCCTAACTCCATAATGATGTATTATCTGGATGAGAAATATGACTTGGATCATCCTGATGAAGAGAAGGTCCTGCCTGGTCATTTTGGTGAGAACTGGGGAACAGAAAGCAAATGACGACTGTAAAGGATGTAGACCTCTTCTGGTTAAACTCGATTGCAGATACAACTAGAGGCGGAACACTTGTACCTGTCGAGTTAGCAAAAGACCTGCCTTTCCATCCAGAACGTATGTTTTATGTTCATAACGTTCCACAGGGCGACGTGAGAGGACAACATGCGCACTTCAAGACAGAACAGGTCTTGATATGCTTAAGTGGTCAAATTGAAGTTATCTGCAATGACGGAAGGGAAAAGAAGTCCTTTCTATTAGACTCTCCAGAACGCGCCCTGCACATACCAGAGATGATTTGGGATGAGTGCGTTTACACTTTACAAAACTCTGTTTTATTGGTATTATCAAGCACATCATATAATCCTGACGATTATATAAAAAACTATCAAAAGTTTGTGGAGCTTAAGTCTAATTGAAAGAAATATTAATAACTGGGGGTCTTGGTCATATTGGTTCACATATGATCAAAAACCTTAATAAAAGCTATAACTTAACTATTGTAGACAACTTGCATAGTCAAAGATACTGCACATTGTTTAACATGGAAAGAAAGATCAATTTCATTGACTGTTCTTTTGGCGATTTAGAGACTGAATTTCTAAACAACTTTGACGCCATCCTCCACTTGGGGGCTATTACCAACGCCGCCGCAAGCTTTCGCAACAAAGAAGAGCTTGAGTATATCAACATTGTTGAGACAAAGAAGTTAATCAATAAGGTTGCTTTATCTGACGCAAAACTTTTTATCTTTCCATCCTCAACCAGTGTTTATGGCAAGGCAAAAGAAGTAATGTATGAGAATGATGATAACGTGAACCCTCAAAGTCCATATGCTAAATCTAAAATTAGCATTGAAAACCACATTAAAAAAACTGAAAACCTAAATTATGTGATCCTTCGACTGGGCACCATCTTTGGAACTAGCATCGGAATGCGCTTCCACACTGCAATCAATAAGTTCTGCTACCAGGCTGCTTTTGGCAAAGACCTAACAGTGTGGAAGGAGAATTATAATCAGCATCGACCATATCTTGGTTTAAACGACGCTGTAACTGCCGTCGAAACAGTGTTAAAAAACCCTGATTGCTATAACGAAACCTACAACGTCCTAACTGATAATTACAAACTATCTGACATTATAGAACTTATAAAGGGCTGTAAGGATATCAATATAAATTACGTTGATACTCCGCTGTTAAATCAATTCAGTTATTACGTTAATTGTGATAAGATCAAGAATCTTGGGTACACCCCAGAGGATAACTTAGAGAAGGTTATATCGACTACAATAGGTTTATTTAATCATAATGACTAAGGCTAAGGAACCAACAATGACTTTTAAAGAATATTATGTCAAATATCTAACACTTCACAAGAACCCTATTAATCGACGATTGCACTTTTTAGGCAATATATTGACATTGCTATACATCTTATGGGTTGTGTACAGCCAATACTGGGTCGCGATCATCGCAGCACCTTTTATTATTTATCCATTCGCTTGGTCTGGTCATCTCTTCTTTGAAAAGAACGAGCCCGCCGCTTGGTCAAACCCATTGCGAGCGAAGTTATCAGATTGGTTGATGATATATCATATCCTTACAGGAAGGATCCCTTGGTAAATGAAGGATACAAGTTCTAAAAAAATATTGATTTCCGGTGGCAAAGGAAACTTGGCAAGAATGCTTAATCATTTTGCAACCCCTCAATATATTGTGGATAATCCTTCAAGAGATTTAATGGATATTACAAACCTTGATGAAGTGGTCCGTCGTGTAGAAGACTTCAAACCAGATTATTTTATCCACTCCGCAGCCTACACCAGACCGATGAGAAAGCATCAAGACAATCCTGGTATTAGTATTGAAACTAACATCATCGGTACTGCAAACGTAGCTTTAGCATGTATGCGTTATGGAGTCAAAATGATATATATATCAACAGACTATGTATATCCCGGTACAGAGGGCGATTATAAAGAAACTGACCCTGTATCTCCCTATTTGGGCAATAATGATGGTATAACAAAGTATGGTTGGTCAAAATTAGGAGGAGAAGCGGCAGTTAGGATCTATGATAACTCTTTGATTTTAAGATTGTGTATGTCAAACAAGCCATTTCCTCACAAAAAAGCAGCCGTAGATATTAGAAAAAGCTATATTTTTGAAGACGAAGCCGCAAAAAACATCTTAAAATTAATTGATTGCTGTGGTATCATAAATGTCGGCGGTAACGCTCAAACTGTCTACGAATTTGCAAGCAAAGAAGATCCAGATATACAAAAAATGAAAGCATCTGACATCAAAGATGTAAAAATAGCCCCTAACACAACAATGAATATATCTAAAATGAAGAATATTCTAAGAGAGATTGAAAAAAATGAGCAATAGTATAAAGTTAAACATAGGCTGCGCCTCACGACCGTTAAGCGGGTACGTGAACATCGACTTAGATACACTAGAAGAGATCAAAGAGAGATATCCAAATGTTGATATTGCTGACGATGTAGAGGTTAAACAGTATGATATCTTCAATCTGCCCTATGAGGACAATACAGTATCTGAAATCAGAGCCGACGCTTTTTTAGAACACATGTCTTTTGAAGAAGAGAAGAAGATCTTTCTTGAGTTCAAAAGGGTTATGAAACCAGGCGGAACACTTTGCTTTTCTGTTCCAGATTTTGAAGATGCTGTAAAGAAATGGCTCGCCGCCGAGGATAACTGGAAAGACTTTTATAGGTCCGACCCCGATGCTATTGAAGAAAAGCACTGGTTTGGTCAGTATTCTTACTCAATGGATAATAGATGGGGATATCTGACAGCTTGTATTTTTGGACCTCAAAACAGCGACGGACAGTTCCATAAGAATTGCTATACTACCTCTAAAATTCAAGCCATTATGTCTTACCTAGACTTTGAAAGACCAGAGATTTCTTATTTCAACTGGAAAGGAGATAGAGACAGGATGATTCAAGTTGCGGCGGTCAAAAGGTGAAAAGAACGAAAAAACAAGTTAAAGATTACTTGACAGTAATTGTGACAATTCGAAATAGAATAGCAACTTTAGGAAGGGCTATGAATTATTATCGTAATCACAGTCCTGTTAAAGTGATCTTTCTTGATAGTACTGCCGGCGACCCATTAAACCTCTCTGGCGAGATGATTGGAAGCACCAACGAGTACAGACACGTCCGAGGAAAAAGCTATGTTGAAAAACTCCACGACTGTTTAAAAACAATTGATACAAAATACACTATAATAGTGTGTGATGATGACTTTTTGTGCTTTTCGGGAATCCCTTATTCTCTTCAATACCTGGAAGAAAACCCTGATGTCGTCGCGGTAAGCGGACAAGAAGTTGCTTTTGTTGAGCCAGAAACTACAGTATGCGGAGACGGACTTATATGCTATGAGACAATTGAGTATCTAGTGGATTTTATGAAACCAGAGATAAATGCCACCAGCCCCAAAGAGAGGATTAAACAAGCTTGGGATTATTTTGACGGAGGTTACGTTCACAGCATAATGTCTACAAAAATGCAAATTGATATTCAAGAATTTCATATGCAAAATCCTGATATCAATGCTATGGGCTTTTATGATAAAACACTTGTTTATTATTTAGCAGCTAAAGGCAAATTAGAAACACTGCCCACCTTCCTTCTAGCCCGTAGTCAAGAGTTTTGTTCCCCCTCTTTTATAACAGCCACCGATGCAGAAGATACAATCGGTGATTGGCGTCCCTCGCTAAAGTTTAAAGATGATTTTTTAAAATGCGATACAACTTGCTTGGAAGAACTAGCTGGCGTTGATAGATCTTTTATCGAAGAAGCACATAAAAGCTTGTGTGGTGGCAAGGTAAAAGAAGACTTTTTTAAGAAAATCTTGAAAGAATTGGCAATAATTAATTCCCATGAGACAAAAATAAATAATTATAATGTAATGCCTCGTTTCGGACCCGGAGCTAATTTTACAGGAGACCACGGATGGCAAGAGCGATTTCAACTTACCCATACACCTGCTGAAAAAATATATCCGGTTATGGAGCCTGTGAACCTTCACGAAATAGAAAAGATAATATTTTATATAGAAGAACTTCCGCTGGTAGACAGAGAGCAATTAGGAGAAGTTCTGTTAGAGGCACATCAAAGACTAGAAAGGCGAGCGAAAGAAGAAGAAAACAATGCAGAATGATATACAAAGTAATCTTTTTTTTCAAAAAGAATGGGATAAGATAGAAGATGTGAAGACCTATCCTCATTATTTAAGGAACATCGTCGTATTAGAGGCAGAGGACTTTGTTGAGAAAGTGATAAACGCCAACCAAAAACAAGCCCAAGAACTGGTTAAATCAATATATTCTGGTGATGTTTACCTTCTAAAAAATGCTTTCTCAGGAGAAACTGTTGAAAGGTTAAAAGACCAAATTATTGAATGGGGAAAGACGAAAGAAGATAAATATTTTCAAATGAAAGACGGAGTTCAAAGCTACCGTTTCATAAACCAAGGCGAAAGAAAGCCCGAAGGCGGATATACAGAAGTTGTTCACTCACATATCTTTTTTAGATGGGATGACGAATTAGAGCTTTTTAAACACTTTGATAAGTACTGGGATGCTTTTAAAATACTATCTGGACAACCTCGCACGGCTTATTTAAAAAATAAACCAGCAGACGGCATCATTGATAGGATAACCCTATTGCACTATCCAGTTAATCACGGAAAAATAACTCATCATTATGATTCTCCTCGCCGCCAGAAAATGCTTCTCGGTGGTATCTTTAGTCAAATTGGAGAAGATTATGATAGTGGCAGTAATGGTTTTTATGTGATGGACGAAAAGAAAAGGAAATACTTCTTGGAAAACCTTTCTAAGAAAGGAGATTTAATTTGTGCTTATCCTGCAATGTATCATGGTGTGGATGTTGTTAAAAAAGCAGGATTCACACAAGACGAAAATAAAGACCTATTCGAATCCCGAGAAGGTCGTTTTTATTTACAATGTTTTAGTGCTGAATCACATGAGGTTGTAAATAGGGATTATTCTGTTGCGATTAAAGATGAGGCTGGTCACGGTCCCATCGCTAACTACATTGGAGGAACCGATGGATGATAACTATACGATTTTATTAATTTTAAAAGATAGGTCTCACTACACTTTAAGGTTGATGAGGTGGATGGACATATTAGGATATCCATTTAAAATCTTAGTTGCAGATGGCGGCGAAGATAAGGTAATCCAAGATATTTTAGAAAATAGCGCTAACTTCCCAAATTTAAAATACGATTACTTACGATACCCATATGATGATACTCTTGATGAGTTCCACGAAAAGATGGCTGACTCAATAGATAAAATAGAAACACCATTGGCATCGGTAGTGGACAACGATGATTTCTTTTTCCTACAAGGCGTCGTAGAAACGATTCAGTTTCTAAAAGACAATGAGGGATATAGCTCCTCAAGAGGTGCTGTCCATCCAGCTTACTTGTCAGAAGATATGGGCGGCGAACTATACCTTGAAGAGAATATGTATTCAAAGTACAAGGATTCGATCATCGGCTCTAGCGCAGCAGAGAGAATGATAGATCAGACTAAACACTTTCACGGCAACTGGCACAACACAACCCGTAGTAATCACCTAAAAGCCTGCTGGAAGATGATAAACGTTATAAAACCTAAAAATATGAGGTTTACGGAACAAATTACTGGCTATCTAAATACACTCTGGGGTAACGGACATCGAGGGGAATATCCTTGGATCATCCACCAGAACGGACAAAGAATCCAAATGCCAGACGGTGACCTAGCTTTGCACTTTCCAGAGCAAACAGAGTGGATAAATTCAGAGTATTGGGTGGAGGAATTTGCCAAAATGACAGAGCTAATGGGCGTCGCCATAGCTGCCTATGATGACATCCCAGTTGAAGATGCTATGAAATTATTTACTGACATATACCCTACTAAAGTCCAAGGGCTTGAAAAAGAGTTAAAAGAAAAGGTTGAAAAGTCCCGCGAAATAGGATATAATGCCGAAAGAATAAAAAAGATGTTTGATATAGTTGCAGAGTATGATATTAAAAAAGTCGAACCCGTACCGGGAGTCAAGTTCTCATATCCTAATGTTGAGCAAGAAGAACAAGTATTAAGATCTTTTTTGGCTAGTATTGTTTAAGGCGGATATAAATTATGATTGGTTTGTTTCACATTGAAAATTACAGCATCAACACAGCAGATTTCAAGCATATCCTACATGACCCTATCGTAACAGAGTTAGAAGAGAAATTTGCTGAATATGTAGGCGCAAAATACGCTTGTTCTATTTGTAGTGCAACTAACGCTATCTTCTTGATGTTGTTGAATAAAAACGTAACTGTGGATATCCCAAGTGTAATCCCTCCAGTTGTGTTGAACTCTATTCTTAACAGCGGAAATAAAATCAATTTTATCGATGATGTGAGTTGGATAGGTGATTCTTATGTACTCCATCAATTTGAAGATTATAAGGTTATTGATTCTGCCCAAAAAGTTGACAGAGATCAATTCAAGAAAGAAGCAAGCCCGGAAGATCTTATGTTCTTTAGTTTTTATCCAACCAAGCCAGTAGGCGGAATTGATGGCGGAATGATTGTTTCTGATGACTATGATAAGATTGCTTATTTCAAGGAAGCAGTTCTAAACGGAATGAGCTACGCTAATAACAACTGGGAGAGAAAGATTAAATTCCCTGGCTGGAAAATGTACCTGAATTCTTTCCAAGCGACAGTTGTATCCGAAAACCTTAAGAAACTCCCCGCGAAAGTAAAAAGACTAGAAGAGATCAGGGAGACTTATAATGAGGCTCTTGGATACGAGAACACAAGTTCTCATCTATACCGGATTGTCACAAGAGACAACAAAGCAAAAATGGAAGAGTTGAAGAAAAAAGGAATTGTTACTGGAATTCATTATGAAGCCAGTCACCTAAATCCAGTTTATAATGGCGACATTAAGTTCGCTTGTCCTCTATCAGAAGCTGTCGCAGCTACAACCCTTAGTATTCCTTTTAATGAGAAGCTAACAGACAAAGAGATTAAACATATTATTGAGTGTGTAAAATGAAAGGTATTATATTAGCAGGCGGTTTAGGAACACGACTTTACCCATTAACAAAAATAACAACGAAGCAACTCCTGCCAGTTTATGACAAACCAATGATTTATTATTCGTTGTCTACTCTTATGTTGTCTGGTATTAAAGATGTCTTGATAATAACAAGACCAGAGCATAAAAGTCTGTTCCAAGCTCTCTTTGGAGATGGTTCTAAACTTGGGATTAGCGTATCTTACGAAGTTCAAGAACATGCTAATGGAATCGCAGAGTGTTTCATTATTGGCGAAGAATTCATCGGTGATGACGACGTATGCTTGATTCTTGGTGATAACATCTTCTATGGAAATGAGCTTATAGACTTGCTACAAGACGGCGTTAAAGAAACTGTCGAAAATAAAAACGCTGTTATCTTCGGTTATTATGTATCAGATCCCGAGAAGTACGGTATCGTTGAGTATGATAGTAATAAGAATGTATTAAGCGTTGAAGAAAAGCCTGCAAATCCTCGCTCTAACTGCGCAGCAGTTGGTCTTTATTACTATAATAATGACGTTATTCAACTTGCCAAGACCATTAAGCCGTCACAGCGTGGAGAACTGGAGATTACTTCAATTAATGAAGAATATCTAAAGCAAAATAGGCTAAAATTGCAAATTATGGGTCGAGGATACGCCTGGTTTGATGCTGGGTCCCACGATTCTTTGCTAGATGCGTCTCATTTTGTACAAACAGTAGAGAATCGACAAGGACTTAAGATAGCCTGCGTCGAAGAAATTGCATATAGAATGGGTTATATTGACCAAGATCAACTGGTTGACCTGGCTGTTGACCTTGGTAAGACAAAATATAGCGATTACCTTTTTAAATTAGCCAAAGGAGAACTAATTGAATAAGCCAAACCTCTTAATTACTGGCTGTGCAGGCTTTATCGGAAGCCACGCAGTCGATTATTTTTTAGAAAAAGGGTATAAAGTCGATGGAGTAGACTGTTTTACCTACGCTGGAACTGCTTCAAACCTTCGTAACCATTACACAAACCCAGATTTTAAACTTTTTAATGTTAACATCTGTGATACCGATAAAATATTAGAGATTTGTCAATTACGCAGCATTAACTGGATTATTAATTTTGCTGCGGAGACTCATGTTGATAATTCTATTCGCTCTTGTGACGCATTTATCAAATCTAATATCGAAGGAACTAAATCTTTGCTGGAAGTTTGCAAAGAGACAGGTGCTAGGATATTCCATATCTCTACTGATGAAGTTTATGGGGATATTAAAGCAGGATCTTTCGAAGAAGGGGATCATTTAAATCCAAAGAACCCATATTCAGCCACCAAAGCTGCTGCTGAACACATGGTGAGGTCCTATGCTAACACTTATGGCGTTGAGTATCTAATGGTCCGACCCTCCAATAACTTTGGACCCCGGCAGCATCAAGAGAAATTTATACCAACAATTATGAGAAACCTTCTAAAGGGAAATAAGATCCCTATTTATGGGACTGGTCGTAATATCCGAGAATGGACTTACGTTAAGGATACCCCCCGAGCAATCGAACACATACTTCTTAATTCTGAATTCAACAAGGTATACAATATCTCGTCTTCAAACGAACAAGAGAATCTTGAAATCGTTAAAAAGATTACAAGCGTATTGAATAAAGATTTTGAGAACTCAATCACTTTTGTCCCAGACCGCCTCGGCCACGACTTTAGATACTCTGTCAACGCCGACAAACTAGAAGATCTTGGGTTCACTCTTAACGGAAGTGATAACTTTGAAGAAAACTTAAAAGAAACAATGAGATTTTTTATGGAGAAAAGCAATGGACTTTAATATAACGAAAGAAAATTCATCTGAAGAGATCGTGGATATAATCAATCAATATGGACTGGCAGTATGCCATAATTATATTGATGATGTCTCTGCGATTAAGCAAGAATGTGAAAAAATTATTAATGAAACTGAAGAAAAGGATTATCTTTTTGGTAAAGCAGCAAGAATCGGCAGCGTCGCTATGAATCAGGAAGAGAACCCCAATATTTCAAACTTTTTCGGTCAACAGTGGATGTATAACTTGTTCTATCAATGTACAAACAGGGTTCCTAACTTTAATGAGATCTTTGTGCAGCACGACTATAGAAACGATCAAGGTGTAAGTCGTAATGGAGTCCTCCATTTTGATAGATTGTGGACATTTAAATATATGCTTTATTTGACTGATGTTGACGAGACTTGTGGACCTTTCAGTGTCATCCCAGGAACTCATGTCGATGGTTCTTTCTTAAGAACACAAGCAACCGAGAAAGCAATGAATGAGTACGATCAGATTAAAAACTGGCCACTGGTAGATTACCCAGAGCTTGAATATACTGAAGATCACATCGTACCTATTACTGGAAAGGCTGGAACTTTGATAATCTTTGAAACAGATTTGTTCCATCTTGGCGGTGTACTGGAAGATGAGAAGGACCGTCTTATTATTCGGTCACACATAAGAGGCTAAATGACAAAAAAGAAAACAGCATTAATAACAGGGATTACTGGGCAAGACGGCTCTTACCTTGCTGAATTGTTGCTGGAGAAAGGCTATAGGGTTATTGGCGGCAAGCGAAGGACCTCTACAATCCGCACAGAGAGGATTGATCATATATACGAAGATGAGAATTTCATCTTAGAATACTTTGATTTAAATGATTCATCTTCTATGTGGAAGCTCTTGAAGCAATATGAGCCAGATGAAATCTATAATCTCGCCGCACAGTCCCACGTCCGTGTGTCTTTTGACGTGCCTATAAACACTGTTGATGGAGTGGCGTTGGGAACCTTGCGACTCCTTGAAGCAATGAGGCACATTGTCCCAGAAGCAAGGCTTTACCAAGCTTCTTCTTCTGAAATGTTTGGAGACAATCCAGACTACCCATTTGATGAAAGTTCTACTTTAATGCCTGCATCGCCTTATGCTTGTGCCAAAGTCTTTGCACACAACTTAATTAGAAATTATAGAGAGTCATATGGACTCCACGTATCTAGCGGTATTCTTTTTAATCATGAATCTCCTAGAAGAGGTGAGACTTTTGTAACTAGAAAAATAACATTAGCAGCAGCCCGTATTAAACTTGGATTACAAGATAAACTTTATTTAGGCAATCTAACAGCCCATAGGGACTGGGGATACGCTGGTGATTATGTTGAAATGATGTGGCTTATGTTGCAACAAGACACTCCTGACGATTATGTTATATCTACTGGTGAAACGCACACAGTAGAACAATTTTTATACCAAGTGTTTGCAGCAGCAGGGTTAGATCCTAAAGAATATGTTGAAATAGATGAAAGGCTTTTTAGACCTCACGAGGTTCCTTATCTACTGGGAGACTCAACCAAGGCAAAAGAAAAGCTTGGCTGGGTCCCTGAAACTAAATTTAAACAACTTGCAGAATTGATGTATAATTCTGATTACGAAAAGCTCAAAGGAGAAGCAAAATGAAACTTTCGAATCAAGCCCTTACCACACTTATGATGGCACTACAAAAGTCCCTTATGGAACAAACAGACATTACAGAAACTCTAAGGAATTTTGATTTTCAAGACACAAAAGATGGGTTACTGATTAAAAACCCACCTATTGTAAAGTTTAATCATGATGATATGGCTGTTCTAGATATGGCTAAAAACCCTCAAGAATACGAAGAAACAACAGAATAATATGCCACGCTATACTTATCATTGCTATAGATGTGAATGTGTTATTTCTGTTTGGCATTCAATTAAAGAATCTAAAACTAAATGTACCTCTTGTGAAGCAGAGGGTTTAGTCAGAGTCCCCCCAAACTTTACAATCAATAAAACAGAAAAAAGTAAAGATAAACAAAAGGTTGGGGATGTAGTAAAGTCAAGTATAGAGAGTTTTCGAGAAGATCTTAAAGAAGAGAAAGAAAACTTAAAAAACCAGGAGTATGAAAAAAAATGAGATGGGCATTAGGCGTATCCGCTGTACTAAATTCAATATTAATAATGACGGTAACTGGCGCACTCCCTTTCTTTTTTTTCCTGTCTTTAACTGTTAATATCGCATTGTTCTGGTACGTTTTTTCTTCCTTACGAGAATACAGGGAACTTGAAGAAGATATAAGCAGTATGCTTTTAAAGACGTTTGAGCTAGAAGAACACCTAGTTTCTGTATACCAAATGGAAATGTTCTACGGTGATCAAACACTCCATTCTTTGGTAGAGCACACCAAGGATGTTGTTACAGAACTAGAAGTTTATAGACATAAATATTCTCTTGATGGACAACCGCTTTTAGAGGAAGAAGAAGACCAAGAGGAATAAATTTTGAAAAAGAAAATATATTTTACAAAAGATCATGAGAATGCAATTGTAAAGTACGCATCTACGGAAGACAATAAGGTCAGAACAAAGTTATATATTGATTGGATCGAACCAGCTTTCGATGAAATGGTAGACAAAATTGTCTATACTTACAAGTTTACAAACTTGCCAAACATTGATTGTTTGAAAGAAGAGTGTAAAAGCTGGCTTACAACCATCTTAGATAAGTTCGACCCAGACAAGGGGTCAAAAGCTTTCTCTTACTTTAGTGTAATCACCAAGAACTGGTTTATTCACAAGGTTAAAAAGAACTCTCGCTCAATGAAGAGAGAGGTTCACCTTGATGATCTTAGTAATTCATCAGCCGATTACGAACAAATCAATTCATATCTCACAATTGAAACTTCTTATGTTAATGATAGGGAAAATGCAGAGTTTTGGTACTTTCTTTGGAAAGAAGTTCATTCGTGGGAGAAGCTAAAATTAAAAGATAATGAAAAAAAAGTGTTGCAAGCCGTCAAAATACTTTTTGATAGCGCCGAAGACATTGAAATTTTTAATAAAAAAGCTATATACTTATACATACGCGAGATTACAGGACTAAACACTAAACAAGTTGTCAACAACCTGAATAAAATGCGTCTTAGATATAAGGATTGGAAAAAAGAATGGCATCAAGGAAAGATATAGATGGGTATGTAGAAGAGGCGATCGATAATATTCGCAACGATCGAGCAGTAGCCTCGAATCTACTGGTAGACTTAATCAACCATCTTAAACAAGATGATGCCAGACATCAGTATTCTGGTCAGATCGCCGCAAAATACCTAGAAGTATTGCAAAGATCAAACGAACAATTAGTAAAGGTTACTACCTTGCTAGCTAAAAAGCAGGATGCAGCCGCTGGACTAACAGCACAAGATAAAGAAGAGATTTACGATATCATCAATGAGGCTTAGTTAGTGAATGGCAAACCCAACTGCAAAATCTGAAAAGACTGTTGAAAATAACAACAGCGATAAAAACGCAGATCAGCAAGCTGCCAACACAAACGTCTTTGCTACTCCGAAGGGTATATTAAATCCACATTATTTAATTGATGACCCGGCAGTTTTAACAGATCCGAGAAACAAGAACTCAACTTTCATCTCTTTATTAAAGAAGATCACGAAAGCAGAGCAAGAGCCTCAATACCAAGATAATAATGGTATCATGAGAGGGATTGTGTTGAGCGTCGAAACTCTTGAATCTACCTCTAACAATAGCCAAGCTCCAAATACACTCGAAACTATTTTAAACTCTGGATTACTTAAGAACACAGATGGATTGAAAATCGTTTCAATTAGAGCGAGGATACCTGAACTACATAGGTCCCTTCCAGTCCCCTCTGGACCTGATGACATAGACAACATTAAGGTTTATCCCATCTTTACATCGCTAGACAATATTGCGGGAAACGAAGCCTATGGAATCGGAGATATTGTTAACTTAGATTTTGAGAATAGAAAGTCTAAAACTGGCGGTATTTTAATTGGACCTCTAATCAGGGCTATTCCACAAAATGTAACTAACATTAGTTGCAACGCAACTTATGTCGCCTCCCCTGGCGGACAAGCTTTAGGAACAACACCCAATGCTCTCGGGCATACTGGAGAAAAATCTGCCCCATTAAGGTCTAGAGACTCAAGAAAAAGCGTAGCTATTATTGGATCTAATGGAATCGGCGGCAAGTTTGGAGAGATGATTGAAGATTACTTTTATAGTAAAGGATACTCGATTGTCGGCAAAAGCGGATACTCCCCAGTGGAGAGAAAAAACAATAGTGGCGGTAATTTTCGCATAGTTCAAACAGGATTAACCTTACCAGATCAAATCTTGGGCACTGGTTTTTCTGATTTGTCTTTTACTTTTAAAGAAAAACCTGATGTTATAGTGTTCCAATATGACACTGGAATAAAGAACGTTGCCAACTCTCCTAATGCCTCCGCAACTAAATCAGATAACCTAGTAAGAACCATAGCAAAACTAAAGAAAGAATCAGGTGCCCAAGAGATATTCGTTATTGGAGCGATTAAAAAAATAAAAGATGACTCCGGTGCATTAATAAATCCAAACTTGTGGATGTCATTTTCTTTTATTGATTTTGGTGCAACTGTAATCGACCCAATTAGCTTATCAAATGCTCAAGGGAATCCTTTAGAGCCAGATATAGCTACTGCTGTAATTAAAAAATTCATCTCTAAAAAGGTTATTGACGTTAAAGGACCACCGCCAGAAGAGCCTGAAAAGTCAGACCCAACCCAACCCGCAACTAGCGGATTATTGCAAGGGCTTCTTCCAGAGATTAAAACAGGCGAAGAAGGTAGAGATTACCTATTACAAGTGGCTTCACGACTCGGTTATAATACAGCAGACCAGGCTCCCCCTGATGGCAGTAAACACTGGCGCAATTTATCAACGAGAGATTATTCAACGGAGCCTTTAACGAACGAGGAATTGAGCGTTATACTTGGACTCGGAGCACCACCACCTGCTCCTGCTGGAACAAGTAACTTCCCGGATGATATGACGGCAGCTATGTTAACACAACAACTTGGAGAGCAGCTTAACGCAGCCTCCAAAGCATTAAAAAAGCAAGAAGACGCTGTGACTGCCACCGCTGCTGTTGCCTCCAGTATATTAACATCTGGAGCCATGGCTTCTTTCCCCGCGCCCCCTGCTGGAGCTTGTGGGGCAATTGGATTTGGTGGAGTGGCTTCTATAAGTGTCCCCCCAGGATCAACGTATACCGGACCAAAACAACTTAAAAAGAACTCTTTAAATAATGCTGTGAAACAACGACCAGGAAAAGTAAAAAGCATCTTAACTATTCATAAAGCTACCGTTTATAAAAAGTCAGATCCAAACTGGCTAAGTGCGCTGTCGTCTATGGATGCCGTCTCAATCAAAGTGACTGATGGAGCAGGAGCCTTCCGTTCAGGCGGCAATTTAGAGTTTGTTAAATATGTCCAAGGACTCGGTATACCCGTTCATGGCTGGGGCTTTAATTATTGCAGAGATATTCAAGAGGCTACAAGAGAAGCAATCGCCGCAGCTAATATGTGTAAAAAGCTTGGATTAAAAGCTTACTGGTGGAACGCCGAGAAGAACTGGCAAGGTTCAAGCAGTGTCCCTGAGACAGTAGACGCCCCCGGCGCAGGTATGCAGTTTATGTATATTTTTAAAAAGAATGCTCCTGGTATCCCTGTAATTGGTAATTGCTGGAGTTGGAGAAAACCACCAGGAAGACCCCACAAGGTTGGGTTAACAGACTATTTGATTTCAGCAATGGATGGTTTCTCGCCAATGTGTTATGCTACAACTCCAGGAACTGTTGTTAATAAATGGGTTACAAGAGGTGAGAGATCCGCCGCCGCAGGTACGCCTTTCTGTCCGATGATTGGCACTGGACGAATTGGTCTTGTTAAAAATGGAAAGCCAGAGATATGGGGCTGGGCAAATGACCAAGGAATCTTCAATGGACCTAAATATAATAAAAAAGGCAGTCCAAATGCTTCTGGATTGCTAACTCTTGCAAACCAAGCTAGCCCCAAAGCAGTTTGGGTCGCTTATTATTACGGAAACAATACTGGACCAATGGCTTCTCATGGTAATATGCTGAATCCTCCTTTATCAAAATTGGCAGCAGCCCTACGCGCTGGAAGACGAAGCGGTATAGCAGTTGGAACAGGTGGCATGCCAGCGATAACTCCATCTGAAGGAGCCGCGATGGTATCACAAGATCCAAATGCTGTGCCATTCG
>Ga0206127_1000652_pt1 | contig 41789 bp, 42 predicted proteins | sample Helgoland_Spring_6_FD_148646 | JGI IMG/M metagenome (GOLD analysis project Ga0206127, IMG submission 148646) | Pelagic subsurface seawater microbial communities from Kabeltonne, Helgoland, North Sea - Helgoland_Spring_Bloom_20160419_1 | ecosystem: Environmental > Aquatic > Marine > Epipelagic ...
TCGAATGAGGTTCAAAAAACGCGGAGCAGGGACAGTTATATGTTAGTGTTGTAATCGCAGAGACAGCGGCGCTATCGCTAATGAAACTTACTAATTCAACCTACATACTTTGGATTGTTTGCATTATTCTGGCGAGAACACCTTTTTTTTCGAGAGAGGCAAACAAGGCGGTAATGGAAGCCTTCGTCTGTGGGAAGAGGTGGTTATTCAACCGCACGCCCGCATAGATTATCCTAGATAAATTCAAACGATTTTTGGTTGCGCTGGATGGGATGCAATTGCAATGATGGCAGAGACTATAGATGGTTTCGACGCGTCTAAAAAATGCAGGGATCAATATAATTTAGGAGAAGGTGGATGACTTTGCAGGGAAGCGTGAAGGCTGAGATATTCAGGCTCGAGATACTGTAATTTCCAACAAAAAAAAGCGCCCCAAATGGGGCGCCTTCGTTTTAATTTAAACATTAAATCCAGAATGATTTGGAGATTAACAGGAATAGTACATTGCGTACTCAACTGGGTGAGGTGTGTGTTCGTAACGTTCAACCTCTTCCATTTTAAGCGCTACGTAGGCCTCGATTTGGTCTTTTGTGAACACGTCACCAGCCAGCAAGAAATCCATGCCGCTGCTCAATTCGTCCAAAGCCTCGCGCAAGGAACCACAAACTGTTGGGATCGCTGCCAGCTCTTCTGCTGGCAGGTCATATAGGTTTTTGTCCATGGCTTCGCCTGGGTCGATCTTGTTTTGGATGCCGTCTAGGCCGGCCATCAACAAGGCAGAGAAGCAAAGGTACGGGTTTGCAGATGGATCTGGGAAGCGCGCTTCGACGCGTTTTGCTTTCGGGGACTCAGTCCATGGAATACGAACGCAGCCAGAGCGGTTGCTTGCAGAATATGCGCGCAGAACTGGTGCTTCAAAACCCGGGATCAAGCGCTTGTAGCTGTTTGTACCGGGGTTTGTGAAGGCGTTCAGGGCTTTTGCATGGTGTAGAATGCCGCCGATAAAGTATAGTGCTTCTTGGGACAGGTCAGCGTATTTGTCGCCCGCGAACAATGGCTTGCCATCTTTCCAGATGGACATGTTCACGTGCATACCAGTGCCGTTATCACCAGCTATTGGCTTTGGCATAAAAGTCGCTGATTTACCGTATGCGTGGGCCACGTTGTGAACAACATATTTGTATTTTTGCAGCTCATCGGCTTGCTTTGTAAGTGAGCCAAAAATCAAGCCTAGCTCGTGTTGGCAGGATGCGACCTCGTGGTGGTGCTTGTCAACTTTCATGCCCAAACGCTTCATTGTAGAAAGCATTTCGCCGCGTAGATCATGTGCTTCATCGATCGGGTTTACTGGGAAGTAACCGCCTTTGATCCCAGGGCGGTGGCCCATATTACCCATTTCGTATTCGGTGTCGGTGTTCCAAGACGCATCCGTAGCATCAACTTCGTAAGAAACTTTATTGATTGTGTTGGAGTAACGCACGTCGTCAAACAGAAAGAACTCTGCTTCCGGACCCATATAGGCAACGTCACCAATACCTGAAGAGATCAGATAAGCCTCAGCTTTTTGCGCTGTGCCGCGTGGGTCACGTGTGTAGGCTTCGCCCGTGTCTGGCTCGACAACAGAACAGTGCACGCAGATTGTTTTTTCTGCATAGAACGGGTCAACATATGCGCTGTCCACATCCATCATTAGTTTCATGTCTGATGCTTCGATTGATTTCCAGCCTTCGATAGAAGAGCCGTCAAACATAAAGCCCTCAGCGATCAAGTCTTCGTCGACTTGGTCAGCGCACAATGTAACGTGCTGTAGTTTACCGCGTGGATCTGTGAAGCGCACGTCGACGTAGTCGGCTGCTTCATCTTTGATCATATCAAGAAGTAGGTTGCTCATTTCGTGATCCTTCGTGTTCGTATGTTCTATTGTGATGGTTATTAAAGCGCGTCAGAGCCAGATTCACCGGTACGGATGCGGATTGTTTGTTCAACAGGGGAGACAAATATTTTGCCGTCACCAATTTTGTCTGTTTTGGCAGCATCAACTATAGCTGCTATAGCTGCGTCCACTTGGTCGTCATCAAGGACAACTTCAATTTTTACTTTTGGTAAAAAGTCGACCACGTATTCTGCCCCGCGGTACAATTCTGTGTGGCCTTTTTGACGGCCGAAACCTTTGACCTCAGTAACGCTAAGGCCTTGGACACCAACTTCTTGAAGGGCCTCTTTAACCTCATCAAGTTTGAAGGGTTTGATAATCGCTTCGATCTTTTTCACGTGGGCCTCCCTTGGCTTGGCTTTGAGCACTTTCTTTCACTTAATGACATGGAGGTCCAGATTGGAGATGGGAAGTGATGTGGGTGGGGGGGAGGTTTTGCCTGGCTGCATTATTTTAGTGCGTGTTGACTAAAAATTAGGCAAATTTGAATCTGTTTTTTTCGTCATCAGGTAGTGTATTTATGTCTGAGTTCAGTAAAAATACGTAACCTCCGATTGGGGTTATACGTTATTATCTAGAATGCTTTCCTAGGCCGCGATAGCAGCCATAGCTTTTGCCAGTGGTACTGAAATTTACAAACCGTCGGCATAGATGACGTGCTGTCTGTCGAAAGTAAGATGTACCAGTTGCAAATCGCGTGTTCCTAGATCGGTGATGAATTCACCATCGATCAAATCACCGGCCTCTACAACAGTCTGTGCTTTTCCAAACATTGATTGTTCGCGCCAGTGGCGCACCAATATATATTGTATTGCTGGGATAATGACATCGTGGTCGAGGCGGGTGTGCCCCAGCGAACCAGCTTTGATAGCAACAGCCGCAGCTGAAGTGCGGTGAGCGAATCTATCCAACATTGTAACCATCGCTGAATTGCGTGTGACGAATTTATTGCCGGGCAATAGACATTTTACAGGGATTTCGCCCTCTGCTGTAAAGATTATACTGCCAGCAACAATGCCAGCGTGCGTGGGGTATGCGCGCGTTCGCGAATCTTGTTCGCTTTGGGCGCGCCTGACCGTTTCCGGTGCCATTGGCGTCTTTTTTATTGCAATCTGCCTCTAGGTTAAACCCAATCTATGATGAATTCGGTCAAATACGCCAGTTTTCTTAGCCATTTAAAATAGTTGTGGTTTTTGCGCATTTGCTCTTTCATCCCGCGCAGACCTTTGCTAGTCACCAGCTTGTCCGAATAGGACATGCGTGCGGGTGTGGCGGAATTGGTAGACGCACTTGGTTTAGGTCCAAGCGCCTATGGCGTGGGGGTTCGAGTCCCTTCACCCGTACCACTACTTTAAAATAACTTATCGTAATTCCTCTGATTTTGATCATTGAGGTCTTACCCATGTCAAACATTCATTACACAATCTGTCGTTAAGGCACTTATTATTGTAAACGCCGTGTGCCCAGACAAGCAATTGTAGCTTACAGTCCTTTTATGAGGCATGCTCTGTCGAGTGATTTTGAGGAAGCATCTGCATATGCTGATTGTCTGACTAGTGTCCTCGACGGGGCTTGGGCAGCTAAGGTGAAGATTATACCCGTTGATATCAGCGAAGTTGTGATCCATTCAACAAGGCCCCAATAGTACCACAACGCTTGCATTTCGCACGTTTTCGAATTTCGTGTGTGGTGACCTTAGGGCCGATAACAGAAATTGGTTCGCAATCGAGAAGCAAAATATGCTGTTATGAACCGATCTTCTGTTTTGCACCGTTGAAAAATTCCATAACGGCTGCTTGATCTTCGCCACCCAAACCGGCGGACGTCAGCATGCGGTGAATTTCAGCACACAACGCGGTCATAGGCATGGAAGTGCCTGTCTGGCGTGCGAGATCATTTACAGCATTGAGGTCTTTGACCATGTTGTCGATCCGGCCCGTACGCCGGTAATCCTTGCTTGCGAAGCGCGGTAAGAATTCTTGTAGCAAAGCGCTGTCCGCCCGTCCGCCTTTCAGCGCTTGGGGTATCTTGGCTGTATCGACGCCGGCGTCCAACGCGAGTTGTGTGGCTTCAGCCACGGCAAGAAACCCAAGACCACACAGCACCTGATTGATCAGCTTTGTTGTTTGCCCAGCACCAGATGGCCCCATGTGAGTGTAGTTCGAGGCCACATGTTGCAGGACTTGATGGGCCCGCGCGACGTCATTTTCCTCACCGCCAGCCATCAAAGTCAGCTCGCCAACCAGCGCTTTAGGCGCACCACCTGAGAGAGGGCTATCAACCTAAGCCATCCCATTTTCCTTTGCCATCTGCGCAAATTTTCGTGTGGCATCAGGCGCAATCGACGACATGTCGATGATCACTGTGCCTGTGCGCGCCCCCTCAATGATACCGTCTTTGCCAAAAGCAGCAACCTCAACGATATGTGATGCATTCAGGCTGGTGATTACAAAATCCACATCGCTGCTGGCCTGCGCTGCAGAGGTAGCAGCGGTAGCGCGAAGTTTCGTAAGTTTGGCTATTTTTACCAGGTCCAGATCAAAAACCGTCAGGCTGTTACCTGTTTCCAAAAGGCGTGTTCCAATCGCGCCTCCCATGGCTCCAGCCCCGATAAGCGCAATTTTCGCATTCATAGCAAAATTTTCTTTTTGTAGCTTGCTTTATAAAGACGCAGTGATGCCACCGTCTACGTAAAGCGTATGGCCATTTACAAAGCTGGACGCTTTTGAGGATAGGAACACACAGGCCCCAACCAATTCATCCACATTGCCCCAACGGCCCGCAGGTGTGCGTTTCTCTAACCAAGCAGAGAATTCAGGATCAGCAACAAGTGCCGCGTTGAGCGGTGTATCGAAGTAGCCAGGGGCAATCGAATTACATTGCAACCCGTGTTGGGCCCAATCTGTAGCCATACCCTTGGTTAAGTTGCCAACAGCACCCTTTGTCGCTGTGTAGGGCGCAATTCCAGGCCGCGCCAAAGCGGTTTGAACAGACGCGATGTTGATGATCTTTCCAGCACCGCGGGCAATCATATGGCGCGCCACGGCTTGGCCAACATGAAAAACGCTGGCCACATTAGTTTGCAGCAGCTTTTCGAACATCTCGGGGGGGAAATTCTCTAGCTCAGTACGGTGCTGCATGCCTGCGTTATTGATCAAGATGTCGATGGCCCCGTGCTCTGCCTCAAACCCGTCAATGGCAGCACGTACAGCCACATGATCTGTTGCATCAAAAGCCAGTGTCTTTACCGACGCTCCAATTTCAACGGCGGCGGCGTCTAACTTCTCGACATTACGACCATTCAAGACAACCTCTGCTCCCGCCTCGATCAGCCCTTTTGCAAGCGCAAATCCAATACCCTGTGATGAACCCGTGATGAGGGCGCGGCGGCCTTCGAGCGAAAATAGATCTGACATATTTTATCCTTGTTGGCTGGCTTGACTTAGTCAAATTGTTACCGATAACCTGTTTCCGATACCATAGGGTGTCAAGTGAGGTTTTTAGTGGAAAAACCAAATATATATGACATTTTTAACAGCCCCTGATCATGATTAAGTTCAAAACGCGAAAAGCAAAAGGTAGCCTGTTAGCTAGGATCATGAAGGCCTGTTTTGCAGGTCCAGACCTGCCGAACCCAATATTGTAAGGACGAGACGAGATATGAAGGCCATCGTTGCGCACGCAGCTAAGGATCTGCGGTTGGAAGAGCAGGACATACCACCTATCGGTTCGCAACAGGTTCGCATCCGCTTGCAGTCGGGTGGTATCTGTGGGTCTGATTTGCATTACTATAATCACGGTGGATTTGGTGCGGTGCGGCTGAAGCAACCCATGACATTGGGGCATGAAGTGTCTGGTTTGATTGAAGCAGTTGGCACAGATGTGAATACTCATGAACTAGGTCAATTGGTTGCAATATCACCATCGCGTCCGTGTAAAACCTGTGATTTTTGTCAAGAAGGCAAACAAAACCACTGCATCAATATGCAGTTTTATGGCTCTGCAATGCCGTTTCCTCATATTCAGGGGGCTTTCCGTGAAATTCTAGTAGCTGATGCGGAGCAATGTGCAGTGGCTGACGGTCTAAGCGTCGGTGAGGCTGCCATGGCAGAGCCGTTGTCCGTTGTATTACATGCCGCCAAACAGGCCGGTGATTTGATGGGCAAGCGGGTGCTTGTCACGGGATGTGGCCCGATAGGATTGCTTGCGGTAATTGTCGCGCGCGCTGCAGGTGCCTTGCAAATAGTGGCGACGGACATCACATCTTATACCACAAAAATGGCGCTAAGCGTCGGTGCAGACTCCGCGCATAACGTGGCGCAAAATCCTGCGGCTCTCTCTAAATACACTGCGGATAAGGGCACTTTTGACGTGTTGTTCGAATGTACTGGTGTTGCGCCCGTTGTTGCGTCCACTGTGCCGGCATTGCGCCCTGGTGCCACAATGATCCAGCTTGGCTTGGGAGGCGATATGACCTTGCCAATTCAGGCCATGACCGCAAAAGAATTGATCCTAATGGGCTCGTTTCGTTTTCACGCTGAGTTCTTTGATGCGGTCGAATTAATGCGCGGTGGCCAGATTGATGTGAAGCCGCTGATTACCCACACAATACTGCTGTCGGATTTCCTAGATGCGTTTGAACTGGCTTCAGATCGCCATAAAGCGGTTAAAGTCCAGATACAATTTGCGGATTAGCCTTGGTTTTGAGATCTGTCAGGCGTTCTGCACGTTGTTCTCAACAAGAGACAGTTCAATCGTCGCTTCGCCAATACATGCAACAGACATCATCTCTGTTCTCTTTTCCAGATTATGAGACCCGCGCACATGATAACTATTGCACCTATCATTGTCCAAAAGTCAGGGATGGTGCCAAAGAATAGATAGCCCCACATCGCAACATAGATCAGGAAGGAATAGGTAAAGGGCATCAGCTGGTTTGCCGTGCCGAAGCGATGCGCATTGGTTAGCAATTGATGACCAGCCCAGCCGAATATACCCAGCGCAATGAGAACAAGCATGCCAAAGGAGGTCTCAGGCTGCACCCAAGTCCAAATAGCAAAAGGCAGCATTAACAACGTACCGACCAGCCCCATGTAAAACTGCATTGTTTCCACAGCAACGATGCCTGACAGTTTGCGAGTCATCATCGAATAAAACGCCAGTGCCGTGGCATTATAAACGATCATCAAAACGGCTGGATGAAACGTGGTGCCAAAAGGTCGGACCACGATCAACACACCGATGAACCCCAAAAGGATAGCACACCAGCGCCAAGGGCCAACGCGTTCTCCCAGCATATATATAGACAGGAAACAGACGATCACAGGGCTCGAAAAAACAATGGCAGAAACGACTGTAAGGGGTAGGAATTGCAATGCATAAAAGTTGGAGAGTGTCGCAGTAACCAGCAAAATTGCACGGCTGACAACTGCCCACAGGTGATCGGTCTTAAACCGATCTGCTGTGATGCCACCGCGCGCAATCATGGCTATGGAAATACCAAAATGCCCCGCATAGCGCATAAACGCCAATTGAAACGCAGGGATGCCTGCCACCGCCAACCATTTCGCACCCGTGTCTACGAATGAAAATATGAACCACGCCACAAGCATCATTAGGATACCTAAGCGGGGTAAATCAGCGTTTGATTGTGCAATGACAGCCATTTCTATTTTTTTGCGAAACGTTTGACGTAAAAGTCGACCATCTGGCCGACCATATCCTCGCTTTGGCCGCTGTCGCGCGCCTGCGTTAAGGCGGTAAGGGTACCCTCACTCATTAGGCTGTCAACACCTGCATCTTCAGCCATTTTTGCGTAATATCCGACGTCTTTTGCGGCGTTCTTGATGGCAAAGGCGATGCCTGAGGGGTCTTTATCAACGCCGTAAGTTTTCACAAAATCCATCATACCTGAATGCAATGGTCCAGCGGCCATCACTTTATACAGCTCTGCGCGATCGACGCCTGTAACATCGGCCATTGCAAAGGCTTCAGCCATCGCGTTCGCGACAGTCATCCCAAAGAAGTTATTGATCAATTTGATTGTGTGGCCAGATCCAATTTCGCCGAGATGAAAGACGTTTTCACCCAAATCTTTCAAGGTGCCTTCAACTTTGTTAAACGCAGCTTTGTCGCCAGCTGCCATAATATTCAGCAAGCCATCAACCGCGTGTTGTGGTGTGCGACCCAGTGGTGCGTCTAGATATGTGCCACCTGCTGCTGCAACTTCGTCGGCCAGGCTTCGGGTGCTGCCCGGCAACGAGGTGCCAAAGTCGATGACTGTTGCATCGGCGCGTAGGCCTGCGATTACGCCATCCGTGCCGCGCATACGTGCTTCGACGTGCTCAGACGTGCCCATGCAAAGCATCACGACATCGCTCGCTTGAGCAACGGCTTTTGCATCTTTTGCTTCAGCAGCGCCACGTGTGATCGCCGCGTCCAGATAAGTCCGGTCTTGGTTGCCGAGGATGGTTAATTTGTACCCAAGATCTTGAAGGCGGCCAACCATTGCCCCGCCCATAAGCCCAAGGCCTATGAATCCGATTTCTGGTTTTCTCATGTATATATCCCTTGAAATAATTCTTAAATTAGCCCTGCCCTCGGCGTGTGGCAGGGGTATTTGATTGTTGGGCCAATTGTGCCTCAATTTCTTGTGCCACAGTGAGTGTACGGGCTGCGTCAGCCACGTCAATCAAAGGGGGCGCGCCGTCCATAACGTTTATGAAATGGTCGAGTTGTGCATCAAGTGGTGTGCGCATATTTTGCGCGACGTCTAAGGCAGTTCGTTTCGCAGATGTACCCCAATCAGAGCCATGCCAAAGGGTCATTGACGGAAAACTGACCGCCCCTTTTGTGCCCGTGATCCACATCATGTCTTGGTGTGTGGTTCCAATGTTTGGGTTCTCACCTGTGCCCGCCTCAAACCCCCAAGGGGAAGGCGAGGTATCTGCAAAGCTGATCGTACCAGTGGCACCATTTTCGAACATAAGGACGACGGCACCGCTTTCAATCCGGTCGGTCCCGCGCAAGGACGCACCCCGAAGGGCGGTTGTTTTCACAATTTCCCCGACAACAAAGCGCAGGGTATCAATGTCATGTACAAGATTTATCATCACAGGGCTGCCACCTGCAGCGCGCCAGTTGCCTTCAAAATAGGCATCAGGTTTGCGCATTGCCCAGATAATTGAGGCAGTGACCACAGTGCCGATTGTTCCGTTGGCGATCAGGGATTTGAGTTGCTGAACGGGCGCGTGATACCGTCGGTGGTGAGCGACCAATGATGCAGTGCCTGTCATCTTCAATGTATTCTCGAGCCGCTTGGCATCTTTGCTGGTGCCTGTGACGGGCTTTTCAATTAATACATGCCAACCACGTTTCGTGGCTTGAATAGCATGGTCGGCATGCAGATGCGTGGGTGTGGCAATAATCGCACCGTCAATGTTGTCAGGAGCCTCTGCCATATTGGGAAATCGTGTATGCTCCCCGGCAATTGTCATGTCAGGATCGGCCAAACCGACAAGTTCGCATCTGGGATGTGCGACCACGGCTTGGACATGGCGTATCCCAATCAAACCACCACCAACAACAAGAATGCGTTTCACATCACAGCCCCGATTTGCCATGGGACGAATTCGTAGTCGCCCAATCCTTGTGCTTCTGACTTTGTCACTTCACCTGATGCTACGCGTAAAAACATCTTGTAGATTTCGCGGCCTTTTTCTTCGATGCTTATGCCTTTTGACAGAACCTCGCCTGCGTCAATGTCCATGTCTTCGCTCATGCGCATTGCCATCTCAGTGTTGGTTGCAATCTTGATTGTTGGCGCGGGTTTAGAGCCAAAAGCAGAGCCGCGCCCGGTGGTGAAGCATACTAAGTTGCAGCCGCCTGCGATTTGGCCGGTGACGGATGCGGGATCATAACCCGGAGAGTCCATAAACGTGAACCCGCGTGTTGTGACGGGTTCTGCATATTTGTAGACGCCAGTAAGGGGGGACGTACCGCCTTTGGCGGCTGCGCCGAGTGATTTTTCAAGGATCGTGGTAAGGCCACCCTGCTTGTTTCCAGGAGAGGGGTTGTTGTCCATCGAGCCCTTGTTTCGGGTCGTATAATCCTCCCACCACTTGATGAGACTGATAAGCTTGTCGCCTGTCGCTTGGTCCACCGCGCGGCGGGTCAGAAGGTGTTCGGCACCGTAAATTTCGGGTGTTTCTGCCAGCACGCCGGTGGCTCCTTGGGCCGTGAGCAAATCGCATGCATAGCCAAGTGCAGGATTCGCTGTGACACCGGACCAAGCATCAGAGCCACCGCACTGCAGCGCGACCATCAATTCAGAGGCTGGGCATTCGGTTCGGGTGGCCTTGTCCGCGATGGGCAGCATGGCGGTGACCTTGGCGATACCCATCTCGATCGTGCGGCGCAAACCTGCAACTTTCTGGATATTCATAGTTTGAAAAGTGGGGCTGTGCTTCAGGCCATACGCCTCAAGGAGCCAGTCGATTTGGTTCATCTCACAGCCAAGTCCGAGCATTAGTACGCCGGCATGGTTCGGATGTTTCGCGTAGCCCCACATAACACGTTGTAGTGCTTCAAAGCCATCGCCGTTGTCGGCCATGCCGCAGCCTGTGCCATGCACGAAGGCTGCCACGCCGTCGACGTTGGGAAACTGGCTAAGGACGTCTGGTGTGAAATGGTCCGCGATCATACGCGCGGCGGTCGCCGAGCAGTTTACTGAGGTTACAATTGCGATATAGTTGCGGGTGCCGACACGCCCGTTTTCACGGCGAAACCCCATGAATGTATCTTGTGTCGTTGCCAGAACCACAGGGCGCAAATCAGTTGAGAACTCATAGGCCATATCTGTATTGCGGAACTCAACATTTTGCGTGTGGACGTGATCCCCCGCCTTGATATTGGTTGCTGCATAGCCAATCAGTTGTGCGTATTTGCGCACTGGGTCACCTTTGGCAATTGCGGCAGTCGCGATTTTGTGGCCAGAGGGGATAAGCGCCGTTGTTTGCACCTCTTCGATTACGACGCCAACTTCTAGCGCACGCGTGGCCGTAACCACATTATCTGCGCGGTCCAAACGTACGAAGTTCAATTTTTTTCCTTCCGAATTGTAGGGCTATCATGCGCAGTAGGGCGCATCTGATGACCAGCGGTGAATGTCAGTATGAGTCGCATTGGCCAAACGTGATCGGGTGTCTTCCCACATGTTTTTCCAGACTTGCCAATCATGTAGTTCGGTTTGTGGGCGCGCGCGCGAACGAGCGATGAATTCGGGGAAATGGCCGCGCCCTGTGGACTGGCCGGTTTTGTTGAAACGTATGTCAAACGACCAGCGAAACCTTTCAGAGTTATTGTTGAGAGAGGCGTGGGGCGTCAGGGGGTGAAACAGCACAGCACTACCAGCTGAGACGGGCAGAGGGATTGCACCCATTTCATTCACATAACCATCGGCAATGCCGGTTTGGGTGCGCGGGCAATGGGGCAGGATTGTTTGATCGGGCGTCTTGGGCTGGACCTGCAAACACCCGTTGTCGATGGTGGCCTCTGTTATAGCGATCCAGCAAGTAACCATGTCGGTTTCATCAGCGTCTTCCAGCGCCACAGCGCGGTCCTGATGCCAGTCAGTCGCGGCAATATGAGGCCGCACTTCGTCGGAAGCGAGCACACCGACGGGTGGTTTTAATCGAACGTGCTGGATTGGATTGCTTGTCAACTCTGGCCCAATGAGCTGTTCGATAACATCCAAAAGCTGTTCGGCCCTGAGCATGTCAAAGACCGCAGGGCCGAAGTGGAAAGGTGTATCTGCCAAAATCTGGTTACCGGGGAGTGATATGTCGAGTGGCTGAAAATAGTCACAGCCCTCCTCATAAGCATGTTGCAGTTTGCCCCAAAAATCCAACTGATCGGGCTGCGTTTTCACCAACCCCTTTGCAAACCAATCGGCGTAAAGCGCGTTCAGTAATTGCGCGTACTCCATTCGAACACGGCCCAAGAGACCTTCAGGAATAAGGTCGGGTACAATTATGTATCCTTGTGTGTCGTAGTGCGTAATTTGGTCTTGGGTAAGCATGGCATATCTCTAGAGTAAGAGTGCAATTATGTTTGGCCAGATGAGCAATACGGACAAAGCCACAAGCTGAATGCCGATAAAGGGCAGGAAGCCTTTAAATATGTCTGTGAGACTGATGTGTGGCGGAGCTACGGATTTCAGATAGAACGCCGCTGGACCAAAGGGTGGGGACAGAAAACTGACCTGCATGTTCATGCAGAACACCACACCAAACCAGATCGCCACGTGTGACGGTTCGAGCTGACCTATAAAGCCAATTTCGTCGATGGGCAGGCGCAGAACGATGGGCAAGAAGACGGGGATGATCAGCAATACAATGCCGACCCAGTCCATGAATGCGCCCATAAAAAGAAGGATGACCATCATAGTGAGAATGACCATCATGGTTGGCAAATCCTTACCCACGATCAGATCCGCCACGTATTGGGGGCCACCAGCGATGGTGTAGGCCCCCGCGAGGGATGCGGCACCAATGGTGACCCAAATGATTGTGCCAGTAGAACGCAACGTGCGCATCAGGCTTTCCCAGATCAACTCAAACGAGCCTTCACCACGCAGAATTGCGATGACCAGAACTGCGGCAGCCCCCATGCCTGCGGCTTCTGTAATGCCGGTAATACCACCATAGATAGAACCCATGACAACCCCGATGACAACCATTGGAGCAACAAGGCCTTTTCCCATTTCCCAACCAAGTTTAGAGCGGTCTTTGCCAAAGACAAAGTAGATTAGGATCAACGCGCCGATCGTAATCCCTGCAAGCCACGGCATGTGGGCTGCGGTGCCAAGACGCGCAGGATCGCCGTCACTGGCAGCATTTGAACCGGAAAGTTCAAAGAACATCGCACGCAAGAACAGGAAGGTGCAGAAACCTGCAATAACGATGGACATAAATGCTGCAAACAGCAGACGCTTTTCTTTGCGTGGTGGATCATTGGGATCGGGTTCGGGTAGGGGCGCATCTTCGGGGCGCAAGGTCGTGCGGACAATGATGTAAAGAATGAACATCGAAGCGAGCATAAAGCCTGGAATGAAGGATGCCGTAAACAGTGCCTTGATCGACGTTTCCGTAATTAGGCCATAGATGATCAAAACGATTGATGGTGGGATCATCGTCCCCAACGAACCAGACGCACAGATCACACCAATAGCAAGGTTTTGATTGTACCCAAGCCGCAGCATCTGGGGCAGGGCAATTAGGCCCAAAAGGACAACTTCACCACCGATAATGCCCGACATTGCTGCCATTATCACAGCCATGATTGAAGTAACAATTGCGATGCCACCGCGCGTGCGCGATAGCCATACATTAAGCGATGAATACATGTCTTTGGCAATGCCAGATCGTTCTAGCAGGGACGCCATGAAGATAAACAGTGGTATGGATATAAGGACATAGTCTGTTAAAAGCCCGTATATTTTCTGTGCGAGAATATAAAGCGGCCCAGTGCCTGGCCTGCCAGTCAACATACCGTCACCGAAAGTGAATGGGTTCAATATCAAAGCGGGCTCAAACTTCATGACCAGCACTAAAACTGCGAGGGACGCAGAGGCGAAGCCAAGCGGCATACCGATAGCTAGTAGTGCAATAAGTGCCAGCATCAACACCAGTGAAATCGTTCCAATATCCATTAGTCTTGTCCTACTGCGCGTTTGAGCATTTCAATTTCGTCCTGATCCGGCTCATCTGTGTGGATTTCAGGAGTTTTGTTCCAATCTGCGATCAGATTTAGCACCGCTTGAGTTGCGACCAGCGTGATCATGATCAACACCATTGGTTGCAACGTTGCTGGGATTGGCGGATTAAAGGCAGAGCCGTAGAGCTCCCACTTGTACAGCTTGTTCACGAACACCTGCTTGTAGCTGCCGTAGACCAGAAAGAACGCGAACGTGACGATTAGCAGGCACGAGACCGAGTCAAAAACCCGTTGAACCCAGCGTGGCATAATGTCGTAGATCAGGAAAATTCGGATGTGGCAGCGTTGTTGCATTGCGTAAAAACCAGAGATCAGGAATACGAAACTCGCGAACCACAAGGTCATCTCGTTCGCCCACTCAGTCGGTTGTTCCATGATGTAGCGCATGAACACTTCATAAAGCATAACAATTGTCATGGTCGCGATCATCATCATGGTTACACGGCCCATAAACAGGGCAATATGGTCAATCTTGCTGGCATCTTCGTATTCCATCCCCGCGGGGCGCACCGAACGCGCCCCAAAGAATACCAAGATTGGAGTCGCGATTAGCGCTATAATGTCAATTATATCAATGTGACCCCCAAAGATGCCGCTCATATTTGGGGTCACATCTGCGCGGATATAGATAGCCTCAACTTGCTCGCGCATGCTTTCGGACGTGTAGGGAACCCAGTCGAGCATGAAAGCTGGCAAATGCCAGATGAGCCAGGCAGCTGTGCCCACAAACGCCAGTGGTATCAGCCACTCTACGATGCCGCCTGATCTTTTCTGCATGTAAGTTCCCTTTGCTTTAAGCTTTGATTTCGAAGTGTTTGATAAAGTCCATGTCCGGTTCAACGCCGATGCCTGGAGCCGTCGGAATAACCACGCGGCCATCGTTTGCTTTGACCTGCCCCTGAATATCCAAAGGTTCTGCTAGCAGCTCATCGCGAAATTTGTTGTCGGTAGTATCGAATTCCAACATCGGCTCCCACGGGTGTAGCCCACCGGGCAGGGGGGGCATCGCGGCCAGTAACTGCAGGTTCGTGGCAACCGCAATAGCACTGCCCCAGATGTGGTTGACCACTGGTGTGAAATGCGCGTGGCACAACGCTAGAACACGCAGATACTCTGAAACACCACCAAGCGCACAAACTTCGGGTTGCGCGATGTCGAGGCCGCGATTTTCCAAAATATTACGCCAACCCCAGCGGCTGAATTCGGCTTCCCCGCCCGAGATGTTGATCTTGAGACCTGCGCGCAGTTCGCGGTAGCCGTCTAGATCCTCAGGTGCAATTGGTTCTTCGAACCAGTAGGCGTCTAACTCTTCTAACGCGCGGCCCACATAAAAAGCGTCCGATGTGGTGTAGCAGTGGTTGGCATCGACCATGAATTTGAAGTCATCGCCGACACCACGGCGAACAGCCTCACAGAGCTTCACATCAGGTTTGGGTCCAAATCCAGTCTTCATCTTGGCGGCAGTAAAGCCCATGCCTTTGATTGCAGCCGCTTCATCTTCAAACCGCTTGGCTAAATCATCGATCGGTTCATGGCGCAGCATCATACCGTAGCCGTAGCATGGTACGTCGACACGGTGCGCACCGCCAATCAGTTTATGCAGCGGGAGGCCCGTAACTTTTCCCGCGATGTCCCAAAGTGCGATGTCTACGCCAGAGAGCGACTGCATCGGCATGCCTTTTTGCCCATGATCTCGCAGAAGGTTATATACCTTGTGCCAAATCACGTCGCGGTCCATCGGGTCCATCCCAAGAACCATGGGCTGAATAACTTTTTCAACGATGCCTTTGTTGGCTATCGCTATGTTCCCCGGACCAAAACATTCGCCCCAACCCGTCACACCTTCGTCGGTTTGCACTTCGACCAAATGCGCGGAACGTTTGGCGTAATACTGCTGCGAATACCCCAAAACCTCGGGCATATCATACTGAAGCACATGACTGATAATGCAGGTGATTTTCATTTGGTTCCAACGATCAAAGGTAAAAACGGCAAGGCCATCAAGACAGCCTTGCCGAAGATTTGGTTCAACACATGACGTTGATTACTTCATCGCGCCCATGTCTTTTAGGAATGCAATGTGACTTGCTAGCAGCGCTTTGGCTTCTGGTGTTGTCGCAAACTCGGTCCAACCTGTTTGAACCGCAGAACGGTACTTGGCCAGATCTTCTGGTGTCCACTCATAAAGGTTGACACCTTTGGCGCGAAGGTCTTTCGCTGTCTGTTCGTTTTGGACTTCGTTGATGGTCGCATTGTTCAATGCAAGGCTGTCCATCGCGACTTCCATGATCTTACGGTGGTGTGCTGGCATGCTGTCCCAAACTGCCTTGTTGCACGCAAGGTGGTCAGCAGGCATCGAGTGGAAGCCCGGATAGTTCGTGTGCTCGGCAATGTCATATAGACCAAGGCCTACATTGTTGGTGAGGTTTGCCGCGTCTGCACCATCGATGATACCAGTTTCAAGTGCGGTAAAGATCTCGTTGAAGTCCATCACGATTGGCGATGCACCCATAGCCGCAAATACCTTTGTTGCAAGGCCAGGTGGTGAGCGGAATTTCCAATCTTTAAAGTCATCGGCATTGCGGATCGGACTTGTAGAAGCTAGCGATTCTGGACCAGGGATCCACCAACCAACAAACTCCATATCATATGGGTTATACAGATCATTCAAAGCTGCGCGACCATTGCCGTGCAGCAACCATGCCATCTGTTGGTATGGGTTTTGGTATCCACCCATTAAGTCGCCCGCAAATTGGAACGCTGGGTTCTTACCAGTTTGGTACGCGCCACCTGTCATATCACAATCAAGAATACCTGTTGCAGCGGCATCAAACGTTTCAACCGATTTCACTACGGATGAAGAATAAAACATCTCAACTGCGATTTCGCCATTAGACATAGTTTGAATGTCATCAACGTATTTCGCGGCCATCTTGCCTGACAGTGTCTCGGGCGAGAAGTGTGTCTGAATGCGCAGTTTTGTTGTAGCGTGGCCGTCTGCCATCGCGGTTGTTGCAGCCAGTGCGGCAGTGACGGCCAATGTGGCCGCTGTTTTCATGAGTTTCATATAGTCCTCCCAGACATTATGCGTTGCGGTATCGGGCGTCAGATTACTCCCGTTTCTGTACGCTGGTTAGACGTTAGGACAGGAATTCGCTGACGACAAGAATTAAATGAAATTAGCTTTAATTTCGAGATTATAGTATATTTTCAAGATTATGGTATATTTTCAAGATAATATGCTCTAGCTTTCTTGCATCAGAAAAAGGTATGGCCCGACATGTTTAATGAAAAAGACATCTACCTAAACCTTCAAAACCGCCTCGTATCTGCGGGATTTGAGCACGGAGCAAAGCTGCGTGCCGAAGTCTTAGGCCATGAATATAATTGTTCTGCCAGCACCATCCGTGAGGCGCTTTTTCGGCTGTCTACGCTTGGCTTGGTCAAATTCCAGGAACAACGGGGATTTCGGGTCCCTGAAAGGTCGCCGGAAAAAGTTATGGAACTTACCCACATGCGGGTGCTTCTAGAGGGGGAGGGCACAGTACTTTCGATCCATAAGGGTGGCGTCGCATGGGAGGCGCGTTTGACTGCTGCGCACCACCAATTGAGCCATATTGAAAAACGCATTCATACCATTGACGACCCTACCGATTTGTTTCCGATCTGGTTCAATGCAGAACGGGAATTTCACCAGACTTTGATATCAGCATGCGGCTCGGAAACACTTAAAGAGTTACATGCGAGGGTTTATGCGCAGTTCCGTCAGCAACTGATGGCAGCAGATCGCCAGTTCAATTTCATTTCTGATAACATTCAGCATCACGCAGAAATTCTTGCCGCAGCTGTGTCTGGTGATGAAGGTTTGACGCGCCAAAAGATCCATGATCATCTGGCTCGTCACCTGACCGGAAACACATTGCAGATCTAGTCTTTCAGATCGTCGTGGATGTAGACTTTTATTATTTCGTCAAAACTGCTCTCAGCCACAAAACCCAATGCGACAGCTCGTTCGGGGTTGAAATCACGTGGCCATCCGTCGACAATTTGCATGATTTTCGGGTCAAGTTTTAGCTTGATCAGATCAACAGTATCCTGGCCAGCGGCGTTGCGCAGCGCCTCGATTTGCTCTGCTACTGTGCAGCTTACCCCTGGTAGGTTCAGCGCACGCCGCCCGTTCAGCAGATCGGTATCAAGCGTTGCAGCATGTGTTAAAAACTGGGCTGCCGCGCGTGGGCTGGCGTGCCAATGGCGTACGGTATCTGCAACAGGCAAGACCGCTACAATTCCGTTCAGTGGTTCACGGATAATTCCTGAAAAGAACGAAGATGCAGCAGCGTTCGCTTTGCCCGGGCGCACGCAGATCGTGGGTAGGCGCAAGGAAATCCCGTCGATAAACCCTTTGCGACTAAAATCCGTAATCATCAATTCACAAGCGGCCTTTTGCGCGCCGTAGCTGGTCAGCGGTGCAGACAGGAATGTATCGTCGATCTTGTCGGGGTAGGGACCGCCATAGACAGCAATGGATGAGGTGAACACCACACGTGGTCGGTACGTACCTTCAGATGCGTCATGCTCTGTCTTGATCGCATTAAGCAAATGCCACATCGCCATCATGTTGACGTCCCAGCCTAGATCAAACTTGGTCTCGGCCTCTCCTGATACAATGGCAGCAAGGTGGAAAATCACATCAGGCCTGCTGGCTGCCAGTGTTTGTGCCATGGTGGCGTCTGCGATATTGCCCATTACTGTTTTTGCGATCACGCCATTTTTGGGAAACGTGCGGTCAAACAGTGTCAGTTCAGCGCCGTCAAAAATGTTATGCTCAGTGATGCGTCTGGCCAGTTTCTGCCCGATCATACCGCCGCCGCCAAGGATAAGGATTTTGGTCATGTCAGATCATTCCGTTTTTTAAGTTCCAGATACAGGCCAGAGTGATCCAAATCAGCGCCACCCATATCTTCACAGAAATGCGCAAAGCGGTTGCGAACCTCTTGGGTTGTCGGGAGTGCAAGGCCCAAACCTGCGGCTTCTGCTAATGTGTTATCAAGGTCTTTCAGTTGGAATTTTGAAAGTCCTCCGGGGGTGAAATTCCCCTCTGACATCCGTTCGCCATGTTGTTGTAAAACCACGCTGTCTGCAAATCCTCCTTTGAGAGCCGCGCGAAGGGCCACAGGGTCCGCCCCGCCTTTTTCCGCAAGTAACGTAGCCTCAGCTACGGCGGAGATTGTCACGCCAACAATTGCTTGGTTCGCCAATTTACATAGCATACCAGACCCGGACGGACCGACATGAACGGGTCGGCCCATCGCCTCAAACACGAAACGCATGTCCTCAACGATTGCCGCTTCACCGCCTACCATTATAGCAAGGGTACCTGCCTCAGCGCCTTTGGTTCCACCAGAAACGGGCGCATCCAAGTGGCTTACACCTAGGCTAGCCAAAAGGGTGGAATGTGCCCGCGCATGCTCGGGCTTGGCACTCGACATATCAATCCAGACCATACCAGTAGTTAGTGCACGCTGCACATCTGGATCTGACAGCAGTTCACCTGTGGCAAAGCCATCTGAAAGCATGGAGATAACCACCTGCGCACCTGCTATCGACCTGGCAACCGTATCGGCAGTCTTAGCACCTTCCTTAACCAATGGTGCCGCACGGTGCGCACGGCGATTCCAGACTGTCAGATCATGCCCTGCTGCCATTAGATTGCGGGACATGGGTAGCCCCATTAGCCCAGTACCGATGAGGGTGATTTTGCGGGTTTGGTTCATGTGGCGGTCGTCCTTTTGTTCCCAAACTGTGCAGGGTGCGCCAAGGTCGGGTCAGTGGTTATGGTCAAATTGAAACGTCTGTCATAAGCTACCCTATCAGATCAAAAGAGCCAGAGGGACGTAAAGATCATTCATAATTCGAAATGATCTTGCACCCTTTTCGGTACATCATAGCAGAGTCATATTGTAAAAATCAGGGATTAATTTTTATGCTAAAACAAAGACTTGGAGGTAAGTCTGTATTGGTCACAGCGGCTGGACAAGGTATTGGCCGTGCCAGTGCTATAGCGATGGCGCGCGCAGGCGCGCAGGTGTTTGCCACAGACGTAAATATGGAAGTTTTATCCACGATTCGGAGTGAGAATCTCGAAAATATTAAAATTTTCGAACTTGATGTGCGTGATGATGAAAGTGTGAAAGCAGGCGTTGCACGGGCCGCACCAGACGTGTTGTTCAACTGCGCAGGTTTTGTCCATCACGGTGCAATTTTGGAGACAACAGATGATGAATTTGATTTCGCCATCGACCTAAATGTCCGCTCTATGATCCGCACAATTCGCGCCGCGTTGCCAGGAATGTTGGAGCGGGGAGCCGGCTCGATTGTCAACATGTCATCTGCCGCAGGCTCCATTATTGGCGCACCCAATCGCTTTATTTATGGGACAACAAAAGCTGCTGTTGTAGGTCTTACCAAATCGGTGGCTGTCGACTACATTACCAAAGGCATCCGCTGCAACTGCATCTGCCCCGGTACGGTCGAGTCTCCCAGCTGGCACGACAGGGTTACAGCCCTTGGTGAGCAATTGGGCAGCTATGACAGAGCGATGGAACAATTTGTTGCGCGCCAGCCCATGGGTCGTGTCGCGACCGCTGAAGAGATTGCAGCACTTGTCGTTTATCTTGCTAGTGACGAAAGTGGTTTTACCACAGGGCACGCACATATTATTGATGGAGGTTGGTCAGGCCAATGACAAAACGCATAAAGATAGAGGATTTACGGTCGCGCAAATGGTTCATGAACCCTGACAATCTGGAAATGACCGCGTTGTATCTGGAGCGCTATCTGAATTACGGCCTTACGCGCGAAGAGCTACAGTCGGGCAAGCCGATCATTGGCATCGCCCAAACGGGCAGTGACTTATCACCTTGTAACCGCCACCACATTGAGCTGACCAAGCGCGTGCGGGACGGCATCATAGCGGCGGGTGGTACCTGTATCGAAATCCCAGTCCATCCCATTCAGGAAACTGGTAAGCGGCCCACTGCGTCGCTGGATCGAAACCTTGCGTATTTGTCTTTGGTCGAGACGCTATTTGGCTACCCGCTGGATGGTGTCGTTTTGAATATCGGTTGCGATAAAACCACACCGGCGCTGTTGATGGCGGCAGCGACGGTCAACATTCCTGCTATTGCACTGTCGGTTGGCCCTATGTTGAACGGCTGGTGGAAGGGAGAACGCGCTGGGTCTGGCACTGTCATCTGGAAAGCGCGTGAAAAACTGGCTGCAGGCCAGATTGATACCGACGAGTTTATGGAAATTGCCGCCGCATCGGCTCCATCTGTTGGCTACTGCAACACTATGGGTACGGCTACAACGATGAATTCCCTGGCCGAAGGGTTGGGTATGCAATTGCCCGGTTCTGCGGCTATCCCAGCGCCATATCGCGAACGTGGACAGATCAGCTATGAGACTGGAAAACGCATCGTGGATATGGTGTGGGAGGATATCCGCCCCACAGATATTATGACGCGCGAGGCGTTCGAGAATGCAATCGTGTTGAGCTCTGCCATCGGCGGGTCGACCAACGCGCCAGTGCATTTGAATGCGATTGCCCGTCACTTGGGTGTGCCGTTGGACAATGACGATTGGCAAAAACATGGGCATGATATGCCGCTTTTAGTTAATATGCAGCCTGCTGGTGAGTATTTGGGCGAGGATTACCAGCACGCGGGTGGTGTCCCTGCGGTCTTGGGTGAGCTGATGGCGGGGGGGCTGTTGCCCCATCCCGGCGCACTCACGGTGAATGGCAAGAGCATCGGTGACAACTGTGCAGCTGCGCGGTCCAAGAATACCGACGTAATTAAACCCGCAACCGATCCAATGGTGGAGCACGCAGGATTCCTGAACTTGTCTGGCAATCTGTTCGAGTCCGCGATTATGAAAACGTCCGTAATATCACCGGAGTTCCGCGAAACCTATCTGTCGAACCCAAACGATCCTGAAGCCTTTGAGGGTCGCGCGATTGTGTTCGACGGGCCTGAGGATTTCCATCACCGAATTGATGACCCATCTGAGAATATCGACAAGATGTGCGTCTTGTTCATGCGCGGTGCGGGTCCCAAAGGCTATCCCGGCGCTGCCGAAGTTGTGAACATGCGGCCGCCGTCCTACTTGATCAAACAAGGTGTTGAGGCACTGCCGTGTATCGGTGACGGCCGCCAGTCGGGCACCTCGGGCTCCCCGTCAATTTTGAATGCCTCGCCTGAGGCAGCGGATGGTGGTGGTCTTGCGCTGTTGCAAACGGGTGATCGTGTGCGGATCGACCTTGGTAAAGGCTCTGCTGATATGTTGGTACCACTGGATGAGTTGAACGAGCGCGCGCGAACCTTGGTTGCAAATGGTGGATATGAAATTCCCGCCAGCCAAACACCTTGGCAGGAACTCTTCCGCGAAAAGGTTGGCCGTTTGGATCAAGGCATGACGCTTGAAGGCGCGGATAAACACCAAGACATCGCACGTCGTTTTATGCCACGTGACAACCATTGAAGAAAATTACAGCTAACACACTCGCACCAAAAGGAACATAATATGAAGCTACTTCGCTACGGCCCTATCGGGTCCGAGAAGCCCGGTCTGCTGGATAATGCTGGTTTATTGCGCGATCTGTCGGAACACGTGGATGATATAAATGGGGCTATGCTGAACGACGCAACGCTGGACCTTCTGCGTGCGCTTGATGTCTCTACTTTGCCTGTTGTTGAAGGCGAACAGCGCATTGGCGCTTGTGTGGGCAATATTGGAAAATTCCTGTGCATCGGACTTAATTATTCGGATCATGCTGCCGAAACGGGTGCCGCAATCCCTAAGCATCCGATCCTGTTTTTCAAAGCAAATTCAGCCATTGTTGGTGCCTACGACGATGTGGTTATCCCCCGTGGATCAACCCACACCGATTGGGAAGTCGAGCTTGGTGTGATCATTGGTAAGACTGCCAAATATGTTTCTAAAGAAGATGCTTTGGATCACGTTGCGGGTTACTGCATCGTCAATGACGTCTCTGAACGGCACTTTCAGACTAACCTCACAGGCCAATGGACCAAGGGCAAATCTTGCGACACCTTTGGCCCTACTGGCCCTTGGCTGGTCACCCGTGACGAAGTCGCCGATCCGCAAAACTTGTCGATGAGCCTCGATGTGAATGGCAAGAGGATGCAAACGGGATCGACAGCGACGATGATCTTTAGTGTTGCGGAAATTATCGAACATCTGTCGGGCTTGATGACCCTGCATCCAGGCGATGTGATTACGACTGGCACACCTCCTGGTGTGGCGTTGGGAATGAAACCTGAACCGATATTCTTGAAAGTTGGCGATGTTATGGATCTCAAAATTGAAGGTCTTGGCCATCAAAAACAAAAGGTAGATCAAGATGCCTGATCTTTTACAAATAGGCAGTATCACAAATGCGATGCGCACACGTCTTGAGGCGGCGTTCACCATCCACCAGCTTGACGATTTTGATCCTGCGAAAATTACTCATGTGGTCACGAATGGGCACGACGGCGTGAACTCTGATCTGATGGCGTCGCTGAGCAATCTACAGGTGATCAGCGGATATGGCGTTGGATATGACGCGATCGATGCAAATGCCGCATTCGCCCGTGGTATCAAGGTGACGCATACACCGAACGTGTTGAACCAAGAGGTTGCAACCACCGCTGTGCTTTTGTTGCTCGCTTGCTACCGAGAGATATTGCGTGATGATGCTTATGTGCGGTCGGGCGACTGGAAGGCGAAGGGGGGCGCACCTCTTACCCGTAGTGCAGACAACCAGACCATAGGCATTTTGGGTCTGGGCCGTATCGGTCAGGCGATTGCAGTTAAACTGGCACCTTGGAACCCGACGATCGTCTACCACACGCGCAGTAAAAAGGACGTGGATTATAAATACTACGACAATCTAACTACAATGGCTCTTGACTGCGATGTGCTGATTTGCATTACGCCGGGCGGCACCTCAACCAACAAGATCGTCAATGCAGAAGTTATGCAGGCGTTGGGGCCAAATGGGACGTTGATTAACGTGTCTCGTGGCTCTGTTGTCGACGAAGCCGCGATGGTTGATGCCTTGAGCAGTGGCACCCTTGGATGGGCGGGTCTTGACGTGTTCGAGGGTGAACCGCATGTCCCTCAAGCCCTGCGTGATCTGCCAAATACAGTCCTTTTGCCCCATGTCGGCAGTGGCACTGTTGAAACGCGTGCAGCGATGGGCGACCTGACGGTGGATAATCTGTTGCAGCACCTCAAGGACGGCACAGTGGTGAGCGCGGTACCTGAATGCGCGATGCTGTGACACGAAAGGTGATGACGGATGCTTGAATTTGTCATCGCCGTTTTCTTTTTGCTGATCACACCGGGGCCGGGGGTTTTGACCACCGCTGGTATTGGTGCGGCATATGGCTATCGTTCTGGCTATCGATTCTTGACGGGCCTGTGTCTGGGCGGCTTGATTACTATGATGATTGTCATATCTGGTCTTGCCGCCATCGTACTGACGGTACCTGCCCTACGCATTGTGCTGCTTTTTGCATCAGTCGGGTATCTGGTCTATCTGGCATGGCGCATTGCCGCTGCAGATTCCATGATTGGTTTTAAGCCTGCGACGACGCCTCTTGGCTTTGTGAATGGCCTTGTGCTGCAATTTATCAATCCAAAAGCCTATGTTGTCGGCGCAACGCTTTTCTCTGGTTTTACGTTCATGCCTGACACACCAGTTGCAGAAATCGTGGTTAAATTGATACTTTTCAACGCGATCTGGATCCCGGTTCATTTAATATGGTTGGGGGTAGGGGGTAAATTGGGTAGCATGAACCTGAACCAACGCACCGGGCGAGTGATCAATATAGGCATGGCGATCTCGTTGATTGTGGTGGCCTTCATTGCTCTATTGTCTGTGCGATAAGCCCTTTAAACTAAACCAAACGGAAAAATCTGAAGCGAACAAGATGACAAAACAAATCAAAAGAGTTGCAGCCATCGGTCTTGGATCAATGGGGTACGGGATCGCCATGTCTGCCTTGCGTGACGGGCATCAAGTCTGGGGCGTGGACATCAACCCTGACCAGATGAAGCGATTTGTCGGTGACGGTGGTCAAAACAGTGACGTGATTATGGAGGCAGATCAGCTGGATACGGTGATCCTAACGGTCCTGAACGCGGCACAATCCGAAGAGGTCCTGTTCGGCGAGGCCGGCATCGTTCCCAAACTAAAAGCCGGTGCTGCAGTGTTGTCCTGCGCGACCATGCCACCTGATTTTGCCAAAGACTTAGCTATGCGTTGCGGTGAGCATGGCGTGCTTTACCTGGATGGGCCAATTTCTGGTGGGTCTGTCAAGGCGGCCAATGGTGCACTTTCGATCATGGCAGCAGGTTGTCCACAGGCCTTTGCAGCCCTGCGCCCCGTTCTGGATAGTATTGCTGAGACGGTGTTTGAACTTGGTGACACGGTAGGCGCAGGTAGCGCTATGAAAGCAGTAAACCAACTGTTGGCAGGTGTTCATATTGCAACCATGGCTGAGGCGATGACCTTTGGTATGACGCAAGGCGTGACGCCTGATAAATTCATTGATGTGATTAGTAAATGTGCTGGCACCAGCTGGATGCTGGAGAACCGCGCACCACATATTGCCGCAGGTGATTATACGCCACATAGTTCCGTCAACATTTGGCCCAAAGACCTTGGGATCGTGTTGGACATTGCTAAGAATGCGAATTTCAGTGCCCCCATCACCGCAGTCGCATTACAACAGTTCGTCGCTGCCGCAGGAATGGGATACGGAGCAGAGGACGATGCCGCAGTGGCCAAGGTATATGCACGCAATGCAGGTATCGCCTTGCCCATTGAGAAGGAGTGACACGCTAATGACAACCGTTCTGGGCTGTATTGCCGATGATTTTACGGGTGCCACGGACCTTGCGGGGCTTCTTGCGCGCAGTGGTGTGCGGGTGTCCCTACGCATTGGCGTTCCAACTGAACCACCGTCTGACACTGGACCATTTGAGGTGATCGCTCTTAAGTCCCGAACCGCTCCTGTCGCTGAGGCGGTGAAGGAAACCCGTGCGGCACTCGCATGGTTGCGTAAAGCAGGGGCAAATCGGTTCTTTTGGAAATACTGTTCAACCTTTGACAGCACTATGGAGGGCAATATTGGCCCCGTGGCCGAAGCATTGATGGCAGATCTCGGAGCAGAACAGACGATTTATTGTCCTGCATTTCCCGAAAATGGCAGGTCGATATTCATGGGAAATTTATTTGTGGGTCAACAGCTTCTTGGCGAAAGCCCGATGAAGGATCATCCCCTGACGCCCATGCGCGACAGCAATTTGATGAGGCTTTTGGAACCACAGGTCACCAAACCAGTAGGGTTAGCGAGCCGTCTGACAGTTGCAGGCGGTGCCACTGAGCTACGTGCTGAGTTAGAGAAGATGAAAATGGATGGGATTGCGCATGTGATCGTTGATGCTGTTGCTGACGAGGATCTCGCCATCATTGCGCAGGCCTGTCAAGATATGCCTTTAATAACAGGTGGTTCAGCGGTGGCCATGGCACTTCCTACGCTATATCTGGCGGATGGAGCTTTGGCTGCGGATGCGCCAAAGGTTCCCACACCAAAAGTTGTCGATGAGGCTATTATTCTATCAGGCAGTTGCTCTGACATGACGAACTCTCAAGTCGCCGAATATATTGCGCAGGGGTCACCCAGTTATCGACTTGATCCAATTGCGCTGACCCAAACAGGTGCTGATCCAGTTTTGGCGTGGCTATCAGAGCAAGATTTGTGCAAAGCACCACTGATCTATGCCACTGCAGCCCCCTCAAAGGTGAAAGCGGTGCAAGAGAAATTTGGTGTTACTGCCGTTGGTGAATTGATCGAACAAACACTGGCCGCTTGCGCAGTTGCTGCACGTGATGCAGGTGCCCGGCGGATCATTGTCGCGGGGGGCGAGACATCGGGGGCTGTGACGAAGGCGCTTGACGTGACACAGCTTGATATCGGTGTTGAGATTGCGCCAGGCGTGCCTTGGACGTTTTGTCATTCGCAGGGTTATCAGATTGCGCTGACGCTGAAATCAGGAAATTTTGGAACCAAGACGTTTTTCGCCGATGCGCAAGCCAAACTGAGCAACTTATGACTGAAGACGCCAGACTACGTGAATTAATTTGCATACTTGCAAAGTCCATGTTCGACCGTGGGTTAACCGGTGGCAGCACGGGCAACATTTCTGCGCGCACATTAGATGGTGGGTTACTGGTCAGTCCCACAGGTACCAGCTTTGGCTGTCTTGATCCTGGCAGGCTCAGTCACTTCGACGCGCAAGGTCTCTTGATTGATGGTGACAAGCCGACGAAAGAAATGCCTTTGCATAGCGCCTTTTATGACACAAGATCCAGTGCAGGTGCCGTTGTACATCTACACAGTTGCCATTCCGTGGCATTGTCGATGATGCCCGATGTCGATGAGGACAACTTCCTGCCACCGCTTACGCCGTATGGCATTATGAAATTGGGTCAAGTGAAGCTGTTGCCTTTCTTCATGCCAGGCGATCCAGCTATGGGGGACGCTGTGCGCGGCCTTGCGGGCAAACGCTCTGCGGTTATGTTGGCCAACCATGGGCCAGTAGTGGCGGGCAAAGATATCGAGGCTGCGTGCAACGCAATTGAAGAACTCGAGGATACGGCAAGATTGGCCATGATGACACGGGGGTTGTCACCGCGGGCGCTGTCGCAAATCCAGGTGCAAGCAATTGTGAACAAATTTGGTGTAGAGTGGGATCGATGAAATTTTCAGCAAACCTTGGGTTTTTATGGAACGACCGGCCTTTGCCTGATGCTATCCGTGCGGCCAAGGCCGCTGGATTTGATGCGGTAGAATGCCATTGGCCCTATGATGTTCCTGCCTCGGATGTAGCGGATGCCCTTACGGAAACCGGGCTGAAGATGTTGGGCCTGAACACACGTCGGGGCAATGTGGTAGCGGGGGACAATGGTCTGGCTGCAATCACAGGCCGCGAAGGGGAGGCGCGCGCCGCAATTGATGAAGCGTTAAACTATGCGCGGGCGATTGGTGTTACAAATATTCATGTAATGTCGGGCTTTTCTAGCGGGGCGCGGGCACAACAAACTTTTGTGGTGGCACTTAAATACGCCTGCACTAAGGCTGCAATGCAAGGCATCACCATTCTGATTGAACCACTCAATAAGTATGATGCACCCGGTTATTTTCTAACCACAACCGACCAAGCGCTAGATATCATGAAGCTTGTAGATGCGCCAAATCTTAAACTGATGTTTGATTGCTACCACGTTCAATTGATGGAGGGTGATCTGACGCATAAGCTAAAATTACTTATGCCCCAGATTGGTCACATCCAGTTTGCGTCAGTCCCAGATCGTGGTGCGCCCGACCACGGGGAGATCAATTATGCTCATATATTTGAAACGATTGCAGAGCTTGGCTATACTGCTCCTCTTGGGGCTGAATACAAACCACTTCAGTCAACCGATGACACCCTAGCCTGGTTGAAACCCTATCTTTGAAAGATCAGAGAAGTGTAGACCGCGCTATATGGCTATACTAAAATGCAGTTGGGGGCAAAAATGCGAGACGACATTGGCAACGCTACCACGATAACGCATGTGGATGTACGTCACTTTGATGTGCCGTTGGTTGAGGTCCTGACCGATGCCAAGCACGGCGATCATACGCACTTTGAGCTTGTCACCGTGACGGTGCGCCTGCAGGACGGCTGTGAGGGAACTGGATACACCTACACAGGTGGCAAGGGTGGACGGTCAATCGCCGCGATGATCGAGCATGACTTGGCTCCCTTTCTAACTGGCCGAAATGCGAAAGACATCGATGCCATATATGACGCGATGGGCTGGCATGTGCATTACGTCGGGCGCGGTGGGATCGCCTCTTTCGCAATATCGGCGGTCGACATCGCTTTGTGGGACATTCGTTGCAAATCTGCCGGCAAGCCATTGTGGCAAATAGCTGGTGGGGCTTCGGATCGGTGCAAGGCCTATGGTGGCGGCATTGATTTGGGTTACGAATTGCCCAAGCTGCTTGGCTCGATACAGACCTATCTCGATCAGGGTTTCAATGCTGTGAAAATCAAGATCGGCCAGCCGACGTTGGCCGAAGATATTGCTCGGGTTGCAGCAGTGCGCGATCTGATTGGGCCTGACATCAAATTTATGGTCGATGCCAATTATTCCATGAGTGTTGACGAAGCGATTGCCGCCGCCGATGCGCTCAAGGCCTTTGACCTGACGTGGTTCGAAGAGCCGACTATTCCAGACGACTACAAAGGCTTCGGCCGTATCGCCGATACCACCGGCATGCCCCTCGCGATGGGCGAAAATTTGCATACGATCCACGAATTCGAATACGCGTTCGCCGACTCTAAATTAAGTTTTATTCAGCCTGACGCATCAAATTGCGGTGGGATTACCGGCTGGCTGCGTGTGGCCGAATTGTCGGGTCAACACGGCATTCCCGTTTGCAGCCACGGCATGCAGGAGCTTCATGTAAGCCTCGTTTCCGCCCAGCCCGACGCTGGATGGCTAGAAGTTCATTCCTTCCCAATCGATCAATACACCACCCGCCCTCTTGTCGTGGAAGATCACCTTGCGGTGGCACCCAACGCGCCGGGTATCGGCGTTACCTTCGATTGGGAAAAGCTGGAAGTCGCACACAAGGAGATGTTCTTAAGGTAGTCACTTTTGGTGGTTATGTGCTACAAAGCATTACTAAAAGTAAACACTCCGTATCCCTCAGATTGGAAAAGTTATGATAGACCCTCAAGGCACGCGTTTTATTGACATAGCTTTTTCAGACGGCACTCCGAAGAAGGCATTCTTAACTGCATGTGTCATAGGTTCTGTGCTGACTGCAATCAATCATGGTGATTTAATAATATCAGGAAATCCTCCTCCATTTATGAAGGTTTTACTCACGTATTGCGTCCCCTTTTGTGTAACTATGTGGGGTGCCTATATTGGAAAGAAATCAAAGATAGCTAAGTAATAGAAATCTTTTGGTTGACCCAAGGTTGCCCGCTAGTAATCACTCTATAGGTAATAAGTAGTTACCAATCGGTTCCCTATTTAGGGCATTCCATCCCCTGTCCATTTATTCTTCGAATTTAGGATAAGATTGAGGTCAACCTATAAGGTCTTTGACCCTTCGCTATACCCTTAGGTGAATCCTTTGAACTGTCTTATATTTATAGGGGTTTTACAAGGCGGTGGGGAATATTCAAAGTCGAACCTAAAGTAATCCAATTGAGAGCTTTAGTCGTATATTCAAAATAGAAGGATTTTTATATGACTAAGCACAACCAAAATTTTTTAAAGTTCGAAGCTGTATTAGCTCACTGTGAGGCTCGTGTACCTGAGGGTTCGCTACTAGCAGCCATGGATTATGGCAAAAAGATGGAGTTCTTTGACGCGAACAACAGTTTGTCCAGTTCAGGTCAGCTTCTTGCTGATATAATACTGCCTACCATCTCAGACTAGTAGTCTCACCACCTAGGTGACCTTTATCACAGCGAAACCCATAGATGCAGCAGCCTTCAGTCCACCCAATACCGACAAGTCATAACTAGGGCATCTAGTCTGTCGTTAATGGTCAGAGCGCCACGGTCAGCCGTAAGTCGCGTCAATTGGTACATCAGTTGATAACGAGGAGTTTGCTCAGGGGGCAGGTGCTGGCAACTATCGAAGTCTTTCTGGATGACCTTCTTGTCCATCAGCAGTGTGTGCTGGTTCATGACAGGTTCGAGGACATCGATGATACGGCGTTCCTTCTGTGTGTTGTGGTGTACCTCACTCATAGTAACCGAATGAACCTTCGACAGAACTGGCAGGAATAGCTGATTAACCATGCCGTCACCGAAGTTGCTCTCGACGATAATTTCGTTGACCTGTACTTCCTTGGCGATGACCGCAAGTTTCTGCAATGCTTCCTCAGAATAAACACCAGCGATATCGCCGCATCTGTGGACGTACAGGTAGCCATTGAGTATTTTGACGACAGCATACCCCTTTTCATCCTTACCGCGTCCAGAGGGGTCAATAGACATCACTGAGCCGTTGTATTCGACGAACTTACTGCTCATAAATATAGGCTTGTGGTAATGGTCACCGTTGAACGCTACGTTCGGCTTCATCATCGGTATATTCTAAAAACGTGTAAGTTTCGTCCATTTTTCTCTTCAAAAGTTATGGAGAAAAATTTAGTCCCTCGTTAGAAATTGTAGCATTTCAACAATGTAAGAGAGATGGTGGGCGACCCTGGAATCGAACCAGGCGTGCGTCTCCGCGAGGGAGTTACAGTCCCCTGCCACACCTTGCGGCCTGTCGCCCACTGTCATGCGCATTGCGTCTGACGTGGTGGGTGATTACTAGCGACCCAAAGGCCCGTCAAGGCACAAATTGGCTCAAATTAGGTAGCCACTCAACAAAGGCGAAAAAGATGCAAAAACCAAAGTGGGTTGTTCAGAAAGAACAGGACAGAAAAGCAGAGGCAAACGCGACTGTTTGGTTGTTTGGCCTGCATGCGGTGCGAGATGCACTGATGAACCCAAGTCGTAAACGGTTGCGTCTGATTGTGACTTTGAACGCACAAAATAAGTTAGAAGAGGCGATTGCTGAGTCCGGCATGGAACCTGAAGTAGTTGATCCGCGCAAATTTTCTGCTCCACTGGATCCGGGTTCCGTACACCAAGGTGCTGCCCTGGAAGTGAAGCCACTTGATTGGGGGCGCTTAGATGATGTGGTTATTGGGGATGAACACCCACGTGTTCTTTTGCTAGATCGTGTGACTGATCCGCATAACGTTGGTGCGATTCTTCGTTCAGCTGAAGTGTTGGGTGCCTCTGCAGTTATCGGGACGCGCCATCATTCGGCACCTGAAACGGGTGCTTTGGCTAAAACAGCCAGTGGTGCGTTGGAACGCCAACCTTATTTACGCATGCGTAATCTGGCGGATGCAATCATTTCACTGCAGGGAATGGGATATTTGGTATTAGGGCTTGATGGTGAGGCTGAGCATACGATTGAGCAAGCGGTGGAAGGTAAAACGCATTTACCAGTTGCTCTTGTTCTAGGTGCCGAAGGTCCAGGCTTGCGCGATAAAACCAAAGAAACTTGTGATCTGTTGGTCCGAATTGACGCAGCCGGTGAATTTGGTTCGCTCAACGTCTCTAATGCGGCGGCTTTGGCTTTATATGCTACAAAGGTTCGCATCTAAGCGGGGCTATAAACCATTTAGAGGGCTACTTGGGATATCCGTCTAAAATAGTGACCTGTTGTTGTTGTGGCGCGCGTGCAGCTTTGGTTATGCCAAAGCACGGGCGCCATGAGTTGGCCTTTTCGCGATGTTGAGCTCCGTTGCATGATCTCAAGGTGCTGCCGGTTGCCAAAACCGGCGAACGCGGGTTGATAAGGCCCAGCCCTATCTGCTCTGCTAAGCCTCGTATTTCGAAAAGTCAAAAAAGAAGTCGTCCAGACGCAAAAATTAAAAAATAACTTTAAATTTCCTAAAAATGCTTTTGAGGAGACATTCGATTTCATGCGAAGGCATTTTAAAATAAGTTATTAAAATTAACGATTAACAATGGTTTCTAGGCTGAAATCCGCCTAAAATATTAATTAGGTTAAGTTTTCATTCACGGAATTGAGAGAGGGTCTTTTCCTGTGCCAAAGCGATACTATTTCTTTTGTACAGAGCGGCGGAATTGGAACCCTCGCTGCTATGATACTGTCCCTCGTTCCATACCTACGCGTTCCATGGCAACTGCCGCGGGGCGCTTTTTTTTAAGCAAGGCTGATGTAGGAATTGAACATGACTGAATATACAAATGAATTTCTCAAATCATTGCTCAGCAATGTCAAACGCGTGGCTATCGTGGGGGTATCCAGTAATCCAGTACGACCCAGTTATTTTGTAGCGAGATATTTGAGTTTAAAAGGTTTTACGGTCATTCCTATTAATCCCGGGCTCGCTGGCCAGACGTTGTTTGGTCAAGAGGTCAAAGCATCATTGTCCGATATCAAAGGACCGATAGACATGATCGATATTTTTCGCCGTTCTGACGCTGTTCCTGCGATCGTTGATGAAGCCTTAGGGGCGTTTCCTGACCTAAAAGCGATTTGGATGCAGATTGGTGTGATGCATACGGACGCAGCACAAAAGGCTGAAGCACGTGGTGTTGACGTGGTTCAGGATCGTTGCCCGAAGATTGAATATCAGCGGCTGTTTGGCGAATTGCGCTTTGGTGGCTTCAACACAGGTATTATCAGTTCAAAACTGTAATCAGCGCGAAGCTTTTTCTGCGATACCAGATTTGGCTTGCCGCTTTGCCAATTCATCGACCACATTATTAAGGCTTATGTCACGCGACGCTAACATAACCATCAAATGATATATCACGTCAGCTGCTTCTGCTGTCAGGCCAGCTTTATCGCCTTTGACAGCTTCGATAATGGCTTCAATAGCTTCCTCACCAAATTTTTCAGCACATTTTTCTGGACCTTTTGATAATAACTGTGCTGTCCAGCTTGAGCTAGGGTCAGCCGTTTTGCGTGCTTTGATCGTTTCAAATAGATCGTTGAGTGTCATGTGAGCCTCATTGGAATGCCGGCATCTGCCATGTGTTGCTTGGCTTCACCAATTGTATAATCACCATAGTGAAAAATGGAAGCTGCCAAAACAGCGGATGCGCCGCCTTTTGTGACGCCGTCAACAAGATGGTCAAGATTTCCAACACCACCGGATGCGATAACTGGGATATTCACTGCGTCTGAAATGGCGCGGGTGAGGGGCAGGTTAAAGCCTTGTTTGGTTCCATCGCGGTCCATTGAGGTCAGCAAAATTTCACCAGCACCTTTTGCGGCCGCGAGCAGGGCAAATTCAACTGCGTTGATTCCAGTAGGTTCGCGCCCGCCGTGAGTGAAGATTTCCCAGCGGCCTGGTGCAACGGTTTTGGCGTCAATCGCGCAGACGATACACTGGCTGCCGAATTGATCCGCGGCATCTGCGAGGACGTCAGGATCTGCGACTGCAGCAGAGTTGAAACTGACCTTGTCAGCCCCCGCAAGCAGAAGATTGCGCACATCAATGCTGGTGCGCACACCGCCGCCAACAGTCAGCGGGATATAACATTGCTCAGCCGTGCGGCGGACAACATCAAACATGGTGCCGCGATTCTCATGGGTTGCTTTGATATCAAGGAAACATAATTCATCCGCGCCAGCAGCGTCATAAGCACGTGCAGATTCAACAGGATCGCCAGCATCGCGCAAGCCAACAAAATTTACCCCCTTAACCACACGGCCGTTAGCAACATCTAAGCAGGGAATAATACGGGTTTTTAACATGTAAATGTGACCTTGGTTCTATAATCTCTGAGTTCCCGCCAGTTTAGCGAGTAAGTAATTTTAGGCGAGGGCTTCTAGCGCCTCAGACAAATCGATTGCTCCATCATAAAGTGCACGACCTGAAATCGCGCCCGAAATGACTTTAGTAGCTTTAAGTGCATTAAGGTCTACTAATGACGACACGCCACCGGACGCAATTACGGGAATTGAGACTGCACGAGCAAGATCTGCTGTTGCCTCGATGTTCGGACCGCCCATCGCACCGTCACGCATAATGTCAGTATAGATGATTGCTGCAACGCCTGCGTCTTCAAACGACTTCGCGAGATCTGTGACCATTACGTCTGTTTCCTCAGCCCAGCCTTTTGTTGCGACGCGACCATTTCGGGCATCTATGCCAACGGCAACTTGGTTCGGGAATGCGCGCGCGGATTCACGTACCAGATTAGGATTTTCGACGGCAACAGTTCCAAGGATTACGCGGGTTAGCCCTTTATCCAGCCATGCCTCAATCGTTGCCATGTCACGAATACCACCGCCCAGTTGGGTTGGCACTTTGCAGGTCTTTAGGATTGCTTCGACAGGTGCGGCGTTAACCGGTGTGCCTGCGAATGCTCCGTTTAAATCGACCAAGTGCAACCATTCGCAACCCGCATTCACAAATGACATCGCTTGGGCGGCTGGATCATCATTAAATACAGTCGATTGTTCCATGTCGCCGTGAACAAGACGAACGGCTTGGCCGTCTTTTAGATCAATTGCGGGGTATAGGATCATCTGTTCAGGCCTCTTGCTTAGCTGTTTGGGTCGTTATGCATGGCTAGCCCAGATTTGCAACGCGACCTAAGGTCAACCTTGCCACGATCAACGTTGATAGAGCAGAGTAAAGGCAAAATAAGGGAGGAATTAAAGATGAAGAAAATTTTGATGGCCGCAGTTGCAACTGTTGCGCTGGGAGTAGGGGCTGCACAAGCAGATCTCGTACATGGTATGTGGCAGACGGTGAAAGATGATAATGGCAACTATGGCCATATCGATGTCAAAGACTGCGGTAGCACAATTTGTGGAACGCTTGTCAAAAGCTTTGATAGCTCAGGTGCTGCGTTCAAATCTAAAAACCAAGGTCGGCAAATAATCTGGAACATGAAATCCGATGGTGGTGGGGCATATAGCGGCGGCAAGGTGTACTCACCTGATAGAGACAAGACTTACCGCTCGAAGATGACTTTAAAAGGCAATAACCTGAATATCAAAGGCTGCGTTTTGGGTATTTGCCGTGACGGCGGTTCGTGGACGCGCGTTAACTAATTAGAAGACCCATTGGGCTAGAGCCTAGCCCAATGGGAAACACCGTGGCTTTATGGTTTCCACTGTAAGAAGTTAGAAAGCATGCGCAGGCCAGTGCCTTGACTTTTTTCAGGGTGAAATTGCATGCCTAACATCGTATCCCGACCAATTACTGCAGTCACGTTATGACCGTAATCAACATGCGCCAAACGTTCGGCAGACTTGGCGACTTCAAAGTGGTACGAATGCACAAAGTAGGTGTGATCACCTGAATCGATACCGTTCAGGACGGGATGTTGATGATTGATGATCAGATCATTCCACCCCATATGTGGCACCTTGAGCGCTTTGTTTTCTGATTTGATCTCAACCACTTCGCCTTTGATCCAATCAAGACCCGGGGTGTCGCGATATTCGCGACCCATCGTGGCCATCAATTGCATGCCAACGCAGATTCCTAAAAACGGACGGCCTTTTTCCTCGACCGCTTCACGCATGGCGTCAAAAAGACCACCCGTGCCCGTTAGTGCCTCATAGCACGCTGGAAATGCACCATCGCCGGGCAGGACTATACGATCAGCGCGCGCAACAACGTCCGCGTCTGAAGTGACAATGACTTCGCCAGCATTTACTTCGCGGGCCATGCGTTCGAATGCTTTATGGGCCGAGTGCAGGTTACCGCTCTCGTAATCAACAATTGCTGTTAGCATATGGGTTACAGTGCCCCTTTGGTCGACGGGATGTCGCCTGATTTTCGTGGATCAACTTCAACTGCATCGCGCAGTGCACGGGCAACTGATTTGAAGGCAGCTTCAGCAATGTGGTGACTGTTAAAGCCGTGCAATTTGTCGACGTGCAAGGTGATGCCGCCGTGTGTTGCAAATGCTGTAAAAAACTCGCGGACCAATTCCGTATCGAAGTTGCCAATCTTTTGGGTTGGCAAGTCGACGTTCCAAATCAAATAGGGGCGCGCAGATAGATCAAGAGCACAACGCACTTGTGCATCGTCCATTGGTAGGAGGCAGCTACCATAGCGCAGGATTCCGCGTTTATCACCTAGTGCTTGGGTCAGCGCTTGTCCCAGTGCAATACCGGTATCTTCAACGGTGTGGTGATCATCGATGTGTAGATCGCCTTTGGCGCGAACGGTCATGTCGATCAAGGAGTGGCGCGCCAATTGATCTAACATGTGGTCAAAAAAACCAACACCAGTTTGGTTGTCATAAATACCGGTTCCATCAAGATTAATGATGACTGTGATTTCTGTTTCAGCGGTGGAACGTGTGATGGTTGCTGTGCGCATTGTCTTCTCCGAATGTCGGGTAATATGGTGTTTGTTGAAGTATAGGCGGGAAGGGTGCTTAGGCCAAGGTGGTGTGAGAGGGATTGCACCACATGTGCTGGATATGTCAGCAAGGTGCAAAGTAATTAGGGGCCTCGCTAATGAGCACATGCGTTTTTATACAAATTCGTTGCAAGCCCGGTACCACTTATAAAGTAGCTGAAAACATCGCACTATTGGAAATTCATTCGGAACTCTACTCTACTGGTGGGGATTTTGACCTTATGATGAAGCTTTATATTCCAGAAAGCGCTGACGTTGGGAAATACATTAACGACAATCTGTTGAATATTGAGGGGATTGAACGATCTCTGACGACTTTGACATACAAAGTATTCTGAATGGATCTGAAGGAACCTTTCAAGAAGGTTACCCACAAGTGGAAACAAAAAACCCGGTCAAAAGTGACCGGGTTTTTTGTTTAGTTGGAGCGGGCGAGGCGATTCGAACGCCCGACCCTAACCTTGGCAAGGTTATGCTCTACCCCTGAGCTACGCCCGCTTCCTTGGGTGTGGACGAACTATAATCGCGCAGCGAAAGCTGCAAGTGAAAAATTCACTCAGGTTCCATTAATTTGAAATGAGGCTGTTTTTGAACTTCTTATTGTATGGGGGGAGAAATTTTGAACAACAAAAAACCCGGTCAAAAGTGACCGGGTTTTTTGTTTAGTTGGAGCGGGCGAGGCGATTCGAACGCCCGACCCTAACCTTGGCAAGGTTATGCTCTACCCCTGAGCTACGCCCGCTTCCTTGGGTAATGACGATCTATAATTGCACGACCGAACCTGCAAGAGAAAAAGGTGCGTCAGTCCAAAATAATCCTACAAATTTTGTGCGGTAGGCGAACTTCATCTTAAAATATTGGAACCGGAGCGTCCTCAATCCTTAATTTCGAAAGGTTCGGGTAATTTGAAAAGGGTTTTTGCCCCCAGTTGCCCCATGTTTGCTTCGAGGTCTTTTGCTAACAGATCAGCCAAATGCGCTGGGCCTTTTTCACCAAGTGCGCCAAGCGCGTAATGCCAAGCGCGCCCTAGCATCACAAAATTAGCGCCCGAAGCGAGGGCACGCAGTACGTCTAACCCGCCCTCGATGCCGCTATCAAAGATGAGTGGCAGTTTTGTGGCTGCTTTGATCGCCGGGAGTATGTCTATTGTCGCAGGGGCGGCATCAAACTGACGACCAGCATGGTTCGAGACCCAAATTGCATCGACACCGATCTTCTCAAGCTCAATTGCATCGTCGGAACGCATGATACCTTTGACAATAAATGGTCCACCCCACGCATTACGAAGCCATTTGACATAGTCCCAGTCAGGTGAAGTGCGCAGAAGGTACCCCACATGTGCGGTTGATGAGAGGCCCTCGGCAGCGGGAGCCGAATATTTATCGAGCATTTTCATATGGGGCACGCCCTTACGCATCGTGCCCAAAGCCCACGCAGGTTTTTGTAACACTTGTGCCAACAATCTTGGCGTCAATTTTGGGGGATTGGTAAGGCCAGACCGCGTTTGACGTTCACGGCGCGAGGCAACGGGCACGTCAACTGTTAGGACAAGCGTTTTGAATCCTGCCGCTTTTGCGCGTTCTAACATATCGATGCGAATGGCTTCGTCTCGCGGAGGGTACATTTGAAACCAAGCATTTTCACCTAAATCAGGAGCAAGGTCTTCGGGGGCCTGCGCGGCCACGGTGGAAAGCGTGTAGGGTATGCCAAGAGACGCGGCGGACTTTGCCAGCAATTGTTCTGCGTTTGGCCAGATCAAGCCTGACATCCCGATTGGGGAAATGCCAAAGGGGAGAGGTAGTTTTTGACCCAGAAAAGTTGTTGAAAGATCGGGTGCGAATTCGCCATGCAAGACCGATGGAGTTAAGCCAACCTGCTTAAGGCGCGCCTGATTTCGTATTTTTGTGTGTTCATCCCCAGTCGCGCTATCTAGGTATTCCCAAACGAATGATGGGATGCGTTTCTTCGCGCCTGCGCGCAAATCGGAGATGGCGGGGTATGTGTTGTGCAAGCTCATATATTTATTTGGGGCCGTGTGGTTGCAAATGTCCATAGGGCATTTCTAAAGGCTTTTCCGCGCCAGTTTGCGGTGGTCCTCCCTGAAGTTTTTTCGGTAGGGATAAGTTGTGGAACGGAGTGTGAACATCTTTTGGCCGATGGGGTTTTCCTTTGCCGTATTTGGGGCTAGATCTATTATCATGAGTGATTTCGATGAAATGGACGCTTTCGACGGCGCATCTTTGTCTTCGCGTGCTATGGCCGCGCGTCCGCAACCTTATTTGGATGGCTTGAATCCAGCCCAACGCGCCGCCGTTGAGCAGATGGATGGCCCTGTTTTGATGCTTGCAGGGGCGGGGACCGGTAAAACCAAGGCTTTGACCGCCCGCATTGTCCATTTGATGAACACAAGACGCGCCCGTCCGAACGAGATTTTGGCGGTGACCTTCACCAACAAAGCCGCCCGCGAGATGAAGAACCGTGTGGGTGGCATGCTGGGGCAACAGATTGAAGGGATGCCGTGGCTTGGCACGTTTCATGCGATTTGCGTGAAACTGCTGCGCCGTCATGCGGAATTGGTGGGGTTGAGGTCCAACTTTACCATTCTGGATACCGACGACCAAATCCGCCTATTGAAACAGTTAATCCGTGCGGCGGGTATAGATGACAAACGCTGGCCTGCGCGGCAGCTGGCCAATATCATTGATGATTGGAAAAACCGTGCGCTAACGCCTGATAAGGTGCCTGCTGCCGATACAGGTGCTTATAATCACAGAGGCATCGAACTTTACGCCCAATATCAAAACCGTTTGATTGAGTTAAACGCCACCGATTTTGGCGATCTTCTGCTTCATATGGTTACGATTTTGCAGACTCACGCCGACATTCTTGAGCAATATCAACGCTGGTTCAAATTCATTCTTGTGGACGAGTATCAAGATACCAACGTCGCCCAATACTTATGGCTGCGCCTTTTGGCGGCGGGTCACAAAAACATCTGTTGTGTTGGGGATGACGATCAATCTATCTATGGCTGGCGTGGTGCTGAAGTGGGGAACATCCTTCGATTTGAAAAGGATTTCCCCGGCTCACATGTGGTGCGCCTAGAGCAAAATTATCGCTCGACCCCGCATATTCTGGCGTCTGCGTCTAGTGTGATTGAAGGCAACACAGGCCGTTTGGGCAAGACGTTGTGGACCGAAGAAAAAGACGGCGAAAAGGTACGTCTGATTGGCCATTGGGACGGCGAGGAAGAGGCGCGTTGGATCGGTGAGGAAATTGAATCCGCGCAGTCTGGCACCCGTCGTATGCGCCCTGTTTCATTAGATGAAATGGCGATTTTGGTGCGGGCATCCCACCAGATGCGTGCCTTTGAGGATCGGTTTCTAACCATCGGTTTGCCGTATCGTGTGATTGGCGGTCCACGGTTCTATGAACGTTTGGAAATCCGGGATGCGATGGCCTATTTCCGCATTGTGACTTCCCCCGATGATGATCTGGCGTTTGAGCGGATCGTGAACACGCCAAAGCGTGGTTTGGGTGACAAGGCGCAGCAAGCCATTCAGATGACGGCCCGTGAAAACGGCGTTTCCCTGCTTGAGGGCGCACGCATGACGATTGAAATGGGATTGATCAAAGGCAAGGGCGGCGTAGAGCTGGCCAAGCTGGTGGATGGCATCGGGCGCTGGGCGCAGATGACCCGTGGTCCGTTGATGACAGTGAGTGAAGACGCGGTGATCGATGACGGTCCGCAGGCGATGAAATACGGCCCCCCACAAGTTAGCCATTTCGAGTTGGCAGGCATTATTCTGGATGAATGCGGTTACACCACCCATTGGAAAAATGACAAGACGCCAGAGGCTCCGGGACGTTTGGAAAACCTCAAAGAATTGGTCAAAGCACTTGAACAGTTTGAGAACCTACAAGGGTTCCTTGAGCACGTAAGTTTGATCATGGATAATGAGAAAGAGGGCGAGGGCGCGAAGGTGTCAATCATGACGCTTCACGGCTCCAAGGGTCTGGAATTTACTCAAGTATTTTTGCCCGGTTGGGAAGATGGATTGTTCCCATCACAGCGCTCAATGGACGAAAGTGGCGTTACCGGTTTGGAAGAAGAACGCCGCCTTGCCTACGTTGGAATTACACGTGCCGAGGAGGTCTGTACCATTTCATTTGCAGCCAATCGGCGGGTGTTTGGGCAGTGGCAATCTGCCTTGCCTTCGCGCTTTATTGATGAACTGCCCGAAGAGCACGTGGATGTGATGACACCACCTGGTTTATATGGTGGTGGGTTTGGTGCTGCTGCCCCGAAGAACGAACCCCAATCAACCTTTCATGAGAAAGTTGTAAATGCAGATGTGTATAACTCGCCAGGTTGGCGCAGACTACAGTCGCGGTCTCAAAACCGGCCTGTTCAACAAACACTAAAGCAGAAAAGCGACATCATCGATTTGTCTGCTGTTAACAGTTTTACAGTCGGAGAGCGGGTGTTTCACCAGAAGTTTGGATATGGAACAGTTGTGGTCATCGATAATGACAAACTTGAAATTGATTTTGAAAAGGCTGGCCTAAAGAAGGTTGTTGCCCGCTTTATTACCGGGGTCGACGACATCCCATTTTAAAGCCAGACGTCAGAGGGAAATCAGATGACAGTTCTTATTTCAGGCAGTGGGATTGGTGTCATAAGGCCAATGACATTCGACAGCCTCAAACCCAGCCAAGTGTGCGTCGCTTATGGCATTGGGCAGGGACAACTCTGTCCATAGGAAACCTAAATTGGCTGATAATTGGGCCATCTGTTTCCTTTTTGTTAACCACAATTGCCCACAGGCAACTTTTTCGATTCTGCCCTGAACATGATGCAAAGGGTGTCTGGGAACAAGGAAATCAAATGTAGGGGGTAAATAAAAAACGGCCCCATGGGAGGATGGGACCGTTTCTAAACAACCGAAACACGATCTGGGAGGAAAGCATCGTTCGGTATCTATGTATCGCGATTAATGCGATTT
>Ga0206127_1000656_pt1 | contig 41724 bp, 27 predicted proteins | sample Helgoland_Spring_6_FD_148646 | JGI IMG/M metagenome (GOLD analysis project Ga0206127, IMG submission 148646) | Pelagic subsurface seawater microbial communities from Kabeltonne, Helgoland, North Sea - Helgoland_Spring_Bloom_20160419_1 | ecosystem: Environmental > Aquatic > Marine > Epipelagic ...
GCATTGCACGGCACCTCCATTGTGAGCGTACCTCCTGCACTCGCTAAGGCTGGATTCACTAACGTTCAGCTGGTCGAAGCACAAAGCACACCGGATGGAAACTTTCCTACTGTAGCGAGTCCGAATCCAGAAGAAAGTGCTGCATTAGCCATGGCTGTTGCGCAAGCCGAAGCCACGAACGCTGACCTCGTTATCGGATGTGATCCAGATACGGACCGCGTCGGTATTGCGGTGAACGACGGAACGGGTAAAATGCAACTTCTTAACGGTAACGACACTGCAGCTTTACTCGTTCACTATATACTCAACGCATATAAAACGAACGGTACCCTTCCAGCAAACGGTTTTACCGCAGCCACCGTGGTCACTACGGATCTAATCGCAGACATCTCAGCTGCCTATGGGGTGCCTTGTTACCGTTGTTTGACGGGTTTTAAATGGATCGCTGATATCATCAATAACAAACCCGAAGAACAATTCCTTGTGGGCGGTGAAGAGTCTTACGGCTACCTTATCGGAGATGATGTACGCGATAAAGATGCTGTTGCTTCTGCCGTTATGATTGCGGAAATGGCTGCCAATGCCAAAGCACAAGGCCGCACCGTACTGCAACAATTAGAAGCCATTCATCGCGAGTTTGGTCAATACCAAGAGCGATTGATCTCCATCACAAAAAAAGGCCGCTCCGGCGCTCAGGAGATTGCTGATATGATGACTGCACTTCGCAACGACCCACCTAAAACCTTGGCAGGTTCACCGGTGATTGTTGCGATTGACCACAGCAACTCCACTCAAACCGATCTACGTACAGGAGCGACTTCCAGTACGGAATTACCTGGTTCAAACGTATTGCAGTTTATCACGGAAGCTGGAGACAAGGTTAGTGCGCGCCCTTCGGGAACAGAGCCTAAAATCAAGTTCTATTTCAGCGTACGCACTACTACGGGCGAAAGCCATGCTGCGACCAAAGCTGAACTTGAAAGAAAGATTGATACCTTTATTGAGGAATTAAACCTCTAATTCAAACATGAAGAATTTCATCATCATTGGGGCCATTTCGATGGCCCTTTTTTCTTGTGGGAACTCAGAAAAAGAAGACAATACTGAAGCTTTGACCTACCAGGGTCGAATCGTACTAAACGATACAACGGCTGTATATTTCAATGCATCCATCGATGGCGATCAACTCACCATATTTAACGGTGTGCATGAATCTATAGAAGTACAATTAGAAGGAGAAGATACCCTTCGCGGCACCTTCCCGGTCTTTGCCTCGGACTTGTGGTTGATCAAAACCGATACAGGCTACTACGGATCGTATTATCGTACAGATGCAAAAGATTATACGCTTCCTCTGACCCTATTGCCAGGTAATCATAATCCTGGTCAAACAACAGATGTACCCGCAACCCAATATTACATTCTTCGAGACTATGGCAATGGTACAACAAGACCAGCCTTGCTTCAATTAGGAATTAAAGACAATAAAGTTGTTGGTACCATCGCGACTTCCACCGGCGACTTGCGATTCCTCACTGGGGAAAGGGTCGTAGACGAAGGTGGTTATACCCTTATGGGCTTTGATGGAAGATTTATCAATAACGTGGAATTTGTGACCATCGGGGATTCCGTTTTCGGAAATGTATGGTCCGGAAAAACCGGCTATTATTCTTTCAAAGGCATTGCAGATGATAATGCTACATTAGAAGATCCAGAAGAAATGTCAAAGCTGCGCGATGATTACACGCACATCGAATGGCATTTACCAGGTCTTAATGGCGATACGGTGCATTTTGACAGCCGCACCATCACCAAACCTACCATCCTGGCCATTCAAGGTTCTTGGTGTCCAAACTGCATGGACGAAGGCCGCGTATTGGACATGTATTACCGTGAATTCGATGGAGCCATTGATGTCTATGGCTTGAGCTACGAATACAGCGGGACGTTGGAAAAAGCTACCGCTGCCGTACAGAAAATGGAGCGTGATATAGGGACCTCCTTCCCCATGGTCATTGCCACCTTCGATCCTAAGCAAGACCGCAATGCAGTGTTACCACTAGAGCAGATTCGTAGCTACCCAACTTCTATTATGTTGGACCACGAGGGCAATGTGGTGAAGATCCATACCGGTTTTTACGGTCCTTCTACCAAGGAATACGACGCCTACGTCAAAGAAACCCGAGAGGAATTGGAAGCATTGGTGGCAAAAGCGAATGGCTAATTACCTCGAACGCATATGGCCCGATTTTAAAGAGCTCGCCCGCTCCAAACGGAAGGAGAACAAGAAGTTCTTTGCCCGATTGTCCAAGCATGAAGGCAAGAAGCTCAATGCTCAATTTCATGCGATGCACGAGGAGGTCTTCGCGGAGACGGACTGCCTGAAATGCGCACGATGCTGCCGCGCCACAGGGCCATTACTTACTAAACAGGATATTGCCCGTATTTCCAAAAAGCAAGGAATGAAAGCGGCAGATTTCGAAGCGAGATATTTGCGCGTCGACGAAGATGGGGATTGGGTGATGAATAGCCTACCCTGCCCGTTTTTAGCATTGGACTCTAACAAATGCACCATCTACGAATATGCACCCAAGGCTTGCCGCCAATTCCCGCATACGGATCATCCAAACATGAAATCTATACTTCCGCTCACCGAAACCAATGTACGGCATTGTCCGGCTGTTTATGAAATGGTAGAGCGAATGAAGTTAAGTACTGATATCTAACTACTTAAATCTTGTTGTTTCAAGCCAAAATGTAAGATGTTTGCGATACAAACAACTACCGCTGACCCTATAACATTGTACCACAGAAAGCCTAGAGAAATAAGATCGGCGGTATTTAGGTAATGTACTAAGAAGACCACGAATTGGCCCACAATACCGGCTATGAAAATGGACTTTCCACCGATGTGTTTCATAAAAAGAGCAACAAGAAATATCCCCAATATGGTGCCATAGAAAAGACTACCCAGGACATTTACCAATTGGATCAAATTCTCATACAACGGAGCTGCCAATGCCACACCAATAGCGGCGATTCCCCAAACAAACGTGAGTGTACGGATCGTGCGTTTCGGGCGTTGAGACTCCCCTTTGAAGACCGTATAATAATCTACATATGTTGTGGTCGCCAGAGCGCTGACCTCCCCTGCAGTACTGGACATTGCCGCACTGATGATCACTGCAAGCAGTAAACCCACCAACCCTTTGGGCAGAAAATTAAGTACGAAGGTGATAAACACGTAGTCGGTGTCTTTGCGTTGAAAATTGGGCACATTAGCTTCAAGGGTGGCCATGTACGTTTCCCGGAGTTGTACTAGCTGTTCTTTATGGGCATCTACTGCCTCCCAATCGCCTTGGAACAGCGCTTCGCGCTTGGCTTCGAAGACGTCGGTATGACGGTTTTCTAATTGGTCCAATGTGGCTTGAATTTCGATAGGCGCGCGCTTCACTTCGCTTTCGTTAAAAAAAATGGGCGGTTGCGTGAATTGGTAAAAGACAAACAAGAGCACGCCAATAGCTAAGATGGAAAACTGCATGGGCACCTTAAACACGCCATTAAATAACAATCCAAAACGGCTTGTCGACTGGTTTTCAGCACCTAAATAACGCTGCACTTGACTTTGATCGGTTCCGAGGTAACTCAATGAGAGAAACAATCCACCGGCAAGACCGGACCATAATGTGTAACGCGTTCCAGGATCTAGACTGGTATTAATAATATTCAGCTTCCCCATACGCCCCGCTATATCATAGGCTTGCGGTAAGCTCACGGGTATTTTATCGACCAGTAAATAGGCTGCAATGCCCATACCGCCGAGGATGGTGAGCATCTGCCACTTTTGAGTTACCGCAACGGCTGCAGAGCCACCTGAAACGGTATAGAAGACTACAATAAGCCCGATAATGACAATCATAAGATTAAGCGATACGCCTAATGCTGCACTTAAAACGATCGCAGGTGCGAAAATGGTAATACCGGCAGCCAATCCTCGAGACATTAAAAAGAGTGCCGCTGTAAACAGTCTAGTCTTCCGGTCAAAACGCTGTTCGAGAAACTGATAGGCGGTAATCGCACTCATCTTTCGATAGGCCGGTACAAAGAAAATACTGACTAGAATGACTGCCAGAGGAAGTCCAAAATAGAATTGGATGAATCCCATATCCTCGGCATAGGCCTGACCTGGGGTAGATAAAAATGTGATCGCCGAAGCCTGGGTGGCCATAATTCCGAGCCCTATGGTCCAAAGACTTACATCTTTAGAGCCACTGAGTAGCTCACCCGCCCCTCTACGGCGTGTTTTAAATACACCGTATCCAACAATCGCCGCAAGGGTCGTTATTAGTACAATCCAGTCTAGTGCGTGCATTTACACGTATTGACGCGTGATAAAGTAGAATGCTACAATCTCTGCTACCAAAAGTGCTACCACGCCTATGTAGTATTTCTTCCAATTAACAATCGATGTGTTCTTAATGGTCATAATGGAGAATGTTTTGTAAAAGTTTCATAGCACCTGGAACACCTGCGGGCAATTCCCTAAAGAGTGACAATCCGGTGTAAATTACGGAACCTTTCTCATAATGACCAACAACGGTACTGTTGGAATAGTTCGTACCTGTACTTTCCATAATTGTAAGTACCTCACTGTAACCCTCAAATGATTTAGGGAAATACAATCCTCGCTCTTGTACCCAGTAATCGAAATCTGAAGCAGTGATTTCATTTGGGTAGGAAAGTATCGGGTGTTTACTCAGCGTAATAGGCGCCTCCTCTTCAGTCACGCGGTCTCTTCCGATTACTAGTGGAAGCGGCGTTGGCAATTCAATACCGCTTCTTCCCGCAGTCGTGTACGTCACGACAAAGTTGCCACCACCTTCAACAAAGGTCTTGATTCTATCGCCACTATTCATGAGCCATTTTTCGGTATTAAAGGCGCGAATTCCCACAAGTACAGCATCTACTTCGTTCCATAAATCCGGAGTATCCTCGGTAATCCGAAGTACCTCGTACCCTAAATTCTCCAAGGTTTCATCCATGATATCCCCTGCCCCATCGATGTAGCCCACTTTGATGCGCTTTTTATTGAGGTCGAGGACGGTTAAAGTCGCTTGTGCCGGAGTGTACCTATAATGTGTGCCTATATGTGGGTAGCTGATGGTTTGCTTTTCTTCTATAGACTTTGGAATGGCCATTTTTGGTGTTTCAATAGTTGATGACAAGAAAACCAAATACTTCCCATTTTCCATTTTAGCCGGTATTTCCTCAGTGAAGTGATTCCATCCGGCATTTAATATGGTCGTTTTCTTTGCTAATGTGTGGTTTATTTGTCTATCCGGAGAATTATTCAAGTTGATGAATCCATCATCCTGAATCCCCCATGCAGGTCTGGCCAAAATCAATTCCCATAAATACTCACCCCCATCCTTGGAGTAAATGCTATATCCGATGGTTCCTTTCTTGCCCGTATTCCAATAAACGGTTTGGTCGAACTTCGCGTGAATGGCCGGCTCCACCGCAATGGCCTCGCGGTATTCCCCTACGGCTCGGTCGCTGAGTTTTGCGACAGGCTTGAGGTAGAGTAAAATGATGGCGGATTCATGTTCTAATCGGACCCTGATGTACTTTGTGATTTTACCCTCATCGTACAAATCTACTTCGAGCTCCTGCCCTTCGCTAGTGAGTACCTGTGCGGGATTCAAACCCATATCCTTAGCAGGTGCCTTAACCGAAGCCAGCTTCACTTCAACGTCAAAATTCAGGGCTTGAAGCACCAAGGTCGCTGGATATGAGGGACCTTCAGGCACAGGATTACTGGACGTGAAGACCTCAGCATACACGCCTAGGAGATGCAGCATGACCTGCTGCCAGCGCTGGTATTTATCAGATTCCGGGGTAGTTTGCTCCAACAATACATGGCCCAGTTCTGCCCATTTGGCAATGGCTTGCTTTTGGTCGCCTATTTCAAGGGCAAAGGCCGCATCTTGGGCCAGTAAGCTTTGTGCATCCGCTCCACGGTCCGGTGTGAGGTAAGCCGATAAATCGCCTCCACCCCATAGCTTTTTGAAGTATTCTTCACGTGGACCACGATTGATAGGAACACCAAATCCTTGGCACTTGTGCATGGAACGCGCAGCATCGCCGATGGCACCATAGGTATCGCCAAGCAACGGGTCGAATCCACTCATATCTAGGTACACCGCTTCAGGATCGTCTTTCAGGGTAGGATCCCACCAAACGGAGGTATTCCACCAAACGCCCTGTACAGACCAAGCCGCTGTGGCTGTATCGTATTTCTCGTCCGCGGCGAGCACCGCACATTCGATGGCCAGTTCGGCTGAGGCCGTGTGGTGGCCGTGACCGGCGCGCTCATCTGGCGGGAAGCGTGTGATGATAAAATCTGGCTTCAGCTCTCGTATGGTGCGCACGGCTTGCAACTGGAGGTCGTCGTGGCCCCATTTGGTCCACACCTCGTCTACACTTTTGGAATATCCGAAGTCAAGCGCATCGGTGAAACGCTGGTTCCCACCGTCGACACTACGTGCGGCACGCAGTTCGTGTTCACGAATCACACCGAGCTCAGCTCCAAGCTCATCGCCGATCAAATTCTGTCCGCCCGAACCCCGAGTGAGCGATAAATAAGTGGTTTCCGCATCAAGCGCATTCGACAACCACGCAATCAATCGGGTATTTTCATCGTCGGGGTGAGCCGCCATGTACAACACGCGCTTGCCGGAGCCAAAGCGCTCCATTTCAGCCATGGCTTGGCTTTGGGTCAGTGGTGAAAATTGCCCAAAAGACTGATTTCCAAACACTAACAAAAGCAGCACCAAAAAAGCCTGAACTTTTGGACGGCTAGGTGTTATCTTGACAGACTTATTTATTGATTCCATGACTAGAATTTTACTCTTTTTATTTACGATCACCACATTTGTAGCTCAAGCACAGCTTAAAGTTCAATTAAAATCGGGAACCTACCTTATCGAAGAAGGCACCTTTAAGCAGTTAAGCAATACACAACCCACCTATGGTGTGGGTCTTTGGGACCGTGTCGTGCTCGCCGAAGATAAAAAAGCATTAACGGATTTAGGTGTGGAATTGGGGCATTATTTGCCTAAAAACGCGTTTGAAGTAAAAATTCCAAAAGGAGTGACCATTGCCCAATTGCGTGATGCTGGGCTCAGTGGGTTTGTGAAATGGACGCCAATGATGAAACTCGATGGTCCACTCTCCATAGGAGATTGGCCCGAATGGGCGGTTCTGAATAACGGTCATGTTGCGATCCAATTCAAAACTACAGAAAACTGGAAGGCACCCGCGTACGTCTCACAAGTCATGGATCTTGACGACGAATGGCACACTGCTGTTCTCAAGCCGGAATTACTGACTCAATTGTCAGAAAACAATGATGTATTATTCATTCAAGCCATTGAAGAACCTGGTACGCCTGAGAACTTCAACAGTCGCGCGGCCGCGAGAACTTCATATATCCAAGGCCAAACTCCTTTTGACGGATCTAATGTGGTCGTAGGACTTGGGGACGATGGAGATATAGGGCCGCATGCAGATTATAAAGGACGTCTAACCTCGTTAGCAGGCAATAGTATTGGCGACCATGGTGACCACGTTGCCGGAACGATTTTTGGCGCTGGAAATATTGACCCAACGGGTGAAGGAAATGCTCCAGGTGCTACCATGATTTACTATGATTATCCAAGTAACCTGAGTAATATCGATGCACACTACGCCTCCTATGGAATACGTGTGACCAACAGCTCTTACTCTAACGGTTGTAATGCTGGCTATACCTTCTATGCACAACAGATGGATAAGGACGTAAGAGATAATGCGGCGCTCATTCATGTCTTCAGCGCTGGTAATTCGAACGGATCAAACTGTGGGTATGGCGCAGGCACGCAATGGGGTAATGTTACTGGTGGACACAAACAAGGAAAAAACGTTATTGCCACTGCGAACATTACCAGTACTGACGCCATTGCTCCATCTTCTTCACGTGGCCCTGCGGCAGATGGTAGAATTAAGCCCGATTTAGCCGCGGTTGGGACCAGTGTCTATTCTACTATTGACTCGCACACCTACGGCAATAAAACTGGAACCTCCATGTCTGCGCCAGGTGTAGCCGGATACTTCGCCGTATTGCACAATGCCTTCGATGAATTGCAACAGGATACTGCAGAAGCTGGTTTACTTAAGGCGATTGCTATGAATACTGCAGATGATTTGGGTAATCCCGGTCCGGATTTTATCTACGGCTATGGTCGAGTGAATGCACGTAAAGCCCTCAAGGTTATCCAGGACACTCAATTCCTGAGTAGCAGCATTACTACAAACGATACACTGACCTACACCATATCAATACCCGCAGGAGTAAATAAATTTAGTGCGATGCTCTACTGGACAGATAAAGAAGCATCTACGAGCGCATCCAAAGCATTGGTCAATAATCTAGATTTCGAAGTCACCGATTTAACAGGAGCTACCACCTACCAACCATGGGTTTTAGATCCAACACCCAATACAACTACCCTGCTTTACGGAGCAACCCGAGGAGTTGATACACTGAACAATGCGGAACAAGTAACGCTTGATGCCCCAAATTCGGGAGACTACAGGTTTACCGTTTATGGCACAAACATCCCGCAAGGACCGCAGACGTTCTATATAGTCTATGCCTTGGACATAGAAAAAAATCCAATTTCATTTCCGCACAAAGATGCCAAACTGGTACCCGGAGCCAATTATGTACGATGGAATGGCGCTACCTCATTGACCTGGGAATATTCTACCGATAGCATGAACACTTGGACGAGTGTGGGTTTGAGTGCCACGGGCGGTAACCGAGTAGCTAATTGGAATGTGCCAAATGTCGCTACCAAAAATGCTTTCTTGCGCAACATTCAAGGAACTGACACCGCTATTGCCGGGCCTTTTATCATCCTTAATGCGCCAAATAACCTTAACCTGGACTGGGCTTGTCCTGATAGCATAAAAATCTCCTTTAGTCCGGTTACAGGAGCCACGGACTACACTGCCTACATCTTAGGTACGACTTACATGGATAGCGTTTACAGCGGTACTGTTACAAGTATGATCATCCCTTACCAACCTGTAAACGGAACTTGGTTGAGTGTTAGTGGTGGTATTAATAACGTTCAAGGTAGACGTGCCTATGCCGTTCAACTACCCTCTGGGACGAACGCTTGTCCTCTTCCGCGCGATGGTGGCATAAGTGCACTGCTCAGCCCGCAGTTTATCACTTCCTGTCAGAACCCCGTCCAACAGGTTTCCATCACCGTTACAAACCCTTCTACGCAGGTATTAGATACTTTACCTGTAGCAATGACTTTCGGCACAACCACGGTGCGCGATACATTTTATGGAAGTCTAGCTTCCTACGCAGATACTTCCTTCACCTTCGCGACAACCATTGTGTGGAGCGGCACGAATACGCAGACCCTCAAGGTTTGGTCTGAACTCAGCGGAGACCAAAACAGCTTGAATGATACGGTGGTTCAAAGTATAAATTACTACAACTCATCACTCTACGGATTGCCCTTTACCCAAAACTTTGATAGCTTTTCAAACTGTGGAACCAATACCAATTGTGGGGGAACAGTATGTAGTTTAGGCGGTGATTTCATCAATCTAACCAATGGATCAGATGACGATATCGATTGGCGTACCAATAGCGGATCAACTGCCTCCAGTGGTACTGGACCTTCATCAGGTACCGGTGGAAGTGGAAAGTACCTTTATCTGGAAGCCTCAGGAAATTGTGAATTCCAAGAGGCCCTGCTTTACACACCATGTATCGATTTAGCGGGGAGCATTGCGCCTGAACTACGTTTCGCGTACCACATGAATGGTCCGAACCAGGGGAGTCTTGAAGTCGCTATTTTTAACGGCTCAAGCTGGAGCATACTGTTCACTCAGACCGGCAATCAAGGGAATAACTGGAATAATGTTGCTATCGACATTAGCAGTTACACCGGGGATACCGTACTCTTTAGATTTAAAGGAATTACCGGTGATAATTACCAAAGTGATTTGGCCATTGATGCCATAGAAGTAGAAGATAATATCGGTATACCTGTGGTAGATTTCGCTGCTGTGACCAACACGCCGTGTTTGAATACAGGGGTAGTTTTGGAGGATTTAAGTTCTAAGAGTCCGACATCTTGGAATTGGTCTATTACTCCTTCTTCGCATAGTTTCATTAATGGAACATCGAGCAGTTCGCAGAACCCTGAGGTGAGTTTCAGTGCCTATGGCGCTTATACCATTACGCTAATAGCCAGCAACGCGTACGGCGCGGATACACTGGTATTGGCAAATGCGGTAACCGTAAGCCCACTTCCGAGCCTTCCTTTTGTCGAAACGTGGACGGGCAACGGTTCAGTCGCCTTCACAACCGAAAATCCAGACGGTAGCACGAGTTGGACCAAAGGAGAAGTTACGGGACCCACTGGTGCGAAGAGTGAAGTCATGTATATGAATTACTTTAATTACTCCACCGTAGGTGCAGAAGACGGCCTATTGAGTGAAAAGTTTGATATCAATGGCTACAATCCCGTCTTGTATTTCGACGTAAGTTATGCGCCGTATTCTTCAGCTTATTCGGATTCTCTCGTCGTCGAAGTCAGCACGGATTGTGGAGCTAGTTTTACAAGAGTCTATGCAAAAGACGGCACCTCTTTAGCCACTACATCAAATTCTCAAAGCCAATTCATTCCGGGTGGATCAAGTGATTGGCGCACTGATAGCGTAGTACTGTCTAATTCAAATGGAGACTTTGTCCAATTCCGAATCAAAGGAATTGGCGGGTACGGGAACAACCTCTACATAGATAACATACGGGTCATTTCTTCTGGGACTCCGGCCACAGCTACTTTGAATGTTTCACCCATTTGTGAAGACACGCCGTTCAGCTTTGACCTTAGTTCCTCAGACACAACATTAAATGGAGTATTTACGCTGAACCGTCAAGGTTCAAGCCTGCTTTCGACCTATCAAGGTATGGGAGCGCACGCTGCAACGCTTAACATCGCGACAGATTACGACCTCGAATACATTTACTATAATGCTGTGACCTTCGTGGCGGATAGTGCTGTATTGGTTCCAGGTCCAAAACTGGATGCTGACTTCGCATTGCAAAACACCAGCGGCTTTACTTACCAATTCACCGATCAGAGCACACCTGCCCCAACAGCATGGTTCTGGGACTTCGGAGATGGTACTACGTCGACTGCACAGAATCCCGTGCACACCTTTGCTGCAAATGGTCCCACTACAGTAAAATTAGTTGTCACTACGGATTGTGGTTTAGATAGTATCATCGTTCCGTATACGAACATCGGACTAGATGAGGACGGTGCCGCTGCGCTGGTGGTTTATCCGAATCCTACATCAGGATTGGTTCATATTCAACCGCGTGCTGCTCAAGGAAAGGTAATGGTGCAAATCATAGGGATGAACGGAGCGCTGATTGAAGAGAGTGTTTTTACGGCTTCTACAGAAAGAATCACTCTAGACCTTGGTGCCTATGCAGGAGGCTTCTACCAGATTAAAGTGACCACCGATAACTACGTACAGAACGTAAAAATCACGAAAAATTAATTGCGACGGCTCAACGCCCAAGCGCCGATGTATGTGATTAAACCGTTGTAGAGTAAAAGCTCAAAACCTATGGTATACCCAACACTGGGTGCCCATAGGCTAAGGGCGTACGCTAAAAAAGGGCTGCCTATAGCAACGCCCGTAATGCTCCAGCCTTGAATCTTTCTGTTTTGGGTCAATGCAAAGGCGAAAAGCCCGAGCAATGGACCGTAGGTATACCCTGCCGCAGTAAATAATGCGGAAATGATGCTATCTGCATTTAAAGAATAAATCAAGAGCATGACGACGAGCAAGACGGCCATAAATCCTATATAAACTTTGTTTCTGCGGGTCGAACTTTCCGCTGTTTTCATGGCAAGGAAGTCAACACAAAACGCAGTCGTTAGCGAGGCAAGGGCGCTGTCTGCGCTGGAGAAAGCTGCCGCTAAAAGGCCTAAGAAAAAAACGGCACCCAAAAGCGATGGCATGCCGCTGCTGGTAGCGACGGTGGCGAAGAGCTTATCGCCTGTTGCTGATATGCCTTGTAGCGCCGCGTAATCGGTAAGGAGTATGCCTAAAGCTAGAAACAGCGCGTTTACAAAAAGTAAATTCACCCCGAGCAATACCATGTTTTTTTGCGAGTCTTTCAAACGCGCTACTGTCAGGTTTTTCTGCATCATGTCTTGATCTAAACCGGTCATGGCCACCGCTATAGACATGCCGCCCAGAAGCTGTTTCCACCAGGCCTGCGCAGAGCCCGATTTAACGACATAAGCCATGTCGCTGGAAGCGATATATCGCCAAAGACTGAGCTCCTCAGGTACCACGGCTCGGCCGACAAAATAGAGTGCCAAGACGGCTGCAATAAGCATGAAGGCGGTTTGAAGGGTATCCGTAATAACGATCGTTGCAATACCGCCCGCTGCACTATACAGCGCGATGAGCGCGAGTACGGCGACGGCGGTGATGGGAAAGGGAATGTGAAGGCTGTCGCAAATCATTAATTGGACCACCATGGTCACGATGTACAGACGTGCACTTGCGCCGACAATACGTGAAATAAGAAAGAAGGCAGAGCCTGTTTTATAGCTCGAGGCGCCCAATTTTTCACCCAGAAAACTATAAATACTGATCACATTGTAGCGGTAGTACACGGGCAAGAGGACGTAAGCAATGATTAAATAACCGAAGAAGAAGCCCACCACCATCATGAGGTAAGTCATGCCTGAGGCGGCCGTCCATCCAGGCACGCTAATGAACGTGACACCGCTAAGCGAGGCGCCTATCATGCCGAAACTTACCAGCAGCCACGAGGCGTTTTTATTCGCGTTGAAGAAGGTCGCATTGGTTGCGCCTCGCGAAGTGATTTTACCAATCAAAACGAGCACACCAACGTAGGCGAGTAAGAGAATTAAAAAGAGCGTGTAGTTCATGTACACAAATATGCGCAATCCCTTACTTTTGAAACAGATGAATTTTTCTAGCAGAAAAATAGAACAAGCCGTAGAGGAAATCTCTCGGTTGCCAGGTATAGGTAAGAAAACTGCCTTGCGGTTAGCTTTGCATTTGTTACGTCGACCGGAAGGTCAAACGGATGCTTTAGCAGCCGCTTTAGTCGATTTACGCCAAAACACGACGTTTTGTGGAACGTGTCATACGCTCTCAGATACAGAAACCTGCAGCATTTGTGCCTCGCCAAAGCGCGATTCTAGTATTGTGTGCGTTGTAGAAGATGTGCGCGATGTGATGGCCATAGAGAATACAGGCGGTTACCAAGGGACTTATCATGTTTTGGGCGGATTAATCTCCCCTATGGACGGTGTTGGACCGGGCGACTTAACCATTGATCATCTAGTTCATAAGTTGCAAAGCGGGGTCATTGAAGAATTGGTTTTCGCTTTGAATACAACCATGGAAGGCGATACGACCAATTTCTACCTTTACCGCAAAGTAAAAGACTTCAATATTAAGTTCACGACCATTGCGCGCGGCATTGCGGTCGGTGATGAATTGGAATTTGCCGATGAAGTTACGCTAGGCCGCAGTATTCAACAGCGCATTCCATACGAACAAAGCCTCCCGAAATAGTGGATCTTAGCATCGTCATAGTCAACTTCAACGTCAAAGAATTTCTGACGCAATGTTTGGAGAGCATCTACAGAAGCCAGACCAACTACCAGTATGAGGTGGTGGTTGTAGATAATGCCAGTGCAGATAGTGGTCAAGCGCTCATTATGAAGGCTTTTCCAGCGGTGCGGTGGATCCAAAACACAGAGAATGTCGGCTTTGGACGGGCTAATAATCAAGGATTTGAGGCGGCGAAAGGAGAATACACACTGATTCTCAACCCCGATACTGTATTGCAAGAAGATACGCTGGAGGTTTGTATCAGTTACCTAAAATCGCACCCAGAAGTGGGCGGCTTAGGCGTTAAGGGTATTGATGGCGCGGGCCAATTCCTTCCCGAAAGTAAACGCGGTTTACCTACGCCGTTGACCGCCTTGTGGAAGATCACCGGATTGTCGAGGATGTTCCCCAAATCGGCTTTTTTTGCGCGCTACCACATGGGGCACTTAGATCCGGATGCCAACCACAAAGTGGACATTTTAGTAGGATGCTTTATGATGGTGCCCACGGCACTATTGCGCAAAGTTGGCGGGTTTGACCCGCGTTATTTTATGTACGGTGAAGACATTGACCTGAGCTATGAGTTGCTGAAATCGGGCCATGAAAACCACTACATCAGTGATTCTCAAATCATACATTATAAAGGAGAAAGCACGAAACGCGGCAGTTTGAACTACGTTCGAATGTTTTACCAAGCCATGGTCATCTTCGCAAAGAAACAATTCAGCGGTTCCTCTGCCCTGGCCTACACCCTACTCATTTATTTGGGCATCTACCTTCGGGCGGGATTGGCCTTGTTGGCCCGGTTAGCAAAAAGCGCTGCGACACCCGTTATTGACGCCTTCCTTTTGGCGCTGACATTGGACCAATTAAAAACCTATTGGGAGCACAACCACCGCTTTATCAACGGAGGCTCTTATCCAGATACTTACACCTACTACATTCAAGGATCCTACATCCTCTTTTGGCTTCTAGCACTGGGTTTGAGCGGGGTCTACACTAAAAATGCTCGACCAGCAGTCATTGCACGCACTATGGCGGTTGCCACGCTAGTTATTGGCTTCTGTTACGGATTACTGCCCGAGGCGCTTCGCTTCTCGCGTGCACTCCTAATTTTGGGAGGATTGAGCGGCATCACCGTTCTGATATCTTGGCGCTCCGTGATCGGGTTCCTCACTGGAAAACACCTTTTCACACGTCCTATTCAACGTCCAAGAATGCTCTATTTAGGGTCCGATTCTGGAAATCAAAAACTTCAAAAATTACTGGCTGAAAATGGCATTGTTCCAGCGTTTTTCTTGCAAGATCAGGTGGCAACAAATGCTACCGTTGATTTGGAAGAAGTGGCGGCAAAAATTCGGCTCTACAGCATCAATGAATGTATTATTGAATCGACCGCTTGGCCTACCTCCACACTGATGAAAATCATGGCTGAATTGGGCACTCAAACGAATATTAAATCCCTAATCACACAAGGGCCGTACATCGTTGGATCGAACAGTAGTTTGAACCAAGGCGAGGCCTACGGTTTGGGCCGATTCAATGTTGCAAATGCAAATTACCGCCGCCAAAAACGCCTTCTCGACCTTGTTCTTACCTTTCTTCTTTTCGCTACCTTACCTATCACTGGGGCCTTAGCAGTGCTCTTCGGGCGTACCAAGGGCGTGGCGCTTTGGATTGCGAAATCAGGCAAATTACTTACCGGGCAGGCAACGTTGATTGGCTATTCAACCGATGCTGCAGAAAGAAATCAACTCCCAAAACTGGCTTCTCCAATTTTTGATATTGCAAATGGAATCCCAAAAGTTTTAAACGTTTCGCAAAGCGAATCTGCACTTGTTACCAACTACGCAAAAGAAGCTGAATTAAAGTCCGATTTGCACCAACTCTGGCAACTGAGCAAATTCTAATACAATAACGATAGTGGGATATTTTGCCGTAAATTCGAGGACCGAAAAACCCGAATTCAATGGCTCAGTTTGAATTAATCCTGCCCAAAATGGGCGAATCAGTTGCGGAAGCTACCGTGACGAATTGGTTGAAAAACGTTGGTGATGTGATCGATGCTGAAGAAAGCGTTGTCGAAGTAGCCACCGATAAAGTGGACAGTGAGGTCCCCTCGCCTGTAAGCGGAACCCTAGTTAAAATCCTGGTAGATGTCAATGGTGTTGCCGAAGTTGGTAGTCCCATCGCTATTATAGAAGTGGAAGGCGAAGGCAGCGGCACAACCGCGTCTGCTGCGCCAGAAGTTGCCCCTGAACCAGCCGTGGCAGTAGCAGAAATTGAAGCCCAAGTAGCTGCAGCCGCCGCTACGGTAAGTGCGCCTGTACCCTCTGGACCTATTGCTAAAAATTCAAATGGAAGATTCTATTCGCCGTTGGTTCGCTCCATGGCGAAAGAAGAAGGTATTGGACAAGCAGAATTGGACCAAATTTCTGGAAGCGGCAAAGAAGGTCGCGTAACGAAAAAAGACATCGTTGCCTACCTCGAAGCTGGACGCAAAGCAATGGCTCCTGTAGCTGCTAGTCAAACACCTGCAACGAGCCCAGCACCAGCGGCACCCGTTAGCGCTGCACCTGCTGTTGCACCTAAACCTTCAGCTCCGGCGATGAAGATTGGTGAAGGAGATGAAATTATAGAAATGGACCGCATGAGAAAACTCATTGCGGACCATATGGTAAACTCTGTACATACTTCCCCGCACGTTACCAGCTTTGTAGAAGCGGATATGACGAAAGTCGTTCTTTGGCGTAACCGCATGAAAAATGAATTCCAGAAAAAGCACGGTGAAAAAATCACATTTACACCGATCATCATGGAGGCCATTGTGAAAGCCATTCAAGATTTCCCAATGATCAACATAAGTATTGAAGGAAATAACATTATCAAGCACGGAAGAATCAATGTAGGAATGGCCGCGGCGCTTCCCTCGGGTAATTTGATTGTTCCTGTGGTTAAAAACGCAGATCAACTAAGTCTTCTCGGGTTAACGAAAGCTGTAAATGATCTTGCTAACCGCGCACGCAACAACCAACTTAAACCTGATGAAATTAGCGGAGGTACCTACACTTTGACGAATGTTGGAACGTTCGGTAATGTAATGGGCACGCCCATCATCAACCAACCCCAAGTAGCCATTATGGCTGCCGGTGCTATTGTTAAAAAGCCCGCTGTTGTTGAAACGCCAGAAGGCGATGTCATTGCTGTTCGTCACAAAATGTTCCTAAGTCATAGTTACGACCACCGCGCAGTGGATGGTGCCTTAGGAGGTATGTTCGTGAAACGCGTTGCCGAATATTTAGAATCATGGGATTTAAATCGGGAGATTTAATTCCAAAATTTATAACTTTATAAAGCCGCCCTTAGGGGTGGCTTTTTTTTGAATCTAATCATAGTCTAATGAAATTGAATCTTTCCCGTCCCATTTGCTTTTTCGACCTAGAAACTACAGGGGTTAATGTCACCAGCGACCGCATCGTAGAAATTTGTGTCCATAAAATCCATACTGACGGTACGGAAGAAACACATACTTGGCGAGTGAATCCCACGGTACCTATACCCAACGGCTCCTCTCTAGTTCATGGAATTTATGATCAAGACGTGGCTAACGAACCAACCTTCAAAGAATTGGCCAGTACCGTTTACCAACTCATCAGTGATAGTGATCTCGCGGGGTACAACAGCAATAAATTTGACATCCCTTTATTGGCGGAAGAATTTTTGCGTGCGGATATTGATTTTGAAATGGGTAAGCGCAAAGCGGTAGACGTACAAAATATATTCCACCGTATGGAACAGCGTACTCTGAGTGCTGCGTATAAATTCTATTGCGGTAAAAATCTAGACGGAGCACATACGGCTGAAGCAGATGTTTTGGCTACTTATGAGGTATTAAAAGCTCAGATTGAACGCTATGAAGAGCTGGAAAATGACATGAACTTTCTATCCGATTTTTCGAACCGTCAACGCGTTGCAGATTTCGCAGGGTTTATAGCGTTTAACGACGATGATGAGGAAATTTTCACTTTTGGCAAATACCGTGGTATGACAGTGAAATCGGTACTTCAAGAAAATCCAGGGTATTTTAGTTGGATTCAGAATGCAGATTTCCCATTGTACACAAAAAAGGTACTGACTGCAATTCGTCTTAAAAATTTCAACAAATAGAAAAATCGGCGGCGATGAAAATTATTTGTATCGGCAGGAATTACGCTCAACATGCAAAAGAACTCAATAATCCTATCCCGGAGGAACCCGTAGTTTTTCTCAAACCGGATACCGCCATATTGCTAAAAAAGCATCCGTTCTTCATCCCGGAACACAGTAATGATGTACACCATGAGATTGAAGTCGTCGTTAAAATCAACAGATTAGGCAAACACATTGAGCCCCGTTTCGCTCATAAGTACTATGACGAAATAGCCTTGGGCATCGATTTCACAGCACGTGACGTACAAACCCGGTGCAAAGAAAACGGGTTGCCTTGGGAAAAAGCCAAAGCCTTTGATGGATCGGCCGCAGTTTCACGTTTTTTTTCATTAGATAAAGTAGGGAAAGACATTCAGGATATTAATTTCCACCTTGATATCAATGGCAAAACCGTTCAAGAAGGGAACACATCGAACATGTTATTCCCTGTTGATGAGCTCATTAGTCATGTTTCAAAATATTTTACGCTAAAAACGGGTGACTTAATTTTCACAGGTACCCCTTCGGGAGTTGGACGGGTAGAAAGGGGAGATTTATTGGAACTTTTTTTGGAAAAAGAACGCATTTTCTACTTCAACGTCAAATAGCTTCTAAGCATTCATTCGTTCATTGGCACATTAAAGTGCCACTTTTGTTGACTTTCAGGTCGGGCGCATTGCCATTTTTATATATTTGTAACTACCCTGAAAATACGTTAACACAAACGCGTTAAAATGAAGAAAAGCTTACTAGCTGTACTCCTTATTGCCCTCGCTTCCCCAGCGGCCTTTGGACAATTTGCACCGCCAATTGATACCGTTTACACGGAAAATTTCGATGGAACCCTAGGCGCCGACTCTGTTGCTGCCAACTACAACACGGATTCTACCAACGCCACGCGCTCTTGGAACGATACGACGTACATCAAGACTACGGGTAATGCATCGTTTCACACGCAGATCTACGCGAGTGATTCCATCGTTTTCGAAACGGATGCCTTTACCACAGTCACGTACACGAATGTTCGATTGACGTTTGACCACATTTGTAAAATTCGCTACATCCAAAAAGCGTTTATTCAAATGTCACGCGACAACGGTGCGACTTGGGTGAACCTTACAAGCAGTCACTATCAGGGCGGCAGTCCACAGTTCGGTTCACAGGGCTGGTTCAACGAACTGTCTTACCCATCACAACTGCTCACACCTTACTGGTACGGTCCCACCATCGGTAATTCAAATACTGGTACGGATGTTACTCCAAATACCGCTTCAGATTGGTGGGCTCGTGAAATATTTGACCTGAGCAGCTATTTAGGGGACTATGACAACGCAAACTCACAATACGGTTATGCGAATTGTAAGCTGCGTTTTATCATGTCGAATAAAACAGGTACGCCTTCGCCTGCCTCACTACAGGGCTGGTTTGTAGACAACATTATGGTAGAAGGTGCCCCTTGTGAATTAGAGCCACCAACTATAGACTGGGTCAATGTAAGCGTTCCCGCCAAACCTATTGGAGCACGGTACATGCCTACGCAAGCCGTTCGTGTTAAAGGAAAAGATAATGTTGGAGTCGATAGTATGCGAATCTACATGCGTCGCTATGACTATTCTGCGGGATCTTGGGGTACTTGGTCAGATTCTTTGATGAGTTCTTCATTCTCAGCCAGCTGTCCAGATTCTTCGCAATACACCTACACCTTTGGCAATATTGATATACACGATACTATCGAATGGTATGTGCGTATTTTTGACTGTGCCTGTCCTAATGTGGTTAGAGATCCCTTAGAATCTGCTTCCATTTTCGCTTACAGATTCTGGAGAGATGCTGGTCTGCCACCCATTTGTGGTACTACGACACAAAACTCATTCCCTTACTCAACTACCCTTCCCGTTGATCAAGACTTTGAGAACAACGTCTACTGGGTAGCGGGTTCGGGAACCGGTGCTACAGGCGTGAGCCACCGTGGTAACTTCCCCGATCAAAATCCGCCTTATGGTCAAAACTATAAGGTAATACCCAACGAAAACACAATAGGTTTCGCTTGGTCCATCCGCACAGGGAGCACGGCAACAAACCTTACGGGTCCAGATGGGGATGCTTCACCGAACGGTGGAGGAAAATACATTTACACAGAAGCAGAGCAAGGATCTTCAAATGATAAAGCGCATTTCATTACGCCTTGTTTGGACTTAAGAAGCTACAACTGTGCTATTCTTGAATTTGACTACCATATGTATGGTGCACATGTCGACTTTTTAGCGATTACCGCAGATACTGGATTCAATACTTCTGCTTACACCGGATTGGCGCGTATAGATGGTGAACAACAATCTAAATCCAGCGACCCGTTCAAAACGTTTACTGTTGCCTTGAATGATATTACAGGTGACTATGCGCGCATTCGTTTCTCAGTCAATAGAGGAAACTCATTGAAAGGCGACGTAGCGATCGATAATATTCGCATTTACGAACCGCCAGCCTACGAGGTAGCGCTACGTGATGTCTTCAATCCTGAAAACGGTTACTGTTCGTATTCGAATAACGAAACCATTGATTTATGGATTCAAAACAACGGCTGTACGAGTCTAGATAGTGTTCCTGTGACTTGGGAATTTGACTACACCAACACCGCAGGTACAACAACAAATCAAACAAATACGGAATACATCACCCATAAAACTCTAGAAACTGGTGACTCTACCTTCTACACCTTCGCTACAGGACCGAACTTAAGCGGTTACGGTATCTATGATATTTGGGTATACACACAACAGCCTGGTGATACCGTTGGTACAAACGATACCATTGGCCCTATCAGAATAGTACACGAAGAACCGTATTCTACCTTCCCTTACGTTCTTAACTTCGATGGCGCAGCAACTACTTCAGGAAATAATACAGCTGCTAACCCAGGGAGTTTCCCAAATAACGTTTGGACTCCTGTACCTGCAAGTAATAGTGGTGAATATGCCTTTATGGTTGGTGACGAATGGACACCAACCGTTGGATCCGGCCCAATCTCAGATAAAAGTGGACAAGGAAATTATCTCGTAGTTGAAGGTAATTACGGTGTATCGCCAGCTTCAGCCACGCTTGTTTCACAGTGTTTGGACCTTACTAACATGACAAAACCTGTGCTTCAGTTCCGTCACCACATGTACGGCGCCGATATCGGTGCGATACGTGTGCAATGGATCAAAGACGGCGATAACTTCTGGACGAATCCAATGACACCCTATACCACAACACTCAATGATGAGAAAGATAACTGGTCTTTCTATGAGGTTGATTTAAGCGGACAAGCCGGAAACTTGATTAAGCTGCGTTTCATAGCACAGAAATCAGGGTTTGGCGTTGCCGCTGATATTGCCTTTGATGATATTGTCATTGTAGACAAAGCAAATGTTGATGTGGGTGTGGACGCGATTACTAACCCAGTAGCACGTATTAATCTTGTTGGTGGCCCTGCCCAATTAAAAGCAGAGTTCAAAATCAGAAACTTTGGTAAGAATGCACAAACGAATGTGCCCATTACTTATACCGTCACTCCAACTTGTGGTTCTAATGCCGGTGTAAGCACAACGTATACATTTACGCACAGTGCATCTATTCCAGCAGGCGGAAATATCACGGTAACTGACAATACGAATACCGTTGCTTGGCCCACCGGAACTTTTGAAGTGTATGCCTACACTGGAAAAGCAAACGATAACAATTCATGGAACGATTCTGCTTATGTCAAAACTGCAGGATGGCCTGAAGTATACATTCAATCAGGCTTCGTAGAGGATTTTGAAAGCTGTAACGATGGTGATTCATCGGGCTTCTTTGTATCCGGAGCATTGGACCTATGGAAAGTTGATCAAATCAGCGCCTTAGGAGGTAATAACGGAATGAGTACCCGCCCTAACCAAAACGTGCCAGGCGGCCTCGAAGAGTTCTTGTATTTCCCAAGATTTATTGGTTTCGATACCATCGCAGGTGCCGAATTACGTTTGGTACATGACGTGGATTTAGGTGCAGGTGATGTTGCACTCATCGAATTCCAAGGAGGCGGTACATGGAATACCCTAGGCTTCTGGGATCCACAAAATGTAGTAAGTACCAACTGGTACAATACAGGTACGTCAAGTGTTGGAGATGCTTGGGCAGGTGCACAAGGACAAATGAGTTCTTCGTGGCCATTATCTACTTGGAATTTCTCTGCAGCGCCGCTTATCCTTCGTGCCCGTTTAAAAACAGGTACGGGTAATAGTGACGGATGGAACTTAGATAAAGTTGAGGTTTATATCCCACCACAAAACAGTGCTGCACCTATCGATGTAACTACTGTGGAATACTTGCCTGTACCGGATCAAAATAACCACCTGAAAACCCTCATTAAAAATACGGGTGCGAAGGTATTAGATAGCTGTCTTGTTGAATACAGTACGGATGGAGGAACGACATGGTCTAACCCGGAGCAGGTTGTTTTCAATCCGCCATTGGTTCCAAGAAAAACAGCTTGGTACGAATTCTCTCAAGATTGGGTGAACCCAACTAGCGGGCTATATAATGTCTGTATTCGTACATCACGCCCAGACAGCAAGCCTGATAATGACCCAAGTGACGATCAAATTTGTGCAGATATCACTGTATTGGATAAAATAGTCATGTCGGTGGATAGCTCGTACTGTAATGACTTCGATGATCCTTCATTGACGCCGTGGCTGACATTGAATGCATTCGTGAAAGACGGACTTACTGCATGGGAAAAAGGAACGCCTGCAGTTGCACCTCTAGTCAGTGCGAACAGTGGATCTAATGCATGGATGACCGATTTGGACTCTAATTACAAAAAACGTGATTCCTCTGCCCTTTACACGCCTGTATTCCGTCTAGATTCGGGTCAGACGTATACTTATGAGTTCATGCACGCCTTCTCTACAGAGATTTACCATGACGGCGGTACAGTAGATGTAACTTTTGACGGAGGTATTACATGGCATACCGTGGGGACTAATCTGTACGGTGCCACATGGTTCAATACCAGTTTTGTGACCTCACTAGATGTTTTCAAACCTGGCTGGACTGGATTGAGCAACGGGTGGCAGCAAGCTAAACTTAACCTTGCCGTGGATACAGCCCGGAACGCCATCTTTAGATTCCGCTTTGGATCAGATGAAACCATTAACAAAGCCGGTTGGGCCATTGATGATTTCTGTTTCTACAAGACCAGCGATGACACTAAAATATTCGTCATTGGTCAAGAAGAATTGGAACACAATATAGGCGTAGGAAATATACATCCAAACCCTACCTCAGGTGTTGCCCAGTTGCCTATCAGCTTCCAGAGTGATGCGGACGTATTTATTACTGTACGTAACACGCAGGGTCAAGTGCTTCACCAACGTACTGCGCACGGAACCTCGGGCATCCAGACGTTCACCATTGAAACTTCATCGTGGGCTGCAGGTATGTATTTAGTTGAGACCGTAACACCTTTAGGAACGGATGTTCAACGATTGATTGTAGAATAATACTAGAATAAACTCTTTTTTTTCACCCTCGCACTTCTTTCGAGAATGCGGGGGTGTTTTTTTTACCGCCCGTTTGTCACATAAAGCACTGATTATGAGACAATATTTCATGTTATTAGTGTAATCCTAGACGAATTGTCACTACAAAACGGTAAACCACTCATTGGAACGCCTTTTGAAAAGTAGTATACGAAATACCCAAGCCTTATGAATATCGAAAAATTTACAACGAAGAGTCAAAGCGTAATTGCCAAGGCCCAATTCTTGGCCACGGATAAAAAACATTCACAAGTTGAAGGAGTACACCTTTTATTAAGTCTGCTTGAAGAAGACAATAGTGTCCTCCCCTATGTAGCTCAGCAAGGTGAAATAGCTTTAGATCGATTAAAAACTGCATTGAAGGCAGCATACCACGGTTTACCAACGCAGCCCACCTTAGGTGAAACCTATATCGGTCGTGACGCTGCGTTTATTTTACAAAAAGCGGTGCAAGTTGCAGAAGGCATGAAAGACGAATACGTTGCCACAGAACATTTGCTTTTGGGACTTCTTGAAGACAAAGGAAATGCAGGAAAGATGCTCGAAGATGCCGGCTTTAATAAGAAATTGGTGCAAACTGCTGTCGAAAGTTTGCGAAGAGGACGTTCTGCAAGCAGTTCTGGCGCTGAAAATACTTACAATAGCCTTGATAAATACGCGAAGAACCTCAATAAAATGGCTGAAGAAGGAAAATTGGACCCTGTCATTGGCCGAGGTGATGAAATACGTCGCGTCTTGCAAATTCTGTCGCGTAGGACAAAGAACAACCCTATCCTCGTTGGAGAACCGGGTGTGGGTAAAACGGCTATTGCTGAAGGTTTAGCGCAGCGCATTTTAAATGGCGATGCACCGGAAAACCTGAAGGATAAAACGGTCTACAGCCTAGATATGGGCGCACTCATTGCGGGTGCGAAGTACAAGGGCGAATTTGAGGAACGTTTAAAAGCTGTGATCAAAGAGGTCACCCAAAGTGCCGGTAACATCTTACTGTTCATCGATGAAATTCATACACTCGTTGGCGCAGGTAAGGGCGAAGGTGCTATGGATGCGGCAAATATTTTAAAGCCAGCGCTAGCGCGCGGGGAGCTTCGTGCTATCGGCGCCACCACCCTAGATGAATTCCAAAAGTATTTTGAAAAGGATAAAGCGCTGGAACGGCGTTTTCAAAAGGTACTCGTCGAAGAACCGGATCAAGAAAGTAGCATTAGCATATTGCGTGGGATCAAAGAAAAATACGAGACACACCACAAGGTTCGCATTAAGGACGAGGCTGTGATCAGTGCCGTTGAATTGAGCACGCGTTACATCAGCGACCGATTCTTACCGGACAAAGCCATTGATTTAATGGACGAAGCAGCGGCGAAGATTCGAATGGAGATTAATTCGAAGCCGGAAGACTTGGATATTCTAGACCGAAAAATTCTTCAGCTTGAGATTGAACAAGAAGGGATTAAACGGGAGGATGACAAAAAAAAATTGGCCGCTATTAAATCGGAATTAGGTGATTTATACGAGCAACGTGATGCGCTTAGTGCCGTTTGGGAAGGCGAAAAAAATAGAGCCGAAAGGATTCAAGAAATCAAGGAACGCTTGGAACAATTGCGCTTGGAAGCTGAAAAAGAAGAGCGCTCCGGAAACTACGGACGGGTGGCAGAGATTCGCTACGGTTTGATGCAAGATGCCGAAAAGGAATTGGAATCGGCTGAAGAAGCCATGGAACGTAGCGAACGAACCATGATCAAAGAAGAGGTCACTGCGGAGGATATTGCTGAAGTTGTGAGTCGTTGGACGGGCATACCGGTGCAGAAAATGCTAGAAAGTGAACGCATGAAACTATTGCGCATGGAAGAGCAGCTGCACAAACGTGTGATTGGTCAAAATGCTGCCATAAAAAGCGTTAGTGATGCCATACGACGCTCTCGCGCAGGCTTGGGAGACCCCAATAAACCCATTGGCAGCTTCTTATTCTTAGGGACTACCGGCGTTGGCAAAACGGAATTGGCGAAGGCATTGGCCCAGTATTTATTCAATGATGAGGGTGCATTGACGCGAATCGACATGAGTGAATACCAGGAGAAGCACAGCGTTAGCAGGCTCATTGGTGCGCCTCCAGGATATGTAGGCTACGACGAAGGCGGTCAACTTACTGAAGCGGTGCGTCGCATGCCCTATAGCGTCGTACTCCTGGATGAGATTGAGAAGGCACATCCTGATATGTTTAACATACTGCTGCAGATGCTTGACGACGGTCGTTTAACAGACAATAAAGGCCGTACAGTGAATTTCAAAAATACCCTAGTCATCATGACCAGTAACATAGGTTCTGCCGTCATTAATGAGGCCATGGACCAGTGGGAAGGGGCACACTATGGAGATTTAATGGACCGATTAAAACCTGAACTCCTAGGGATGCTGCAGCAAGTAGTAAGACCCGAATTCTTAAATAGAATAGATGAAGTATCGGTCTTTAGTCCTCTTGATAGGTCCGAAATGAATCGTATTGTGCATTTACAATTGGACCTCGTGAAAGAGCGACTTGCAGAACAAAACATTACCCTTGAAGCCTCCCGCGAGGCAGTGGAATACCTTGGCAAAATTGGTTTTGATCCGCAATACGGGGCAAGGCCAGTGAAAAGGGCGATACAAAATGAAGTCCTCAATGCACTTTCACGATCGCTTATTGCTGGTGATGTAAAACCCGATGATGTTATTTTACTGGATGTTTTTGAAGGTACCGTCGTTTTTAGAAACGTAGAATTACCTAGCGCGACCTAAAGCCGATGGAGAAGCATGGAACTAACAAAAAGGACCGCCAAGAGGCGGTCCTTTTTGCTAGCGGTAAATTTTGCGGCTGTTGAGCCAATTCGTCCACTTACGCTGATTGACCAGGTGTCCTGCGTAATTGCGCGCAAAAGCATGGTAACCCGGCTGATCGGGGTCCGCACACATAAAGATATAATCGTGCTCTGGCGCTTCTAACACGGCTAAAAGTGCGGCCTTTTCAGGAACACAAATGGGTCCGGGCGGTAAGCCTACATTTTTGTAGGTGTTGTATGGAGAGTCGATGGTTAAATCTTTGCGCAAAACACGTTGGACGACTGCGTCAGGCTTCTCTTGTTGTATGGCATAGATTACGGTGGGATCCGCTTGCAACTTCATTCCTGTAGCTAATCGGTTCAAATACAAGCGTGCTACTTTTGGACGATCGTCGGCTTTACTGCTTTCTTTCATCACGATGGAAGCTAATGTACTCACCTCCCCTGGTGTTAAGCCCAATTCTTTCGCCTGCCTAATGCGTGAAGGTGTCCAGAAAGAAATGGTATTCTGATAGAGCTTATTAGCGACAGTCTCTGCACTAGCATTCCAATAAAACTCATAGGTGTCGGGTAAAAAGGCACCTTGTTTTAAAGGGCCCTCCCATCCTTCCATCGGTGCTTGTAATGCCGCATATAGAGACGCCGCATCGGTGAGGAGCTGAGGACTTAGTTGGTCCGCGAGATCATGAAGATCCTTCGCACTGTTGAAACTTACTTTCACCGGCGTTTGCAGTCCCGCTTTCAACATATTCACAATTCCATTGCTGCTCATGCCCTCTTCAATGAAGTAATGTCCTGTTTTCAAGGTATCTAACCCTTTCTTCTTGCCGATCAGATAAAATCCTTCCGGCTGCAGCAATAAGCCCGATTCAAACCACTCCTCATAGACCGTTTCCAGCGTTGTGCCCGGGGCAACGTATAATTCGTAAGGAGCCAATTCAGGATTTACATTTGCTTCGAAAACAGCATTGTAGCCTTTCCAAACCAATAAAAGCAATAGACCCGGAATGACCACGCCAACGGTAATAACCATGAGTTTTCTCATGAAACTAATTTTTGAAAGAGTTGTGCATTATGATGGGCGCCGTTCAACCATACCCAATCTTCTAAAGTCCCAACGGTGCGGTATCCGCTTTGTTCGAACAATTGTATAGAAGCTTCATTATTTGCCGGGGCGTGAGCGTACACGCTGTGTAACCCTAGCGTTTTGAAGCAATAGGATTCAAAGGCCTTAAGTACCATTTTACCCAGTCCTTTGCCACGAAAAGCTTGGGAAAGTACAATGCCAATACCGGCCTTACGTGCGACGGGATCGTAATCAAAAAGATCAACGGCACCGGCAGTTTCGCCGTTGTAGACAAAGAGCAAGCGCAATTGACCGTCGCGCTGTAAATTTCCGGGCTGTGCCGCAAGATAGTCGGCTAAAACAGCCTTACTCCAAGGCTCTTTACTTATGCCAAGGTACCATAACGTAGCATCGTTTTCTACACCATACAACCACTGAAGATCTTCTGGTTCTGGCGCACGTAAATACCCCAAATCGTTAACGGTAATCATAACTGTAATTTTCCTTTAAATACTTGAACGGCCGGTCCGGTGAGTACCACATCCGTGAAAGGTCCACGCCCTTTAAAATCTACCGTCAATATTCCGCCTTGCGCATAAATCGTCACTGGAGCTGAAGGAACCCAGCCCTGTGCGACCGCAACCATAGCTGCAGCGGTTGCTCCAGTGCCACAGGCTAATGTCTCGTTCTCTACCCCACGTTCAAAGGTGCGGATTGAGAGTTCCCCTTCGCATGCCTGAATGAAATTTACATTCACACCCTCAGGGCCATATGCATGACGAATAGGACGCGCTGTAGCTACAAAATCTGCACCCGATGTTCTATTCTCGACGTGATGAGGTGAACCTGTATCTATATAAAACCCCTGGTTCCGTTCAACCACGGCAGGCGCATCTATCATGCTTAATGCTACGGTCGTCTTTGACACGACCGCAGAATGTGGACCATCGATGGCGTGGAAATACAAGGTGCCCTCAGCGGCAATACCTAAATCCACAGCGAACCTAGCAATACATCTTCCACCATTTCCGCACATTGTACTTTCATTGCCGTCGGAATTGAAGTACTGCATGTAGAAATGGTCGCTGAGCGCTCTTGGCGCTTCAAGCAACATCAAGCCGTCTGCACCCACACCATAGTGACGGTGACACCACTGTGCAATGGTAGTCGCATCCAACGAAAGAGCACCAGAGCGATTATCAATGAGAATGAAATCGTTTCCAGCACCGTGGTATTTGTAAAATTCTTGGTCAGCCATCCCTAAGGGTGTTAAAAGGCGTTAAAGTTATGCGTTTCGATGAGGTATGTGCGTTGATTTGGTGTACAATTTGAAGGTACGAAGGAAACTAGAATCTAACGAATCAACCTTATGAAAGCAATTTTGAATACCGTCAGTCGTCCCATACTCTTCGCTGCTCTAGGCGGTTTAGTGGCCTTAGGAGGTGCACAAAGTCTCGGCTGGACGGGGAAAACCGTGATTATTGAGGAGAATAATCAACGTACGGCCCAAGTGAATTGGACCTCAAACCGTCCAATGCCAGCGGCACCTACAGATTTTGTAGCGGCAGCGGAACGAACCGTTGAAGCAGTAGTGCACGTTAAGACAACCGCCGAACGCGTTCAGAATTTTTATAATCCATTCAATGACCTGTTCTTTGGACGCCCCTCTACCCCACAAAAATTTGAAGTGGAAGGATCGGGCTCAGGGGTTATTCTAACGGAAGATGGTTACATCGTAACGAACAACCATGTCATTAAGGACGCGAAGAAGATCATTGTAACTACCTCTAATAATGATGAATACGAAGCGCGATTGATTGGAACAGACCCTACCACAGATATTGCACTATTAAAGATCGAGGGAAGTGCATTGACAAAAGTATTTGTGGCAAATTCTGACGAGGTTCGTTTGGGACAGTGGGTCCTCGCTGTGGGCAACCCCTTTAATCTTACTTCCACCGTAACTGCCGGCATCATTTCCGCCAAAGGCCGTGACATTAATATAATCGACGAGCAAAGTGCCATAGAAAGCTTCTTGCAAACCGATGCTGCGGTTAATCCAGGTAATTCTGGAGGGGCATTAGTCAATACTGCAGGTGAACTGGTAGGAATCAATACAGCCATTTCCTCGCGCAGCGGCACTTTTGAAGGCTACAGCTTCGCGGTACCCGCCAATCTCATGATGAAGGTGGTCAACGATTTAAAAGAGTACGGCCGCGTCCAACGCGCATTTATTGGTATCAACTACAATGAAGTCACTGCAACCTTGAGCGAAGAATTGAACCTCAAGCTCAATAAGGGCGTTTATGTGGCCAATGTCATTGCTGGCGGCTCAGCAGATGATGCCGGTATAGAAAAAGGAGATGTCATCTTCAATGTAAACGGCAAAGCCATTACAACAGGTGCAGATCTTACCGAAGTTTTAGGACAACATCGTCCTGGAGAAAAGTTAACGGTGCTGGTGAACCGGTCCGGGAAGAACCAAACGTTCGAAGTGGTATTAAAAAATAAACTTGGTACGACAGAAATGCTCTCCAAAGACGAAGAGCTGCTCCGAAGCTTTGGCGCTGAAGTCGAAGATTTAAGCAGAGCAGATAAAAGTCGTTTAGGGCTGCGCTACGGTATAAGAGTCTCAAAAATATTGGGTGGCCGATTTGAAAATGCAGGCATATCCGAAAATTTCATTATCGTAAAACTCAACAACGTCTATGTAGAAAATGTCGAAAGCTTTGAACGGCTTGCACGCCAATTCAATCCTGGCGACGGTGTTCTTATTCAAGGATTTGAACCAAACGGCAAAGCCAATTATTATGCTTTTGAGTGGTAACCTGTTTTTAAACTCCTTCTACTTCCCCCACTGCGTGCTCTCGCAGCTGGGGGATTTTTTTTACGCCAAGGTCACCCATAAAAGTGTACATTTTACACTGTTTATAACCGAATTAAAACACTGTTTTACAGAGAATTAACAAGTACAAATAAACCTTTCCTACTCTAACGCCCTACCCTAACTTTGTGCTTAGAACCACCAAAAACTATCACATGATTGCTCAACAAGAGTATACTCAAAAAGTGGGGCTTCGTATCCAAAACGAACGCCTCGCCGTGGACGTTAGTGCCTGCGTACACGAACTCTTTTACAACAGAGGTATTGAAATCACCATGTTCCGTAACCAGCTCCGTGATAAGAGCGCAAGCCAAGTATTGGAATTGCATCAATACGCTACGGATTTTGTTGGAAAACCCATTAGCGTTGAGGATAGCCTCGAAATGCTGCTTGCTTTAAAGCGAACGGCCATTGAGCATGCAAAGCTCGATATCGGAAGAATCACGCACGAATGGTCACAAACAGAGGATACGGCTGACCATTGGATCATGGATCACTTAGGAAGCTTCTTTAAGCCTACTACCCTAGAACCCCGCGATGTTATTCTCTTTGGCTTCGGTCGCATTGGCCGATTATTGGCTCGGGAATTGATCGTACAAGAAGGTAGCGGACATCAGCTCCGTCTGCGCGCCATAGCGGTCCGTAGCATCGATGTAGCTAGTTTGCACAAAAGAGCGTCGCTTTTAAAAATAGACTCTGTACACGGAGATTTTCCCGGCACCATAAAGGTTGACGAAGAAAACCTCGCCCTAATCATTAACGGACGTCCCGTTTATTTCATTCCTGCTCCGGACCCCACCAAAGCGGATTACACAGCCTACGGCATCAGCAAAGCCTTACTCATTGACAACTCAGGTGCCTTCCGGGACGATACTGCCCTGAGTAAACACCTAGAAGGAAAGGGCGTTGATAAGGTTTTGCTTACTGCCCCGGGTAAAGGCGTGCCCAACATTGTTCATGGTGTAAACCAAAACAATATTGGTAAAAAAGATCGCATTATCTCTGCGGCAAGTTGTACCACGAATGCAATTTCTCCAGTGCTAAAGGTCGTAAATGACCACTTTGGCATTGAACGCGGTCACCTTGAAACCATTCATGCCTATACGAACGATCAAAACCTCGTAGATAACATGCACAGCAAATACCGTCGTGGTAGAGCTGCGGCAATGAATATGGTAATCACAGAGACAGGAGCTGGCAAAGCCGTTGACAAATGCATCCCTGGCCTAGGTGAAAAGCTCACCTCTTCTGCTATTCGGGTACCTGTACCTAATGGTTCATTGGCTATTCTTAACTTACAATTAGAGCGCCCTACGGATCTAGATACATTACACAACACCATTAAGAAAGCTGCTTTATCAGGCGCCTTGGTGGAGCAAATTCATTACAATACCTCAAATGAATTGGTCTCCTCTGATATTGTTGGAAATCCTAGTCCATCCATCTATGATGTGAATGCCACTCAAGTCACCGACGATGGAAAATCTGCCGTACTCTATGTATGGTACGACAATGAATACGGCTACAGCAGACAAGTACTGCGTCTTGCAAAGCATTTTACAGGTGTGCGTCGTCCTGTATATTACTAATCACAATCAAACCTAAGTGAAATAAAGAAGGGCCCGGTGCATTTGCACCGGGCCCTTCTTTTATTGGTTGGCAATAGTTTGGTCTATTGCCCTTCTTCAATAATGAGCTTAAGGAGCCCTGTATTTGAATTTATACTTTCCTCAAGGCTGATCATACTTTCGGTGTTCTCTACACCCTCTACATCGTTGATTCTAAAAATCACATCTTTCGCATGGGACGCATCGCGGCAACGAATTTTACAGAAAATACCGTACTTACCAGTGGCTAAATGTGCCACAGTCACTTCAGGAATGCTTCCTAATTCTTCAATGATCCTGGGTGAGGTAGACGATCTAGAAGTGTACAGACCTACGTAAGCGATGAAACCAAAGCCTAGTTTTTCATAATCAACACTGATTGAAGTGCTTTTAATGATGCCCATTTGTTCCATCTTCTTCACTCGAACATGAATGGTCCCTGGGCTAACTAATAGATCCTTAGCTATTTCAGTAAAGGGTTTTCGTGCATCCTTTACTAAATACTCTAGAATCTGTTTATCGAGTTTATCAATCTTCATAATGAGTAACTAGGGTTTGTTAGCTCAGCTAAATTACTTGATAATCGGACACGTTAACCCTTTTTTATGCAGTTAACGTCATCAATAGTTTACGGAATTGTTTCAAAATTAGTTTTATTGTTGTATTTTTGTGTTCTGTCTAATAAATACCTCTATTTATTAGTTTAAATTTAACAAAAGACAACTATGACTGAATTAAGTACCACAACACCTACGCAACGTGCCCTTTACACCATCAATAATCCTGAAAGCGTTATCGAAGTCTTTCTAGATGCTGAAGCTGGAACGGTCCGCGAGGTAAAGTGCTTAAATCATAACCGTTGTAAAGAATACAGCTACAGTGTTGCTGAATATTTAGATCGTTACAGCCACCATCCTGCTGGCAAAGCGATTAAAGCAGCATTAAGCGTAAAATAATCTTTCCGTTCACTCTGTTTGTATTTGGGTTAAAGTGGCGTTGATGGAAAGCAGCGCCACTTTTTTTTTACAAAAGAGGGGCGCATCTCAGCGAGATGCGCCCCTCTTTTAATTTACCCTAAAGCTTTTATTTCTTGTAGAACGGCAGCTTGACTACCTGTGCCTTGATTGGTTTATTACGAATCATCACGTAAAAGGTAGCACCTTCTTTAGACAAGGATGTAGGTACATAACCCATTCCAATATTTTTACCTGTTGACGGACTGTTGGTTCCGGAGGTAACGCGTCCGATCACCGTACCGGATTCGTCTGCGATAGGATAATCGTGTCGTGGTATACCACGTTCCATCATCTCGAAACCTACGAGCTTATTTTCAGCGCCTGCCTCTTTTTGTGCTTGAAAGAGCTCACAAGAGACAAAGTCCTTCGTGAATTTAGTAATCCAAGAGAGTCCTGCTTCAATTGGGCTCGTTGTATCGTCAATATCGTTGCCATAGAGCGCCATGCCCATTTCTAAACGAAGGGTATCTCTAGCGCCTAGTCCGGCAGGTAATAAGCCAAAGGCGCTACCTGCTTTCATGATGGCATTCCAAAGGGTCTCGGCTACTGCATTTGGCACGTACAGTTCGAAACCTCCTGCACCGGTGTACCCTGTGGCGGAAATAATCACATCATTGATTCCAGCCATGCTTCCTACGGTAAAACTGTAGTATTTAATATCGGCCAAATCAATCTCCGTTAATGTCTGCAATAGCGGGATGGCATTAGGGCCTTGTACGGCTAACAAACTATAGTCGTCGCTTTCATTGCGCAATTCTACGTCGAACTGCGGTGCGTAATGCATAAGATGGTTCCAGTCTTTCTCCATGTTTGATGCATTTACAACCAACATGAAATGCTGCGCGGAGAAGCAGTACACCAATAAATCGTCGACAATACCGCCCTGTGCATTGGGCATGCAGCTGTATTGAATCTTTCCGGGTAATAATCGGCTAACGTCATTCGTCGTTACCATTTGTAAAAAGTCTAATGCCTGCGGCCCTTCGACAAAAAATTCACCCATATGACTTACATCGAACATACCCACTGCCTCACGGACAGCAGCATGCTCTAATTTAAGTCCATTGTATTGCACAGGCATGTTGTACCCCGCAAACGGTACCATTTTAGCTCCCAAGGCTTCATGAACATGGGTCAGTGCGGTAGATTTTAATTCGTTATTCATCGTGATAGGTTCTTTAATCTTTAGCTACGAAATGGGCCAGTTCTTTTGCCGTACATGTTCCTTGCGGGTCAGTTAGTCAATTAAACCCTAACATACGGCGGTGGCACACTTACTATTTTTCCTCAGCCGTGGTAGATTGTATGGCCATTCGCTGAGCCCATTCGCGTGCAAAACTAACCATCAATTTGAACTCTGCCACACTTGCGACCCGTTCTTTATGGAATATCAGTATTGATTTACCGTTACTCTCCATATGGAAATCGGGATGCTCCAATAAAAAGTCGACGCATTCCCGCGTAAAGAATGCCCTGATTGCCCCAGGTTTAGGGCCTTTAATTTTGAACTTTGCATCAAAGCTCGGATGGCCAATTTCAACATCCTTAACGCCAGCGTATTGTGCCAACCTTGAGAAAATACGCTCTCTATCCAGCACAAATACTGGCAAATTCGCGATCTGAGGCTCCATGATAATACAAGCCAAATGCTGGCTGTCTTTCATGATAAACTCGCCACTGTGCGAGCTGACCTCCAAAGCGTAGAAATTTTGCTCTAAATCTCTCAGTAGATTGGTAGTGTAGTCGATGCGGCGGTATTTGAAGTAGTTGAATTGCTCTACCAATTGGTCCCATTTCGACGGCGGCCAAGCTGTATATTTCAATCGGTTTAAAACAGCAAATTCGCTCAGTTTTTCTTGTTTTGCACTCAATTGATGTGCTTGTGAAGTGCCTCTGGCTCTTTGTATTCCGGGTTTGGTCCTATTCGAGCGCGATTGCACGCCCAAAGGATGCGAAGAAGAGAGCGCAAATGCCTCCAATCCAACAAGTTCAAGACTGCCGCCCTTTTGCTCAAAGAGTTCAATGTAACTCGAGAGGTGTTCCATGACCGTGTGATCTACGAACTGAGTATTAGAAAAGTCCGCAATGAGTGTCGCCGAAGTTGGCACACTATCGAGCTTGCTTTTTAACCTCGGGTAATTCAGGAAGTTCGCAAAGTAATTGATGTTCAAAATGAACTTCTGCTCGTCTTCCTCATAGAGTAAGGTATTGGGACGGTAGAAATAGCGCAACATATCTAGACCTGAACCCGTGATGAACACTTGGACCACGAAAGTTGCAAGCATCCCTAAGACGATGCCCATAATTAAGCCGTACACCAGGGTAGCAAAGAGCGTAAAGAAAAAGAGGAATAGCTGTTCTAAACCTATGCGTGCGATGCGACTGAATTGGGAAGGATTCAAAAGTTTATAGCCTGTAAACACTAAGATGGCTGCGAGCGCAGGCAATGGTATTTGCGTTAAAAGCGTACGGAAGAATAAAACAAAGACCAAAATCAGGATACCGTGGAAGAAATTGGCCGAACGGGTCTTGGCTCCATTACTGACATTTACGGAACTCCGAGCAATCACCGTAACGACGCTTAAACCCCCGACCAATCCAGATAAGGCTGTTGCGATACCGAGCGCACGTAAATCCTTGTTTACGTTGGACCTGCGCTTATATGGGTCTAATCGGTCCATACCTTTGATGGACAGTAAGCTCTCAATACTTGCGATAAAGGTCAATGATACTGCCGCTCCCCAGAAAGGGCCTTTTGTGATGCCTGAAAAATCAGGCATGCGCCATGCGGACATCCAGTCGGCAGGAATGTTTACGAGGTATTTTTCAGGGAAGAAACTCGCGCCGGTTAGGCGTGTACCAATCATTTGTACGGCCACAGAAATGATAACCACCCATAGCGGCGCCGGGACAGAATGCACCCATTGAGCGCGAATCTTAGGAAAAACAGAAAGCAATAGTAAACTGAATAATCCAATACCCGCCGTTTTCCAAGTGCCTGCATCTGCACCAAACAGCGCTTCAACAGAGTTGACAAATTCCAGCAATAAGGGAATAGGCGCGGTACTTTCAGGGTCTAAAATACCTATCATCACATGGCTTTGTTTGGCCAAAATGATAATACCAATGGCCGCTAACATTCCTTGTACGGCGGAGGTAGGAAAAAGATCTGCTAAAACACCTAATCGGACGGACCCTAGTAAGAAAAGCAACACTCCGCTGACTACGATAGCGCCTAGGGCCATGTAATAACCGGCGAGCATATCTCCGTTGCCTAAGGTTGTGATTGCGGCGAGGGTAACTACGGCAAGTCCATTGCCCGCTCCTGTAATGGTTACGTACGAACCGCCTAAATGTGCTACAACAACGCCGCCCACGACTGCAGCCATAAGACCTGCAATGGCAGGAGCACCAGATGCTAAGGCCAGCGCGATCGAAATGGGCAAGGCGACCAATGATACGACAAACCCAGCCTTAAGATCGGCCTGCCAATTCTCTTTAAATCCTTTAAATCCACTACTCGGCTTATGCATATGAAGTGTCTTTAGTGGTGTGAACAATGAGCACGTCTGAAGGCAAATCCGCAAGGATGTATTCTAAATCATGCTTAAAAATGCGGTCCAGAAATCGCAGTTTAGTATCTGGCGAATTCACGACCAAAAGATCTGCACGTTTCGCTTTTGCATAATGTGCAATGGTGTAGCCGCGCTTACCAAAAACGTGTTGTTCTTTGATTTCCAGATTCACTGGAACTTGGCAGTTTTGGAGCAGTCCTTCGATACGACTGTGCTGTTCGCGTTCGATTTGCTTCCGTTTTCGCGTGCTGTTTAATTGGCTCTTATCGTCGTCCGGTTTTATTAACGATTTTTCACTTAATTCATCAACAACAAACAGCTCTTTACTGCCCAATTTTGACCCCAGCCAAAGTGAGGTGCGTATAGTATCCAGCGTCTTCGGGTGGTCTAAACCGTTGACTACAATGCGTTCACAGGGCATACCCTCGAGTCTACTGTGGGTCAACAGCAGTAAACTGACCTTCGCTTTTCGACATACATCGCGGGCAATACTTACGGTAAATACTTTGAACATGTTCTCACGTACCAACGCACCGAGCGCTAATAAATCTATACTGTTTTCTTGGCAAAGGCTGCGCAATTCCTCTTTAGGATCTCCTTGCTTGCAAACTAAAACAACGTCAGAATTTGGAATACCTAATTCTGATAGGAATCCGGTATAGGTCGTTTCGCAACGGTCGTTCCATTCCCCAATATGAAATACATACATCTGGGCTTCACATCGCTTCGCGATGCGGTGAACTTCCGCGAGATTAGCCTTGGCCATAGGAGAAAAACCCATGGCTGTCGCAATTCTTTTAAAGGTCACGGGGGGTATACCAGCTTTTGTCATCGTGCGTTGATTGCTCTTTTCAATTGTTCTAATTCTGCCTTCGTCCCCTGAAAAATACGACCAATCCGACCTTCAGGTCCGGAAGCAAAGACATATTTTCCGCTATATGCGAGACTGTGCATGGCATTTGTGTCCAATTCATGTAACAATGAATCGGCATAATACATACCGGCAGTTCCGGTAAAATAAACATTCTGTCCTACACCCACTACATCTGAACAATACGGCAAGGCGCTTAGCTTTTCATCGAAGGTGGGATACGCACTTTCAGGGTCGTAATGAATAGCATTCCCCAATGCTGCTGTATCAAACAGGTAGTCGCCGCCGACAATGATGTACCCATCGTTGTACCAATCGTGCGCAAAGGCCCCTTGGCTCGGTAGTCCCTGTGGCAATTCGAGCCACTTCGCTGTCCAATCTTCTCCAAAATTGGTAGACATATGAATGCGGGAAACTGTACCGCCGGTAACTATACTCAGGGTTGAATCACTGTATAAAATAGACGAACCACTTGCCGCAAATGCCGCCTCGCCGTCTATGGAAGGTGGTCCGGAAATTTCCGCCCAATGCCGGCCGCCATCGATCGTCTGCAAAAGCTTAAAACGTCCGTCGACCGGATCACCAAAGACCCAGCCTAAAGTGTCGTTCGCAAAGGCGATGCCGTCCAGGAAGGTTGATTGTGCGGTATCTGAATACACACGCAGCCAGTGTTCGCCGCGGTCCTCGGTAAAGTAAATGTACGATGGTGCACCGGCGCTAACGGCGAGGAAGCGGGATTGATCATGTGCCCATACGCTGCGGAACTGGCTCTCTGTTGCGTCTGGAATTTGCATAAAACTCCAATGTACTCCCGCGTCCAGGCTAATGCAGATGCTGCCTTGGGTACCCCCAACCACTACAACGCTGTCGTGTACTGCGTGTAAACCACGAAAGCTGAATTCCTCGCCCGCTTCGAAGAGCGTCGTAAATACCGGGGCGACGGTTGGAGCGGGTTGTGAACAGCTCAAGACCAATAGCGCAATAAGCGCCGCAATGAACCGTAAACCTATACCCTTTGCTCTTTTAAACATGCGCTTGTAGCTTTCCCTCAAGATAAGCCGAAGCCGTTAAAAAGCAAAGTAAATAAACGGCTGAACCTCAGCACTCAAGATTTGATAAATGACCATGGTGGAGGCGAGCGCGAGCGCGAACAGCGCCCAGGTGGGCGCGGTGCTGACGGCCCGCCGCAGGCGGGCCTTGTGAGCGCTTGGAATCCAATGAATGAGATAGCCCAAGACGAGAACGGTGAAGTACTTCCAGTTTCCTGCGAGTACACCTCCTACCGTTGACCAACCAAAGTCGTTGGGGATTTTGGAGAGGATTTGGATGGCGCCATCCCAGGTGGGCGAGCGGAACCATGCCCGGGTGAAGGTGATGAAAATCAGAGTGATTGCTAAGCCTATGGCCCTGTTGTACCAACGCGATTTGTCCGCCCAAGGTGAAATTTTCTTCCAGTTCTTGTAAACGACTAAACCTATACCGTTTAGGGTTCCCCAAGTAACAAAATTCCACGACGAGCCGTGCCAAAGCCCACCCAAGACCATAGTCAGCATTAGGTTGATGTTGGTATTGACCCAGCGCTCTGCTGTACTGCTGTAGCGCATAAGCAAATAGCCGCCAGCGAAAAGCACACCGAGCAAAACAGAAAGTACCGGTTGATCAACGACCAAAGCAATCATGAGTAAAAAGAAAAAGACAATGAGGTAAGACGCTATGGAACCTGTGCGGTTTCCTCCCAATGGGATGTAAAGGTAATCGCGCAACCATGTGGAGAGCGAAAGGTGCCAGCGACGCCAAAATTCAGCCACAGAAGAAGCCTTGTAGGGACTGTTAAAGTTTACAGGCAAGGTGAAGCCGAGAAGCATTGCGATGCCTATGGCGACGTCCGTGTAGCCGGAGAAATCGGCATACACCTGCATGGAGTACCCAAAGAGTGCACTGAGGGTCTCAAAGCCACTGTAGAGCTGCGGGTTGTCGAAGACGCGATCAATAAATTGTACCGCGAGGTAGTCGGCAAGCACTAATTTTTTAAGCAGTCCATTCAGTATCCAGAACACCGCCAAACCGGCACGTTCTTTAGACAATGAGTAAGGTTGGTAGAGCTGGGGGATAAATTCAGACGCACGAACGATGGGCCCCGCGACCAATTGCGGAAAAAAACTGACGTAGAAGCCGAAGTCCAAGATGTTCTTTACCGGTTTGACATGGCCCCGATAAATATCAACACTGTAGGAGATGGTCTGGAAGGTGAAGAATGAGATTCCAACGGGCAAGAGGATTCGATCAAACACGAAATTCGTTCCTACCGCCTCGTTGGTCCAAAGCGCAAATTGGTTGATCACCTCTACCTCGATACCCGTTAGATCGTGCAGGAAATCGGCCACGAAATACGCATATTTAAAATACCCTAGCACGAAAAGGTTGACTAGGACGCTCAAAGCAACGAGCGCTTGACGTTGCCAGCGCACCTTGTTTTTAAAGATGGCCCAGCCAATGCCAAAATCTACCGCCGTAGAGAAGAGTAAAATGATAAAGTAAAAGCCGCTCGTTTTGTAATAGAAAAACAGGGAAACCAAGAAAAGAAAGAGGTTACGACGGGCCGTGTGTTTGTAAACTACACTATAGCCGCCCATCACCAGAGCGAAGAATACCCAAAAGTAGCGCTGCGTGAAAAGCAACGGACTGTCTTGCTGGTAGGTCAGCCACTCTATGATGTTCCACTGGTCCATCATGGGTCAATCTGCTTTAAGTGCGCTTCATAGGCCTCCCAAATTGCCCAAAAAAGCAGATCCGAATTGAGTCTATATCCCGCTCGTGTAAAGTGAATTTTGTCAGATTTTGCTAAGCCCTGTTCCTCCCAAAGCGCAATACTATTCAAACCACCCATCACACCGAAGAGGTCCCAAACAGCCGCGTCGTGCTCTTCGCTCAACTGCTGCATTACTTGAACCACATCTAAGGCGTGTTTATTTGGAGTGCGTCGTTTGTAATAGCTGTCGTTATTGGTCATAAAAATGAACGCACAATCTGGATTGATCGTGCGGAACCAATCCACAAGAGTATCATAGCGTGCTTTATACTCCTCCGGATGCCATTCACTATCCGGTTTGTATGCATCGTTGATGCCTAATCCAAAAATGACCAGGTCCGGCGCCACATAGGCACCCTGCTCTATGAAATTCTCACTACGTAAAAAACTCTTGGTCGCTGCACCATTGACCCCAAGGGCATGATAGATCAAGCCAGATTCAGGGCGTACCATCTGAATGCCTTGCAGGGTGTATTGGACATCAGCTTCCTGAGGTGCATCAAATGAAACGGCAATAGAGTCTATCAATTCATCAAAAAACCAAGAGCGTACGCCAGCAATAGTATCTACGAAAGTACTGTCGGGCGCCGGTGTGCATACTGGCACCATGGTATTGCTTGAATAATGCTCAAAGACACGCAGCTCCTGAAACGAATAGGCTTGACCTGGTCCACTAAAGCTCTGTAAAACAAAACCCGCTTTACTATCGCGGGTGATGGCATCGATCCCACTAAAGCCCCAGGGACAGTTATTGCGTGGAATGGAATTTCTACACCCCTCCCATGTACCTATTTTCTTCACATAAATATTACCAGGCATATTTGTGTTCGCTAATCGGTGTGGGAAAAAGAATCCTCGCTCTACGTTTAATGATGGGGCCAATTGGGCCAAATTCATACGCATCGTGTGACTCAGGGTACCGCCTTGAACATGCGACCCCCCCATATGCACGACGTTAACCTTCCCTTCCCCTTCGAAAATAGTACGGTCCAATTTTTTAAAGAATCCCTCCAACGCGTCATCCGATCCATAATACTGTATAGACTGCTTGGTGGTATCTAAAAAGGGGTATTTCAGCGCAAGTGTACTTAGCGATTCCTGCCCTTTCAGACTTGCCGCAATGAGAAGGAAAAAGAAGGCGAGTGTTTGTTTCATTGTGCAGGCATTGTTGCGGCACCAGTGCCTTGGTTCATTTGCTTATGGAATTCAAGAGAATCGGCCACGCGCTGTGCTTCCAGCCGCTCAGCAGCCAACACCGCTTTATAATCTGCTTCGAGTACCGCTAAGGCTTTGACAAGCGAGCTTCCTACTTTGCTCGCACCTTTCGGCGTGAAATGAATGTAATCGCGAACTGCCAAAGCGGGTTCTGCATCCACCCAGTCCACCATGGATCCTGGACCGCCCATCACGTCGTAAAGATCCCAAAACGCAATACCGCGCGCAAGTAATTCATTGCGCAACTGGTCGGTCAAGTCTTCTAATAATGGGTAACTCTCAAAGACCAATCCATTCTTGCGCGCCATATCGGAGGGTCCTATGAATAAGTAAGCCGCATTAGGATACAAGCGCTGTAAATAGTCCG
>Ga0206127_1000667_pt1 | contig 41525 bp, 33 predicted proteins | sample Helgoland_Spring_6_FD_148646 | JGI IMG/M metagenome (GOLD analysis project Ga0206127, IMG submission 148646) | Pelagic subsurface seawater microbial communities from Kabeltonne, Helgoland, North Sea - Helgoland_Spring_Bloom_20160419_1 | ecosystem: Environmental > Aquatic > Marine > Epipelagic ...
CAGTACAGATGCTTCTACTTTAAACCTTGCAGGACAGTCGAACGGTTCTGAATGGGAAATTAGAACATACATTCATATTAATGTTGGAAAACAATAAACAGTTACGATCATGAAAACTAAAAAACAATTTTATTCAAAAATCACCCTTCTTTTAAGCTTACTTCTAATCATAACCATAGGATGTGAAAGAGCACTTTCAGAAGATGTAGTATTGGCAACCTATTCTCCATCTCCAGATGTTTATATCGATGGTTTTAGCAGTGGACTAGAATACTACCCGTATTTAAATTCTAAATACGAAGCCTTTTCTGTAGACATCGAAGAAAAGTACAAAGGAAGTTCTTCGATGCGTTTTGATGTACCTGTAGAAGGAGATCCTGCCGGAGGGTATGCGGGAGCTATTTTTAGAGATGATAATGGTGGACGAAACCTAACAGAGTACGATGCTTTAACCTTTTGGGCAAAAGCAACACAATCGGCAAAAATTAATGATATTGGTTTTGGACAAGATTTTGGAGAAAATAAATTTGAAGTAAGCAAACGAGGACTGCAATTAACCACAAACTGGGTAAAATATGTAATTCCAATTCCAGATGCCTCTAGATTAGTGCAAGAAAAAGGAATGCTTTGGTATGCAGAAGGCCCTGAAAATGGAGAAGGATATAGCTTTTGGATTGATGAAGTGAAGTTTGAAAAATTAGGGACCATCTCAGCTATTGAAGCCTTAATTTTATTGGGAGACGACAAGGTAATTACCTCTTTTAATGGTGTACAAACAACCATAGATGGAGTTTCTGCTACCTTTAACTTCACAGATCAGATCTCTCAAGCCATCTCGATCTCTCCAGCTTATTTAAACTTTAGTTCTTCGAATACAAGCGTTGCTACTGTTGATGAATTTGGCATAGTAACTACACTAAATGCAGGAACTGCAGTCATAACAGCAACCTTTAATGGGCAGCAAGTAGCAGGAAGCCTAACCATCAATTCTTTGGGAGCATTTTCACATGCACCCATTCCAACACAGGATCCAGCAAATGTAATTTCATTATTTTCAGATGCTTATACCAATGTGCCAGTAAACTATTATAATGGATATTGGGCTCCTTGGCAAACAACTTTGTCTGATGACTTTACGGTAGATGGCGACAATATTTTACAATACACCATTTTTAATTTTGTAGGTGTAGAGTTCAGTTCACCAACGGTAGATGCTACATCCATGTCTCATTTCCATTTAGATGCATACATTCCAGGTCCAATTGCTCCAGGAAGACAGCTTAGAGTATTGTTGGTAGATTTTGGTGCGGATGGCGCCTACGGAGGTGGAGATGATACCAGGCATTCAACAACCTTTACAGCCCCTACTTTAGTGTCTCAAAACTGGATATCAATCGATTTGCCTTTTTCGAGTTTAACAGGTTTGGATAGCAGATCAAATTTGGCACAATTGATATTAGAAGGTGGAGATGGCTCCAAAATTTTTATTGATAACCTTTATTTTTATAACTAAACAAATAAAAGAAATAGTAATTTAAAAAGTAAAAAGCATATTATTTAGAATATGTTTTGAGATGTATTATATGACGAAGAATCCGATTTTTTTAGGAAAAAATAGCGCTTATAACCCTTCTTTAGAAGTGAGCGGAACCCAGGTAATTATAGAAGGCGAGGTCTATTATAAAATTTCGAATAGCAATAAAATGAGACCGTTTTTCATTAGTCTCGTAAGTAATTCCGATCATTGGATGTTTATTTCAAGTAATGGAGGTTTATCTGCTGGTAGAAAAAATGCTGAGAAAGCTTTATTTCCTTATTACACAGACGATAAAATAACAGAATCTTCAGACACTACAGGAAGTAAAACTATCCTTCATGTTCACAAAGAGGATAAAACATTTCTTTGGGAACCGTTTTCAGATAAATATGAAGGCGTATATGCTATCAAAAGGAATTTATACAAAAATAATTATGGAAACAAACTTATTTTTGAAGAAGTTAATGAAGATTTAGGAATTACTTTTCAGTACCAATGGAATACAAGTACAAAATTTGGTTTTGTAAAGAAATCTACGATAGAAAATAATAGTACCACAGCTGTTGAGGTTACTATTTTAGATGGTATTCAAAATATTTTACCTTACGGAATCGCTTCAGATTTTCAAAATAGCACGAGCAATCTTATCGACGCCTACAAAAAATGTGAATTAGAAAAAGATACCGGTTTAGGAATTTTTGCTTTGAGCGCTGTGATTGTAGATAAAGCGGAACCAAGTGAAGCTTTGAAGGCCAACACTGTTTGGTCTACAGGTGTTAAAAATCCGACCTATTTAATTTCGTCATTGCAGTTAAATGCTTTTAGAAAAGGAGAAGAAGTATCTCAAGAAGAAGATATAAAGGCAGAAAAAGGGGCTTATTTTACAGTGCAGAACCTCACGTTAGAGGCTAACAATCCAATTTCTTGGATGTTGGTTGCAAATGTAAATCAGAACCTTATTTCGATACAAGAAACAAAAGGAATCATAAAAAACACTCCAGATGTTACTGCCTTTCTCCAAGAAGATATTGAAACAGGAACTGCGAAGTTGGTGCAGTTAGTTGCTGGGTCTGATGGATTGCAATTGGGAGAAAATCAACCCAGAAACACAAGACATTTTGCCAATACCCTTTTTAATATTATGAGAGGTGGTATTTTTGATAATAACTATCAAATTGAAAAAGAAGATTTTATAAAATACATTTCAAAAGCAAATAAGAAAGTTGCCAAAAAGAAAGAAGAAGTTTTAAATAATTTACCAGAATTTTTCAATGTTGATTTTATTAAAAACCTTGCAGATACTAATTACGACGCCAATTTTAAAAGGCTTTGTTACGAATATTTACCGTTAAAATTTAGTAGAAGACATGGAGATCCAAGTAGACCTTGGAATAAGTTTTCTATCAATACCCGTAGCGAAATAGACGGTTCAAAAATTTTAGATTACGAAGGAAACTGGAGAGATATATTTCAAAACTGGGAAGCCTTAGCGCATTCTTATCCAGAGTTCATTGAAGGAATGATCTATAAGTTTTTAAACGCAACAACTTTTGAAGGCTACAATCCGTATCGAGTAACCAAAGATGGTTTCGACTGGGAGATTATTGAAGAAAACGACCCTTGGTCTTATATTGGATATTGGGGAGATCATCAAATTATTTATTTGCTGAAGTTTTTAGAATTTATAGAAAAATATTATCCAAACAAATTGTCTAAAAACTTTACAGAAGATGTGTTTGTATATGCGAATGTACCTTATGTAATTAAAAGTTACGAGGACACCTTAAAAGATCCAAAAGACACTATTGATTTCGATGCAAAATTAGACCAAAAAATTCAAGAAGAGAAAGAAAGACTTGGTGCTGATGGCGCTTTGTTAAGAGACGAAAATTTCTTTATACACAAAGTGAATTTAATCGAAAAATTATTGGCCACTGTATTGGCGAAAGTTTCCAACTTTATTCCGGAAGGAGGTATTTGGTTAAATACACAAAGACCAGAATGGAACGATGCCAACAATGCTTTAGTAGGAAATGGGGTTTCTATGGTGACACTATATTATCTAAGAAGGTTTATTAATTTCTTTGAAAATATTGTAGAAAAATCTTCGGAAGCATCCTATGCAGTTTCAAAAGAACTAACACACTTTTTCCAATCTGTAGCTTCAGGATTACACAGTCAACAGGGGATATTGTCAGTCAAAATTTCAGATACTGACCGTAAAACACTTTTAGATATCCTTGGAAAAGCAGGAAGTACCTATAGAGCCACAATATATGAAACGGGTTTTACTAGTGATAAAGAAGCAATTACGAAAGATGATTTAACTTCGTTCTTCAATGTGCTTAAAAAATATTTAGACCACACAATTGTTGCGAACAAACGTACAGACAATCTGTATCATGCTTATAATCTGATGACGGTAGAAAACGATGCTGAGGTGTCTATTTCCTATTTGTCAGAAATGTTAGAAGGTCAAGTAGCTGTTTTAAGTTCCGGTTATTTATCTGCAAAAGAAGCCTTGTCGGTGTTGGATGGTTTAAAAGCGAGTGCTCTCTTTAGAGACGATCAATACAGTTATATTCTATATCCGAATAAAGACCTGCCAAGGTTTACTAGCAAGAATATCATCCCAGCTGCATCGGTAGAAAAATCGGAATTATTAGGTCAACTTCTCGCAGATGGCAATACACAGATCATTGAAAAAGACATTACAGGCGCTTATCACTTTAATGCGAATTTTAACAACGGCGTTCGATTAAAAGAAACCTTGGATACCCTTTCAGATAAGTACCATTCATTATTAGCAAAGGATGAAAAACTCATTTTAGCAATTTATGAAGAAATGTTTGATCATAAATCCTTTACAGGAAGATCTGGAACATTTTTTGGCTATGAAGGTTTAGGATCTATTTACTGGCATATGGTTTCGAAGTTGTTAATCGCAGCTCAAGAAAACTGTTTGTTGGCAATTGAAGAAAATGAAAGTGAGGAAGTAATCGGAAGATTGTTGGAGCATTATTATGAAATAAATGAAGGGATTGGAGTGCATAAATCACCTGAGTTATATGGAGCATTTCCAACAGATCCCTATTCACATACCCCAGCAGGAAAAGGAGCACAACAACCAGGAATGACAGGCCAAGTGAAAGAAGATATTCTTTCGAGGTTTGGTGAAATTGGTGTTTTTGTAAAAGCAGGACAGTTGCAGTTCAACCCGAGGTTATTAAGAAAAGAAGAGTTTCTTACCGCTTCGAAAGACTTTACCTACGTCGATCTTGACAGTAGCAAAAAGACCTTGCACTTGGAAACAAATACTTTTTGTTTTACCTATTGTCAAATTCCAGTCATTTATAAGACTTCAAATAAGAAGGGTGTCGAAGTGTTTTTTGAAGATGCATCAACCAAAACCTATGAAGACTTAATGATTGAGGCAGCGGTGAGTCAAAAAATATTTGAAAGAACCGGTGAAGTAAAAAAGATAATTGTTTTTATCCCCAAATAAGCATGCAAAAGCAGCGAATGTTTACTTATCGAAATTCTAGAAAAGCAATATTTATTTTGAGTATTGCGCTAGTGGTTTTTGTTTTTTCATGTACCACCTCAGCTCCTAAAGATGTAAGGGTCGAAAGGACATCTAAGACGGCTGCACAGCTCTTCGGGAATCCGAATTACTTGGCAATGTCTTACGGTGGTTATAGAGAAAACTCAAGAGACATACAACCCTCGATAGCAGCATTGAAAGAAGATTTGAAAATTCTCTCTGCTATGGGTGTTAAAATCATTCGCACCTACAATGTACAAATTCAATTCCCTCATGCATCCAATGTTTTAAAAGCAATTACCGAGCTTAAAAAAGAAGATCCCAATTTCGAAATGTATGTGATGTTGGGTGCTTGGATGGATTGCTTAAATGCATGGTCTGCATCAGCACCAGACCACAACAAAGAAAGTTTGCAAAATGCAGGAGAGATTGATAGAGCTGTTGCTTTGGCAAAACAATATCCAGATATTGTAAAAGTTATTGCAGTGGGAAATGAGGCCATGGTAAAATGGGCTACAAGTTACTATGTGCAACCTAAAATAATCTTAAAATGGGTCAACCACCTTCAAGAATTAAAGAAAGAAGGTATATTGTGTAAAGACCTTTGGATTACAAGTTCCGATGATTTTTCTTCATGGGGAGGAGGAGATGCTAGTTATCATACCAAAGATTTAGAAGCTTTGATGCAGGCTGTAGATTTTGTTTCAATGCATACCTATCCTTATCATAATTCTCATTACAATCCTTCTTTTTGGAAAACACCAGACCATTTAGTGAATCTTTCTGAGAATGAAAAAATTGATGCTGCCATGACGCGCGCGCTAAATTTTGCAAAAAACCAATATTATGGAGTTTCAAACTATATGAAAAGTCTTGGAATTGAGAAGCCAATCCATATTGGTGAAACAGGATGGGCTACGGTTTCAAATGGAAAGTACGGGGTCGATGGATCCAGAGCAACGGATGAATACAAACAAGGTTTGTACTACAATGCACTTCGTAGATGGACCAATAAAGAAGGGATTTCTTGTTTCTTTTTTGAAGCTTTTGATGAGCCTTGGAAAGATCCTAATAATGTCAGTGGTTCTGAAAATAATTTTGGTTTGATTACGCGAGATGGCGCTGTAAAATTTGGGTTGTGGAATTTAGTAGATAAAGAAGTTTTTAAGGGTTTGAAAAGAAATGGAAATCCAATAACAAAAACATTTAATGGTCATAAAGAGGAATTAATGAAAACCGTATTGGTTCCTAATACATCTTATAAAAGGGAAATCTAAAAGCGATGAAAAAAACAATCTACATATATCAAATAATACTTCTATTGATTGTCATGAGTTGCAATCAAAAAGAAAGTGAATTACTGGTTACTGTATACGAAACTTCGGAGAGTGGGAATCACCTAACAAAAGTTTCGGGTTTCACAGCAGTTGAAAACGCAGCAACTATTGTTTTAAATCCAGCAGAAAAATTTCAAACGATTTCGGGATTTGGCGGTGCGTTTACAGAATCATCTGCTTACTTACTAAATCAATTAAGTGAGAAAAATAGAGATAGCATCATGCAAGCTTATTTTGGAAAAGAGGGAGCCAATTATTCTTTGACAAGAACCCATATGAATTCCTGTGACTTTTCCCTGTCTCAGTATTCCTATTCTCCGGTTGCAGAAGACATGACATTGGAACATTTTACCATTCAAGAAGATCAAGATGATTTAATACCAATGATCAAAGAAGCTTTGAGGGTGTCTGAAGACGGCTTTAGAATCATTGCTTCCCCATGGACCGCTGCCCCTTGGATGAAAGACAATAAAAAATGGGTAGGTGGGAAGCTATTGCCAAAATATTATGATACTTGGGCTTTGTTTTTTTCTAAATATTTAGATGCCTACAAAAAAGAAGGGATAGATCTTTGGGGTTTTACAGTAGAAAATGAACCGCACGGGAATGGTAATAATTGGGAAAGCATGCATTATACACCCAAAGAAATGACCACTTTTGTGGAACATCACTTAGGGCCAAAGTTAGCAGCGGACGGTTATGGAGATAAAATTATTCTAGGATATGATCAAAATAGAGCCGGTATCAAAGAATGGGTAGATGTAATGTATGCGACAGAAGCCTCTTCAAAATATTATGATGGAACTGCAATTCATTGGTACGAAAGCACCTATGAAGTTTTTCCAGAGGCATTGCAATATGCGCATAATAAAGCCCCTAATAAATATTTAATAGAAACCGAAGGTTGTATCGATTCTCAAATTCCTGAATGGAAAAATGACGCTTGGTATTGGTCAAAAGAAGCAACCGATTGGGGTTGGGACTGGGCATCTGAAAAAGACAAGTATTTACATCCTAAATATGCGCCTGTAAACCGATATGCGAGAGATATTATTGGTTGCCTAAACAATTGGGTAGACGGTTGGATAGATTGGAATATGGTATTGGACAAACAAGGAGGTCCAAACTGGTTTAAAAACTGGTGTGTAGCACCCATATTAGTAGATCCAGAAAAAGATGAAGTATATTTTACGCCATTGTATTATACCATGGCACATTTTAGCAAATACATTCGACCCAATGCACAAGTAATTGGCTTGGAAAGTTCTGATAAAGAATTACAAGTCACTGCCGCAAAAAACCCAGACGGTTCGATTGCAGTCATTGTATTTAATGAAGGGAAAAAAGAAAAAGATTTTAAACTACGCCTCGGCGAAAAAGAAACCACAATTCATATCAATGCGCAAGCATTGCAAACGATTGTTATAGCATCAACCATATAATAAACAAAAACGCATATGTCAAATATCAATACCCCTAATAAAATCCCAATGGGACAAAAAATAGCTTTTGGATTGGGAATGTTGGCCAATCAAATGTTTCCTGCTGCGCTAGGTATTTTTATGGTGGTTTTAGTTCAAGATTATAAAATTCCAACTTGGATGTGGGGAATCTTATTTTTTCTTCCTCGTATTTTTGATTCTATCACAGATCCAATCATGGGGTTTATTTCAGACAACACAAGATCTATTTGGGGAAGACGCAGACAATACGTTTTTTTAGGAGCCATTATTATGGGAGTGTCTTTTGCTTTAATGTGGCAACTTCAAGCAGTTAATATTGAAGAAAGTATCAACTATAATTTTACTTATTTTTTGATTTGGTCCTTGATTTTTTATCTGGGTTTAACAATTTTCAGTGTTCCTTATGTAGCAATGGGCTATGAAATGAGTGATGATTTTCATGAACGCACAAACATCATGGCGATTGCACAATGGATTGGTCAATGGGCTTGGGTAATAGCTCCTTGGTTTTGGGTGGTTATGTATGATGAAAATTGGTTTGGAAGTGATACAGCCGAAACCACTAAATATCTTGGTGTTTGGGTGGGTGTTATTTTTGCGTTATTAGCAATGGTGCCTGCTATTTTTATCAAAAGTGAATCTACTGCCGATGATGAAAATTTATCACCTTTATCAATGAAAACAATTGGTGGAAGTCTGAAACAGATTTCAGAGAACTTTAAAGAAGCTTTTAAAATTGAGGCTTTTAGAAAACTATGTTTTTCAACTTTTCTAATTTTTAACGCGTTCAATACGGTTGCAGGTTTTTCATTTTTTATCGTAGTTTACTATCTCTTTGAGGGAAGCACAGAGGCTGCAGGTCTCTGGCCAACGCTGTTGGGAAGTATTGGAGCTCTGTCAACTACTTTTTTAGTAATACCAACCGTAGCAAAAATGTCATTAAAAATAGGTAAAAAGAAGACATTTTTAGTTTCACAAGGAATTTCAGTTATTGGATATTTAATGCTTTGGTTTTTATTCATTCCAGGGAAACCTTATATGTTTTTATTTGCATTGCCCTTTTTCTCTTTTGGAATCGGAAGTTTGTTTACCATAATGATGTCAATGACTTCAGATATTATTGATATCGATGAATTGAATACTGGTAAACGAAGAGAAGGTGTATTTGGAGCGATTTACTGGTGGATGGTAAAATTTGGTTTTGCAATTGCTGGATTATTAACCGGAGCTATCATGTCATTAGTAGGCTTTGTTCCCGATACCATTAACTCGGAAGCATCCATTACAGGAATAAGATTATTTTATTCCGGGTTGCCAATACTTGGTACCTTGGGAGCAATTTGGATAATGCGTAATTACGATCATACTGAAGAAAAAGCGCGAGCAGTAAGTCGACAATTAGATGCAAGAGCAGCCGAAGAAAAGTCATAGAAAAGCACTTTTTATATTATCAATGAATGATTCCAATATCAATTGGGATCATTTTTTTTTAGTATCATAGTAACCATTTTTATTTCCAGATTCCTTTATTAAAGAAAAAAAACGGGCAATACTCCTTTGTTCTTATCTTTTTAAAAATCAATTAATTGATTAAAAATCAATACAATACCCCTACATTTCAATTTTTTGAAATTAAACAATTTCCACTTATACTCGTATTTTACCACTTATTCCCTAAGAAGACCAGTTATGTCTTTATACATGAATATTTCCTCTTGTATGTTTTTTGTTTGGTTTCATTTTCTACATTCTTAACTAAAATTTATTAACATTGGTTTATAATTTAAAATCAAAACTTATGAAAAAAATTACTTTATTATTTATCTTATTGATAACATCAATTGGATTATCACAAGAATTAATAACCAACGGAAACTTTGAAACTGGAGATGAAACTGGTTGGATAGGGAATGCTGCGAATGTAGTAACCGAAAATAATAATAGTTATAATTCTGCAAATGTTGAAGCAGCTGGCAATACTTGGGATGTTTCTTTAAGTCAAGTTGTATCCATTACAAATGGAGAAACATATACATTAAGGTTTGACGCATGGTCAGACACAAATAGAACAATTATAGCTGGAATAGGTCTGAATGAAGCTCCTTGGACTTCTGTTAATGAAACAATAACTTTATCTACAACTTCTCAATCTTATATATTAACACTCACTGCAAATTTTGGACTCGAAAATAGTCGTGTAGTATTTGACATGGGTGCAGCAACTGGGTTTGTTGGGATTGATAATGTTTCCTTAAAAGTTTTAGATACTGAAGACGATGCTAGACTGAGTGATTTACAGGTGGATGCAACTACAATAAGTGGTTTTTCTCCCGCAGTTACAAGCTATGATTATGAAGCTATTGCTGGGAGTACTGTTCCAACGGTTACAGCAACTGCATCAAATGCAAATGCAAATGCAACGGTAACAATACAACCTGCAACATCCATACCTGGAAATACTACCGTACAAGTTGTGTCTCAAAACTCAAGCGATACAAAAACATATACGATATCTTTTGTTTTAGTTCCTGCCCCAACGGATGCGCCAAATTCACCACCAGATAGAAATGCTTGGGATGTAATTTCCCTCTATGGTGAGGCTTATGGAACTGAAATTGGATTGGCGAATACGACTTGGGATAATGGTGCTGATTCTGAAGAACTAACAATTGCCTCCAATAAGGTATTGAAAGTCGCAAACGGGACCGGTCAATTTATAGGTTTTAATATCGCTAATACGAATGGTTTCGTAAGTGCTACAGATATGACACACTTTCATGCAGACTTCTGGATAGTAGGAGATTATATTACAGGTCAAACTTTAAATACAACGCTTTCCAATCATGCTGGAGATATTGGAACGGAAACGAATGGAATTGTATTGTCCAGAGCGATCGCAGGAGATGGTTCTGAAAATGAAAAATGGGTTTCTATTGATTTGGAAATTGGAATAGCTGATAGAGAAAGAATCGCACAATTAATCTTTACCTATTCTGCAGCTGCAGGAGCAACTCCTGATTATCTTTATTTTGATAATATCTATCTATACAGAGCTGCAACCGCAGACGTAAATAAAAACAATTTGTTAAATGTAAGCATATCTCCAAGTCCAACTAAAGATGATTTAAAAATAAGTGCACAAGAAATCATTGAAAATATCACTATTTACAATGTGTTAGGGAAAAGCGTATTCAATAGATCAATCCATAAAAAAGAAGATATAATTAATGTATCTAATTTACAAACAGGGATCTATATTTTAAAATACACCATGAACAATGCCGTGGGAACTCTAAAGTTCCTAAAAGAATAAGTAACATTTCTTAATTTAAAAAAATAAAATCGCTTGCATAAATTGCAAGCGATTTTTTATTGTTTGAGTGTTCATGGCATTTAATAATTGCGAAAACAGCCACTTTTTTTGCTGTCAACGAATTGAAATTATTTTAAACGGATTGATTTAGAATATTCTTGTGCATTTTTTTAATTAATAAAAATGGCTGACCGCTTGAGTCTGTCAGTGCTCACCAATACAAAAACCATACAAATGGTTTCAATCTTAAATTATAAAAGTTACGGAATTTCATTGCATCCCTTTATAATCCTTGTTTTTGAGGTTTTATTATTTTAATAAAATTTAATCTTTAATGTATGTATTTTATATAGGTCCACATTATCGTATTAAACAAAAAAATATAATAATATTATAATGTTAAATTAAAACAACTATTTATGAAAAAAATTACTTTATACTTTGCAATGATTTTATCATCATTGATGTATGCACAAGCACCAGGCAATGCTGCAACAGAACCCACAGCAAGAGATGCTGAGAATGTAATTTCCTTGTTTACACAAACAACCGATGCCGCAACAACGGTGTATGATGATATTGCAGTGTCAGATTTCAATCCAAATTGGGGATCTACCTCTGGAAATGTTACAACAGAAACACTCAACAGTGACAATGTATTGAAATACCCTGCTTTTCATTATCAAGGAATCGTAATTGGTTCTGAGATTAATATCTCAGGAATGACAACAATGCATGTAGATATCTGGACAAACGGACTTTCTCCAAATGTATTTTTAATAAGTGCAACAACAGGAGAAAAATCTGTCAATGTTCCTGCGAACGCAGGTTCATGGTCGAGTGTAGAAATCCCTTTGTCGGATTTTACAGACCAAGGAATGTCGATTGCTGATATCAAAGAATTGAAATTTGATGGTGGAGATTCTACCACAGACATTTATATAGACAATATTTATTTTTGGAAAGAACCTGTAGCTGAAGGAACCGATGCTTCTTTAACTAACTTAAACGTCAATGGAGCAATCGTATCAGGTTTTAGCCCTACAACTTTTGCATACACTGTTGGAGTAGCAGTTGGTGGAGCTGTTCCAGAAGTTACTGCAACCGCAACAGATGCCAATGTTACAAGCATTACAATAACACAAGCGACTTCAGTTCCTGGAGATGCAAGTGTTGTCGTAGTTTCTCAAGATGGTTCTCAAACCAATGAGTATACAATTTCATTTGTAGTCGAAGGTCCATCTGAAGCAGCTCCAACACCACCAGCTAGGAATGCAGAAGATGTAGTTTCTCTATTTAGTAATGCCTATACAGACATGCCAATTGATACTTGGTCTGCAACATGGGATGATTCTTCGATTGAAGACATTCAAATTCAAGGAAATGATACCAAAAAAATAAATTTCGTAAACTTTATTGGTGTAGAATTTCAAGATGCTGGAAGAATAGACGCAACAGAATTTACGCACTTTCATATTGATATTTATACGGAAACTGAAACACTCGATAAAAGTTTCAATTTGAAGTTCTCTAACTGGGCTGGAGGTACTGCTGAAGCAAATGCTATTGAATTTTCAACAACCAATGTAAGTACACCTGCGCTACCAAACCCAAATCCAGGAACATGGATTTCTTTAGACATTCCATTTTCAAGTTGGGGAGGAGTAAACGGTATTTCGAGAAGTGATTTGGCACAATTTATAATCACCTCTAATTTAGGACAAGTATTTGTAGATAACATTTACATGTACAAGATACCAGTTGCAACGGCTCCAACTACTGATGCACCAACGCCACCAGAAAGAGATGCAGCAGATGTTATTTCGATTTATAGTGATGCGTACACCAATATAAATGTGACCAACTTTAATCCAGGTTGGGGACAGTCAGGAGCTGTTGATGCCGCTTATGACCCTACTGGAAATGGTGTAAACACGGTTTTAGAATATTCAAACTTTAATTATCAAGGAACAGAATTTGACGCTACAGATGCTTCAGCAATGGAGTTTGTACATATCGATATTTGGACAGCCGATGCGACCAATGTAAAGTTTACTCCTGTAAATAACGGTTCAGGTGTTGGTGAAATTTTAGTGGATGTTCCTGTTGTTACTGGAGCATGGAGTAGTGTTGATATTGCGATTGCTGATTTTACAGGGATGACATGGGATTCTTTAATTCAAATGAAATTTGATGGACAAGCTGGTTCAAACCCTTCCACAATCTATATTGACAATGTATACTTTTATAAAGCACCAGCCTTTAATGGAATTGCTTTGCCATTTGATTTTGAAGATGGAGAAAACCCATTTACAGCAAATCCAAATGTTGGGACGGTAATCGAAGACCCAACAGACGCTTCAAATAAAGTACTAGAAATTGTAGGAAGTGCCGGAGATTGGGACAATGTAATTTCTAATTTAGATTTAAATGTGAACTTATCAGACGATGATAACAATACCATTACTTTTAGAATCAAACCAATGAATGGTTCTGGGTCTGGAAATCACTTGTTAAAATTTGAAGGGGAAGCAAATGGAGGATCTAATACAGAATTAGCATTCAATACTACGGGAACCGATTGGGAAACCATTAGTTTAAACTTTCCAGCAGGTTTAGGAAGTTATTCAAAACTAGTACTCTTTACAGATGCTGGAAGTGGAGCTACAGATACCTATTTAGTGGACGACATTCAGGGTGGTACCAATGTTGCACCTCCAACAGATCCAGAAGCACCAACAGTGGCCGCACCAACACCTCCAGCAAGAAATGCTTGGGATGTGATTTCATTATTCAGTAATGCCTATGACAACATTACCATAGACACTTGGTCTGCAAGTTGGGACAGTGCTGCAATAGAAGATGTTCAAATTGTTGGAAATGATACTAAGAAAATAACTTTTGAAAACTTCTTAGGTGTTGAATTCCAAAATAGCAGTCGATTCGATGCTACTCCATTTACGCATTTTCATTTGGATGTTTTTGTCACTGAAGCAACTTTAGACAGAAGTTTTAATTTGAAGTTTTCGAATTGGGATGGTGGCGCTGCAGAAGCAAATGCCATTGAGTTTTCAGTAACAAATGCAAGTAATCCAGCGATTCCAAATCCGAATCCAGGAACTTGGATTTCTTTAGACATTCCTTTTTCTGATTGGACAGGAATTGGAAATGATTTAAGAAATGACTTGGCACAATTTTTAATCACTAGTGATTTAAATGTTGTTTATGTTGACAATATCTATATCTACAGACCAGCAACCGCTAGCGTAGACACAGAGAACTTATTAAATGTAAGTTTGTCTCCAGTTCCAGCGAAAAATGAATTGAAAATTAGTGCACAAGACCTTATTGAAAACGTAACCATTTACAATGTCTTAGGAAAAAGAGTCGTGAATGCAACCATCAATAAAAAAGAAGACGTACTTGATGTATCTTCATTAAAAACGGGTGTTTACATTTTAAAATACACGATAAACAATGCAGTAGGAACGATGAAGTTTATTAAAGAATAAACAAACATTCTTTTCATAGAAAATAAAATCGCCTACAGCAATGTAGGCGATTTTTTTATAAAGAAAAAAATAATAATTTAAAGATCCAAAAGTCTTTTGGCAGCATTAAAAGGCGTCGTTTTTCCATTCTCTAAAGCAAGAATTTCTTCAGACATAGCCACTTTAATCAACGGATTTTGGTAAAAATTCGTTTTTAGTTGCTGTTCAATTGTAGACAAAAGCCAAAATTTATTTTGCGCATTTCTTTTATTTTCAAAAGAAGTATTCTGTTTTGTTAGTTGGATGTATTCAGAAATTAAAAGTTCAATTTCAGCAATTCCATGATTTTCTAAAGCACTTGCTGTGACTACTTTTGGCTGCCATTTGCTTTCCTTCAAAGGATATAAATGCAAGGCGTTTGTAAACGCTACTTTGGCCATCTTCGCTCGTTGAATATTATCTCCATCCGCTTTGTGAATCACAATTGCATCCGCCATTTCAATAATGCCCCGTTTCATTCCCTGCAATTCATCACCAGCCCCAGATAGTTTCAATAATAAAAAGAAATCAACCATCGAGTGTACCACTGTTTCAGACTGTCCAACACCCACCGTTTCAATAATAATGGTATCAAAACCAGCAGCTTCGCAAAGAATGATACTTTCCCTAGTTTTTTGAGCAACTCCTCCCAAAGAAGCCCCAGAAGGAGAAGGTCTGATAAATGCATTTTTATCAGTAACCAATTCTTCCATGCGAGTTTTATCGCCTAAAATGCTTCCTTTGTTTAGCGCGCTACTTGGGTCTACTGCCAACACCGCAACTTTTCTCCCCTGTGAAGTTAAATGTTTGCCAAAAGCTTCAATGAATGTACTTTTTCCAACGCCAGGAACTCCTGTAATTCCAATTCTTATAGAATTGTTCGCAAAGGGCAAACAATGCTCCAAAATAGCATTCGCTTTCTGTTGATGTTTTACTGTTGTGCTTTCTACCAAGGTAATGGCACGGCTTAAAAAAGGAATGTCTCCTGCCAAAATATTCTTTACAAACGCTTCCACCGAATGCTGTTTAGCCCTGCTCAATTTTATTTTTTGAGCAGCGCTATTGTTGGTGGTTTCCGGTAGAGAAACCCCTTCATTTTCAGTCAATGCAGATATTTTTTTATCCATGGCAACAGCTAATATGTAAATTTAAGTATAAAAATGAGAACTTGCTCCTTTGTTTCTCTCTAAAAATTCACAAAACAGATGAACTTATAGGGTATCCTGTGAATTCTAAACAGCCGAATTGAGTCGAAAAAACACATTCTATATCCCCTAAATTCTATTTCGCTATTCTTTATAAAGTTCCTATATTTATCAACTGTAAATAGGCACTTTTTTAATGGAACGTTACAAAGAAAATCAATTGAAAGTATACAATTCGCTTTCTAAAAAGAAAGAGGATTTTAAAACCATAACAGACGGATATGTAGGCATGTACGTTTGTGGACCCACCGTATATAGCAATGCCCATTTAGGCAATGTAAGAACCTTTATGTTCTTTGATGTGGTGTACCGTTACCTATTGCATTTGGGCTATAAAGTTCGGTATGTGCGAAATATTACCGATGCAGGGCATTTGGAAAATGATGCAGATGAAGGCGAAGATCGCATTTCTAAGAAAGCACGTTTAGAAAAAATTGAACCTATGGAAGTGGTTCAAAAATACACTGTAGACTTTCATGACGTTTTAAAAAATTACAACTTTTTACCACCAAGCATAGAGCCTACAGCAACAGGTCACATTGTAGAGCAAATAGAAATGATTAGAGAAATCATTGAAAAAGGCTTTGCCTATGAAGTAAATGGATCCGTTTATTTTGATGTTTTGGCCTACAATGAAAAGAGTCATTACGGAATTTTATCTGGTAGAAAAGTAGAAGATTTAATCCATAACACCAGAACGTTAGACGGACAATCAGACAAGAAAAATCCACAAGACTTTGCCCTTTGGAAAAAAGCAGATCAAAGACATATTATGCGTTGGCCTTCACCCTGGTCAGACGGGTTTCCAGGTTGGCACCTAGAATGTTCAGTAATGAGTACAAAATATTTAGGAGAGCAATTTGATATCCACGGGGGTGGAATGGATTTGAAATTTCCGCATCACGAATGTGAAATTGCACAATCTCAAACCTGTAGCGGTGTAAAACCCGTCAACTACTGGATGCACACCAACATGTTGTTATTAAATAGTCAAAAAATGGCTAAATCTACCGGGAATTTTATTTTGCCCAATGAGATTTTATCAGGAGAAAATGATATTTTACCAAAACCATTTTTAGCTAGTGTAGTGCGTTTCTTTAACTTACAAGCCAATTATAGAAGTATTTTAGACTTTTCCGGAGAAGCCCTTGAGGCCTCAGAAAAAGGACATGCTAAGTTGATGGAAGCTCTTCGTCTACTCGATCATATTCCTGCAGCTGAAACCTCTACTTTTGACGTTCAGAAATGGGAGAAGGACTGTTATGCTGCCATGAATGATGACTTTAATACCCCAGTTTTAATAGCACATTTATTTGAAGCCGTAAAAGCAATCAATCAAATCAAAGAGCAAAACGCAAGCTTAAATGCCACAGATTTGATAACCCTTAAAACAACGTTGAACGCATTTGTTTTTGATGTTTTAGGATTGATGAATGAAACCAATCAAGAGAATTCAGAAAAAATAAACGGAGTGGTAGCGCTGTTGATTAAATTAAGAAAAGAAGCCAGAGAAAATAAAGACTGGGCCTTGTCAGATCAAATTAGAGATGAATTGATGGCCCTGGGGATTCAGTTAAAAGATGGGAGAGAAGGCACCACATTTTCAATACAATAATTTGAAAAAAAGAATCACATATCCGTTTATTTTGTTGGTTCGTTTTTATCAAACTGTCATTTCACCTTTTACACCATCTACCTGTAGATACAGTCCTACATGTTCTCATTATACCATAGAAGCTTTGCAAAAAAAAGGCTTGATAGCAGGAGGTTGGTTGGCCTTAAAAAGAATTTTCAGTTGTAATCCTTGGGGGGGAAGTGGCTACGATCCGGTACCAGAAAAAAAGAAGAATACAGTCTTAAAAGATTGAAGTATAAAATAGATAACTTATGAGTTTTTTAGCAATAAATTGGAATTGGAATCCCGAAATCCTAAACATTGGAGGAATTAGCATCCGTTGGTATAGTGTCATGTTTATCACTGCTTTTTTATTGGGCCTTCGGCTGATGAAAAAAATATACATCCAAGATAAAATTTCATTAGATAAATTAGACCCCTTGTTTATGTACGTTTTCATATCTATGTTGTTAGGAATGCGTTTTGGAGAAGTCTTCTTTTATAGTTGGGACAATTACCAAGACAACTTATGGCAAATTATATTGCCTTTTAGAAGGCAAGAAGGCGCTGCCATGATTTTTGGTTTGATTGAGGGCTGGAAGTTTACAGGAATCTCAGGATTTGCAAGTCATGGTGCCGCCATAGGAATTCCGATTGCAATGTATTTTTATGCGAAGAAACACCTACAAAAACCTTGGTTATTTATTTTAGACAGACTAGGAATTATGGTTGCTTTGGCTGGATTTTTCATTCGTTTTGGAAATTTTTTCAACTCAGAAATTTACGGAAAAGAAACCGGATCTAGCTTTGGAGTCATTTTTGAAGTTGCAGGAGAAACAGTTCCAAGGCATCCAACACAACTCTATGAAGCCTTTAGTTATTTGGCATTATTCTTTGTAATGTGGCACTTCTACTGGAAAACCGATAAAAAACAAAAATTAGGCTACTTATTTGGTCTTTTTACTGCTGTTTTATGGTCGCTACGTTTTGTGATTGAGTTCTTAAAAGAACCGCAAGTACAAAAAAGAGGCGAAGAATGGTTCTTTAGCCCATTAAATACCGGGCAAGTGTTAAGTATTCCTCTGATCTTATTAGGGCTTTGGTTGATGTTTCGAAAGAAGAAGTAAGGGGGGTAAAAGGGGAGATATAGGATAATGTGAATTTCTTTTATGTTCCGCTAAGTGCAGACTAAGGAGCAAGATTTATGATACTATTAATGAGCATTGTGTTTATAGATTATTTGCCATACTAATTTTCATGTCTATTCCGTTGAAATATTCCACATAATCAATTAAGTCAGCATCTATCCATTTCAATAATTCGTAAATCTCGGTTTTTATATTTGCCGCTTCCGTAAAATCAATGGCATTTCCATTAAAGCATATGGGTTCGTTATGATACACACGATTTCTAAACCCTCTAATATTGTTGAGTTTCTGATTGATAATATTTCGGTTCACATGATTTGGTTTGTTTGGAAAACAATGAATAACAATTCCTCCTATCAATCTGTAATGATGTGTATCAAATAAACTTGTCCAAAACCCAAAAGACTGTTCAGCGATTATGCTTCCTGTTGTTACAATTCCACCTTTTCTGTGAATGGTTCTTTCTGCCTTACTAATTGAGGTTTTAAGAAAGAACCTAGATGAAGTTAATGATGGATGATTCATAAATCCATTTTTTTCCGTTATTATCCAATTTGGATTGGCAAAATATGACGATACTTGATAATGTACCATATTTCTAAAGAATATTTCAAATAAGTTTAACACAGGGTAGAAGGCTTGTGCTGTTCTTAAATTAATTCTATATAATTTTTGAGCTTTAGACTTTGAATTACCGGTCGCTACTAAAAAACGATCTAATCTAGGCTGCGACAAGTAGTACTCTAGTTTTTGATATTCCAATATTTACCTTTTTTATTTGTTTTTTTCAAATAGAAACACTAATTTTGTTTTGTAATGCTTAATAAAGCCTCTTTCTTTATAGAAACGTAATTAAGTGAAAGATATACAGAACCTCTCAATATATATTGAGAGGTTTTTTTACTTTGTATTATTTTCCTAAAATTATGCCTAAGGGATAGTTTCTTAAACTTAGCGAAGGTTGTTTTTTTCTATCTTACTCAAAACATCTTTTATTATTTTTTTACCACCGTTATTTTTGTTTAGTGACTCTAGAATTTCAAAATTGAGTAGTTCGGTAAATTCCTTTTCCCCATCAGACATTCCAAGTTCATACATATGGTCTCCAACTATTTTTAAAAGAATTTCAAAAATATTATGCACAAGAAGATAGAAACAATATCTAAGCACTTTTTCGTGATTTTTTTCAGGAATATCTGTCAGTCCCTTTTCGTCAAAATACCAAGTATGAAATTTTTTTTAACTTCTTTGCTAATCCTGGTTTTTGAAAATAAATCGTCAAAAGTTTTGATTTCAGATAAGTGGGCAAATTTATTTCTAATGTTCATTAAAGTTGTAAGTTACTTAAGTTCATTCGATTCCAATCCTTTTATATCCATAATTAGGTGCAATTTTTGATTGAAACCTAATGCTGATGAACTAAAACCGAATGATTTAGATTCCTTCCAGTCAATATTTAATATTTCCCCAAGTACTTTAGATATTCTTTCTTCAATAAATATACAGTTTTCTATTATGCACAGTCGTAGATTTTCATGATTTGAAACTACTTTAAATACTGGTTTTTCCATTTTCTTGAATATTTTACTACAATCCTATAATCTCAGTACAGTCATATCCGCAAGCTATTAAAATCTGATATAAAAACCAAAAATAAATAAATCTATGTTAATATATTAAAAAATAGAATAAGAATCACAAAAAAAGCTTGACAAACAAAAAACCTCGTTCTAGCAATAAACAAGGTTTTGTATAATATATGTTTGAAGTGTATTACCCTTCGAAACCTTCCCCACCATCGCCATCATTTCTACCACCTCTTTGCGCTTCTTTCTTTTTTTGATTGAAACGGTAACTAAAGTTTAAAGAAATTTGACGCTGTCTCCACTGAAAGGTTTGATCGGAAATATTGGTTGGGTTCTCTCTATTGGGGGTATAGTTTACAGTACTCCTTTTTCTAGAATTGAACACATCACTTACATTCAATACCAAAGTGCCCTTTTCCTTAAAGACCTCTTTACTGAAGGCTAAGTTTGCTGAGAAGATTCCTTTCGTCACATTTTGTGCGCTTTCATTAGGTCCTCTATAGGACAGTCTTGTTTGCCATTCTATGGCATAAGGCAGCGTCACACGTGTATTAAAACGTGCTCTCCAGCTGGTATTGCTATTGCCTAAATCATCTGTAATGATGCTAGTTTCATTGGTGTCTGGATCTAAAAAATTATAGGTATAGATTCCTTCTGTTCTAGAGTTGAACAAATTGAAACTTCCATCAAAACGGAGTTTTTTAGAAGCGTTGTAATTGGAGGTAAATTCAAAACCATACCGATCTTCTGTAGCCAAGTTGATAGGCTCTCTGATAAGAACAGATTCATCATTTCCGTTAATTTCTCTTATTTCTTGACGCGTAACTCTACTGATATTGTTCGTAGAATGTTGGTAATACACAGAAGCATTAAGGGTTAACTTTCCTATTCTGTTTAAATACCCCAAATCGAAAGAATTTGTAAACGTAGGAATCAATCCTGGGTTTCCTTTAAAGATAATGTTTTGGCTATTTCGAGATTCAAACGGATTTAGATACCAGAAACGAGGTCTTCGCAAACGTCTGCTGTAACCTAAAGTATAACTTTGTTTCTCGGTGGCTTCAAAGCCAATATTTACCGTTGGAAACAATTCGGTGTAGTTAAAATCATTATTTTCGTTGGTGCCTAATAATCGTACTTTTACATCGGTGGTTTCTAAACGCAGTCCCAACAAGAATGAAAATTGCTTGAACTTATTTCCGTATTGGGTATAAAATGCATGAATGTCTTGACCAAATTCCAAGTTGTTGGAAGGATCAAAATCAGGGTCCGAAACTGGGGTCACTAAAAAGTCAGAAGTCAACTTTTGAAAATCACCACGATATCCCGCTTCAAACTGGGTATTTTCTCCAATAGGCAACACATAATCTGCTTGTACCAACGTGTTTTTAGAAGCTTCATTGGTAATATTGGTTTCATCTGCAAAACCAGGTTCTGTGTTGATCGCTGTTTCGTTTTCTTTACTATCACTGTATTGAAAATCAACCGTTAGTTTGTGACCGTCATTCGTAAAGTTATTGGTGTAGTTTAAAGAATATTGCAGTGTTTCATCGTCTCCATCTTCCTCTTGAATTCGAACCACGCTGTCGGTGTTCAAATCATTCTCGTCAAATTCCTCAATGCTGTTTTCTGAATAATTATTGCCTTTAGTATTTCGATAAAAGAACGATCCAGTAAGATTGCTTTTTTTAGTCAGAAAATATTCCAAGCCAACATTGGCATTAAAACTTTTTCTTCCTCGTTGCCAGATTCGGTCTTCAATTCGCGAACTAGTAACAACACCATTCGTGAAATTTCTTAAATCGGTATAAGAATTTCCAGGTCCTTTACTGTAACGATAACCAAAGTTAGAAAAGAGATTGGTCTTTTCCCCTCGTTGATTCAAGTTGGTCGCTAATTGAAATTGATCCGGTGTTCCAACGGTTGAATTTACAGAACCATTAAAGCCCAACGCTTTTCCTTTTCGTAAAACGATATTTAGGATTCCTGCGGTTCCTTCAGCATCATATCTAGCAGAAGGAGACGTAATGACTTCTACTTTCTCGATGGCATCGGCTGGCAATTGTCTCAGTGCATCTGCACCACTTAAGCCCACCAGAGCAGATGGTTTTCCATCAATTAAAATACGAACGTTTTCATTGCCACGCAAGCTTACATTTCCTTCGACATCCACACTTACAGAAGGCACATTGTCCAATACATCAGAAGCGTTTCCACCTTTGACGGTCATGTCTTTTCCTACATTGTAAATCCGCTTGTCTAGGCGTATGTCTACCGTGGATTTTTCGGCAATAATCACTACCTCATTCAAGCTGTTTGCATCTTCAGAAAGTTTGATGGTTCCAAAATTTTTGTCTGCCGTTAACTTTTGGGTTGGCAGTTGAATGCTTTTAAAAGAAATATATTCTACACTTATTTCATAGGTTCCAGTAGGAGTTGTAATATCGAAAAATCCTTTTTCGTTGGTAATTCCACCGGAAATCTTTTGGGTTTCAGTATTTTTTAAAACAATGGTTGCATATTCTAAAGGCGCATTGCTGGTTGCTTCTATAACTTTTCCCTTTAGAGAGACGTTTATTGTATTTGTTGGTTGTTGTGCGAATAATAGGGGGCTAGCAAAAAGGCAAAAGAATACTAGGGGGAGTTTTTTAATCAAAGCTTATTTTGTTTATTTTTAGACTGCAAAGATTGCACAAAGTTTAATGTACTTTTTGTTAAAGAAACGTTAAAGAATATATTTAATTGACGTCTAAATAATTGATAAAATGTCCGAAGTAGGTCTTCCAATTACTGCTTTATTTTTATGGATAACAATTGGACGTTCAATTAATTTTGGATTGTTGACCATGGCGCTAACAATTTCAGGATCTGACATTGGAGTTCCTTTGAAATTTTCTTTCCAAATTTTTTCATTTTTTCGAACCAATTCAATAGGCGCAATGTTTAGAAATTGAACTACCTCCATCAATGATTCTCTTGTAAATTTGGCCTCTAAATATTTGATAATTTCGAATTCTTTACCAGTTTTTTCTAGAAGTTCAACAGCCTGTCTTGATTTTGAACATCTTGGATTGTGGTATATTTTGATCATTTTTTAAGTTTTGATAATTGTTAATTGCTAACTGATAATTTATGCTTATTACAAATTCCCCTCTTTCTTCTGCCCATTCAACATCAAATAGGATTTTAAAAACGGATTGATTTGCCCATCCATCACGTTGTCTACATTTCCAGTTTCGTGGCCTGTTCTAACGTCTTTTACTAATTTATAAGGATGCATTACATAATTTCGAATCTGACTTCCCCATTCGTTTTTCATTTTATTTGCTTCAATATCATCCCTTGCAGCTTGTTGTTTTTGCAGTTCAATTTCATACAATTGAGATTTTAACATTTTTAGTGCTGTGGCTCTATTGTCGTGCTGAGAACGAGAATTAGAACACGAAATTTGGATGCCTGTTGGTTTGTGTGTCAGTTGCACTTTTGTTTCTACCTTGTTTACATTCTGTCCACCCGCACCACTAGATCTAGCGGTTACAATTTCGATGTCTGCTGGGTTGATGTCAATTTCAATAGTATCATCGGCAACAGGAAATACATAGACAGAACCAAAGGTGGTATGTCGTTTTCCATTACTATCAAAAGGGGAGATGCGTACCAAACGATGCACACCATTTTCACCCTTCAACCAACCAAAGGCATAATCACCCTCGATTTCTATGGTAATGGTTTTAATTCCAACCACATCTCCAGCTTGGTAATTCAGTGTTTTTAATTTATACCCTTGTTTTTCTGCCCACATGGTATACATACGAGAAAGCATTTCTACCCAGTCACAACTTTCTGTTCCACCCGCCCCAGCTGTAATTTGTATCGTAGCAGATAAAGAATCTCCGGGTTCAGAAAGCATATTTTTAAACTCAATGTCTTCTAAGAAAGAACTTAGGATTTGATACTGTGTAGTTACTTCGATTTCATCCACTTCCGCTTCTTTATAGAATTCATACAACACTTGCATGTCTTCATTTAAAGAAATGACTTTTTCAAAATCTTCCACCCACTTTTTCTTAAAGCGAAGTTCTTTCATGATTCCTTCTGCTTTTTTAGGATCGTTCCAAAAAGCCGGGTTTGCCGTTTTTTCTTCTTCGTTGGCAATTTCAATCCGTTTTTTGTCGATCTCTAAGTAAGATTTTAATTTCTCGATTCTTACAGAAATATCTTTCAGTTGTTCTTGTGTAATCATAAGCATCACAAAAATAAATGAATTTTTAAGATATCTTCTTTTAAAATCGCTCCTTATTTTATAGATTTAACAAAAATATGTTTCTCATGAAAAAAGCAGTATTTATTCTTTTTTTTATCTCAATTTCTTTCAACGGATTTTCGCAGTTTTTTACTGAAAAATCAAGCAGTAAGCTTCAGAAAGGGATTACAAAATATGAAGGGTTTTATGATTTTTATCATGATAAAAATACAGACAAACTTTTTTTACAGATAGAAGCGTTAGATAAAGAATTTCTATACATGCATTTTCTTTCCGAGGGTATTGGTTCCAACGATATTGGATTAGATCGCGGACAGTTAGGCGACGGTGTGGTGGTTTCTTTTCAAAGATTTGGGAATAAAATCATGTTGATTCAGCCCAACCAAGATTACAGAGCGATTACTGCAAATCAGGAGGAGAAACAAGCTGTAAAAGAAGCCTTTGCAAAATCCGTTTTACACGGTTTTGTCATCAAGCAAGAAAAAAAGGGTGTGTTTTTAGTCGATGCGACTTCTTTTTTCATGCGAGATGCACATGGAGTTGCCAAAACATTGGCAAGAAATAAACAAGGAACTTATAATTTAGATACGAGTAAGAGTGCTTTTTATACGCAAAGAACAAAGGCATTTCCTAAAAATGTAGAATTTGATGTGATGCTAACCTTTAAAGGGTCGCCAAAAGGAGCATTGCTTCAAAGTGTTACGCCCGATGCGAGTTTGGTTACGGTACATCAACATCACTCTTTTGTAGCATTGCCAGACAACGCCTACAAACCAAGAAAGTTCGATACCCGTTCAGGCGGATATGCGATGTCGTATTTAGATTATGCAACTCCTGTAAATGAATCCATTAGGCAACGTTTCGTTTATAGACACCGCTTGGAAAAGAAAAATCCAAATGCTGCTGTCTCAGAAGCTAAAGAACCCATTGTCTATTATTTAGATCGAGGAACCCCAGAACCGGTTCGTTCTGCTTTGTTAGATGGTGGTCGTTGGTGGAACCAAGCTTTTGAAGCGATTGGTTATAAAAATGCCTTTCAAATGAAGCTATTGCCAGAAGGTGCAGATCCGTTGGACATTCGGTACAATATGGTACAGTGGGTGCATCGCTCTACGCGAGGATGGAGCTATGGTGCGAGTATTGCTGATCCAAGAACGGGTGAAATTATCAAAGGACATGTGAGCCTAGGAAGTTTGCGAATTCGTCAAGATTTTTTGATTGCGCAAGCTTTACAAGCGCCTTATAAAAAGGATACGATAGATGATTCTTTTGCATTGCAAATGGCCATTGCGAGAATTCGTCAGCTGTCTGCACATGAAATTGGACATACTTTAGGCTTTGCACATAATTTTGCAGCAAGTACCAATAACAGAGCTTCTGTAATGGATTATCCACATCCAAAATTCACTTTAACTGAAGATAATGAAATTGATTTTTCAGCTGCTTATGATACCAAAATTGGCGCATGGGATAAGATAACAGTTGCTTATTTTTATCAAGATTTCCCTTCAGAAGTAAACGAAGAAATTGCATTGAATTCGATTTTAGAAAATGCATTTTCTAGTGGATTAAAATATTTATCAGATGCGGATGCGAGATCGGGAGGAAGTGCCAGTGCTGCTGCCCATTTATGGGATAACGGTGGAAATATCCATGATGAGTTGTACAATGTCTTAAAAATTAGAAAAATAGCGATTGACAATTTTTCAACAGATAATGTCAAAAAGGATACGCCATATAGTGTTTTAGAAGATGTTTTTGTGCCTTTGTATTTTTTCCACAGATATCAAACAGCAGCAACAGTAAAACTGATAGGTGGACTTCGCTATAATTATGCGGTTACAGGAGGAAATCAAAAAGTAGTAAAACCTGTTTCTGGAATTTCGGAACGAATTGCATTGCAGGCAGTTTTACAAACCCTGCAAGTGGAAGAAATTGCAATTCCGAAAGAAAAACTAGCTTTGTTTCCTCCCCGAGCCATGGGATATGGAAGAACAAGAGAATCTTTTAGTAGTAAGTTGGGCGTTGCTTTTGATCCTTTTTCGGTAGTAGCAACGGCTTCAGAAATGACCTTAAGTTTGCTATTGCATCCCCAAAGAGTTTCCCGTTTAATTACTCACAAAAGTTTAAATAAGAGACAATTAGGTTTGGTGGAATTGTTGGATGAATTAATTGCCAAAACAATTAAAAAATCGCATGATGATCCCTATTACCAAGAATTGCAAAATACGATTAATAATAACGTATTGGAACAATTATTTAGGCTTTCAACAGTGAAAAATCTGTACCCACAAGTGTCCGCTATTGTTCTCTTTAAGTTGAGAGAAATTAAGGAGATTATTACAGAAAAAAAAGCTGAAGGGATTCAGAAAATATATGAGGAAGCGATGGTTCAAAAGGTGGATCAATTTATTGAAAATCCAACTTCTTTTAAAAAGACATTTGCCCCAAAAATTCCAGATGGTTCTCCAATTGGGAGTGACCATTAATTATCAATTACACGAAGTTTACGAATTATATATTTTTAGTCATTCGTTAAAATCGTGATTAAAATAAAAATATGACAATAGATTTAATATCAGATACGGTAACAAAACCCACTCCAGCAATGATGGAGGCAATGATGCATGCAGAAGTTGGGGATGATGTTTTTAAAATGGATCCTACTGTAAATGCTTTGCAAGAGAAAGTGGCCAAATTATTTGGCATGGAGGAGGCACTGTTTTTTCCTTCGGGAACCATGGCGAATCAAGCCGCTATAAAATTACATACGCAACCCGGAGATCAGTTGATTTGTGACAAATATGCCCACATATATCACTATGAAGGGGGTGGAGCTGCGTTTAACTCTGGAGTTACCTGTAAATTAATTGATGGAGATCGTGGGATGTTTACAGCAGCACAACTCGAAGCAGCAATTGCGGGAAGAGCAGATATTCATGTGCCATTTTCACGATTGGTTTGTATTGAAAATACAACCAACAAGGGTGGAGGAGCCTGTTGGGACTTTTCCGAATTAGAAAGCGTACAAAAGGTGGCAAAAAAGAACAATTTAGCGTTTCATTTAGATGGCGCGCGGTTGTTCAATGCTTTGGTCGCAAAAAAGGAAACCCCAGCTCAATATGGAGCTTTGTTTGATACAATTTCTATTTGCTTGTCAAAAGGATTGGGTGCGCCAATCGGGTCTATTCTACTAGGTTCAAAAGCACATATTGCAAAAGCGTTAAGAGTTCGAAAATTATTTGGAGGTGCTATGCGACAAACCGGTTTTTTAGCTGCTGCGGCAATCTATGCGTTGGACCATCATGTTGAAAGGTTGACAGATGATCATTTAAAAGCAAAGGAATTGGGGCTTGTTTTACAGGAGGCTTCCTATGTTACTAAAGTAGAACCAATAGAAACCAATATCATTATTTTTTATGTAGATGAGAAGATTGGTGCAGCTCATTTTATTGAGAAAATGAAGGACAAAAACATTCTTCTAACCCCAATGGGAGAAGGGAGAATTCGAATCGTTACTCATTTAGATTATACAGATGAAATGCATGAAATACTCCTAAGAGAGTTAAAAGAAGATCATTCTTTTTGATCCAATTTTGCCAATTCGATGTAGTTTCTATTTAATTTGTTTAATAAAATTCCATAGAGGAGCTGATAGAAGCCCCAGAAGAGTAATAACATAATTACGGTGACAAGCATCATGATTAAAACAATAATCCATCCGGGAGTATTTTGAAAACTTCCTTGTGGAGTCTCGACCATACCAAAAGTCATTATTGCAGCAATATAAACAATGTAAAGTAGGTTAAAGATGACATAATTTCTCACCGTTCTTCTTGTTTTTCTGATTTTGGTCATCAACTTCTTGGTATTGTCGATACTCGAAATGTTTTTATAATTTTTATAAAACAAGAAGAGGAAATAAAAGAGTACGGGAATGGTCAAGTATTGTGATATTTGAACCAACTCATAGACGCCCATAGCCATCATGATTTTTTCGTCATTAGAAACATCAAAAATAAAGGTAGAAAGAATCATAAAAGCAAACTCTAAGAGTCCAATCACAAAAATCCATTTTACAATTGATGATGATTTTGCCTGTGTCATTTTATAAATTTCTAAGGCAGAAATTTTCTTCATTTCTTCGGGCTGATTGTCCCAAGCTTTTTTATAATTGTCTAATAAATCCATGGGTTATATTATGGGTTTAATATATTTTTAAGTTTTTCCTTAGCTCTGTTTATTTTGACTCTTGCATTTCCATTCGAAATCCCTAATGTCTCCGATATTTCTTTGTAGGGTTTGTCTTCTAAATACAAAAATATTAATGCTTTTTCAATATCATTTAATTGTTGAATTGCATTGTATAGTGCTTTTAATTGTAGCTCTTCTGTATCATCATAATCAACCGCTTTAATTTTATATTCAAAAGCACTAATATCCTTTGTTTTTAACTGTCTAGTCGATTTTCTATATAGCGAAATTGCAGTATTTAAGGCAACTCGATACATCCAGGTACTAAACTTTGCTTCGCCTCGAAACTTTTCATAGTTTCTCCAAAGTTGAATAGTCACTTCTTGAAACAAATCATTATGCGCCTCTCTATTTGTAGTGTACATTCTACAAATTTTATGAACGATATTCTGATTTTTTTCAAAGTCCGATAAAAATTTAGCTTCTAAATCTTTCAGCACTCTTGTAATTGATTTTATTATAAGTCACAAAAATGTACAAAAAGTTACAAGTTTTGAAACAAAACTTCCTTTTTTATTAAAAACAAGTATCTTTGTTCTGCAACCAAAAAGATTAGTGTGAATAATATTAAGCAAGATTTTACGATAAGAGATTTACAAAATATCTCTGGAATCAAAGCGCATACGATCCGAATTTGGGAAAAAAGATACAATTTACTCCAGCCCAAAAGAACAGACACAAATATTCGTTCTTACTCCAATCAAAATTTAACCAAGCTGTTAAATATTTCTTTGCTGAATAAAAATAGTTTCAAAATTTCGAAAATTGCGGAGATGTCCGAAGCGGAGATTATTCAAAATGCGAGAGCTCTTGCCTTTGAAGTTGCGATCAATGATGAAGCAATTAATTCATTGAAATTGGCAATGTTTCAATTTGATAAAATTTTATTTAATGAAACCTACAACAAATTACTACACAAAATAACCTTTAGAGATGTTTTTAAAGAGGTGTTTATCCCTTTTTTAGAACAAGTTGGATTGCTTTGGCAAACAGAAACGTTACTTCCTGCACACGAGCATTTTATCTCCAATTTGATTGCGCAAAAAATACAAATAAATACAGAGAAGTTGCAGTCAATCTCTTTAGATTCTAAGAATACCTATGTGTTGTTTTTACCAGAAAATGAAATTCATGAATTGGGCTTATTGTATTTAAACTATGAACTTGTTTTAAGAGGAAGTCATACGATTTATTTAGGACAGAGTCTGCCTTTAAATAATTTGAGTTATTTTTTCAAAAGTGATCGAAAAATTACGTTCGTCACTTCACTTACAATACAGCCCTATGATGATAATATCACAGGTTATTTCAATGAAATAGATACTATTTTAAAAGATTCTAAGCATCATTTTATTGCAATTGGTGAAAAAACGAAAGTAGTACAGGCTGCTGATTTTAAATCGAAGATTACTTTATATGACTCTATAAAAGATTTATTAAAAGTGTTGTAAATCTCTCTTTAAATATTGAATATATCATTATATTTGTTGAACAACGAACCCTCTTCTTCAAATAGCTATTATTTGTTGAAAAAATCAATCAATGAAAAAACAAGTTTATATTATAGGCTCTGGATTCTCGTCACTATCTGCTTCTTGTTACTTAGCCAAGGCAGGCTTTGACGTTACTGTTTTAGAAAAAAACGACACTTTGGGTGGGCGTGCGAGACAATACAAAAAAGAAGGATTTACCTTCGATTTAGGACCCTCTTGGTATTGGATGCCAGATGTATTTGAACGTTTTTTTGCAGATTTTGGTAAAAAACCTTCAGATTACTATACTCTAGACAAATTGTCTCCAGGTTACGAAGTGTATTTCGGTGATAATTCTTCTGTGAAAATAGCAAGTAAATTGGATGAAATTTATGATTTATTTGAAAAAGAAGAAACTGGAAGTGCCAAGCATTTAAAAACATTTTTAGATTCTGCAAAAGCAAATTATGATACGGCCATTAAAGATTTGGTTTACAAACCTGGCATTTCTCCATTAGAGTTGGTAAATACCACGACAATTTCTAGAGTTACTCAGTTTTTTTCAACAATTAGAAAGCAAGTAAGAAAAAATATAAAGAGCTCAAAATTAATTCAGATTTTAGAATTTCCTGTTTTGTTTTTAGGGGCAAAGCCTGACAATACTCCAGCATTTTATAATTTCATGAATTATGCAGATTTTGGATTGGGAACCTGGCATCCAAGAGGTGGAATGTACAAAGTAGTGGAAGGGATGGTTGCATTAGCAGCAACCTTGGGTGTTCAATTCAAAACCAATGCAACGGTTTCTAAAATTTTCACTGATGCAAACAAAAATGTAAATGGTTTGTTGCTTAATGGTGAGAAAATTGAAGCAGATTTAGTTTTAAGTGGTGCTGATTATCACCATACAGAAACCTTACTAGATGAAAATGTGAGACAGTATTCAGAAAAATACTGGGACAAAAAAACCTTTGCACCTTCGTCATTACTTTTCTATGTTGGTTTTGATAAAAAAATAAAAAATGCGAGCCATCATACGCTCTTTTTTGATACTGATTTTGATGCTCATGCTGCTGAAATTTATGACCATCCAAAATGGCCAACAGATCCGTTGTTTTATGCGAACTTTACATCGATGACCGATCCTACTTCAGCACCAGAAGGAAAAGAAGCAGGTTTTTTTCTAATCCCATTGGCTCCAGGCATCGAAGATACTGAAGCTTTAAGAGAACAGTATTTTGAGAAAATAATGGACCGTTTCGAAAATTTGACGCATCAAGAAGTCAGAAACAGTGTACTCTTTAAAAGATCATTTTGTGTAAATGACTTTAAAGAAGCCTATAATTCTTACAAAGGAAATGCATATGGTATGGCAAACACATTGATGCAAACTGCCTTTTTAAGACCCAATATTAAAAGTAGTAAAGTGGGGAATTTGTATTTTACGGGACAATTAACTGTTCCTGGTCCAGGAGTTCCACCTGCATTAATTTCAGGAAAATTAGCTTCAGAATTAATTATAAAAAAACAGTCGTAATATGAAAGATTTATTTGATGATGTTTCCGACGGGTGTAGTAAATTAGTAACACAAAAGTATAGCACTTCATTTTCCTTGGCGGTAAATATGTTGTCTCCAAAAATAAGGGCTGATATTTATAACATCTATGGTTTTGTTCGTTTTGCTGATGAGATCGTAGATACTTTTCATGAGTATAATAAAGTGGACCTTATGGCTCACTTTGAAAAAGACTATTATGCTGCTAAAACGCATGGAATCAGTTTAAATCCTATTTTAAACTCTTTTCAAAAAACAGTAACTAGATATGATATCCCGGATGAAATGGTGCAAGCATTTTTGAAAAGTATGAAAGCAGATTTGCACAAAACGGAATATACAACCAAAGAAGAGTATGATGCATATATTTATGGCTCGGCTGATGTTGTTGGTTTGATGTGTTTGAAGGTTTTTGTAAATGGGGATGACAAAATGTATGAAGATCTTAAAGATGCTGCAATGCGTTTAGGTTCTGCCTTTCAAAAGGTAAATTTCTTAAGAGATTTAAAAGATGATTATGAAGTATTGAATCGTTCGTATTTTCCAAATATTGATTTAGGAAAGTTAGATGCTGCTTCAAAAGATTTAATTATCGAAGAAATCGAAGCTGATTTTGAATATGCTTTTTCAAACGGAATTTTAAACCTTCCTACTGAAGCAAAATTTGGAGTCTATATGGCCTACAGATATTATAGAAGGCTGCTCAAGAAATTGCATAAAATTCCATCAGAAAAAATTATGGATTCAAGGGTTCGTATTTCTGATCCAATGAAAATTAATCTTTTAGCAAGAAGTTACGTAAAATACAAATTGAATATTATCTAATGATGTACGCATTAATTACTTTAGGTGTTTTTTTAACAATGGAAGGAGTCACATGGTGCACTCACAAATATGTAATGCATGGTTTTGGCTGGTTCTTACATGAAGATCATCACCAACCTAAATACAATGGTTTTGAGAAAAATGATGCTTTCTTCGTTGTATTTGCAATCCCAAGTATTGCGTTGTTCTATTTCGGAACCTACACAGTACACACCTATTTGTTTTTTATTGGTTTGGGAATTTTATGCTACGGATTGGCTTATTTTTTAGTCCATGATGTGCTAATTCACCAACGTTTCAAATGGTTTAAGAACACCGATAATTCCTATCTAAAAGGCTTGCGTAAAGCGCATAAAATTCATCACAAAAATATGGGTAAAACAGATAGTCAATGTTTTGGGATGCTGTTTGTTCCTTTTAAGTATTTTAAAAAACCAAAATTAAATAAATTATAGCGATTATTTAATACGCTATATAGTCTATTATTTCTAAGCCATATCCAATCATCCCAACACGTTTTGTTTGCTTGGTATTGGTCACTAGTCTTAGTTTGCTAATATGGATATCATGTAAGATTTGCGCACCAATTCCAAAATCCTTATTGTCCATTCCTATCGCTGGAGCTTTTAATTGTCCGTTTGCCTGATTTTCCTTTAATATTCCCAATCTTCCCAATAAGTTCTGTGATTGATTCTGTTGGTTGATAAATAGAATTGCTCCTCTGCCTTCTTCGTTGATGACTTGAAACATTTGGTCCAACTTCTTATCAGCATTATTGGTGAGCGTTCCAAGAATGTCATTGTTTACTAGGGTCGAATTTACGCGTGTTAAAATGGGTTCCTCTTTGGACCAAGTTCCTTTCGTTAAGGCTAAATGTACTTGATTGTTAGTAGTCTGTTGATAGGCCCTTACACGAAATTCACCAAAACGAGTTTCCAATTTAAAATCTTCTTTCTTCTCAATCAAAGAATCATGTTCCATCCTATAGGCAACTAAATCTTCTATAGAAACAATTTTAACATCAAATTTTTTAGCAACTTTCAACAGTTCTGGGAGGCGTGCCATTGTACCATCCTCATTCATGATTTCTACAATGACTCCTGCGGGTTCTAAGCCAGCTAAGCGTGCAAAATCTATGGCTGCTTCGGTATGTCCTGTTCGTCGCAAAACACCCCCTTCTTTCGCTTTTAATGGAAAGATATGTCCTGGTCTTGCGAGGTCGGCGGGCTTTGTTTCTTTGTCCACCAAGGCTTTTATGGTAAGTGCTCTATCTGCTGCTGAAATACCTGTGGTAACTCCTTTCCCTCGGAGATCTACTGAAACGGTAAAAGCGGTTTCCATGGGGTCGGTATTGTTTTGTACCATCATTCCCAATCCTAATTCTTGGCATCGGTTTTCGGTGAGTGGTGTGCAAATCAATCCACGACCATGCGTTGCCATAAAGTTCACCATTTCTGGAGTTGCCATCTCAGCTGCTGCCAAAAAATCACCTTCATTCTCTCTGTTTTCATCATCTACGACAATGATTACTTTTCCATTTTTTATGTCCTCAATAGCAGCTTCTATAGCATGTAATTGGGTGTTATTTTGCGTTTTGATAGGGGTCATAGTTTGTGGGTGTTTTTGGACGTAAATTTCTTGAAAAAGTGAATGATAGGTTGTGTAAAAACATCAATATTAAAGAGTCCTTTGTCTCTGGTGGCTCTTCTTGTTAGTAAAATTGCGACTGGTAGCATTATTAAGATGGCTATCCAGCCTCCTAGCATAGAGGTAACGGTGCTTTCCTCCGCTAAATTTTTTCCAAATGTATTGCTGAAAAAATAAGTGACATAGATGGCTATTGCTAATATCATAGGCAATCCAAAGCCTCCTTTTCTTATTATAGATCCTAAAGGTGCTCCAATAAAAAACAACAACAAGCAAGACAACGAAAAAGCAATTCGATTGTAAAATTCGGTATCGTAGAGATTTAAATTCTTTCTTTTGAATTTAAAATTATTGGTATTCGATTTTATATTGTTTTCGGCTCTACTTGTAACTGAAATCGCATTGTTGAGAATATTAATTTTATTATTTAAATCAAAATTTTCTAACAGATTGGATGCAATATTTTTTGTCTTTAGTGAATCGTGATATGCGTATAGTTTTTTAACTTTTAGAATTGAATTCAAACTTTTGGTTCTCAAGCCCACATATTCATCGTAATTGTTTTTTAAATCAGGTAGGGTATCATTAATTTGTTGAATGCTGAGCATATTATGACGTCCTTTGTACTTTTCATCCTCTAAGTCTTCTTGGGACAAGGAAGAGATATCAATATTCATTTCGTATTCTTTAAAGGTAGCATGCGACGAAGGCATCCGCTTCCTTTTTATCAGAGATGACCCTGATTTAATATGCTCTTCATAATAATTGCCATCGTATAGAATAAAGGTCATGTACTTACTTCCTTCTTCTGAAACAATTTTGCCTCTTTCAGCAGTAATTACTTTCTGATTCCCTTTTCTACTTTTTAGATCATAAATTAAAACCTTTTTCAGTAAGTTTTTTTCTTCCCCATATTTTTCTTCAAATTTTATTTGATAATTAGGGATTTCGGTATTAAAACTTCCAGGTATCAATGCCATTGCAGGCTGTTTCTTTTTGATATTTTGTTTTAAGTTTAATTGTTTAAATACTGCATATGGATATACATTATTTAAAAATAAGAAGTTAATTCCACTCAAAAAGAGCGCTAAAATTGCCAAGGGCCTTAGCAGTCTTTGTAGCGAAATACCTGCAGATTTTGCAGCAGCAAATTCATAGTTTTCACCCAAGCTCCCCAGTGCCATAATCGAGGAGAGGAGCACTCCAATAGGCAATGCCTGAGGAATGATCATTAAGGCAGTATAATATAGAAACTTAAAGATAAAAGCCAAACCGATACCCTTTCCAGCAATGTTTTCAAACGTTTGCCACAATGCTTGCATGACCAAGACAAATAAGACAATTAGAAAGGTTGCGAAAAAAGGGACTAAAAAACTTTTGAGTATGTATCTATCAAGAATTTTCATGCATGCAAAAGTAGTTTCTTAAACCATAAGATGCTACTAATTTTCTGTTAATTGAGGGTTAATCTATTGTGTATCCATTTTCCTCAGAATACTTTTGGCTATCGAAAGAAAACATTTTTTCTGGTATTTTTTGATTGGACTTAAATGTGGTAATGGTAAAGGTGGTTTTAGAGCCGTTTTCACCAGTTTGTATTAACTGGTAAATCTGTTTTGTCTCTGGATCAATTACCAACTCCACCTTTATAATGTTCGATGTATTATCCATTGGAAATAGGTTGACAAACTGAAGGTTGCGTCCGTTTTCCTTTTTTATTTTTCCCAAAGCATAGGTGTATCCTTCTTTGTAAAACGTTGCTAATTTTGAGGGGTAAATAAAACCATCTTCTCCATCAATATCACCTTTTGAAACCGTAACTTCTTTTTCTTCTTCGTTAATTACATACATTGTGAATCCATTAAAAAGAAAAGTATTTCCTAAGTACTTCAAATTGTATTTTTCTTTTTGAAGGATAATTTCTCCAACAATCGGAGGTTCGTCTCCATCATAAATTCCAGCATCTTCATTGACGAGGGTTTGACGAAATTTAATCTCCATATTTTCATACCCTTCCATTTTTGTTGCTACAGCATCCAAAAGCAACTTTGCCCCTTCGGAGCTTTGCCCTGCAATTTGTAAGCTGATGAAAAAACTGATTACTACAATTCCAAAATTCTTCATTTGTAAAAATTAATGGTTCTATTTAAAGAGTGTTATATATTGTTTTCGTTTTCTAGGAATTGATCGAGTGCGACTAAATCGGTAACTAATACCTGTCTTGCTTTACTGCCTTCAAATCCGCCAACAATACCGGCGGCTTCTAGCTGATCTATCAATCGACCCGCTCTGTTATAGCCTAGTTTTAGTTTTCTTTGCAATAAAGAAGCGGAACCTTGTTGGGCAATTACAATAATTTCAGCAGCCTCTCTAAAGAGTTTGTCTCGGTCTGCGATGTCTATATCAATAGTAGTGCCACTTTCATCGTCTATATATTCTGGTAATAAATGTGCTTCTGCATAGGCTCTTTGGGAACCAATAAAATCGGTAATTTTTTCAACTTCGGGGGTGTCTACAAAGGCACATTGAATTCGATTGATTTCATTTCCATTGGTATATAATAAATCTCCACGTCCAATCAATTGATCGGCACCACCGGCATCTAAGATCGTTCTAGAATCTATTTTTGAAGTTACTCGAAAGGCAATTCTTGCAGGGAAATTCGCCTTAATAATTCCTGTAATTACATTCACGGACGGTCTTTGTGTGGCAACGATTAAATGAATTCCAATGGCTCTTGCCAATTGTGCAAGTCGTGCTATGGGAGTTTCTACTTCTTTTCCAGCAGTCATAATTAAATCTGCAAATTCATCAATGACCAAAACAATATAGGGCAAAAATTGATGTCCGTCATTCGGATTTAATTTCCGTGCTTTGAATTTGATATTGTATTCTTTGATATTTCGAACCATCGCGTTTTTAAGCAAATCATAGCGATTGTCCATTTCGGTACACATCGAATTTAAGGTGTGCACAACTTTGGTGGTATCGGTAATAATTGCTTCTTGTGCATCGGGTAATTTTGCCAAATAGTGCCGTTCAATTTTATTGAACAAAGTCAGTTCTACTTTCTTTGGATCTACCAAAACAAACTTTACTTCTGCCGGGTGTTTTTTATAGAGCAGCGATGTTAAAACGGCATTCAATCCCACCGATTTTCCTTGCCCAGTAGCTCCTGCCATTAGTAAGTGTGGCATTTTTGCCAAATCAACTACAAAGGTTTCATTCGAAATTGTTTTTCCCAATGCAATCGGCAATTCCATTGTTGACTCTTGAAATTTCTTAGATGCAATCACAGAATGCATGGATACGATGGTTGCTTTTTTATTGGGTACTTCAATACCAATGGTTCCTTTCCCTGGAATGGGTGCTATGATACGAATCCCCAATGCTGACAAAGACAAGGCAATATCATCTTCTAAATTTTTAATTTTTGAAATTCGAATACCGGCATCGGGTACAATTTCGTATAAGGTAATGGTAGGGCCTACGGTTGCTTTAATTTCGGCAATTCCAATCTTGTAATTTTTTAAGGTTTCAACAATCCGATTCTTATTCGCTTCTAATTCTTCAGGATCTATAGAAATGGTTTCGTTGTATTGTTTTAAAAGGTTGAAGGTTGGGAATTTGAAATTTGACAATTCCAGTGTAGGATCAAATTCGCCAAAATCTTTTACAATTTTATCGGATAGATTTTCAGTAAGGCTCTTTTCTTCTTCTATTTCTTCAACTTCAATTTCTAGGGAGGGGACTTCTACTGTTGGGGAAGGGCTTTTCTGCTCTTCTACATTCAATAGCGTTTCTTCCGCTTTATTAACTGGCGCTGAATGTTTTGAAATGGTAGGTTGTAAGTTTTCCAAAGACAATTCAAATTCAGATTTTAACGGGTCATCAGTTACCAGATCATTGGCAATTGCTACCGTTTCTTCTGGAAGAATTGTTTCAGTTGCATTGGTGGCTTTGTTTAAGGTTGCCTTTCTAGCATTTCTTTCTCTGAGTTTTTCAACAAACCGATCTGCGGTTAATTTATAACGGATGGCCAAATAGCTAATTAAAAAGAAGGTTAAAACGATGACCAAACCTGTTTTTCCTAAAAAGCGTTGCAGGTAATCATTTACTTCATATCCGATGGTTCCTGAAAGAAGGGCAGAGGATGCGTCCATAAATCCAAAAACAATGGAAATCCAAAGCATCATTAATAATCCCCAGTTCCAGGAAAGGATGATTTTACCAATTTTCTTTTGAAAAATTAAATACAACCCTGTAATTCCTAACTGAAAAGCAAAAATAAATGCGCCAATACCAAAACCTTTATAAATGAAAAAGTGACTTAAATTTGCTCCGATTTTGCCCAAGAGGTTCTTGCTCAATACTTTTTTATTGGTGAGTTGGGTAAGGGTGCTTTGGTCTTCTTGCCAATTGAAAAAGAAGGATACAAAAGCAATGGCTAAAAAGCAGGCAAATAAAACTAAAAACGCGGCAATAATGGTTTGAGACTGTCTTGTTTTTAGAAATGCAAAAACAGGTGTTTTAGAGGTCTTGGTAGCGGTGTTTTTAGTTGCTTTTTTAATCATTGAAATTGTTCCTAGGTGTTCGGTAAAGATACCTTTTTATTAAAATAATTCGATCATTCTTTGGCCGTAAATAAAACCTGCAACAATGAGGGCAGTAAATGCAGCAAAACTTGATGATCCTGCAGCAATGTCTTTTATAAAACCAATTTTTTTATGGTAGTCTGGGTGAACGAAATCGGCCAATTTTTCAATAGCTGTATTCAATGCTTCTGCAACCAAAACCATTCCAATAATGAGGGATTGAATCATCCATTCTGTGTTTGAAATGTTAAAATATAAACCAAAACCTACGACGACAGTTCCAAAAAATAATTGTGCTTTAATACTGTCTTCGGTGGTTATTAATAACCACATTCCTTTCAAAGCGAATTTTAAACTGCGAAGCCTTCCTCTTAAAAAACTATCTTTTGTGTTTTTCATGAATTTATAGTGCTTTTAGTGCAGCGTCATAATTTGGTTCTTCAGCAATTTCCGATACTTGTTCTGTATAGACTACGGTTCCTTCGGTATTGATAACGACAATGGCTCTCGAGTGCAAATTTGCCAGGGGACCATTGGTCATTTCTAATTGATATTGTTTTCCAAAACTTCCTGTTGTAAAATCAGACAACATTATTACGTTTTCAATTCCTTCTGCGCCACAAAAACGTGCTTGAGCAAATGGTAAATCTCTTGAAATGCATAAAACCACTGTGTTTTCTAGACTGGCTGCTTTTTTATTGAATGCGCTAACAGAAGTTGCACAGGTCCCTGTATCGATGCTTGGAAAAATATTTAAAACAATGTTTTTTCCAGCATAATCCACGAGACTTTTATGACTTAAATCGACTGCTGTTAGGTTAAATTCTGGTGCTTTTTCGCCCGTTTTTGGTAAGCTACCTATTGTTGATATTGGATTTCCGCCCAATGTAATGTTTGCCATTTTTTTGATAATTAGTAAAATCAAAAATACATTTTTTTGTTGAATTTAAACTGTTACTCTTTTGTTAATATTCTTCAGTTATTATAAATACCTTTGCCGTCAGAAAATCAGCAATTAAACGTGAATATTTCCCAATATACTTCAGAATTTAAATACAATTGGAAGCTGGCTGCCCCGGTAATGCTGGGCATGTTAGGGCATACTTTTGTTAGTTTTGTTGATAATATCATGGTTGGTCAGATTGGTACGGCAGAATTGGCTGCGGTTTCTTTAGGAAATAGTTTTATGTTTATTGCCATGTCTGTAGGAATTGGTTTTTCTACTGCCATCACGCCTTTAATTGCGGAAGCAGATAGTGCCGATAATTTTAAACAAGCAAAATCTACTTTTAAACATGGATTTTTTTTATGTACCGTTTTAGGAATTATTTTGTTCTTGGGTGTCTTTTTTGCAAAACCGTTGATGTATTTGATGCAGCAACCCGAAGAGGTGGTAGCATTGGCAATCCCGTATTTAGATTTGGTCGCTTTTTCATTAATTCCTTTGGTGGTTTTTCAAGCATTAAAGCAATTTAGCGATGGCATGTCGATGACCAGATATCCAATGTATGCAACATTAATTGCCAATATTGTCAATATTGTTTTAAACTATTTGTTGATTTTTGGAAAATTTGGCTTTCCAGCATTAGGAATTGTTGGTGCTGCTTTTGGTACGGTAATTTCTCGTTTTATCATGCTTGCATATCTTTGGTGGCTTTTGGCAAAGAAAGAACGCACGAAAGCTTTGGTTACGAATATTAAGTTTTTTATTTTAGAAAAGTTAATGCTTCAGAAGTTCATCAATTTAGGAGCACCCAGTGCAATGCAAATGCTTTTTGAAGTGGCTATTTTTACGGCTGCAATTTGGTTGAGTGGTTTGTTGGGGAAAAATGCCCAAGCGGCAAATCAGATTGCCTTAAACCTATCTTCGATGACTTTTATGGTGGCCATGGGCTTAAGTGTAGCCTCTATGATTCGGGTTGGCAATCAAAAAGGATTGCAAAAATTTAAAGAATTGAGAAGAATTGCTTTTTCTATTTTCCTATTAGGAATTTTGTTAGCGATTTTCTTTGGCAGTATTTTCTTCTTATTCCACAAGAGTTTGCCAAAAATTTATGTAGATTTTACAGATGCTGCCAACTATACAGACAATTTAGAAGTTGTACGTATTGCTTCACAACTTTTGTTTGCGGCGGCTATTTTTCAAATTTCGGACACCATACAAGTGGTTGTTTTGGGGGCCTTACGTGGTCTACAAGATGTTAAAATACCCACCATTATTACTTTTATTTCTTATTGGGTCATTGGGTTTCCAATCAGTTATTTTTTAGGGAAAGCTTCTATGTATGGTAGTTTTGGTATTTGGCTAGGCTTGTTAGCAGGCTTGTCTACCGCAGCGATTTTCCTTTATATGCGTTTTAATTATTTAACGTTAAAACTAATTAGAGATCAACAGAATTAACCTTACATTTGTGTTAAAATGATATTTATAGCACTTCCGTTTGGACATTGTCCAAGCTGATCTAAAAAGCAACTCATGGAAATCCCCAAATTTTTACTAGCAGACAATAGCAAGTATCCAGAAGATATTTTTATTCTTCATACCGAGTATCCTCGTTTTTTAATCAATTTAAAAGACGATCAAATCGAATGGTTTGAAGACTTAACCGGAGAAAATGAAGATGATATTGCCAC
>Ga0206127_1000670_pt1 | contig 41477 bp, 44 predicted proteins | sample Helgoland_Spring_6_FD_148646 | JGI IMG/M metagenome (GOLD analysis project Ga0206127, IMG submission 148646) | Pelagic subsurface seawater microbial communities from Kabeltonne, Helgoland, North Sea - Helgoland_Spring_Bloom_20160419_1 | ecosystem: Environmental > Aquatic > Marine > Epipelagic ...
TTTTTGTTGTACTAAATTACTTTTTTCTTTTAATAATACATTTTTTTGAACTGAATCCTGAAGTTTTAATTTTGTATTTTTTTGTTCAATTTCTTTTCCTTGAGCCTGTTGTATAATTTGTTGAGTTTGAATTTGTTTAACATCTTCATTTAATCTTTGTTGTTCAATATTATTAATTTCTAATTTTTTTTCAATAATCTCTGTTTTAATTTCATTATTATTTGAAATAGCTTGTGATATTTTATTTAAATCTTCAATAACTTGATTAATTTCAAGTTCTTTTTTATCTAATTTTTGTTTTTTTATATCAGATTCTATTAATTCTTGTTCCATTACATTAGTAACATTTGTACTTTCAGAATCATTTATAACATAATCAATATTATATAAAGTTTCAAATTGTTCACTCAGTTCATCAACAATATAATTATTATATAGATCATTAACCTGATTTTGTTCCCATAATTTAGCGTCTAATAAATTAATTAAAACATCTTTACCTTTCATAAATGCACTTGCCAATTCAATTAAATTATTATTAGATCTTCCTTCGATAGATGCTTCATAAACAATTTTTTCTAAAGGATATAAATAAAATACTAATAGATCATTTTTTGGAAATTTTTTTGCTTTAAACTCTTTACCCATAAATTTTTGAACACGATTAAATGATAATAAAAATTCTTGATAAAAATTACTATGTATTTTATTTACTTTTTCTAAAATCTTTTCATTATTGTCATTATTAAATAATTTAATATAATTTTTTGCTGTGATTGAAATAATATCTTTTCCAAAAGATAATTTTAATTTAGAAAATTTTCTACTTTTTTTTATTCGAGATAATAAACTCTTTTTTTTTGATTTATCTGAAATTATACTTCCTTTTTTTTTTCTTCTTAAAGAAAAGCCTCCGTCATGATTATATTGCATTTTATATATTATTAATATAGAAATTAATTTATATAGAATTAAATATTTAATAAGTATAATAATCATCATCACTATCAGAGTATCCGCCAACAGAACTATCTGAAGTATAATCAGAAGATGAATCAAAATCACCACCACTCTTTCTATGAAGTTTTATTGGAGAGTGGAAACTGAACCCTAATCCAGATTTTTTTTTATTTTTTTTTGCTTCTTTAGCAGCTAATTTTCCTTCATAACGAGCTCTTTCTTCATCGTCGAATTGTTGGTCAGTAGTAAAAAAAGAAATTCGAACATCATCACTAACTTCTTCAAGTTTTTTCCAGAGATAAAATTCTTCATTCTCATGTTCAAATGGACCATTTTGAATGGCACCAATTAAAAAGTTATCCCATTTAGTAAGATTTTCACCTTTATGGTATCCTGATAACATACTATAAGCACTAATAAGTTCAGAAGCTTTTCTACTAACTTCACTTGTTCTTAAATTACCTTCAATTGCTTTTGCGACTGCTCTTTCAAAAGGGTAAATAAATACAATTTGGTAAGCCTGCATAGGATATTTTTTCTTAAAAAATTTTAATTTGTTTTTATCTTTAAAACAACTTGCAAGATCTTTATCTGGTGTATTTGGATCAGGTTTAGGAAAACCTTTAACAAATGTTTCAAATGATTCAATATCTCTTCTAGCATCAAAGTATTTAACTTTAAGATCATTATGAATTCTTATAGTACCTCTTTTAGTATCATTAGTTACTTTTTGTGTTTTAAATATTTTTTTGTAAAAATCAATTGCAACGGTTATAGGTCCACTTACTTTATTTCCTACCATCTTTTTTGCACCTCTTCTCATTTTACCGAAGATACCTTGACCTTCTAAGTCATCGTAAAGTCCCATATCGTTTTTAAGAGCAAGATATTTTTCTTTCATTTGAAGATATTCGAGTTGGTGTTCAGCCATTTTTATATTATATACTTAGATTTTTTTTTCAAATTATATTATTCCATAAATTATTAATTTTTTTTTTTAACGTATTATTTTCTATTTTAAAATGTGAATCTTTAATTTTAAATTCATTAATATTTTGATTTAAAGCTTTTTTAATTTCATATGCTTGATAACATTTAATCATAAAAGTATTTTTACTATCTAAATTATGTTTATTAAAATTTTTTAAATCTTTATTACAAACTACTAAATTTTCACAATTATCTTTTCTCTTAATTAAACAATCGGGACAAATAGTTGAATCTTTTTGTTCCATGATTTTAACCGCATATTCAAAATTCATTAATATAAGTTAATAAATTAAAAATAAAAATTTAACTTAAAAATAATTTATTAAAAATTTATAAGATGGAATATATAAAATCTTTATATTCAGTAGGTAGTAATAAATTTAATTATCATTATTATAGAAAAGATAAAAAAAAAAGTCCTATTAGAATATTTGAAAAAGATAATTTATTAAAAAAAATAAATTCATTCTTATTATCAGATCCTAATCATATAATTGATAATATTTATTTAGGAAATGGAAATAATGCTGCAAATATAAATACTTTAAATAAATTTAAAATTGATATAATAATTAATGTTACTCAAGAATTAGATAATTACTTTGAAGATAAATTTGAATATTACAAATTTGAACTTCTTGATGAACAAAATAATAATATATCAAATTATTTTGAAAATTGTATAAATATATATAAAAATAATTCAAATAAAAATATTTTTATTCATTGTTTTATGGGTTCATCACGCTCTGCAATTATGGTTTTATTATATTTAATTCATATTAAAAATATGACTTTAAAAAATTCAATTACTTTTTTAAAAAAAAAGAGAGATATTATAAATATTAATGTAGATTTTATAGACCAATTAAAAAAATTTTAAATACAATTATTATATTATTAATAATTATATTATGGATTGTAAAAATTTATCAAAAAATGAAGAAAATTTATGTGAAGAAAAATATTGTTATTCTAAAGGTTCAATTGATAAAACGGATGATTCTTGTATATGTAATGAATTTTGTATAGGAGAAAATTGTGATGGACCAAATTCATGGAAATTTACATGTGATGAACATACAGGAGTAGGTTCTTTAACTGACGAAAAATGTAATATATGTAATGATTGTGTATGTTCGTCTTCAAAAGATAAATATATATCACCTAATAAAGTTGGTAGTATTTCAAAATCATCATCTAATAGTAAAAATATACCTACTTTTGGCGATAATTCAAAATTAGATGGTAAAAAAATAATAACAAATACTCCAAATACCTTAAAATTAAATGATGATATTATTTTAACACCGGATTCTACTTATATTAAACCAATGCCTACAAATGTAATAAAACCATTACCATTTGAATCTACAGTTGTTTTATCTCCAGTTCCAATGCAGAGTTTATCAACATTAATATTACCAGATAATTATATTAAAGATACTAAAGAACTCATTAGTTTAAAAGATTATTCTAGAATATTTAAATTTATTCTTAGAAAATTAAAACCCCAAAAAGGAAGTAGAGAATCTATTAATTATTTATATCAAAAATATAGTGATTGGTTCAAAAAATTTTATAGTGACCAAACAATTGAAAGTAATAATGAATTTAATTTAATTTTTTATAAGTTATTTAATGATTTTGAAGGTACATATGTATTAGATATTAAATATGATAATTTTAAAATTATATCTATTCAAGATAATAGACTAATAAGTAGTTTAAATTTGATTGAAAAAAATTTACATTTAGTTAATTATATTAATAATAATTTAGAATTAAAAGAAAATAATAATACTTCATTTAATAATATATATTTAGATTATTCCGATTGGATTATTAAAAATAAAATAAAAGATAAAATATCATCTTATGAACTTAAATCATTTTTGATTATTTTTTTTGAAAAAACAAGTAATAATAAATTTATTAATTTAAATATAAAAAATACTTCAAGTGAAAATCAAATTAATAAACAATATGAAATTTTAAATTTATTTTTTAAATCAAATATTGAAAATAGTGAGGATAATAATTTATTATTAGAAGAAGTTTATAATATATTTGTATTATGGTATTCAGAAATATATCCAGATAAAATTTTAATTCCTCAAACAGTAGTTTTATCATATTTACAAAATAATTATACTGAGATAAGTTCTAATATATTTTCAAATCTAAAATTAAAAGATAGTAATTTAAATTCTAATTTAATAAAAAATAATATAATTAAAAATTATTTTGAAGATAAAATTGTAAGTGATTCTAATGGTAATTTAAATTTTAATGATATTTATAATAATTTAAAAATATATGTAGAAAAATTTTATCCAAATTATAAAATACCGAATATATTATTTATAAAAAATCAATTAAACAAAAATTTTACAAAAAATAAAAGTGGTAATTTTAAAATTAATTTTAAAAAAAAATTAATTAAAAAAAAAAAGAAAAAAGGTATTTTTAGATATATTCCTAAATGGCTTTTAATTATTTTAGTTATTATAATATTAATATTAATATTATATTTTATATATATAGCAATTAATAATAAACCAATTGATCATTTTAAAGGCACATTCTTATACAAAAATTTTTTACCAGATTTTGAATCTCGATCTTAATAAAAACTTTTGTAAAATTTTATAACTTCCGGATGACATTTAATGGCTTCTTTATCGAAATCATTTAATGTTAATCCTTCCAAACTTTTACATCTTGATAATACAGTATAAACTTGACCATACTCAAAAATAGAAGTATTCGAAATATTAGTTTCTACAAAATCAATTGTAGTTCCTTGACTTTTATGAATTGTCAATGCATAAGCTAATTTAACTGGATATTGATTTTTTACAATAAAATAATTATTTTCCTGAATTTTCCATGAACTTTTTTCCACATTTATTTCTTTACCATTAATAAACTTAATTTTAATAAAATCAGATTCTAAATCGGTGACTATTCCACGAGAACCATTAACTATTCCATTTTCAATTGAAATATTCTTAATTATTATAACTTGAGCTCCTACAGCCAATGTTAATTTATTTATAGCAGGGCAATCTTTTTCTATTTTTTTTTTTAAATATTCTAATTCTCTTTCAGGAATTTTATTATGAATAATATTTGATTGATAAACAAATTTTTTTTTACCACTTGAAATTAATTTTTGTAATTTTTCTGAATTAACTCTATTAACTATTTCATTTTTTGAATATAATTTTGTAGGCTCTATACCATTTATATTTAATTTGATTCCTAATCTAGATTTTAATATATCTTCAGTAGATAAACTACAATCTCCTAATCTAATTTCATTTAAACACTCTTGAAATTCAATATCTTCCTGTCTTAATATTTCTTCTAAACAAACAGTTTCATGCATACATATATTCCAAGATTCAGCTTGAAAACAAAATTTACTTGATTTAACTACAGGTAATTGACAGAAATCTCCTGATAAAATTAATTGAATACCACCAAATGATTTTTTATTATCTCTAACAGCTTGAGCAATTTTATTTAATTTATCAAATATTTCTGGTGATAACATTGAAATTTCATCAATTACTAAAACTCTTACTTTTAACCATTTTCTACGTAAAAAGAAATTAGACTTTATTTTTTTAATTAAATTTTCCAGCTTATCAGTACCAAAACCAATACCAGCAAAAGAATGAATAGTTGTTCCACTAATTAATAATGCTGAAGTACCTGTAGTGCTTGTGATTGCTATATCATCTTTTTTATAATTAAATTCACTTCTAAGATAGAATACAATATATAAAATTAATTTTGTTTTTCCAGTTCCTCCTGGACCAGTAATAAATACATTTCTACCATCTATAACTAAGTCAAATGCTTTTTTTTGTAAATAATTTAAATCCATATTATTTAATATATAATTAATTTTAAATAATATTTATTTTTTTAAACTAAACAGTACGATGGTTCATAAATTAATTCCTCTAATGAAATATATTTTTTAATAACCATTCTTTTTTATTAATTTAAAAGTACAAAAAAATTTAAATTATAATTTGACAAACCAATCCTGATCATCATATTTTTTGGCACATAACATTTTTTCATTTTTTATATAATTTCTAATTCTATTTTTAAAATCGTGATTACCATTAAAATCTGAAATTAAAACATCAAATTTATATTTTTTTCTTAATAAATCCATAATTACAGTATCTCTTTTTTTAATATAAACTAAATTAATATGTTTTGGAAAATTATTTTTCTTTAAAATATCAAGTACCTTTCGAGAATCTTTACTCTTAAAATTCTTATGGTTAGTATCACTACCTATATAAATTCCATTCCATTCATACTTATCATAATTTTGTGTAATATTTACATCTGAATTAATAACCAAATAATTAAGATTTTTTTTATTCTTAAAAATATCACGAATAACCCACATATCTTGTTTATTACTAGAATCTAACTCTAATTCTAAATTTTCCCAAGGTGCTTTAAAATCTTTTAATATATCTTTAGTATTAAATAATTTATTATTAAAATTATGAATTAAAGCAACCATAATCTGGTCAGATTTAATTCTTTTATAATCTGGTAATTTCTGAATAAACTCGACACCTTCATCTGTTGTAGTCAGATTATTAAATTTATTTTCTTTCCAATCGTCTCTATAATATGTCAAAGAACCTTCAAATATTGTATTATCTGACCCAATATTAATAAATTCTTTACTATTTATACAATAACCAATCATTTTAGGACAGAAAATACAATTTGTAGGTTTTAAAGCCATCATTCTTACTTTAACTGAATCTTTAAAATAATAATCATCATCATCAAAATGCATAATTACTTCACCATTACAATAAGTATTAGCTATATTTCTTTTTATTCCAATTGGTAAAAATCCCAATTTTGAATGATATTTATACCAATTATTCCATGAATCATCTTTATTAGAACGCTCAAAAGCAAATTTTAAATACTTTTGTACTTCTTCTTGTGAAACATGAATATATTTGGCTTCTTCTGGATATAAATCTTTACTATTTTTTATTGAATCATCTAAAATAATCCATTCTATATTCATAGCCTTTTCTAATTCAGACTTTTTATTTTCTGTTTCGGTTGATTCATGTTCAACTTGTATATTTTTTACTCTATTATAATTATCAATAGATAATTTCACAAAATTTTCACGATTTCTTGTAATAGTAACTAAAGAAATCATTTTTTATAAAAGTAAATTCTTTTTTATAAGTTATTTTAAAAAAGAATTTACCATGGATAATCAGAATATCTAGTTTTTATCAGTTTGTCTTGTTTATTATAAATATAACAACATCTATTATATCTATCTAATCCATCATAACAATCACATTTATTAGTTGTACATTTTTCTATAAATAAATATAAATTTTTATCTCCTTGATAAAAACCAGGTTTTAATAGTTTATCTTTAGGATTTAAATATTGTTCTTTTAATTTATTATAAAAATCAGTTGTAAATATTTGATATTGTCTAACTGGTTTTTTTAAATTTACCATATATTGAATTAATTTCTCAAAAAATGGATTATTAGGAACTGAGGCAATAATACCCTGATAAATAGTTTTATTTTTATATCTTCCTCCAGAGAGAACGGTATAAAATTGAGTATTACCAATATTAAATACCTGATCTAAATTTTTAATTAATTCGGTTTTAATATCTAAATATATACCACCTTTTTTATATAAATAACAATATCTGAATAAATCAGCTTTATGTGCTCCTTTTAATTGATTAAAACAAAGAAGTACATTTTCATCATAATTTTTTTTTAAAAAAATATTAATTTCACGATCATCAAATACTTGATGCTGATAATTTGGTGCATATTTTTTAATATTTTGATAAACTTTATCTGGAATTTTATTTTTTTTATGATAAGTACTTGTAATTATTTTTGGAATATTTTTTTTTAAATAAAAAAAATTTTCTATTTTTGAATTATAATTATAAATAAAATATATTATAAAAAATAAAATTATTAATTTTAAAACAGAAATTTTCATATTAATATAATGCAATATTTTTTTAATATAAAAATTAAAAATCTTCTGCTATATCATATCGTCTTCTCTTAGTATTTGAATTTAAACCACTCATACCTATATGTTGTATTACAGATGGTTTACTTACTACTATAGGACAATTATTATATTTAGCTTTTTTACATACTTCCCAATCCCAGCCCATATTTGGTCGTCCATGACTTAATACTGGTAATAAAACATTTTTATAAGTTTTTTGATTAAAAAACATATTGATACCTCCAATTGTATTTTTTAAATTAAATTTAGAATATGATTTTTTTATATAATGATTACAACTCTTTATACAATTAAATCCTGATACAATTACCATTTGTGTATTTAATTCTAATCTAGCATCAAACTCTAATTCTATCAATTTAGAAACCCAATTTTTTTTTACTATAACATCACTATCAACATTACATAAATATTTACATTTAGGTGCCAATAAATTCCACCCTTTTTTTAAACTATATCTAATACCTAAATTATTTTCATTTCTTATTTTTAACACTTCACAATCACGATGTTTATAATTTTGTATTAATTTCCAATTTTCTTCATTACTACTATGATCATCTATTAAAAACAATAAACAATCTTTCAAATTACTCTGAGATAAACTATCTAAAGTAGTTTTTAAATAATCTGGACGATTGAAACTAGACACTACGATACCTACTTTTTTTTTAATTTTATTTTCTATATTTTTTTTAGATTTCCCTAAACCCATTAATTTATGAGTACCATATTTTCCAAAACGGGAACTTCTAAATGGAAATGGTTGAATAATATTAACCTTTTGTTTATCTAAATAATCAATATAAGATTGAGTTACCATTACGGGACCAGTCTTATATAACACATATCTTTGGTAATTTGTTTCTATTAAATCATCTATATTTTTAATTCTATCATTAACAATATTATCAATAATTAATTTAAGAAAGGGGTGCTTTTTAGGTGCATAAAAGGCATAATTGCCGATTAAACCATAAAATCCTTGTTGTTGTAATAATTTATCACTATTTTTAGTAAATTCTAATGGGAATACTGCATTTTTATTATTAGTAAGATCAGATAAAGGTAAAGATAATTTTATATCTAAATCTAAATAAACACCACCATAATAATAAACAGCTAAATATCTAAAAAAATCTATTTTTTGAATTTTAAATTTTAAATTTTGAAAAGTTGAATAATACTCTGGAAATTTATTTTTAATAAAATTTTCTATTTCAATATCTGTAAAAAAAATATATTTTGATTTAGGATTTAATTTTTTTATTTGATTAACATAATTTTGATATTTTTCTGGTATATTATGATCTTTCCATGTTTGGATGATATTTAGATTATTTAATTTACTACTATATGTATAATTTTTTACTAAAGTACATGATATTATTATTAATATAAAGATAATTATATATTTTAAAATTTTATTCATTATTTATAAGAAATATATTTTTATTATTAATAAAAAATATATTTTAAGAATTAAAAAAATTTTAAATTAATTAAAAAAAAAAATTTTTTATTTAAGTTTTTTTTTAATATTTTTTTCTCAATATAATATATAAAAATGGGAGGAGGTCTTATCCAACTCGTAGCCTACGGAGCTCAAGATGTATATCTTACCGGAAATCCACAAATTACTTTTTTCAAAGTCGTCTACAGAAGACATACTAACTTTGCCAGAGAATGCATTGAACAAGTTTTCGATGGTACCGCATCACTTGGCAACTCTGTTGTCTGCACTTTAAGCAGATCAGGTGATTTAGTCAATAACATCTACTTAACATGTATTTACAATACAGATGCTGATACCGCATCAGTTGCTCATTTAGGTCATGCTTTAATTAAAACTTGTGAAGTTGAAATTGGAGGACAAAAAATAGATAAACATTATTCACAATGGTTACAAATCTGGGCAGAGTTACACGGTGCTTATGACCAAATTCTTGGAGATGCTGATGCAGCTGTTGGTGCATCAACTGGTATTTACTCTGAAACTGGTTATGGTAAAATGATTGTTGAAGGTGGTACAACTAATAGCCAAAACTCTAGATTATATATTCCACTTAGATTTTGGTTCTGTAATAACCCTGGTCTCGCCTTACCACTTATTGCATTACAATATCATGAAGTTAAAATTAAAATGACTTTTGAAACTGACGCCAACTTAGATGGAGATAGTAGTCAGACTGGAGCATCCTTAAGTGATGCAAGATTAATGGTTGATTACATTTATCTTGATACTGATGAAAGAAGAAGATTTGCTCAAGTATCACACGAGTATCTTATTGAACAAGTTCAACATGAAGGTAAATTAAATGCCACTGCAGCTGGTTCATCTACAAATATTACAGTAAATTATAACCATCCAGTAAAATATATTGCGTGGGCTGTTGAACAACCAGAAGCACCACTCTTATTCCAAAGTATTGAAACTAAACACGACAATGTTGGTGCTTCAGGTGCAAATGAAGGTAAAGCCAAATTATTACTTAACGGTAATGATAGATTTGAAGAAAGAAAGATGTCTTACTTTACTAGAGTACAACCATATCAACATTTCGGCAGAGTTCCTCCATCTGATAGAATTGGTGTTTATTCTTTTTCCAATAATCCAACTGAACATCAACCTTCAGGCACATGCAACTTTTCTAGAATAGATTCTGCAATTTGGCAAATGACACTTGGTACAGGTGGTATAAGTGGTGGCAACGTTGATGCCAACGACAACCTTTTCATGTTCGCCGTCAATTACAACGTCCTCAGAATCATGTCTGGTATGGGTGGTCTTGCATACTCCAACTAGATTTTTAATATCATTAAATATTTCATTATATATATTTAATAATATTCATTTTACATACTTCTTAGATAGATAATTGTAATCTTCTATAGTATTCACTCCTATTTCAGGCTCATTTACCTCAAAACTAGTTAATTTTTCACCCATTTCAATTATTTTTAGCCATTCTAGATCTTCACAATTTTGAGCTGGGGTATCAGAATTATTTAAGAATTGAAATAAAAAATCCTTTTGGAATAAAAAAATTCCAACATGAGCATAATATTTTACATTTGTTTGAGAATTTCCTGACTTATGATAGGGTATCATTCCACGTGATCCATATATTACTTGATTATATCTATTTACTAAAATTTTGACTACATTAGTATTATGTAAATGTTCATGATTTTTAATTTCATAATGTAGAGTAGAACAGACATTAATTTGATAATTAAATATTAATAAATCTATATCATCCGGATTAATAAAAGGTTCATCACCTTGTACATTCAAAACCAGATCACAGTCTTGATTTAAAATTTTTAAACATTTAGCCACTCTTTCAGTGCCATTTACACATGTATCATTTATTAATACACACGCAGCACCAAATTTTTTACAATGTTCAATAACTTTAAAACTATCTGTGGCTATAAAAACTTCTTGAATTAAAGATGCTTTTTTAACTTGTTCATAAGTACGCTGAATAATAGATTTACCATTAATTTCCATTAACATTTTACCAGGTAATCGTATAGAATCATAACGAGCTGGTATTATTGTAATAATATTCATTTAATATAGAAATAAAACAATATCTTTAAATATAAGGTTATGGATTGGAAATTTAGTGATATAACTCCTGAAATAATTGATAATATAATAGTCATAGATTATAAAAATTTAAATTTAGAATATCCTTATAAATTTCCAATTAAAATCATAAATGGTTTATTGAATTGCAAGTTAAATAATGACTGGTTAAAATCGGAAATAATAAAGAATGAATATTCTAAAATAAATGTATATTATTCCGAATGTAGTAAAAGTAATAAACAAAATTTTAAATTAGAAAAAACTATAAAAATAAAAGAATATATAGAATTTTTAAATTCAGATTCAGAAGATTATAAATATGTTTTTCATAAATTTATAATGAATATGGAAAATTTAATTTTAAAAAATATAAATATTAAGAATTATTTACCAACTTTTAATTTAAATAATCTAAGTTGTAAATTATCAGAATTTTATTTAGGAAATATTAAAACTGGAACACATTTACATAAACATATTAATGTACTTAATTTTTTAATTTATGGAAAAAAATTATGGATAATAATACCTCCAACTTCAACTAATAAAAAATTAATTAAAGAAAAAAAATGGAGCTATTCTAAATTAGATGGAAATGCATATAATTTTTATTTAGAAAATATAAATTATATTTTAAAAAAATTTAATAATATAACAATAACTTATCAAGAAAGTAATGAAATAATTTATATTCCTAAAAATTTTTATCATTTAGTAATTAATTTTAGTGAAAATATTGGTTTTACATTAAGATTTCCATTTTAATAATTTTAAAAAAAAAATATTTATATATAATATATAATGAAAATCCCTGGATTTGGTCTCGATGGTTTATTAGGCTTAGGCCACACTGGAACTCACATTCTTTTAATACTCATTCTACTTTATTTAATTCTTTTTTCGGGTAATTCCAATGATGAATAAATATCTTAATATATAATAAAAATGTTATTGTTATTAATATTTTTATTATTAATTTTTTTTTTTATTAAAAAACCTAAATTAGAAACTTTTAATGCAGAAACATCTATTTTAAATTTATCCAATAAAAATCTTAAGGAAAGTTGTAAATTATTAAATAATCATTTTTTAACATCTGAAAATTTAATTACACATTTTTATAATTCAATTGAAAAATTTAATTATTTTTCATATAATAATAGCCCTGATATTACTGTTATTATACCAATTAATTCAACTATTAATGGATATTTGAATCATATTTTTTCAGATTTAACTGAATTAAATCAATCTCCTAATATAATTAATAATTGTTTTATTCTTGGAAATATATTTAATAAAAATTGTGTGTTTGATAATACTTTAAGTCAATGTGGTCCATTTGATAAAGATAAATTAATTAGCAAATCTAATGTAAATTTAGAAAAATCAGATTTCATTATAGAAAATATTTATTTTAAAAATGGAATTATTCATATAGTTGATTTTCTTTTAGAAAATTCTAATAATACAAATTTATATAAAAAAGATTATTTTAAAGATTATACTAGAGAAGAAAGAAATAGTTATACATCTGAAACATCGGAAACATCTTTAAGTTAATAATTTTATATTTAATATAAATTTATTATTCAAAAAAAAACATAAATATATATATATATATATATGTTAAAAATTGGAATAGTAGGTAATGGATTTGTTGGAAAAGCAACCAACATATTAAATTGTATAAATATAGATGTTGTAATTTTTGATATTGATCCTTCATTATGTTCTCCAAAAGGTACAAAATTAACAGATTTGGCTAACTTAGATGCTGTTTTTATTTGTGTTCCAACTCCACAAAATAGTGATGGTTCTTGTAATTTAAATATTGTAAAATCGGTAGTAAATCAATTAAAAGAAATAAATTGTAATAATATTGTAATTAGATCAACTGTTCCGATTGGAACAAGTGAAGAACTAGGATGTGATTTTATGCCTGAATTTTTAACAGAAAATAATTATACTAATGATTTTAAAAATTGTAATCAATGGATTTTTGGTAGTGAAAGAAAAATTTTTTTTCAAACTTTAATGAAAAGTGCTAAAGATTGTGGTGTAATTAATTATGATAATTGTATTTTTATGAAATCGAGTGAAGCTGAAATGGTAAAATACTCCAGAAATTGTTTTTTGGCTACTAAGGTATCATTTTTTAATGAAATTGAAGAATTCTGTTCAAATTTAAATTTAGATTATAAAAAAGTAAGGGAAGGAACTTGTATTGACTCAAGAATAGGATTTAGTCACAGTGATGTTCCGGGTCATGATGGTCATAAAGGATTTGGAGGAATTTGTTTTCCAAAAGATCTTTCTTCAATGATAACTCAAATGGAAAATATAGGAATGAACTCGTATGTATTAAAAAATTCTTATAAAAGAAATATTGAAATAGATCGACCGGAAAAAGATTGGGAAAAATTTAAAGGAAGAGCTGTTACTAAAAATATAAAATAATTAATTATTAATCATTGATAAATTTGGATTTATATTGTTATAAATCATCGGATTCGTACCTCCCATTTCTGGACCACCCATACCCATCATAGGATTCATACCTCCCATTTCTGGACCACCCATACCCATCATAGGATTCATACCTCCCATTTCTGGACCACCCATACCCATCATAGGATTCATACCTTCCATTACTGGACCTCCAGGATGCATACCTTCCATTACTGGACCTCCAGGATGCATACCCATCATAGGATGATCCATTGCACCCATTTCTGGACCTCCAGGATGCATACCCATCATCGGATGATCCATTGCACCCATGTCATGATCTCCAGGATGCATAAAGTTATCTACATTCATATCATCCGCAAAAGATGGTGCTGTAGGTGCTGTAGGTGCAATAGGTGCTGTAGGTGCAATAGGTGGTGTAGCCACTTGACTAGAATAAGTTGGATATGAAACTACTTGATTATAATTATCAAATGAAGTTAATAAAGAATTAACCGGACTTAAAATAGGAATACCATTTAAAATTTGGTCAAGACGATTTCTACCTAAAGTATGATCAATTAATCTTGGATTTTTTATTGTAACCGTCTTTTTTTTTTTACTTGATTTCTTTTTTTTTTTTTTTGTTTTCTTTTTTTTACCAGAACTTTTCTTTTTACCAGAACTTTTCTTTTTTTTTGTTTTTGTTTTTTTTTTACCTCCTTTCATTTCCAAAATAGATTCATAATATTTATCTAATGCAGGATTCATTTTATATTTATAGTTTAGAAAATAATTTAAAATTAAATGAAAATTATAGCTTTTGTCCCAATAAAATTTAAAAGTAACAGATTAAAAAATAAAAATTTTTTAAAGTTAGGAGGTAATTATTTATGTAATTATATATTTGAAACTTTACTAAAAGTAAAATTAATAGATCAAATTTATGTATTTTGTTCTAATCCGGAAATTATAAATTATATTCCTAAAAATATTAAATTTATAAAACGTAATATTGAATTAGATCAAGATTCGACAATTGGAATGGATATTTATCAAGAATTTATTTCAAAAGTTGAATCAGATATTTATATTTTAACACACGCCACGTCACCATTTATAACTAAAGAATCAATTGAATTAGGTATAAACGCGCTTCTTAATAATGGATATGATTCATCTTTTACAGTCAAAGAAGAAAAAACATTTGCTTGGTATCAAAATAAAACTTTAAATTATAATTTAAATTATATACCTAAAACTCAAAATTTAGATTCAATATTTTTAGAAACTAGTGCTTTCTATATTTTTAAAAAAAAAGTTATAAAAGATAAAAGAAGGATTGGTGATAATTCTAAAATGATTATAACTAAATTTCCAGAATATATTGATATTGATACTGAAGATGATTTTAAACTAGCAACTAAAATTATTCTTAAGTAAAATATCTTTATTTATAATTCCAACTATATTTTGTAACTCATCTAAAATAGGAATACCACTTAAAATATTATTATTAATCATAGATTTAATATTTAATTCAGATAATTTTATATCTTGGTTTAAAGAATAAAAATTACGATTCATAAAATCTTCAATATATAAATCTAGATTATTTTTATTTTGATTAATGGTTCTTCTTAAATCTCCATCAGTAAAAATTCCAATAACTTTTTTATCTTTAACATAAAATATAATTGGAAATTTATTTTTTGTCATTTCAAAAATAACATCTATAATTTTTAAATTATTTGATATAATTGGTAAATTGTTAGTTTCCATTATATCAAATATTTTATTATTTAATAAGAAACCGATATTACCTGATTTATGGTTAGAAGCATATTGTTCAATTGTTAATTTATTTTCATTAACTAATACATGAAATACCATATTAAAGAAAAAAATAAATAATATAATTGAAGTAGTAGGTATCATCATAAACGTAGTTTCATTTGTAAATGGAAGATAAATATTAAAATCTACATTTTTAGACATTAATGATATTTGATTAGTAGAAATTAAAACAGTTTTTAATTTTTTATCTTTAATTTGATTATAAATATTATATAATTCTATAGTATTTCCACTTTTTGATAAGTAAATTATTAAATCATTTGAATTTAAAGCTCCTATATCTCCATGAGTACAATTTAATGGTGAAAAGAAAAAAGCTCTAATACTAATGGACTTAAGAGAATCAGCGATATGTTTTGCAATAGTAGAATTTTTTCCAACACCAACTATAAATATATTACCAGTTGTATTTTTTATTAAGCAGGTCAGATTTTTAACTTTTTGTATATCTATTTTTTTTAAACAAGAAAGTTCATTAAAATGTTTTTCAATTATAGACATTTATATTTAAATATAAATAAAATTATATTTAAATATAAAATGTTTCAGGAATATATATTTAAATTAAAAACTGATTCAAAAATAAATTTTTGTGATAAAAATAATATATTTTTTCATTTAAGTTTTAAAAATAATTATGTTTTTATTAACTGTAAATCAACAAAATGGATATTTGAAAAAAAAATTTATATAAAATTAACAGAATTTGATTTAATTATTAAGTTATATCAAAATTATGCTAAAATATTAATTAATGATAATATAAAATTAAATTATTATTATCAAGTTGATATTTCTTATTTTCAAGAATTAAAATTTAATTCTAATGTTAAATTAATTTTAAAAAATGAAGATTTTAGATTGTTAAAATATAGCGATTATTTAAAAGATAAAAGAGTAGTCATTGTGGCTCCAGGAGGATATTTAAAAGATATGAATAATGGTAAAAATATTGATAATTATGATGTAATAGTTAGATTAAATACTGCTTTACCAATTAAAGAGAATATGTTTGATATAATTGGAAGTAAAACACATATATTGTATAATTGTTTAAGTAAACAACCATTTAATGGAGGTATAATTGATTTTAAAAACTATAAATTGGATTGGATTTCGTGTCCTTATCCAGATATTAAACCATTTAAGGGCGATATTAAAAGATTTCATGAAGAAAATAAAAATAAATTTAAATTTCATTTAATTGATAAAATTTATTATTTAGAATTAGAAAAAAAAATGGAAACCAGACCTAATACAGGTATTGGTGCTATTTTAGATTTATTAAAATTTCCTTTAAAAGAGTTATATATTACTGGTTTTACATTTTTATTAGAATCTGGATATTTAGACGATTATAAATCGTTTTTAAATAATCAAGATAAACTAGATAAATATATGGAAACTAATTGTCATGATAGAATTAAACAAGTAAAATATGTAAAACCTATTTTAAATAATGATTCAAGAATAAAAATGGATGATGAATTAATAAAAATATTAAATAAATTATGATTTAAAGAAATCATTAAATAATTCTAGTATATAAAATGTTATTGTGGTTATTTACATTATTTTTACCATGTATATCTTCAACCTTCATAGATAAATATGATAGTCCTATTAATTATGATTTAGTTTATCAAAGTAACCTTTTTGTATTTCAAAGTAATTCATTAAGATTTTCAAGTGCTTTACAGGATCGTTACCATTTATTCAATATTGGTTATGAATATTCTATGTATCCATGTTTTAAACTTTGTAATAAAATTCCGGGTTGTTTAGGTATATTTAAGCTTACTAGTTCATGTATTGGTTTATCATATTTAGGGGAACATTCTCAAACGACTTTATTAAATTCTGAAAGTTATAAAAAAATAGTTGATTTCTCAATATTATCAAGTTTATCATGTAAAGATAGATGTGGTCTAAGTAAGCATTTTACAGATTATAAAACAATTTGTTGGTGTGATGCGAAATGTTTATTTTTTAACGACTGTTGTGAAGATTATAATTATATTTGTATAGATCATTGTCTAACTAATAATGGAGGATGTAGTCAATTGTGTAAAACTAATGAATTTGGTGGTGTTAATTGTGATTGTAATTCAGAATATTTTCTAGGGAATGATTTAACTACTTGTCATCATGAAAATAGTATTGTAGGTAGAATTTATGATAATATACATGAATTACATTTAAGAGATGTATCAATTTATATTAGTAATAATAATAAAACAAATATCACTTTAAAACCTAACTTTCATGGAGAATTTATGATACATAATTTAAGTGATGGTAATTATACTATTGAACAATTAATTCATGGAAATTGTACTAAAATTAAACCAACTTCTAATGAAATTAATATAACACTTCCAACAAATAGAGAATATGATTTTTATAATTTTTGTGGTTTAAATTGTAGATGCGATAGAAACTATTATTTAAGTAATTGTAATTTTAAAACTGGATACGGTACTTGTAATAGTTGTGATCAATGCGAGTCTACTCATAATACTATTCAAAATTGTACAAATATTAGTAATACAATATGTAAATTAATTACATCTACTCAAACCACTACTGAAACATCAACTCTAACATCTAGTGCAACTTCAACTCTAACAATTAGTGCAACTTCAACTCTAACAACCAGCGCAACTTCAACTCTAACAACCAGCGCAACTTCAACTCTAACAACCAGCGCAACTTCAACTCTAACAACTAGTGCGACTTCAACTCTAACAACTAGTGCGACTTCAACTCTAACATCTAGTGCGACTTCAACTCTAACAACTAGTGCGACTTCAACTCTAACAATTACCTCATTAACAACTCAAACAACCACATTAACAACAACACCAACAATAACTTATAAAATTTTAAATAACCAAGATTCTAATAAAAGTTTATCTATAAATTATCAAACAATAACTATAGTTTTATCTATTGTAAGTGGATTAATATTAATTTTAATATCAATATTTTTTATTAAACGTAATAAAAGATCATATACTATAAATGAAGAAAATAAAATTTATAACAATAATACACATACGATTTCTAGTGATAATTATAATAATCCGGTGTTTGATTTAAACGAACCTATAAATCAAAGTTTATATCAAGATGTAGAATTTCAAGAACCTACAAATGAATATATGGATGTAGCTCCATCCGAAGAATAAAATAATTTAAGGAAATAAAACAATAAAAATTTATAACATGATAAAATTTTTATTATTTTTAATATCAGGATTTTCATTTGTAAAATCCGAGTATTGTAATTATGACGGCGAGGTGCATGAAATTAGAACACAAAATGAAGTTAATATATTAAATAATTGTACTTCATTTAACGGAAGTTTATTTATAAACGGTGAATTTAAAATTAATAATTTAAAACCTTTATCTAACTTAAAAAATATATCTGGTTATTTACTTATATGGAATACCCATAATTTAACAAATTTAATTGGATTACATAATTTAGAAAATATTAATGGAGATAATTTATATTTAAATAATTATTTTACATATATAGTAGATAATCAAAATTTATGTTTTGTAAATACAATTGATTGGGTATTACTAAATAAGAAAAATAATTATAGGACAGCTTTAAATAAAAATGGATGTCCATCCTGTAATAAATTATGTAATGGTTGTTGGAATTTAGAATTATGTCATAATTGTAAATATTATAAATCTGGTTCTACATGTGTTAAACAATGCCCTTTAGGAACAGATATAGAAGATAATATATGCATTGAATTTATACCATTTCCTCCTGAAAATTTAAAAATTAATTCATTAAATTATACTTTTAAAAATATAACATGGATTCCACCATCTTATCCGAATGGAATAATATTAGGTTATAATTTTTATTTAGATCATAAATTAATATATACTGGTCTAGATACATATTATATATTATCAGGTTTAAATTTAAATCAAGATTATGAAATTAAAATAAATGTTTTTAATTTAGAAGGTAATAGTTCAAACACTAGTTTAATTTTATCAATTGGAAATGGCTTACCAAAAGTACCGTATAATATAAGTTATCAAATTATTGATCAATTAATTAAATTTGATTGGTTTAGTGATGGAACAAAATATTTATATCAAATTCCAGATTATAATAATAAATTTTTACTTACTAATAATTTAATTTTAGATGATTTAAATTATTATACCAATTACTCTATTAGAATAAAAGCATATAGTATTTACGGTGAAAGTAATTTTTCAGATTGGTTAAATTTTACAAGTTATGAGCATTATCCAAAAATTCCAAATCCACCCGATTTATATCTTAATAATTTAAATTTAAATATTAAATTTAATCCAAAATATCCATTAAATGGTAGAATATTAAATTATAATTTTAATGTTTATCAAAACAATAATTTATATTTGAATCAATCAACTAATTTAGATAATATAAATATTACTACAAATTACTATAAAGATTATAAAGTAAATTATATTTTATCAAATAATATTGGAATTAGTAAAATCTCAAATAGTTCTTATATTACTACAGATGTGGGTCATCCTTTAAAACCAACTATACCAACATTAATTTTTAATAGATATTTAACAGTAATTATTAATAAAGAATCTAATATAAATGGACCAATTATTAAATATGAAATACTAATGTTTTATTTTAATAACAAAACAATTATTTATAGTAGTCAATTTCCAGGAAATATTACGTTAAATAATTTAAATAATGATTATACGTATGATTTTCAATCAAAAGTATTTACTTCAGATACTAAGTATTCAGTTAGTGAAAAAATAAGTTATAACCCAGTTTTAGAAAATAATATTAATATTTTTCCATGGTGGATTATTTTAATAATAGTTATTTCTATTATATTATTATTTATAATTATTATCTTATTATCATCATGCTATCAAAAAAAACATTTAAATAAAATATCAGATAAAATAATTTTAAATAAAAATCGTAATTCACAATTAGGTAAAATTAACCCGGTTTATGAACCAAGATTACCACCGATTAGAAGTGCGCAGGATACCATTTATAATAAAAATTTAAATAGAATAAAGACAGATTCAAATTATGATTATGAAACAGAAAGATTAGGTATATATAATTCGAATTATGAACAATTACATCATCCTTCAAATCCACCAAATATTGCTGTACCTAAAAATATGTTAAAAAATTAAATTTATAATATTTTGTTGTATTATGGAAGAAATTTTAAAAGAAAAGAAAATTATATTAGTCGGTCCATGTAAATCATTAATTGGAAAAAAATTAGGAAATTATATTAATTCATTTGATATAGTTGTACGAATTAAAAAAGGTTATCCAGTACCAGAACATCTATATGAAGATTTAGGTACAAAAACTAATTTATTATTTACTACTTTAAGAATGGATAATAATAGTAATAATTTAAAAATAGAGGATATTAATAATATTAATAATAATAATATTTTAATTTGTTATCCTCAACCTCTTATAAAGCAATATTTAAAAATGTATAAATTATTTATAAAAAAATATCCAAACCAAAAATTAATTTTAAATAAAAAAAATTCAGATTATTATGAATTTAAAAAGAATGCGCAATGTGAGCCAACTATTATGACTTTTTCAATTATGCATTTAAAAAATTTTAATTTTAAAAGTTTAGAATGTATAGGTTTTAGTTTTCGAAAATATGGATATATAAAAGAATATAAATCAAAAGAGCAGGATGATGAATCATTTAAACGTACTTATAATTCAGGTTATCACAGCGTTGAAAAAGAAAAAAAATTTTTAGAATTATTATGTGATAATGATAAAAGAATTAATATTATAAATAATTAAATATTATATATTTACAATAATTTATAATATTTAAACGCCATATAAAGAGTAATTATCGTTAGAACTAGAACCTAATCCAGAAAGAATACCCGATTTAATAATTAATAATATAACAATTAACGCGGAACAAACACCAATAATTATCATTTTATTATCAATTAAGAATTTTTTCCAAGCAGGTACTTCTGCCGGAACAAGGGTATGATGGATTGGTACTTCTGTATGAGCATTGGTATTATCACTTGGGGATACCGTTGGAGTTGAACTTGGGGATACCGTTGGAGTTGAACTTGGGGATACCGTTGGAGTTGAACTTGGGGATACCGTTGGAGTTGAACTTGGGACACTAAAATGTTCAATTTCTGTATTATAGGCAAGAGGTAAAGACATATATTATATATTATAATAATAAAATATTTTTACGAAAAATATTTAAATTAATTGAATTATAATTACATAATTTACCTAATTGATTGCTTATTTCTCTAATATAAGTTCCAGATGATACTTTTGCTTTAAAATCTACAACTAAATATTTATTATTTTTAATTAATTTCCATTGTTTTATAAAGTCTTTTGTATTAAAATTTTTACTAGTAACTAAATTTAATCTTTGAATTATTAATTTTAATATTTTATTTTTTGAATATACATTATGGTTAATATATTTAATATACTCAACATTAATTCTTTTTTTTGGAATTTTAATATTTTTTATTTGATTTTTTAATTTCCATAAAGGAGTCATTTTTCCTTTATAATTTATTGTTTTAGAACTAAAAATTGGAAATTCTTGAAAATATTCACCAGTTAAATTATTTTTTTTTTTTAAAATTAAATTTAAATCATAATTTTTTATATTATTTTCTAATATATTACCTAAAATATCAAGAGTATCTGTTTTAACACCAAAAAGGACTGAAAATTCGTATATTTTATAAGTTTTTAATTTAACATAATAATTTGTTAATTTACATTCTTCATCTGTTAAAATTAAAATTTCCCCATGTGCCATAGGATCTAAACGATAAACATAAGATATTTTTTTAATATTAGGATATTTTTCTTTAATTTTTAAAGTCAATTCATAGGGTGTTATACCTACTGGTTTATAAATCATTTTTAACATTGTAATAATACTTAATATTACCTTTAATATCTTTAAAATTCTTAATAATAATAATTTTATTATCAATTTTTATTTCTTTAAAAATTTTTGGATAAATAAGTGTTGTTGGATTTTTATTTATTATTCCAAATTTTAATTCTAAAATTAAGTATCCTCTATTACTATATTTTATTGTTTCAATACCATTCTCTATCGGTCCAGTAAATCCTAATTGTCGATAACATTCAATTGCTGATAAATTATTTTTATCAACTTCAAGTGTAATTGGTTTTAATAAAAATTTTTTTCTAAATTTTATTAATAGATTAAATAATAGTCTAAAACATAATTTTTCATAATTTAAAATTAAATTTTTACAAACTGTTTCAATTCTATAACTATTATTATCTGACCATAAAAATCCATAAATTATAATTTTTTTACCTGATGTTAAAAAATATATATGATTCTCAAAATTATTATTATTAAATATTGAATTATAGATAATATTATTATTAATATCTTTTTTAAAACATTGTTTATACAAATTAATAACAATATCATAAATTGATAAAGTATTATTAGTAGCATCATATTCAAAATTAGGCAGTTGTTTTAATTCTTGAAAATTATAAATATGAAAATCATATTGTTTTAAATATTTTTTTATTATAGACTTATTCATATATAATATACATATAAAAAAATTAATATTATATATTAGTAATATTATATATTAGTAATTTTTTATTTAATTAAAATACACAATACATTAATTTTATAACATGAACTATAGTTATAATTAAAGAGTATAAATAATATTTTAAACATAAAAATATAAAAAAAAAATTTTTTTATAAAATACAATCATCTATAGGAGATTGTTCTTTATACTTACTATTTATTATTTTATTATCTAATATTTCTGTTTCTTCAAATTTCCATTTTTCTTTTTTATAATAAGTATTTCTTTTTTTCCATTGTTTAGGAAAAACTGAAAATTCATCAATAATATCTAAAATAATTGGTTGTAATTCATGTTGTTTTCTTAAAATTCTACCTGCCGATTGAATTACATCTGATAATGGAGTAGATAAAATAAGTGTATTTCTAATTGGATCATCAAATCCTTCACTTACCATATTATATGTTCCTAAAAGAATATCAGCTTTTTTACTTTGATTTAAAATTTCCATTTTCATACCTCCTATATATAACCCTACAGATGAAATATTTTCTTTTTCTATCATTAATTTAAGTAATTTTAAATGATTAACTCTATGACTTAATAAAATTATTTTTCTACCTTCAGAAATATAATTTTTTATTTTAGAAATTATTAAATTATTTCTTTCAGGAATTTTAACAATATTATTTAACATGCCAGGAAAATTTAAATCACCCCGACGATTATAGATTTCTTTATGCATTTCTGTATTACTAAAATAATGAATACCTTCTATTTTTACATCATGTGTATTTAATTTCTTTTTCATAGAATACATAATATCACCAATATAATACTTAAAGACTTTTGTTAATCCATCCTTACGATTAACGGTTGCTGTTAAACCAATCATTTTTTTTGAAATAAGTTTATTAAAGCATTGTGAAAATACCCTAGCTCCTAAATGATGACACTCATCAAAAATAACAGTTCCAAAACTTACAAAATCTTCTGGCGTATAGTCTCTAGAAACAATTGTTTGAAGCATACCAATTACAATGTCTTTATTTTCAATTTCAAATTTATTTCGTTGTATTCGACCTATTCTAGCATCAGGTAAAAACATTTCTATTCTTTCAATCCATTGTTCTAGTAATACTTCAGTATGAACTACAACTAACATTTTTTGACTTAATTCATTACCAATATATAAACCCATTACTGTATTATGGACAACAGTGTTATCTTGTAATAGAAACCTATGATTATTATCAGTTGTTAGTCCATAATATTGACCTTCGTCTATAGGAGTAATTTTTATTTTAGAAAAATATTTATTTACCAAAATTTTTTTTTTTATTTTTAATTTTAAGAAATTTAAATTATAACCCATTACCATAATTAATTTTGGTTCTAAAAATTTATAATATAAACCTAAATTATTAATTAATTTTAATAAATCAATATTAAAAATATCAAATTCGGTTAATTTAATATAATAATCATTAATGTATTTTTTATTTTGGTCAAATACTCCTGATAAAAAATTTAATCTATTTTTAAAACTATTATAGAGAATATTTTTATCAATATGATTTAAACTTAAATAGTTGAATCCTTCTTTATAAAAATTAACTATTTTGTCATCACAAAAATTAAACTTAGATACAGTTTTGTATCCAAAATAATTTTCAAAACAATTATTATTTAATTCTAAATCAAAAATATTATTTTCTTTATCAATTACACTTAATATATGTTCTTGATTCACAATATAAGATTCAGCATTTTCTTGTTCTATTTTAAATAATTTTCCATACCCAGAACAAGTATTTATAATTTTTCTAGGACTACCATCATCACCCATTAATAAATCATTCGGTCTTAAATCTTGAATTAATTTAATTTCACCATTGTACATTTGAACTTTAGTATCTTGTCCAAAACATTTACCAGCTGCACACTCTAATGACATAATGCCTCCTGAATTTTTTGATAAATGTTTAAGAGATTTTTTAACTGGTTCTATTTGAGATTCTCTTAATTCACCATTAAATTTTAAATTTATTTTTTCCCCATCAGTAATTTTATCTTTTTTAGGTAATCCAAAATTTTTAATTCCATAATTTCTTGGAATAAAAAATCTAACTTTACTTTCTTTATAAATCTTAAATGACTCAACCGGAATACCATTATTAAATGAAACTTTAGGTTTAACTATTAATTCATTTTTTAATTTTTCGGTTTCAATTAAAGTTAAATTTTCTTTAGGAATACTATATCCATTTTTAGAAATTAAGTTCATTTAAATATATATATTTATTTATTTATAAATATTATTTTTAATCATTTTTTTCAAAAAAAAAATCTTTTATTATTATATAAAATAAAATGGACGCATTTGCAAAAACATTCACCACAACAGTCAATTCATTTGGAAAATATCTCGAGAATCCATACGTAGCCACTAGTGTAGCCTTTTTCCTTGTCTTATATGGAGGTTTAGCCGCCCCAAAATTGCCTAGAAGTATAGCGAACCTTTATAAAAATAATTTCGTTAGATTATTACACATTTTCTTAATTGCATACATGGGTAATAAAAATCCATCTATTTCACTTTTAGTTGCAGTCATTTTCGTTGTTTCTATTCAAAGAATTAATAAAATGAACGCAATAAAACAAATTGGTCAAGTACAACAAGCTGATAAAGAAAGACATCAAGAAAGAAGTACCAAAAGTATTCAACAACAACAAGCTGTTCAACAAAGAAAATTAGATCAAATACAGCAACAAATACAGCAACAAGTAGCTGGAGTTCAAGGTCAAGGAGGTCAAATTTATCAAGCAGTACCTCCAGCAGCACAAGTTCAAATTGACCAACTTAAACAAGAAGTTCAAAGCCAAAAAATACAACAAGTAGTTCAACAAGCTGTTCAGTCGGCTCAAAAACAATCACAACAAGCAACTCAACAAGTTGAAGAAGTAAAAAGACAATTACAAGCTTCACAAGGTAATCAACAACAAGTACAACAACAAGTACAACAACAAGTACAACAACAAGTACAACAACAAGTACAACAACAAGTACAACAACAAGTTCAACAACAAGTTCAAGAACAAGTACGACAACAAGTTGGACAACAAGTTGGCCAAGTTGCTGCTCAAGCTGCAAAACAAGCTGCACAACAAGTAGTTCAACAAGCTAAACAAGTTGCACACAAAACAGCACAACAGACTGTTCAATCTTCACAACAAGCTAGAGTACAACAACAAAAACAAGTTCAACAACAAGTTCAACAACATCAAAACAGACAACAAGCAGAATCTGGCATTAGTGGATACTCTGTAAATCAAGGATATGCACTTATTTAATTTAATAAATTAATTGAAAAAAAAAAATATTAATTAAAATTATATGGATTATATAATTTTAATTTTAATTTTAATATTAGTTATAGTTTTATACATTAATAAAAAAAATTATAATAAAGTTGAAAAATTTAGTGATTTTAAAGAAAATAAAATTATTAAAGAAAATATTTATCAAGTAGGATGTAATACTGATGATGACTGTAATATAGTTAATGGAAATGGTAAAAATATATGTAAATCAGATAATAAATGTTATTGTATAGTAGGAACAGGTGATTTTTGTCAATTAGGAAAATCTAATTTTAAGAATCCTGAAACTATGAATTCTGAAGAATTAAAATCTTTTAAAGAAAATTATTCTAGAGAAAAATTTTCACTTCAAGATTATAAAAATTGGTTATTATTATACAAAGATACGCCAAAAGAATTAAGTTATGACCATCTTAAAAATTTAAATAATATTAATAAAATTCAAGAAAAAGATATTCCTATAAGTAAAATTTCACCTCCAGAAACAGCCGCTGAATATTTTAATAAAATGTATAAGGATAATATGGAAATGATTATAGAGCCATTAAATTCTGATACCGCAGGAATTGTTCTTGCTTCTAATTTTTCCGATTATTCCGAATTTATACCACCACAAGATATTTCTAATTATGTAATTAAAAATACTGATTATAAACACGAACCAATTAGTATCGATCAATGTTATATGAAAATTAATAAATAATTTATTAAATAAAAATTATTTAATTATTTTTTTTCAATAAAGTTCATAATTGTTATTATTATAAATATAACAACAGTTACTATAGCTGATAATTTCCAGTTTTGACCACCGCCTCCCTGCCATATTAAAAGAAATAAAAGAATATATTGAATTACTTTAATATTAATAATTTTTTTAAATGTATTTGGAGGTTCTGGAAAACCACCAAAAGCTCCAAGAGCTGTTACAATTGGTAAAATTAATGGTTCTATCATATCTTTCATTGATGGTTTTTTAGAGGCTCTATAATTCATATTAAGATTTCTTTGCATTCTATAGTTATAATTTAGAAAAAAATTTTGAAAAAAAACATTAAAATTATTGAACAAAACAATTATCATAAATATTTTTATCATTATTTAAAATATTTTTTTTTACTAATTCTAAACTAGTAAATCCTTTTTCTAATTCTAAAATATTATTTTTTTTTAAATTATCTAATATTATTTTTATTTTTTCTTTGCTTTGTTCAAATGCCATGAATCTCTTTTGACATGCATCACTATAATTATCAATAAAATTATTTTTTATATAATTAATTTCTTTCTCATCATAATAACATTGTATAGCAGATTGTCCCCAACCACCTTTAGAACAATTATAAGTCCAATAAGGATCCGGAAAAGATGAAATTGGATTTGATGAATCAATATTTTGTATATCTATTTTAAATTTTAAATCAAAAAAATCATATACTTCTGTAAGACAATCTTCAAAAATTTCAATTGTTAAATAATCCTTAAATTTTTCATCGTATTTTGATGTTAAAATATTTACAATATCAAATGATTTATTAATTTCTATACAAGTTGAAATATGTATCATAGACATGATAATACTTTTTAAACACATTTTAAATGCACATCTTATTGTATCATATCTATTATTATCAAATTTTGATAAATGGTATGATCTAACTAAAAAATATAAAAGTGGTACATGTCCGGTTTCACAATTTTTTAATGTCCATTCATATGCATCATTACTATTTGAATCATATAATGTTTTAATTATATTAGAATAATTTTGATTTTTAAGTTCTTGATTTAATGTTTCACTATTCATATAACTTAAATAAAATATATTTTTTTAAGTTATTTAAAATTGATTTTATTTAAATTTTTTTAAAATATATAAAAAGTAATAATAAAAAAACTTTAAAATGAGTCTTAAATGGCTTACAAAACAGACGATTGTCCATAATGAAAAATTATTTCAACATTGTAACTTATGTAATAAACATAATTGTTCTTATGATAACTGTAAACATGGTATAAAATTTTTAAATCATTTTAATGAATGTAAATTTAAAAATTTAGATTGTCTTATTTGTAAATCAGTATTAGAAGTTTTAATATATCATTCAAATAAATGTTCAAAAAAAAATTGCAATTATCCTTGTTGTAAATTTATAAAATTAATTAAATATCAAGATTTAAAAAAAAATATTGATTTTATACAAAAAGAAATTATAATACAACAACCTGTTTCTAATAATTATGAAATCACAATAAATAATATTAAACAAAATATAAAAGATATAGTAGAACAATGTTATCCTAAATCTATAGTTGAAATTATTTAAATTAGATAGGTAACTATTATAAAACAATGAAATTTATAATTTGTATAAAGTTATCAATAAAAACTACATTTAACTATACAATTCTAACTTAATACATTAGTAGGTTCTAATATACCGGATATACTACCGAATAGTTGATTTTATTTTATTTTATTTTATTTTATATTTTTTGATAATTCATAATATATAAAATAAAACATAAAATAAGATATAAATTTATTGAGCATATACAGCATCCATTACAATACCACACATATTATCAATATCTCTATTAAAATACATAAATCCTTCTTCTCCCCAGTCCATACCCCAGCTATTTTTTATTATAAAATATTTACTTTTATTGGATGTAAAACCATATCCAATAGCTAAAACAGCATGATCTAAATTATCAGGAGAACAAAGATTAGAGGTATAAATTCCTCCACTATAAAATTGAAATGTTGGATCAGAAGCATCGATTGCAACAGAAATTGGTCCCACTGTACCAATCGCATTAACTAATTCGGTCATATTATATTTAGTAATATTAACTACACTTTTAATTCTAGCACCAATATTAGTTTTATTATAAGAACAACTATCATCATCTCCTTCATATGGGTAACTCTTTTCAGTATCAATACCACCTCTCTTTACAATATTTTCTAGAGCCATACTAGGCCAACCTCCACCACAACCATAATTTCCTTGAGAACAATCCACTAATTGCTGCTCACTTAGAGAAACCAAATTTCCACTTTGTTTAGCATGAAATCCTTCAATTACTCCAGTAGTACTAAAAGCCCAGCACGAACCACATTGACCTTGATCTTTTATAGGAGTAACTAAATTTTCCGCTCTCCAATCAATCGCGTCTGGAACAGGATAATTCATTTTATGTTTTAATGATTTTGAAGTAATATTTTTATATTCTAGATTATAATATCCTTTAATATTTGAATAATCTGATTTATCAAAGTCACCAAAAAAATTCATTTTTAAAGTAAAGTTATTATTTGTATTATTATTATGATTATCTATAATAATATAGTTTTTTTTAAAGATTCCATAACGATACCAATATTCAGATTCTGTATTATAGCTTTTATTATAATTTTTAATAAATTTTTCAAATTGTTGATTATAAATTTCTTGAGAAATAGATGCCGTTAGTAATAAAGTTGTAAATAACATTTTTAATAAATAAAAATAAAGTTATTATTTTAAATAATTTTTTTTTGAAAATAATTTAATGTAATAAAATAATTATTATTATAAAAATATTCTCTATTTAATAATCTAAAATTAGATAATATTTTTATTTTTTTCCAAAAATCTTGATGATGACAATTAATAATAATTATTGTTTTTATTTCTAAATTTATATTAATTAATTTAAGTAAATTACAATTTAGTTTACTTAAATTTAAAATTACATTTGAATATAATTTTATATTGTCTATTTTGTTATAATCAATATAATAATTTTCACAATTTTTTAAATTAAACTCCGCTTCTTGTTTTAACTTTAATTGATTACAATAATAATTACCTTTTAACCGATTTATAATAATATAAATATAAGATTCACCACCTATACATGAAATTTTACTTATATTATTTTTGTTTAAAAAAATTTTAATCATACACCTTATTTTTTGACTTAAAATTTTATTATTTTGTTGAAATGTATCAATATATTTAAATATGATATTATTATTATATTTAAAAGGTATCATAGATTTAGAATTTATTCTAATTCTATTTTTATAATCAATTACAATATAACCGCGATATTTAGAATTATATTTAATAAATTTTTTTATTTTTGGATGCCATTCCTGACGAATATTACTATCTGAAATTAAGGCTTTAGTAATCATTTTAATAAAAAAAAAATAAAAGTTATAATAAGAATAATCAATTTTTAAAAATTGAATATTATTTTATTATATTAATAAAATATAATAAAAATGTTTTCTCTTGGAGGTAATTGCGCTCCTGCTTTTCATTTAAAACAATTGAAAAAAAGAAAATTTTCATTACCGTTTGATTGGTCTAAAATGAATATTAAAATGTTATTTAATGTATTGAATAATAACTTTAATGATTATGAATTAGTTAAATTTAAAAAAAATAGTGATAAACATTATAATTTTAAACAATTAACTAATCAATCTATAATTTTAAAAAATAAATATGGAATCGAATTTGCACATGAATTAAATAGTATATCAGAAATAGAAAAATTTTCATCTACTTTAAAAAAGAGAATTGAAAGATTTAAATCGTTAGTAAATCCAACATTTATTAGATTAGAAACACAAAATTTAAATCAAAATCAAATGAAAATTTATTCACAAATAGAATTAGAATTACAAAAAATATTTGGTGAATTTAAAATAATTTTGATTTCTAATATTGAATATACTAGTAAATATACACATTGGATAAAATTAAATAATTTTGATAGTGATTGGAGATATCTTTCTATTGATTGGGATAAATTAATAACCTAATTTAATAACTTATTTTTTTTATTTAGTTTAGAATTAAATAATAAAATATATATATATAAATATAAATGAAAATTGCTTTAATTACTGGAATTACTGGACAAGATGGTTCTTACTTGGCTGAATTATTACTAGAAAAAGAATATTTTGTCTGGGGAATTGTTAGAAGATCATCGGATATCAATACTAATAGAATTAATCATTTGTATAAAAATAAAAATTTAATTCTTAAATATGGAGATTTAAGTGATGGTTCTAATTTATTACACATTTTATTCGAAATTAAAAATACTTATCCTAATTTAGAACGATTAGAAATTTATAATTTAGCTGCAATGAGTCATGTAAAAGTTTCTTTTGAAATACCTGAATATACGGCTGATATAGATGGTGTGGGTACTTTAAGATTATTAGAAGCTATTCGTTCTAGTGGATTATTTGATAAAACCAGATTTTATCAAGCTTCTACTTCTGAGTTATATGGTAAAGTGAGAGAAGTACCTCAGAGTGAAACTACTCCATTTTATCCTCGATCCCCGTACGGAGTGGCAAAATTATATTCATATTGGATTGTTAAAAATTATCGTGAAGCATATAATATGTATGCTTGTAATGGAATTTTATTTAATCATGAAAGTCCTAGAAGAGGACCTACATTTGTTACTCGAAAAATTACTCGTGGATTAAATATGATTTTAAATGGTGAAAGAGATAATCTAATATTAGGTAATTTAGATGCCAAGAGAGATTGGGGTCATGCTCGTGATTATGTTTATGGAATGTGGTTAATGTTACAACAAGAACAACCAGATGATTTTGTACTAGCTACAAATGAGTTTCATTCAGTGCGTGAATTTGTAGAACAATCATTTAAAATAAAAGGTTTTGATATTCAATGGAAAGGAGAAGGTTTAAATGAAATTGGATATGATTTAAAAACTGGAAAAGAGTTAATTCAAATTTCAGAAAAATATTTTAGACCAAGTGAAGTAGAAGAATTATTAGGAGACTCTAGTAAAGCAAAAGAAAAACTAAAATGGGAACCTAAAATTAAATTTCAAGAATTAGTTAGAGAAATGGTTCAATCCGATTGTAAATAATGTTTTATAATTATTCGAATTTAATTAAAAATACCATAAATCATTAAAATTATGGCATATTTTTGTTAAGAAGTAATTTACGATTTCTTTTACACCTTTGAACATTTAAACTTTATTAATAATAGATTTTATAATTAGAGGTTTGATATACAAAATTAATAATATAATAATATAAAAATATAAAAATATAAAAAATTAAAATACATAAAGAAAAGAGTTATATTTTAATTCAAATGGACGATTTAACAGATGTTAATTTATTGATAGCCACTCCTTGTTACGGTGGTTTAGTATATGAGGGTTATATGCGTTCATTGTTAGAATTACAAAAATTATTAATTCAATTAAACATTAAATTTAGTGTTCATACAATCGGAAATGAAAGTTTAATTACTAGAGCTCGAAATAGTGTTGTTGCTTTATTTTTAGGACATAATCAATTAACGCATTTACTATTTATAGATTCAGATATAAGTTTTACTCCTGAATCTGTTATTAGATTTTTAAAATATAGAAAACCAATAGTTGGAGGTGCATATCCTAAAAAACATGTTGATTTTACAATGATTAAAAAAAATTTAGAAAATAAACCAGAAACGTCAAATAAAGATTTATTAGCTCAAAGTATGCATTATGCAGTAAATATAATTTCAGAATCAAATGATTGTCAAAATAAAGCATATATACACGATGGATTTGTTAAAGTTACTAATATTGCTACTGGTTTTCTAATGATTCAAAAAGAAGTAATTTTAGAATTAATAGAAAAATTTCCAGATCAAAAATATGAAAATGATTGTGAAGGTTATAACTCACCAGAAACTAAAGATAATTTTTATACTTTTTTTGACACAATGGTTCATCCTTCATCAAAACGTTATTTAAGTGAAGATTATGCTTTTTCACAAAAATGGATAGATATTGGTGGAGAAATATGGTTAGATTTATTAAGTCCTTTAACTCATACGGGCACTTTTAATTTTGAAGGGAATGTATTAAAAAGTTTTGAGAGTAAGATTATAAATTAATTAAATACATAATCTCTATTGTAACAACAATCTGGACTGGTTTTAGTGGGATCTTCACAGTGACAGCTTGGAACATCGAATTCAATTTGATTATTAAATTTATTGTTACTTCCAAATTTTAAACGATTAATTCTATCTTGTTCTCTTTTTTTTTCTTTAGTATATCCGATTCTTTCAACACCTTTTGGGAATTCACAATATCCAGGGTCAATACAACCACCTCTACCACCTCTACCATCAATTTTTTCTTTATAAAATTTACAATCATCATTTTTATTACAAATTTTATCCCATGTACCATAATTTAATTCACAATCTTTTTGATTATCAATACCTATAATTTTAGTGCCAAAACAAAAACCTTGTTCATAAAAACTTGACCTATTTTTAAGTGTGGCTTCAGCCATATTTAAAGCTTTTTTAATATCTAACTTATTACTAACTTTATATTGGTTATGTAATTGTTCTAAATTATTATATGTTAGTTTTTTACTTTGATAATTATCATCTGGAACAACAATATTTTGATAAGTTGGATTTTCTTTCCACGAAAATTCTTGGGGCATTAAAAAATTTTTATCTTTATTTTGATCATAACCTTTTAATAAAATTTCATCATTATCAATCAAATTTATCTTTTGTATTTCAATCATGTTATTAACTATTAATAATTCAATTTCTATTAATTTTTTTAATATGTCATCAATGACTATAATTACTTCTAAATTATACCTTTTATTTAAATTAAATACTTTTAAAAAATATTTTTTTCTTTCAATTTTAAAATTAGTTAAAACGCTTGAAATATAATTTTTAAAATCATTTAAACTATTTTTATCGACATAATTTATTGGACTATAATTTTGAGTTATATTACTAATTATATTTTTATAATTTAAATCACTAAAAGATTCTTGATAATAATTGCAATTTAAAAATATATATATTAAAATTATAATTATAAAAAAAAAAATAAATAATTTCATATTTAATTAATATTAAGATATTATTTTAATATTAATTATATAATTATGTATTTTCACAATCTTTAACTGCGACTAAATAATCATCTAGGGTATCATCATTATTATCATTATTATCATTATCAAAATTATCAATATTATCAACTTTATCTTGATTTTTACAACCAAATAGTCTTTTATCATTACGATCAGATTTAATAAAACCATATTCTAATAGGCAAGGTTGTATTATATTTTGAAAACTTCTTACTTGAGGATCACTTGAATCATTTATAAACGCTTTATTATCAAAAAAATCAACTGGATATGGCATAAAACATAAAGGAAAATTATTTTCACCATTTTGATCTTTACTATCAAGACATACTCCCTCCCAATCATTAGGTAATTTTTCATCAAACGTTAATAAAAAAAAACCATAATTTTCTTTAGCATATCCTGCAATTGGATCAACATAGGTCCTCCATGTTTGATATCTTTTTGGATATCCATTATCTTTAAAAATTTTTATTAATTGTTGTTTATTCACTTCGTCATTTGAGCATCCATCCTGTTCAACTAAATTTTTAATACTATGCATTAAATCTTCAGGAGTCAAATTCCCATTATATTCTTCAATAAAATTAATTTTTTTATTAGTTTCTTCCAAATAACCTCTAAACATTATAATCATAGTTCTTTTTCCATACTCTATTAATCTATACTTATTACCTCTGATAGTTAATTTATCTGGTTCATTGCTTAATGTGTTTTTTAAATTTGGGTTTTTTTTTTTATCGATTTTAAGATAGTCTAAATCTTCATCTTTATCTGTTGTTAATTTATCAAATTCTCGATAAAAATGTGATCCATTCGATTGATATGCATCTAATCTATTAATTTCATCATCCGTTATAGGATAAGCATCACATAAAATGTCATAATATTTACCAATAACATTATAATGTGCATCACGTGCGGATACTGTATCAGTTATAAGAGCTATTGATTCTGCAGTACAAGATGTACTCAAATTTAGTCGAACTAAATCATATAATCCAACTAATTTATTAGAAAATTCTTTTAAATAATATATCCAATATCTTATTTGTTTTATATATTTTTTTATATTTATTTTATAATCGTCCTGTTCCTCTGGAGTACATGGATATTTATGTATTGGAAAAGGTTGTGGAAATTTTAAATAAGCATGATCTTTAATTTCAAATAAAATGGTTGGTGTTTTATAAACTAAATAGTAATCACAGTCATTATTATCACTTGGTGATACCGTTGGAGTTGAACTTGGTGATACCGTTGGAGTTGAACTTGGTGATACTTCATATTCATTTTCATTATCTGATTCTATATTTGTACCCTCACTAGTTATTTTTGTATAAAAATTAGGTTCATCACATTGATCTTCTCCTTGTCTATCATAATTTTTAAAGTAAGATGATAGATAACTATCTTTATTATATTCATGATCATTATAACTACTATCAACCTGTGGATAAGTATTAGTATCAATCGTATCTTTTTTTAAATATTTTGGATGTATGAAACCTTTTATTAAATTAAGTGGATCGTCATTTCTAGAAATGTCTATTCTAGAAATTTGAACATTATTTATTGTATTACCTAAAGTATTAAAAAAATCAGTTGTTACTTTACTTTGAACCGTCTGACATCCACTATTATAAACTATTATTAATTTTTCTCGATAACCCTCTACAGCCGATCGAAGATTTGTATTTAAAGCTGCACTTTGAACCATGGCTAATAATGTTGAACTATAATCTAAAGTTGAATAATGATAAAAATATTCTTTAACCGTGAATAACATAAAAAATAAAAATAAAAATATAATTATTAATTCTATCATTTATTATATTAAAAGATAAAATTTTAAAATAATAAATTTCTTACGGATTGTTTTTGTTTAATATTATTTTGTAAAAAATGAAAATATTTATCACTCGATTTATGATTAATATTAATATTATTAAATTTTTCTTTTTGGACAATATTACAGTTTTTTCTTAAAAATAAAAATATTAAAATAATAATTATAATTTTAATCATTTATAATTTATAATAATATTTTAATTCATACTTTTACAATTAAAATTTTCTAAATCATTGTAATGACTTATTAATTCATCACCCCAACATAATCCTTCTTCAGTATAACATCCATTAGTTGGATCCATTATTTTATATGGTAAATATAATGTATTGAGTATAAATTTCATAATATCACAAACATTCCAATTGTAATCAATATTTTCCATTTCATACATTTGTTTATATTTAAAATATAAACAATTATTATTTCCATACCATTTTGTTAATGTAAAATAATTAATATGAATATCTTTATATAATGGAACACTGCCCTCGATAGAATTAAAATTATTATCCGACTTAACATGATATTTATATAATTCCCGCACGGTTTCAAGACCATATTCAGTTAATTCATTATCTTTAACTAAAAACTTATTTTTACTTCCAATTTCAATGTAATCTTTTTTAGATGGAGTATTAAATGCTAATTTCTTAAATTCTAAAGACATGTACTCAAAAAAATTTAAACCATTTTTTCTATAAACATAAAAATGATTTTTAATAAAGTTTTTAAAAATCGGGCTTTTAGAATAATATTCAAAGTTAAATTTATCATTATTATCATTTGTTATTTCTATTTTTAAATCAATTCCACTTTTATTTTCAGGACTATATTCATTATTAAATGGTTTTTGATTATCGTCTTCATTAATTATATAAATATAAAATTTATTGTTTTCATCTTTTTTTACATAAACTCCAAACCCATCCCATAAAATAAATTCCGGATTATTAGAAACAATACCTTTTTTATTAAGGTCTTCTTTATAACTAGAAGTATTAGTAATTATTAATTTATTAATATTATAATCATTATACCCATAGTAAGTTAAATTTTGTAAAAATTCATTTTTTGCATAAAAAATAAATTTCATAATTAACTGAGATTCAGGTATAAATTCTAAAGCTATTATATTTTTACAACATTGAGTACTACTATCTTTATTATTTGCTATTATTATTCCATTATTTGTATATGAATCCTTATCTAAATAACAACATGCAGTTGAATTTTCAACGTCATCCTTTATTGAATTTATTTTATAATCTTGATTAGGACAAATATTTAAAGTGTCATTTGTATGAGCATAACATCCAAGATCAAAATCTAAGATTCTTAAATTACTATCCGAGTTTTTATTATGATAAGATGTTGATTTTTCCATCTCTTGTTCGTCTATATCTGGCTTAAATTTAAATTCTTTACTTATTTCATTTCCATGAAAATCTGGATATGTTTGTCTAAATATATAAAATTCCTCTCTATTAGATTTTTTAATATCATCCGGATACAATTGATCAGATTTAAAAATGGAATTACCATTTTTTAAGGGTAATTTTAAATTTTTTAGATTGTTTCTTACTTTTCCATAAGGCGTTTGTCCTATATTATTCTCATTTTCAATTGAACCGGTATAATATTTTAATTCTTCTTGTATTGTATTTGGACAATTACTTAATTCTGTTGTGACGAATTGATTTTCTTTAAAATTTGTACTAGAAGGAATACTATGATCCCAAAAATAAAATAATATTGGTCTCATTATACCGTGTTCTTTATGTTTTTGATGTGAATAAGCATTATGCCTTTGTTTAAATACTTCAAAATGATTATTAATATTATTAGTTAAATAACTACAATTAGTTAATTTTGATTTTTTACGATCTAAAAAAGATTCTCTTTTATCTACTTTACACCAAAAATATATAATAAATATGAATAATATAATTAATATTATCATTTACTTTATAATAAGAAATTAATCTTCAAAATAACAAGAAATTTTTAAATAGTCTAGATTATTATTTTCATTTTCTATATCCAGAGGACTAGGCATTGTTAAAGAAATAAATTTTGAAGGTAAATCATCAGAATTATTCTTATATAATATAAATATATTTTCATTGTTATTAATATTAAATGTAACTACATGTGGTTTATCATTTAAAATATGTAATGTAAATATTGTTTTAAAAATATTATTATTATTATATATATTTTTTAAATCTTCTGAAATAACTACTTCTTCTTGTAATTTATATTTTTCTTTATATTCATTTGAAATAATTTTAAAATAATCCCATATTTGGTCAATATCTTTATACTCTAAATTAATATTATTTATTACAGTATTATAATAAGGTTTTTTATGTAATGTTTCAACTACTGTATTTACAATTTTATAAATATTTTTTTCAATGTTCATAATTATAACTATATATTTTATTTTAATTATAAAAAAAAAAATATTTATTATATTTAAATGGATAAATATGTGTATTTTATAATACTTATTATCTTTCTAAATTATATTATATTTAAAGCATATTTTATAAATTTTAACAATTGTAATATAAAAAAAAAACAGTTAAAAAAAGATTTTAAAAAGGCAAAAAATAACTATATTAATGAATATCCAAAATTAATTTCCAATTTGAGTGAATCCGCTATAATTTTAAATAAAAAACTTAAACAATTAGAAAATAATTAATAAAATATTAATTACAATTATATTATGAATTTAATTTTAATAATATTAATAATTATATTTTTATATTTTATTTTTTTCAAACAACAAAATACACAAAATGATTTAAATATTGATACTTGTAGTTGTAATTAAAATATTATTTTATATTAACTATGATTTATAAAATAAATTTTATTTTATTATTATTATTATTATATTTACTTTTTTTTCATTATTTTGTAATTAATAAATTAGATACTATTAATTCAAATCAATCAAATATTACTATTAAATTTACAGTTTATAGTAAAAATTTTATAAAAACTGAAATATTAAATTCAAATACAGAATATTTTAATAATTATTTAATTCCTTTAGATCAACAATTAAAAAGATTTAATAGTTCAAATGTACCAAATTATTGTAATAATATTAATTGTAATTTTCCTGTATATTTAATAGGAAATAAATATGTATCATTAAATGATTTACAAAATTTAATTGATGTATTTTATAATCATATATTTAATTTAAACAAAAAACAAAAAGATAATTTAAAACAATTAGTTGGATTTAATTTATATAAATTTTTAAATGGAAAATTATATTATAATAATCAAAATTATTGCAATTTAAAACAAGGTGGTTTTAAAAGTAAAAATGTTAAAAAAGCATTGTCAATTAATGAAACATGTAATATTAATAATGATAATTGTACTTTTCAAAATGGAAAATATTATATTGAAACTGATTTAATAGAAAATTCATTTTGTAATAAAATAAAAAATATCGAAGTAGAAGGGACTATGTATTGTAAAAATAATTTGGATATAAGTTTTAATGGAAAATTATGTTTATCATTTGATAAATATCTTCCAATTTTAATTTTAAATATAATTGATAATAATTATGATTATATAGTTGATATTCAAGATTATAAACCAGATAATATAATTAAATTTAAAAGTAATTTAGAAAATCAAGAATCAGAAAATCAATGTCCTGAAAATTCTACTAAATTTAATGAACTTTGTAAATGTAATTCAGGTTTTACATGTTCAGGAAACAAATGTAATCAAAATTTATTTTCTTTAGAAAATTGTTATAACTGTTCATGTAATATTTCGGCGTAAAAAAAATGTTGATTATAATTATTATATGAGTAATAAAAAATTAAATGAACAAATTGTAGAAGCAATTAAAAATGAGAAACTTGCAGATATTAAAAAATTACTTAAAGATGGTGCGGATCCAAATCATGTATTTAAAATAGATGATAAAGAATTTTCTTTACTTCATATGGCTGTATTTTATGAAGATATGCCATACGTTAAATTATTAGTTGAAAATGGTGCGGACATTAATAAACTTACTTATGTAAATGGAAAAAAAAATAAATTAGGTAATTTAACCCCCTTACAATTTACTGTATTAAATGGAACTCAAGAACCTGATAATTTTAAAGTTTTAAAATATTTATTAAGTAAAGAAGCAAATATTTATATTAGAAATTCAACTGGTAATCATAGTAGAGATTTATCTAAATTTAGAGAAAAAAAAGATAAAAATAAAAAATATTTAAAAACTATTGATGATTTTTTTAAAGGAAAAACTAAACTTCTAGAAAAATTACAATCCGTCGCGTTAGAAATGAATCAACCAAATAAAAATAATAAAAAAAAGAAAGTAGCTCCTAAAAAAAAATTATCTATTAAGGCACAAAGAAAAGCATCTATAAAACAAAAAGGAGGAAATACTATTAATTTAATTGAAGATAGATTATTTCAAAATTTAAATTTAATTTTAAAATCAATGTAATAAATATATTATCTTATATTATATTACAATGGTAAATAGTAATAAAAAATATAAAAATAAAAAATATAGTAATAAAAATTATTCAATAAAAAATAAAAAAAAAAAAAATATTAAAAAATAATCAAAAAAAAAAAAAAATAAAAAA
>Ga0206127_1000671_pt1 | contig 41472 bp, 45 predicted proteins | sample Helgoland_Spring_6_FD_148646 | JGI IMG/M metagenome (GOLD analysis project Ga0206127, IMG submission 148646) | Pelagic subsurface seawater microbial communities from Kabeltonne, Helgoland, North Sea - Helgoland_Spring_Bloom_20160419_1 | ecosystem: Environmental > Aquatic > Marine > Epipelagic ...
CGTAATCGCATCGAGAGAATGTTCGGCAAGCTCAAGGACTGCCGGTGCATCGCAACCCGCTACGACAGATCACCAACTGTATTCCTCTCCGCAATCGCCCTCGCAGCAACCGTCAAATTCTAGGCATAAGTCCTGACCCTAGCGCTTTTGGTCACCTTTTTCGCGCTATTTGCGCCTTATATGAAAACTCTTGGCCTCGCGCTTTTGCATTTCAGGTTGCTCAGCGCACGGGTCAAACCAGCGCTCAGTCTGCTCAGCAAGCTCGCCATGGCAGATATTTCCCTAATTGCGGTCTATATCACCGTCGCAAAAGGAATTGGCGTCGGCCGAATCGAGACCGCCTGGGGATTGTATTTGTTTGCCGGATGTATATTAATCCGTTTGTTTTTAGGCCTATTGTCCAAAACCGGTCCCGAATACCGTGTCTGAATAGAGGCAAATTTAAGTTTTGAGCGCACTTGCGCATCATTCCCCCTAAGAGCAAGCGATCTGTCAGCTATAATCTGCCTATAGCCTTTTTTTGGGGGGGTACGTATGTCTGCTTTTGCCAATGTTTGGCATATTGCGTCATGGCTCATGCAACGCCTGACGTTCTTCTTGCTTATCGCGCTAGCTGCGAGCGCCGCCGTTTACACCATCGCTTGCGCTTTTGCCTACGCGGAATGGCTAAATTGGTCTATCGCCTTTGGCGATACGATCTACCCTTGAGCGGGTATTCTGGTGCTATCTGCCACCAGTATCTTGCTTGTCGGTTTGTCTTTTTTCCTGCCCTCGCATCAGCACATCACCAAGCTTGAGACATCACACCGCTCCTTCTAGATTGGTATGAAAAACGTCGCTAAAGCATATGCGATTGCACATGCAGAAGATCGCTCCAGCGCGTTCAAACTGTCGACCGCATTTAATGCTGTATGCGAGCGATTGGGCTTTCTACGCGATCATCTTGATCTGGGTCAGCTAGAATCCACAATGTTGGAAGTGGCCTCACAGATGAACGATATTTCAACCGAGCTTGCCGCGATCTATTCCGATCGCAAAATCGAACGCGCGCGTACTGTTTTGAAAGAGCGCCAGCACGAAATCGACGAATTCAACTTGCGTCTGGGAGAAGCCAAGTTCGTCTCGACCGAGCTGGAAGGTTGTCTAGGCCAGGTCGAAATGGACAAGACCGTCGCGCGCGCCGAAATTGATCGTTTGGTCGATGATCTGCCCGACGCCCTGCCTGCACTGGGGATAGAAGTCGCGGCGCAAACACCTGAAGATACGGTCATCGCGCTGCCCCACGCCTCAGAATAGTGCGAGTTTGGTTTGACGACACTGCACAGTTTCGTCACAAGGGCACATGGCTAAAAAACCTTCCTTCTCGTGCAATGACTGTGGCAACATCACCTCCAAATGGTCGGGGCGTTGCGAAGCCTGTGGCGCATGGAATTCCATTGCAGAAGACGCAGGTCTGAGCAGTTCAGGCCCCGCCAAAGCGGGCCTCGGCACTGTCCGCGGTCGTGCCGTGCAGCTCACCAACCTCAGTACAGAAGAGGCACCGCCCCCGCGCACCAACTCTGGCCTGAATGAATTGGACCGCGTCTTGGGGGGCGGCCTTGTTCCTGCCTCTGCCACGCTTGTGGGCGGCGATCCCGGCATTGGTAAATCAACGTTGCTGTTACAAGCCGCTGCGGAGTTTGCCAAATCGGGACTGAAAACCATTTATGTCAGCGGTGAAGAAGCCAGCGCGCAGGTCCGTATGCGGGCGCAACGTCTTGGGCTCACGGACGCGCCTGTAAAATTGGCCGCGGAAACAAATCTGCGCGACATTCTTACGACGCTCGAAATTGAAAAGCCCCAGCTGGCTATAATCGACTCCATTCAAACCATGTGGTCTGATTCCGTCGGCAGTGCACCTGGCAGCGTTGCCCAAGTCCGCGCCGCCGCACATGAATTGACCAGTTTCGCGAAACGCCAAGGAATGGCCGTGATCCTTGTGGGGCATGTAACCAAAGACGGCCAAATTGCAGGTCCGCGTGTGGTTGAGCATATGGTGGACACAGTGCTCTATTTCGAGGGAGAGCGCGGTCATCAATTTCGCATCTTGCGCGCTGTGAAAAACCGCTTTGGTCCGTCGGACGAAATCGGCGTGTTTGAAATGACCGGCTCAGGTCTGGCGCAGGTCACAAACCCGTCCGCCTTATTCCTCAGCGAACGCGGCACGCCCTCGCCGGGATCGGTTGTCTTTGCGGGCGTAGAAGGCACGCGTCCCGTCTTGGTTGAGTTGCAAGCGCTCGTCGCGCCATCCCCGCATTCCCAACCCCGCCGCACAGTTGTCGGTTGGGATGGTGGACGCCTTGCGATGATCCTCGCCGTGCTCGAAGCGCGCGTGGGCATTCCGTTCACGGGCCTTGATGTCTATCTCAACGTGGCGGGTGGTATGAAGATCACCGAACCTGCCGCCGACCTTGCGGTCGCTGCTGCACTTTTAAGTGCGCGTGAAGACGCCGCTTTACCGGCAGAAACTGTGGTATTCGGCGAAATCAGCCTCTCTGGTGCGCTGAGACCCGCACCACAGACCGAAAATAGGTTGAAGGAAGCTCAAAAACTTGGTTTTACAGGCGCACTTGCTCCGGCGGGTGGTAAAGGTGTGAACGTCAAGGGGATCACGCTCAATCAAATGAGCGATCTGACGGCCTTTGTTGGTGATGTATTCGGCGCGGGCTAACGCGCGACATAAGGCAAGAAAGCGAGCGAACCTATGGAAGGTTTTACGATTATTGACGGTGTGGTTGCGGTTACCATCGTGCTCTCCGCTTTGCTGGCCTATTCACGTGGCTTCGTGCGCGAATCTTTGGCGATCGCTGGCTGGTTCGCTGCGGCGATCCTGGCGTTCATGTTCGCGCAACAGGTCGAACCTTTGGTCAAAGAAATTCCTGTCATTGGTGAATTCCTGGCAGACAGCTGCGAATTGGCAATCATCGCGGCCTTCGCGGTTGTGTTTGCAATCGCACTGATTGTGACCTCACTCTTTACGCCCTTGTTTTCATCGATCGTGAAACGCTCTGCTCTTGACGGGCTTGATCAGGGCTTTGGCTTTTTGTTCGGCGTGTTGCGCGGCATCCTGTTGGTCGCGGTCACTTTCTTCGTTTATGAGACAGTGATCACCCAGCAGGATATCACCATGGTCGATGAAAGCCGCTCTGCGAAAATTTTCGCGCGCATGACCGGCCAGATTGAAGACCGCAACCCAGAGCAAGCACTAGGCTGGATCACGACCCAGTACGAACAGCTTGTCGGGACCTGCGGAACGCCTACAGAATAACTCAAAGTTACCCGTGATGAGCGGGTGACTCGTACAGCGGTTCGCTCTATGAAGTTCGCAATCGCTATGACCTCGGATACGGAGCTGCTCGCCTTGTCCCATATTATGCCGCCTGCCCACCCTTTTGATGATGATAAACTGAAGGAGGAGTGCGGCGTGTTTGGCGTTGTCGGTGTCACAGATGCTGCCAACTTTGTCGCGCTCGGCCTGCATGCCTTGCAACATCGCGGTCAAGAAGCAGGCGGAATCGTCAGCCATGATCATGAACAAGGGTTCAACTCAGCGCGTCGCTTTGGCTATGTGCGCGATAATTTCACCAAAGCTTCCTTAATGGAAACGCTCCCCGGCCCTCTCGCGATTGGGCATGTGCGCTACTCTACGGCTGGCTCTAAAGGTGCGGTGATCCGAGATGTACAACCCTTCTTTGGCGAATTCTCCATGGGCGGTGCGGCGATTGCCCATAACGGCAATATCACCAACGCAGATGCTCTGCGCAAAGAGTTGATCGAGCGCGGTTCAATCTTTCAAAGCTCCTCTGATTCCGAGTGTATCATCCACCTGATGGCCCGCTCTATGCAGCGCAATATTCCCGAACGCATGGAAGACGCACTGCGCCGAGTGGAGGGCGCGTTTTCCATCGTCGCCATGACACGCACGAAACTTATCGGTGTGCGTGATCCATTGGGCGTGCGGCCTCTGGTCCTGGGCAAACTTGAGGGTGACAGTTGGGTTCTCAGTTCTGAAACCTGTGGGCTTGATATCATCGGCGCTGAGTATGTCCGCTCTATCGAACCTGGTGAGATGGTCGTAATCACCGCTAAGAATGGGGTCGAAAGCCACTTCCCGTTCCGCCGCCAAAATTCGCGATTCTGCATTTTTGAACACGTCTATTTCTCGCGCCCTGACAGCATAATTGATGGGCAATCCGTCTATGAAACTCGCCGTCAAATCGGTGTGGAACTGGCGAAAGAAAGCCCTGTAGAGGCGGACATTGTCTGTCCTGTGCCAGACAGCGGCACGCCTGCGGCAATCGGCTTCAGTCAGCAAAGCGGCATTCCCTACGCGATGGGCATCATTCGCAACCAGTACATGGGCCGCACGTTTATCGAACCGACAGAACAGATCCGTAACATGGGAGTGCGCCTGAAACTCAACGTGAACCGCGCGTTGATCAAAGGCAAACGGGTCATTTTGGTGGACGATAGCGTTGTACGCGGCACGACATCGCGCAAGATCAAAGAAATGATTCTTGACGCAGGTGCTGCAGAGGTACATTTCCGCATTGCCTCTCCACCCACAGCATGGCCCTGCTTTTATGGCGTGGACACACCGCAGCGCGACAAACTGTTGGCGGCGACCATGAGTCCCGAGGAAATGCGTCAGCATCTCACCGTGGACAGTTTGAAATTTATCTCGCTCGACGGTCTCTACCGCGCGGTGGGTGAAGCAAAAGGGCGCAACGCGAAATGTCCGCAATACTGCGATGCGTGTTTCTCAGGCGAATACCCTGTGACACCCTCAGATCAAATCACCAAAGGATTCGAGCTGAAAGCGGCCGAATAATCCCATAAGCCCCTTTCCTCTTCTAAAAATATCCCCGCCGGAGGCATCCACATGAGCAAAATAGCACTGGTCACTGGCGCATCTCGCGGCCTTGGATTTGCACTGGCAGAAGCGTTGGCTAAGACCCACCACGTGGTTGCTGTCGCCCGCACAACAGGTGCGCTCGAAGATCTCGATGACAAGATCCAAGCCAGTGGTGGCCAGGCCACCCTCGCCCCCATGGACATCACCAATGAGGGTGCTATGGCACAGCTTTGCCGCTCGATCTATGATCGCTGGGGTAGCATTGATCTTTGGGTGCACACCGCCGTTCACGCGGCTCCTTTGACACCAGCGGCGCATATTGATGCGAAAGACTGGGCGAAATCCATAGCTATCAATGCGACCTCTATGGGGTTGCTCATTCCTTATGTTTCCCCGCTTTTGGGAGAGGCCGGTACCGCCATTTTATTTGACGATCAGACCATTGGCGAGAAATTTCATGGTAGTTATGCCGCCTCGAAGGCAGCGCAAATGTCTTTGGCGAAGGCTTGGGCGCGCGAAACCGAGACAACTGGCCCACGGGTTTTGATCGAAACGCCCCCCGCCATGTCTACAGCCGCGCGGTCGCGTTTCCATCCTGGCGAAGATCGCAGCGCGCTTGCGCATCCCCGTGATGTGGCCGCAGAGTTGCTTGCACGCGTGATAAACGCCTAAAGCCTTTACGCATCCACGCCCCTCCACTAAGGATCAGGCAAAGGGGCTGATATGCGTATACTCATCACCAATGACGACGGGATCAATGCACCGGGCTTGAAAACCCTTGAAGGCATTGCAAACGAGCTTGCCGGCAAAGATGGCGAAGTCTGGGTCGTCGCCCCAGCGTTCGAGCAATCCGGCGTCGGGCATTGCATTAGCTACACGCATCCGATGATGGTCTCAAAAATGGGCGAGCGTCGGTATGCCACCGAAGGATCGCCCGCTGACTGTGTGCTTGTGGGCTTGCATGATGTGATGAAAGATGCGCGCCCCGATTTGATCTTGTCCGGCGTCAATCGTGGCAATAATTCAGCGGAAAATACGCTCTATTCCGGCACAATCGGTGCAGCGATTGAGGGCGCTTTGCAGGGCGTGACTTCTATCGCGTTGTCACAATATTACGGTGTGCATAATGCGGATATTGATGATCCCTTTGAGGCCTCAGCCGTACATGGCGCGGATGTTGTGCGCCGCATATTGGCGCAAATTCCCGACGATCAAGGCGATTACCGTCTGTTATTCAACGTAAATTTCCCTCCTGTACCCGCGATAGATGTGAAAGGCGTGCAAGTCACCCGTCAAGGCCGGCGTCCTGATGTTTACTTCGGGGTTGAACCCCATATGTCCCCATCAAACCGGCGTTTTTTATGGATTAAAGGTGGCGATCAGCGTGTGCGTCCCAGCGATGGCACAGATGCCGCTGTGAACTTGGACGGCTACATTTCTGTTACTCCAATGCGCGCAGATCTCACAGCGCATGACGCACTTGAAAGCTTCGCTGCAAACCTATGACTGATGCGTCTACATTGATGCAGTTCCTCTTTGCACTGCGCTCCAAAGGCGTGACCGATGCCAGTGTCTTGACGGCTATGGAAAAAGTGGATCGAGCGGCCTTTATTCGTGGCCTATTTTCCAAGCGCGCCTATGAGGACATGCCTCTACCGATCCCTTGCGGGCAAACAATCAGCCAACCCTCTGTAGTGGGTCTGATGACGCAAGCCTTGAAAGCCGGGCCGCGCGATACTGTGTTGGAGGTCGGAACAGGCTCCGGCTATCAAGCTGCGGTTCTTAGCCATGTCGCACGCCGCGTCTATACGGTTGATCGCCACAAGCGCCTCGTAAATGAGGCACGCGAAGTTTTTGACGCGTTGGGTCTCACCAATATTACCGCCTTCACCGCGGACGGCAGTCACGGCCTGCCCGATCAAGCGCCCTTTGACCGTATTCTGGTCACGGCCGCTGCCGAAGATCCCCCCGGCCCCTTGCTTGCACAGCTCAAAGTGGGTGGCATTATGGTAGTGCCTGTGGGGCAATCGGATGCAGTACAAAGTTTGATTCGTGTCAGCCGTCATGAGCGCGGCTTTGAATATGATGAGTTGCGCCCCGTGCGCTTTGTACCGCTTATAGAAGGACTGGGACGCGAAGGCTAAATCTGTTATAAGAGCTCAAATTTCCAAGACGCAGTGATCAACACCGCGCGATTGAGGATATCGAAATGAAGATTTTTTCAAGAAAATCACCTTTGCGCGACGTTATGTGCGGCACCGCCCTTTTAACACTAAGTGCTTGTGCAGACGGGTTTGATCTGGATCTGCGCGGCTTTACAGGCAACAAATTCGACACCACGATTGCGGCTATCAATGCGACCCAAGATCGCCCACGCCCTGATGAACGCGGTGTCATCACCTATCCCAATTACCAAATCGCCGTCGCCCAGCGTGGCGACACAGTGAGCAGCGTTGCTGCGCGGATTGGTGCTGATGCAACTGACCTTGCACGATACAACGGTCTGTCCCCGGAAACCGCGCTGCGCAAAGACGAAGTGCTAGCTGTGCGCAAGCCAGTCTCAACCCTACCTGGTGGCCTACAAACGGGCGTTGCCACAGCGCCAAGCGCCGTTAATATCACAGCATTGGCACAGAGCGCGATCGACAGCACACCCGTTAGCACCATGGCACTGCCTGCGGCAAAGCCAACAGAAGCAGAGCCTGTGCGCCATCAAGTTGCGCGCGGCGAAACCGCCTTTACTATAGCACGGCTTTACGATGTGTCCGTGCGTTCGCTCGCGGATTGGAACGGGCTTGGCAAAGATCTCGCTGTGCGCGAAGGTCAGTTCCTCTTGATCCCAGTTGCGCAAGATCAACAGGCCGACTCAGGTACACCTTTGGCGGCGACTACAGATCCCGGTGTCGGCTCCCCTACGCCGACGCCGCCTTCTGCCATGACACCCCTGCCTGCAGAGAAAACAGAAGTGGCCACATCTCCAGTCGCAGCCTCAGCAGCACAAGTTCTCGCCAAGCCAACGAAAAATGCAAGCCAAGGGCGCTTGGCTTTCCCAGTGCAAGGTCCGATCATTCGCGAATATGCGAAGGGCAAGAACAACGGCATCGGCATTGGCGCAAGCGCAGGCACATCTGTCAATGCCGCCGCCGCAGGCATAGTTGCAGCGATCACCGAAAACACGGACAATCTACCGATTATCGTCGTGAAACACTCAAATAATTTGCTAACGGTTTATGCCAATGTCGATGGTTTGAAAGTGAAAAAGGGCGACACAGTTTCGCGTGGCCAGCAATTGGCGAGTGTGCGATCTGGCAACTCTGATTTCTTGCATTTTGAAGTGCGTGAAGGTTTTGATAGCGTCGATCCACTGCCCTATTTGCGATAAAAGCGATTTTTTAAGAAAAATCAGGGTATCTAAATCTTCTAAAAAATTTGTGCTCTCAAAAGCTGTGATTGTGTCGACCAGCGAGATCACAGAAGAACTGCCACGCTACGCGCCCTGAGCGCGATCCGCGCGTGGCTTGCCATTCAATCGCTTCCGCGCGCAATTGCGCAGGATCGATCTTGAGGCCCGCGTTTTCGCAGTAGCCATCGATCATCGCCAAATACGTATCCTGATCGCAAGGATGAAAGCCCAGCCACAAACCAAAGCGATCCGAGAGCGACACTTTTTCTTCAACCGCTTCACCGGGGTTGATACCGCTGGATTGCTCGTTCTCGATCATATCGCGCGGCATCAAATGACGTCTGTTGGATGTCGCATAGAGCAAGACATTCTCCGGCCGCCCCTCGATCCCACCGTCAAGCACCGCTTTCAGCGACTTATAATGCTGATCATCATGGCTAAACGACAGGTCATCGCAGTAGAGCACGAAGCGCTCAGGCACATCTCGCAAAAGGGCGAGCAAACGGCCCACACTTGGCAAATCTTCGCGCTGCAGTTCAACGATTTTCAGGTTTTGACCATCTTCGAGAATCTGTGCGTGCACGGCCTTCACCAAGGACGATTTGCCCATCCCCCGCGCGCCCCAAAGCAAAGCGTTGTTTGCCGGATATCCATTTGCAAACTGCCGTGTGTTGGCCAGCAACGTAGCGCGAGCACGCCTGATGCCGACCAACAACTCAAGCGGTACTCGGTTCACTTCTGCCACAGGGACCAGTGCATCCGGTCCCGTTTGCCACACAAAAGCGTGCGTAGCAGAAAAGTCTGGGGCCGCCAAAGGTGCTGGTGCCAAACGCTCCAGCGCTTCTGCGATACGATCTAAAGGGTCGCTCACTTCTCGGCCTCCTCGTCGAACTCCTTCACAAGAGGATCGTCAAACTCTTCCTCATCATCGTCGTAATAGCCTTCTTCGCGCAGCTTTTCTTCGCGTTTGCTTTCGACATAGCGCACAAGAAAAATCGAAACTTCATAAAGACCATAAACCACAGTGAACAGAATCAACTGGGTGATGACATCTGGTGGCGTCACGAGCGCTGCGAGCAGCAAGATACCAACCATCGCGTATTTGCGCACCGCGCCGAGACCTTCAGAGCTGACCAGACCCGCTTTGCCCATCAAGGTCAAAAGCACAGGAAGCTGGAAACACATCCCAAAAGCGATGATAAATTTCAATGTGATATCAAGGCTTTCGTTCACTTTACCAAAGAAGGTAATGCGAACACCGTCGCTATCAACAGGCGGCTCGGTGAACAAGCCACCTGTGGGGGGCAGTGCTTCGCCTGCAGGGATATTGCCACCGACGCTCATCAATAGACCGGTAAAGATCGAACTGATGTCCGCAAAGCCCAAGAAGAAATTCATAGCCAAGGGCGTCACAACGAATTGCGCGAAAGACGCGCCCAACAGGAACATCACCGGGGATGCGATCAAAAATGGTAAAAACGCATTTTGCTCCTTGCGGTAGAGGCCCGGCGCGACGAAGCGCCAAAGCTGGAACGCGATGACCGGAAAGGCCAGAATAAAGCCGAAGACCATCGAGATGCGGAACAGCGTAAACAGATACTCTTGCGGAGATGTGTATTGCAGGGTCGGGTTCGGATCGCCCAAACCGCGTAGAGTGTTTTCAATCGGGGCCAGCAGGAATTCAAGGATCGGTTCTGCTATGATGAAGGCCAGAACGATACCCACGACGAATGCGCCCACAGCGCGGATCAGCCGTGTGCGAAGCTCTGCCAGATGTTCAATCAAGGGGGCGGAGCTGTCTTCGACCTCGTCCGTGTTGCTCATGCAGTGTCCTTCGCCGCTTTGGGTGCGGTCTTTTTAGCGGCTGGCTTTTTCGCCGCTGTTTTTGGAGCAGTTTTCTTGGGCGTAGCTTTTGGGGTCGCAATTTTCTTCGCAGCAGATGCTTTTTTCGCTGTTGGTTTCTTTGCAGTTTTCTTTGGCGCGGCTTCTTCCGACTTGGCATCCTCAGCACGCTTTGCTTGTGCAGCAAGGCGTTCTTCGGCGCGTTTGGCAGTCAATTCGTGGATCTTCTTGGCGTTTGCCGCACGCTCTTCCGCAAGCTTGCCGGTTTCGCTATCAATGTCCCACTTTTTAAATTCTTTCGTGGCGTCATTAATATCGTCCAGCCCCATATTCTTGGCGCTGGTCATATCTTTGAAACTTGACGTTGCTTCCTTCATGCCGCTGTCGTCAGCAGCTTGGTCCATCGCGCGAGAAAATTCGCGCGCCATGCCTTTGGCTTTACCCACATACTGCCCGACCTTACGAAACAGCATCGGCAAATCCTTAGGCCCAATGACGATCAACGCGACAACGCCGATCACCAAAAGCTCCGTCATGCCCAAATCAAACATTGTCGATTAGACCTTGTCTGTCTCACTAGGAGTCACGTCTTTCGCGACCTCAGCCGCGTCTTCTTCCAGCTCCGCTGTGCCTTCGTTAACACCTTTTTTGAAGGAAGTAATACCCTTGCCTACTTCGCCCATGAGCGAGCTGATTTTGCCACGGCCAAACAGCACGAGGACCACAACGGCGATCAAAAGAAGGCCAGGAAGGCCGATATTGTTAAGCATGAGTGTCTCCCTAAATCTTGCTATGAACGCAGCGCTGCGTCCATGTTCTAGATGTATCTATTGTCTTGTTGGCTGTGTTAAAAGGGAGAAACGCGCATTTGCTGCGTAAAAGCGCCGATACTTGTGAAAAACAGCTGTGTTATTTTGATTTTGACTGAAAAATAAAGCAGCGGTCACGTCGGATTGTGAGCCAGAGCGGCGTGCCAGCTTTTGGCAAGAACACGTTAGGCACAGTTGCATGGATCACTGTTTCGCCGTCATCCATGATAAATTCCACAAGGCTTTGTGAGCCGATAAAGCGTGCACGCTGCACGATAGCATGCGCTGCGACGCCATCACTGACCGTCGGCAAAGGCCCTTTGCCACCACGATCGAAATCGATCTTCACATGTTGCGGGCGAAAAACGATGTCAACATCCGCCCCATCCGGCACGCCCGGCGCAAGGAACTGACCGAACGGCGTATCTGCCAAGGCCCCATTTGCGGAACTTTGGATCACGTTGATATCACTAAAAAATCCTACCGCTTCAAGATCCGCTGGGGAATTATAAATATTGTAAGGCGCACCGCGTTGCACAATATTGCCAGCACGCATCAACGCAATTTCATCGGCCATGCGCATCGCTTCTTCAGGCTCATGTGTCACCAAGAGAACCGCTGTCCCCTCGTCCTTGAGCAAGGCCAGTGTTTCATCGCGAATCCCATCTCGCAACCGATTGTCGAGGCCAGAAAATGGCTCGTCCATCAGCATAATTTTCGGGCGTGGTGCTAGAGCGCGTGCAAGCGCGACTCGTTGCTGCTCCCCTCCTGACAATTGATGCGGATAAGCATCGATCAGACGCATCAGGCCAACTTTATTAAGCAATTCCTCAACACGAAGACGTTTTTCTGCGCGTGGACCGGACAAACCGAAGGCGACGTTATCCGCCACGCTCATATGGGGGAAAAGCGCGAAATCCTGAAACATCAAGCCAATGCCCCGTTGCTCGGCGGGCATACTGAAGCTGCCGTCGCACACAAGCGTGCCATCAACCCAGATCTCGCCGCTGTCCTGCCGATCCACCCCAGCAATCATCCGCAAGGTCGTAGATTTGCCACAGCCAGAGGGCCCCAAAAGGCAGGTCACCTGCCCCGCTTGGATGCTAAGGCTGACGTCATCAACAACGCACGCCCCATTGAATTGGCGCGTGAGGCGTTTGATCTCGAGGCGCGCAGATATGGCCTGCATGGGTGGATCCTACGTTTGAAAGCCGAAGTCAGCAAACTTGATGGATTTTATCAAGAATGGCTTTTCCTAGCAGCCTCACTTCGCTGGTTCAACCTCTTCTGCGGGTCGTCGCGCACCTACGAACACCGCAACAAATCCGGCGATGAGGACTACGATACAGATCGCCAAGAGTTGTTCATATTTGTGCCCCTCTGGCAGGATCCCCGCTGCCCAATCCGCAGCACGTGCAAAGTATAGGGTCGCGCCGATAAGCGCTGCACCAAAGGCAACCAGATAGGACCAAATCGTGACTGAGCAGCCCATGACCAAGCCCACAATCAGAACAGGTGTGAGGAACATCGAGGCCGTTCCGCTAACCGCGACCGCATCAAACAAAGTGGCATTGCCATGAATGAAATTGTGAAGAGCACAAGGAAAACCACCATTTGCAGCACATTCGTGCGCAACGCCGCGCTCAAGCTGCCCCATGCGGAATAAGCAAGTCCAAGCAGCGCCACCGGCCCGATGAGAGTTCTTTCGCGAGCGCAATTTTGGGCAGAACAGCAGAAAAGATCAAGCCGACAACAATGAGATTGGCAAAGACTTCGGACAGTAAACGCAGCGCGATCACCAGATTGTAGCAACCCGTGCCAACCCGTCCGAAACGCGAACCAAACCAGTCTTGCACCAATCCAGCCCCTCTCGCTCGCAGGTGCGCCACGACAAATCCACTCGTCAAAAATGTTCCGTAGTAGGCCGCGTATGCCAGCGTTCCAGCCATCCCGTAGAAATATCCCAAGATCGCCGCGTTCATCAGGGACCTTGCGAAGATCCATGTGGTGACTTGGCTTAAAACGAGGGTCAGCAGTTTCGGTGCCTGTCCTGTGTAGGACTGCCCGCCAAAGAAGCCGTCAACGGCCACACGACGCGGTGCGGCCATAAGGCTCGCGAGGATAATAACCGCGAAAATCGCAACAACAAAGCTAGCTGTCATGTCAAAGTCCTATCGGTAGATTGTTGCGATCCTGCTGAAAGATGCGATCATCGCTGAACATGGCCTATCTGCGGCACTGACAAAAATGTGAGTCATGGCCGCAGGCTTTCATGATCTGACCTACGATGTTGAGAGCATTAACCTTGCAGTAACCTTGGTCATGCAATGGTTAAAGCCTCCGCTTTTCAGAGGGTCCCTCTCGTGAATGCCACGCTTTATTTTCTCACACCGTGCGTTATCTCTATTGGCTCTCTGTCTTGCTCTGGCAAGTTGCGACGACGCCGAAGATGAAACAGAACAAACCGATTTCGGTGCCACACCGACTGAAGAACAGCTTGCCGAATTTGAGGCCAACACGACGCTAACTTCTGATTTTTGGCACTCCAAAAGCAGATGGCACCTTCGACGCTTCATTGAGGACAATCTTCAAAGGCGGGTTTCAGGACGATGCGGGCAACGGATATGCCTTTGAACTTGGTCGCGAAGGCACCGCGTTTAGCGCAGTCGCAGGCATCCTCGAAGCGACCGACCTTGGGGCCCTGCCACCCACAGGGTTTGCCGCGATGAGAGACCCTTACGAAATACATGAAGTGGGTAAATCTGACGGGGTAAACCGCGAATACGGTGGCGTACAACCCACACGCGGCCGCATCACGCTACGCGCAGATTTCACATTCGGTATACTGCAAGGAACAGGCGATGTCTTGGCCATTGATGGCAAGTTCAGCGGCGAAATGGTCACTGGGTCGGCGTTTTTCAACAAGCGAGCCGCAGCGCTGACGGGTCAGGTCGGCGCGAGAAGCGCCGTCGGCGTGTTTCACGGGGCCGACGACGCTACCGCCTTTGTAGGCGGCTTTTTGGTAGAGCGTTAGAAGGTCGCGTTTACACCACCGCCGTCATGCAAAATATTCTGCCCGACGATGAATGCCGCTTGGGTTGAGCACAAGAAGGCGCAGGTCGCACCGAACTCGTCCGCAGTGCCATAGCGCCCGGCCGGAATAGTTTTGCAGCGGTTCACTTTCGCCTCTTCAGATGTAATGCCCTGCGCCTTTGCGACACCGCCATCAAGCGAAACGGCACGATCCGTCGCGTGGATACCCGGTAGCAGGTTATTGATATTCACCCCAGATCCCGCAACTTGGCGCGATGTGCCAGCAACATATCCCGTCAATCCTGCACGCGCGGAATTGGACAGTCCAAGCACGCCAATTGGCGCCTTCACGGACTGCGATGTGATGTTCACCACACGACCCCAGCCGCGATCCATCATCGCAGGCACAAGCGCTTTGATCATCGCAATAGGTGCCAGCATATTCGCATCAAGCGCTTTGATGAAATCGTCGCGCTCCCAATCGGACCACATGCCGGGGGGTGGACCACCTGCATTATTTACTAGAATATCGACCTCGCCTGCAGCTTTCAGAACCTCCGCGCGACCCTCTTCGGTCGTAATATCTGCGGCAACTGCCTCGACGTTCACGCCGTATTTCGCACGAATATCTGCTGCTGTTTGCTCAAGCGCCTCTGCGCCGCGCGCATTCAAAACAAGGTCACACCCTGCCGCAGCTAATGCCTCCGCGCAGCCGCGCCCCAAGCCCTTGCTTGACGCACAGACAACTGCACGTCGGCCTTTTATTCCAAGATCCATGTCGTTTCCTATCATTTAGGCGCGTTTTGCGGCTGTTTTGCCCGCTATGGCCGTAGTTAAGTCTCTAACCTGCCGCATTTTCATGAAAAACAACGGCGCAACGTTTAGTTAGACGAGTGTTTCGAATGAATGCAAGTAGCAACTCCGGCAGTGCCCTCGCGCAGAGCATCCCTATGTATCGCGCAGAAGAGTTTCTCGTTATTGACGGTGCTAATATCGATGACATACTGAGCTTTGCCGCCGAAGTGATGCTTGATGATGTCTACGAACTTAACAATCTCGCCGAACGCCGCCGCCTGTCCTTGCTCGTCAAACTCGACGGCACCTACACAATCGTGGAAGATACTGAAGTAGGCACACCTTTCGCAAGTGTCTTCGTGGATAGTTGCTTCACTGTGATGAGCAGCGACGGTTCCACCCTGGAAATACTGCTGCTTGTTGAACAGGACACCGAGGATCTTGTTGAGAACATTCATGTCGTCCCCCTCGTCCCACTGATTGCAAATGGTCACTATCGTTTGGTCGGCGTTGATGTGGACAATGCGGCCCGTAAATTGGCGCAAGTCGCCTGCGTACCGTTCTCGCGCGGCACCAACATCACCATGAGTTCCGGCGCGCGACGTCCGATTGAAGAGCTTCAGATCGGTGACAAAGTCTTGATGCGCGATGATGGCGGTCAAATAATCCGCTGGATCGGCCAACACACATTGCGCGCGGTCGGCGATTTCGCCCCGATTGTAATTAAGGCGGGCACGCTGAATAACACCAACGATCTGACGCTTAGCCCCGATCACCACCTGTTCATTTACCAGCACCGCGACGCTTTGGGCGCAGGCGCTCAGAGGTACTGGTGAAAGCCCGCCACTTGGTGAACGGTGACACGGTTATCCATCAAGACGTTGGTTTAATTTACTATTTTCAGATTCTGCTTGATCAACACGAGATCATCTACGCCGAAGGTATCGCTGCCGAAACCTTGCTTGTGGACGCCCGCACACGCGCGGCTTTGACGGATACGGTCAGTGAAGACGTGCTCGAAACGCTAAATGGCCATTCGGGCTGGCTGCATCAAGAATTCGAGGTCGGGTCTGAACTGTTGGGACCGGATGCCGCGGATAAGTTGCGCAAAGCGTCTAAGCGCTGATCCGAATTTTCTAGAAAATTCGCGCCACCGTTGCCAAGCGCACCGCTCAATCATATAGCAGCCTCATGTTAGACACCGTCACAAACCGCCCCGCTCTTCCTGCTGAAATCGCGCGACGTCGCACGTTTGCGATCATTTCGCATCCCGATGCGGGCAAGACCACGCTCACTGAAAAATTCCTGCTCTTTGGCGGGGCGATTCAGATGGCCGGGCAAGTGCGCGCGAAGGGTGAAGCGCGGCGTACGCGATCGGACTTTATGCAAATGGAAAAGGATCGCGGGATTTCGGTCTCTGCATCCGCGATGTCATTTGATTTCAAGCACTTCCGCTACAATCTGGTGGACACCCCCGGTCACTCCGACTTCTCCGAGGACACGTACCGCACGCTTACTGCTGTGGACGCCGCCGTGATGGTGATTGACGGCGCGAAGGGCGTTGAAAGCCAGACGCAAAAGCTTTTTGAAGTGTGTCGCATGCGCGATCTGCCGATCCTGACGTTTTGTAACAAGATGGACCGTGAAAGCCGTGATACCTTTGATATCATTGATGAAATTCAAGAAAATCTCGCCATCGACGTGACCCCAGCCAGCTGGCCTATCGGGGTCGGCCCTGACTTTATGGGCTGCTATGATATGCTGAATGACAGGCTAGAGCTTATGGACCGCGCGGACCGCAATAAGGTCGCGGATTCCATCGAGATCAACGGTCTTGATGATCCTGCGCTTGCGGAACATGTGCCTGCGCGTTTGCTCGACAAACTCAAAGAAGATGTTGAAATGGCTCGCGAATTGCTGCCAACACTTAACCCGCAATCCGTGTTGGAAGGCCATATGACGCCGATCTGGTTCGGTTCGGCGATCAACTCTTTCGGCGTTAAAGAATTAATGGATGGCATTGGCACGTACGGGCCGGAGCCGCAGATCCAGCGCGCCTCTCCGCGTGAAATTTCGCCTGAAGAGAAGAAAGTCGCGGGCTTCGTGTTCAAAGTGCAGGCTAACATGGACCCCAAGCACCGCGACCGCGTCGCCTTTGTGCGCTTAGCTTCCGGCCATTTTAAACGCGGTATGAAACTGACCCATGTGCGCTCGAAAAAGCCGATGGCGATCTCGAATCCTGTGCTTTTCCTTGCATCTGATCGCGAGCTAGCAGAGGAAGGCTGGGCCGGCGACATCATCGGCATCCCCAACCACGGTCAATTGCGGATCGGCGATACACTGACCGAAGGCGAAGCACTGCGCGTCACGGGTATCCCTTCTTTTGCACCGGAATTGTTGCAAGGCGTACGCGCGGGCGATCCGTTAAAATCTAAGCACTTGGAAAAAGCTTTGATGCAATTTGCAGAAGAGGGGGCGGCGAAGGTCTTCAAGCCCACTTTCGGCTCAGGCTATATCGTCGGCGTTGTTGGCGCGTTACAATTTGAAGTGCTCGCAAGCCGTATTGAATTGGAATACGGTCTGCCTGTGCGATTTGATCAAAGCCAATTCACCTCTGCGCGCTGGGTTCTGGGGGACAAAAAGGCGGTAGATGCCTTCGCAGAGGCCAATAAAGCCCATATCGCGACGGACAATGACGGCGACACTGTCTACCTCACGCGCCTGCAATGGGATATTGACCGCGTCGCGCGAGACTACCCCGATGTCACACTCAGCGCGACAAAGGAAATGATGCTCCAATAGCGCTTACTGGTTGCACCCCGCACGGGCATCTTGCGCAGTATGAGCGATCCTTACGACACCCCCCGCCCTGACCTATGAGGGCGGGCTTGAGGCGATCGTCACCCGTATGCAAGCCCGCGAAAAACCGCTGAGTTTTGCGACGGATGAAGCGCTTGCGCCTTTGGATACCGATCTCGCAGCGTTGCGCAAAAAAATTGGTTGAAGAAGTTGATTCAGAGCATGTTACCCGTCCTAAACAGCAATCGGGGAATCAACGTAAATTATTGTAATTGAACACATAATTTCTGATACAGCCGGAACTCTGCAAATTGCACGGGCTCTTGACCGCCCATCTGCGCAAATCCGATCAGCCTGCACATACGATGGCTTTGTTCACCTGCATCTGGGCTGAACAGGCTGATTTCATGCTTCAATATCTTGATCCGCGCTGGCTCGCCTCTGCGATTACCACCTTTGGCAATCACGGCCAGACCGAAGTGCAGCGCCGTGTCGGGCACTCGATGAGCGCGTTATTCGCGGCCATGAAGCTCTATGAACCCGAGCGGCTTTATTCCGGTTTCACCCCCGATAATGCGTTTAAATTGAAACGCTTGGCCTCTGCGCCGCTGCCCTTGAACATGGACCGTTACGCTTTGGTGTCTGGCGGGCTTTATGTGAATATGCTCGGACGCTTGTGGCTCGACGCCAAGAAGGATGACGTGATTGCCCCCCTCGCGCATCACCTTTTGAACCTGATAAACGCCGATCCGGGCACTGTGTTTCGCCGCTTTAATACCCTACCTGGCCGCAAATTACGTCGGCGCGCGCAGAAACAAAGCGCCAATGGCGATCCCGACCCTGAGCCTGCGCGCACCCCCGCTAAGGCAAAGTCGCACAGCTGGGGCATTGTCAGCACGATCAAAGCGAGTGCAACTCAGATCGAACCCTTCATCGTACATCATTTGCACCTTGGCGCCGAGATGATCGACATCTATCTCGACGCACCTTTACCTAACGCCGATCTCGCGCGTCTCACGCATCAGAAAGTGAAAATTACCAACTGTGATCGCGCCTATTGGGAGGCCACGGGCAATCCCGTGATGGAAAAACACCAACAACGCCAAGCCTTTAATGCCACCCATGCGTACCGCTCATCGACCCTGGACTGGTTGGCCCACATTGATTGCGATGAGTTTATATTCAGTGAAGCCAACATCATTTCCACACTAAGCACCGTGCCTCACACTGATGACGCGCTGATCATCCCCCCTGCCGAAGAGATCATACAAAGTTCTGACGCGACCGATCTGCTGTTTCGACGCACTTACTTCAATGCGGGCTGTGACAAGGCGATCATTGACGCGCTTTATCCGACGTTTGGCACCTATCTGCGCTTTGGCTTTATCAGTCATACCATCGGCAAAACCATTGCCCGTTGCGGCCTTGAGGATGTCCGTTTTGGCGTGCACTTGCTCAAACAACGCGGGGTCGAGGTGAAAAACACGCAGCGTGCGGATCACATAACCCTGCTCCATCGCCACGCGCCAGATTGGGACAGATTTGCGCAGCACCTCGACTTCAGGCTAAGCAAAGGGTCGTATCGGGACCGCGGACAAGCACGGTTAGGCTTGGGCGATATCATCGACATCTTAAAGGACGAGCATGGGGCAGACGGCCCGTGCAAGCTGTTCGATGAGGTCTGCGCAGCACGCCCCGAAGTGCTGAAAGTGTTGGAAGGGCACGCAAATTCTGATTCGGGTTAAGCGATGTAAAGCACGTGCCGGTTTTGCAAATGAATAAGGTAAATGGGGCATTGTCAGCACAATCAAAGCACCACTTAAAGAGGTATTAGGTTTTGTCGCCTATCACCTGAAACAGGGCGCGCATCGTGTGTACGTTTATCTGGATGATGCTGATATTGCGACCTATGCGGCGCTTAAATCCCATCCAAAGGTGCGCGTTATCGATACCGATGAGGCCTATTGGCAAAAGAAAAGTGGCCGGCCACACAAACACCAAGCCCGCCAAACAATGAACGCGGCCGATGCTTATACCAAACGTGCCGAGGTCGCATGGCTTGCACACATTGATCATCACGAGTTTCTTGTTTGGAACACGCCGCTTTCGGCGCAACTTGCGGCCTTGGGCGCGGATTGCCTCTGCGCGCGCATCCGTCCCATTGAAGCTTTGGATTGGGAAGGCCCACAAACAGAGCCACGTCCGTTCAAGAGCTTCGTTTTGCCGATGCAAGAGCGTCGTAAAGTTACCAAAACTCTCTACCCTCGTTTTGGTGCACATCTTAACGGTCGGTTCCTAAGCCATGTAGCTGGGAAATTGATCTATCGCACTGGAGTCAAAGGGTTTTCAGTTAAAATTCACAACGCATTCCTTGGCGATCAACTAAACCCGGGGCAACAGGAACTATCAGACACTCGCTTGTGCCATTTGCATGGGGACACATGGGACACTTGGCAAGCAAACTATGCCTACCGCAAATCAAAAGGGGCCTATCGCGCCGAGCTGAACGCGCCCTTTGATCAGGGCAAAGGCGGGTTGAACATGCACAGCTTTCTCAACACGCTCTAAGCCGAGGGCGGCACACAAGCGCTGGGCGTCTTTTATACGGAGGTCTGCACCGCACGGCCTGACCTTCTCAAAGCGCTCGAAATGCATGGTCTTTTGCCCTGGTATCGCATTGATCCAGACGCTGCGTTGCATGAGCAGTGTCCGAATAGCACCTCATCTTTTCTTTAACGGAAACAAACTGCGCTATTCGTGTCCCTAAGTTCGCTAAAAGTCCGCTAAAATTGATATAAATCCAAGGTGATTTGACCGCAGGCAGCTTTTTCGCTATCCCGTCATCCAAGGCCCATGGAGTGCAAAGACACTCGATCAATCGGATTTGGCCTGATCTAGATGCACGGGCCAAGTTGTGTCCGTAAGCTACGGAAACACATGACAAAGTTCTCAGATCTGAATTTGGACCCAAAGGTCCTTAAAGCCATCGATGACGCTGGCTACGAATCCCCAACCCCGATCCAAGAAGGCGCGATTCCACCAGCGCTGGAAGGCCGCGATGTACTTGGAATTGCGCAAACGGGCACGGGTAAAACCGCGAGCTTCACGCTACCGATGATCACCATGCTGGGCAAAGGTCGTGCACGCGCACGCATGCCGCGCTCTTTGGTGCTTTGCCCAACGCGCGAATTGGCCGCACAAGTTGCCGAAAATTTCGATACATACACGAAATACCACAAGAAACTAAGCAAAGCGCTTTTGATCGGGGGCGTGTCATTTAAAGAACAAGACCGTCTGATCGACAAAGGCGTGGACGTGTTGATCGCAACACCCGGTCGTCTGCTGGATCACGTTGAGCGCGGCAAACTGTTGTTGACGGGTGTGCAGGTCATGGTCGTTGATGAGGCCGATCGCATGCTCGACATGGGCTTCATTCCCGATATCGAACGTATCTTTGGTCTGACACCCTTTACCCGTCAAACGCTGTTCTTCTCGGCCACCATGGCCCCTGAAATCGAACGCATCACCAACACCTTCCTGTCCAACCCTGCCCGCGTCGAAGTTGCGCGTCAGGCGACCGCGTCCGAGAACATCGAACAGGTCGTGATGATGTTCAAAGGCTCACGCAGGGATCGCGAAGGCACGGAAAAGCGTAAAGCACTACGCAAACTGATCGACGCTGAAGGTGACGCCTGCACCAACGCGATCATCTTTTGTAACCGCAAAATGGATGTGGATGTCGTTGCTAAGTCGTTGAAAAAGTATGGGTATGATGCAGCGCCCATTCACGGCGATCTCGATCAAAGCCAGCGCACAAAGACCTTGGACGGCTTTCGCGAAGGCGGTTTGCGCTTTCTTGTTGCCTCTGATGTTGCGGCGCGCGGACTTGATGTCCCTTCGGTGAGCCATGTTTTCAACTTTGATGTACCAGGTCACGCAGAAGACTATGTGCACCGCATTGGTCGTACAGGACGCGCTGGTCGTGATGGCAAAGCCGTGATGATCTGCGTACCACGGGACGAGAAGAATTTCGACGCGATTGAAAAGCTGACCCAAAAGCAGATCACGCGCATCGACAATCCGTTGAAGCCGGCTGACGCCCCTGCGCCAAGCGAGGCAAAAGCTGATGACGCATCGCCCGCGCGCGAAGACAAGCCAAAGCGCACGCGCACACATTCGCGCAACAAGCCCAAAGACGACGCGCCAAAGAAGGAAGTCCAAGCAGACGCACCCGTCGTCGCGGCTGAGGTTGAGCCTGCTAAGGCAGAACCGAATACAGCGGCATCCAAGCAAGCCTCAAGCGAAAACAACTCACGCAGCCGCTCCAACCGTGGACGTGGTGGCGGCAACAACAACGTTGTGGGATTGGGCGATCACCTTCCCGGCTTTATCGCGATGAGCTTTGAAGAGCGCAGCGCAAACTAAAGCACTAATATTGAAATGAAAAAGCCCCGAACACGCAGTTTGCGGTTTGGGGCTTTTCTTTTGTTTTAAACCCTTTGCGTCGGGCGGATCATCCGCATACCACCTGAGATCAACCCAGTGACAATAGCGGCAATCGCAAGTGTCATCGCTATCGTGAGCGAGATAAACTTGAGCGCTGCAAAGCTGGAATAGATGTAGGCCAACATCTGTGGGATGGCCGTTTCGAATTGCGTTAGCCAAAATGACATTAAGTTCTCAAGCGCATCTAAAGTGCCGCCTGAAAAGGCGAAGAACGCGGCTCCTTTTCCCATCGAAACCGTCGCGCAGCTTGCCTGGCCAAGGCGCGCAATCAACGTGCCGAGGCAAATGCCAAAGAAAATCACCGAAGCGATAAAGGCAAAATCGAACATTTGGGTTTGCACATAGGCGCCAAACGTCCCCGCCGCGCGCATCGCGTCGTAATAGCCAAGGATCGTCTACCCATCAAAGGCTAACTGTCCCGTCGCAAAGTCGACGGGATGACCCGAGGCCGCATAGAGCTTGTTCAGAGACAAGCGTGTCCATTAAAACGCAGCAAAGCTAACGCTCGTCAGTGTCGCGTGAAGCCAAAGTGGCGTTGCAAGTGCAGCAGTCTTTGGTGAGCAAAACAGGGGATCGTCCCTTCAATGTTCCATTCCATGGAATACTTAAGAAAGCCAAATTGTGAAATCGACACTGAAGTCACCAGAACACATTGAAAAATACGCGAAACTTGGGGCTGCTCTCAGTATCAGCACACAGCTATTTAGCACAAGGATGGGCGCAATGCTGGATCGATTCGGCCTTACGGAGGCACAATTCTCGGTTCTGAAGCACCTCGCCCGTCGGATGCCTGAGGGCAAAGCGTGACCGCGATTGCTGCCACTGTTGAAGTGAAACAACCTGCCGTATCCAAGATGGTTAGTAAATTCGAGGGTATGGGCTGGGCACGTTTCGAAGCGATGCAAAACGATGCGAGCACAAAACACGTGTTTCTCACCCAAGCGGGCCAAGCACATCTGCTTGATGTGCAACGCGCGCTTTTGCCTGATTATATGGCGATGATGGACGGGTGGCGCGATGAGGACATAGCATCCCTCACCGCGCAACTTTTTAGATTGGTCGATTGGTTCGACAAGAACCGGCTTTAGGCCAGTCGCGACACCACAATCGTGACTTCCGGCTTTTTACCGATTTCCGCATTGCAGCTTTGACGCACTTGGCGTTTGATCGCCTCTTCCAGCTTCTTGTCGTCGCGCATGGTCTTACCGTTTGAGCGACCGATTAACTGGCTGAGGTCTTCTTCAACCACATCAACCAGCGGCGCGCGTGACTTGCCTTGATCCGCAAGGCCCATCAGCTCGCACCATGGATCGCCCAGCAATTCATCGTTTTCATCGATGATGACCGTCACGGTGATATGTCCATTCAAAGCCATACGCATACGGTCGCGCACCACGCCGTCAAGCGCGCCGACTTGCACGGAACCGTCCAAATACGTGCGTCCTGTTTCGATGTAATCTGCAACCTTCGGCGCATTGCCTGAGAGGTCAATCATCATGCCGTTAACCGCCACGATCCCCTTCAAACCCTTGGCTTCAGCGATCTTCACATGCGTGCGCAGGTGGCGATGTTCGCCGTGCATCGGGAGCAACATTTGTGGCTTGGTGATTTCGTGCATCTTTTCCAGATCAGGACGGTTCGCATGGCCCGACACGTGATACAGGCCAGAGCTGTCATCGATCACATCCACACCCTTTTCGGAGAGTTGGTTGATGATATAGATCACACCGCGCTCGTTTCCCGGGATGGTTTTGGAGGAAAATAAGAACGTGTCGCCCTCTTTCAACATCAGGCCTTGGTACTTGCCACGCGCCAATTGCGCAGAGGCCGCGCGGCGTTCGCCTTGCGAACCTGTCACGAGAAGCATCACATTTTCGCGCGGCAGTTGCATTGCGTCTTCAGGATTGATGCAGGTAGGGAAGTCGCTGAGCACGCCCGTTTCGATCGAGGCTTCCACCATGCGCCGCATCGCACGACCCAAGAGCACGACAGACCGCCCTGCCCGCACGCCAGATTCCGCCAGCGTTTTCACCCGCGCCACGTTGGAGGCGAAGGTCGTTGCCACAACCATACCTGGTTGATCCTTGATCAGTTTTTCGATCTCAGGCCCGACGGTGATTTCGGAGCGGCCTTCATTCAACGAAAATACGTTTGTTGAATCGCAGACCAGTGCTTTGACGCCGTCTTTGGATACATCGCGCCAGAGTTGCTCATCAAACGCTTCGCCCACCAGCGGGGTTTCGTCGATTTTGAAATCGCCTGTGTGCAAAACGCGCCCGTCTGGGCTGTCGATGCACAGACCAGAGCTTTCGGGGATAGAATGTGAAATCGGCAAAAAGCCAATACTAAACGGTCCCGCTTTCACAACCTCAGGCCAAGGGGAAACAGTCGTGACTGCTTTCGCCTCAACCCCATATTCATCTAGTTTGCGACGCGCGATATTCGCCGTAAACGCGCGCGTATAAATCGGCGCTTTCAGTTGCTCATAAAAGTGACCAATTGCGCCGACATGATCCTCATGGGCGTGGGTGATGAAGATCGCCTCCAGATCATTTCGGCGCTCTTTCAGCCAGGTGATATCGGGCAGGATCAAATCCACCCCCGGGGTGCCGTCCATGTCAGGAAAAGTCACGCCAAGATCCACAAGGATCAGTTTTTCTTTGCCCGGTTTCCCGTAGCCGTATACATAGGCATTCATGCCAATTTCGCCCGCCCCGCCAAGGGGAAGGTAGATCAAACGCTCTGCGCTCATTTCGGTTTATCCGTTCTTCTTATTATGCTCGTGGATTACGATCAGACCATGCATAGTGAGGTCATCTTCAATCACATCAAACAAGTTTTCGGCTGACGCAAACAGCGGGGCAAGACCACCTGTGCCAACCACTTTCATCGGCTTGCCATATTCATTCTTGATCCGGCTGGTAATACCTTCGATGAGGCCTGTATAGCCCCAGAACACACCTGACTGGATGCATTCGACTGTATTCACGCCGATCACATGCTCTGGCTGGGAAATATCCACATGCGGGAGCGCGGCCGCACCAAGTGCCAGCGCTTCAAGCGAGAGATTCACACCGGGCGAAATCACCCCGCCTACATATGCGCCATCCTCTGCGACCACATCGAAATTGGTGGCGGTGCCAAAGTCAACGACGACTACATTGCCGCCATGACGATCGTAGGCCCCTGCCGCATTGGCCAAACGATCAGGACCTACCTTTGTGCCTGCATCGACACGTGGCGCATGTGGCAGGTCGCACTCCGGCTTGCCAACGACCAAAGGGCGGCAATTGAAAAAGCGATCCGAAAAAATACGCAAGTTGAACACAACGCGCGGCACTGTCGCTGAAATGATCACATCTTTGATGTCGAGTTCGATATCGTAATGCTTCACCAAGGTTGAAAACCAAGTGAAATACGCATCCGCTGTACGCCCATGATGGGTCGAGGTGCGCAGCGTACAGAGCCAATTCGTGCCGTCCCAAATTGAGAACACCGTATTCGTATTGCCGCAATCAATCGCCAGAAGCATCGCGTCTCTCCGCGTTTAGAAAAATACATCCGCGGCGGCAATTGCCACACGGCCCTCAGAGGTCTTTAGAACAAGGTTGCCCTGTGCGTCTACCGTCTCGAACGTGCCAGTAGTTTCACTGTTCATGGTGCGCGCTGTGATCACTTCGCCCAGTTTTGCCGCGCGTGCGAGCCAAGCGTCGCAGATCGGGGCGAACCCATAGGTAGTGAACTGGCTTTCTTGACGCGCGTAGGCACTGGCGAGCAAATCAAGAAAATCCTCGGGGGCGACCGCAACGCCAGTTTCCGACAGGAGTGAAACCGGTCGCATCGCCCGCGCTTCCAAGTCTGAGGCCAAAGGCGCATCCGCAAGGTTCACGCCGATCCCAATCGCAAGATGCGAAATACCGCCGCCTGCCCCAATACTTTCCAGCAAAATGCCGGCGACTTTGCCACCATTGAGCAACACATCATTTGGCCATTTCAACGCAAGCGATTGCGCCTGAACACCGCAGGCAATGAGAGCATCAAAAAGCGCGAGCGAGGCCACGAAAGAGCGCAGCGCAACCACATCGGGCGTCTCGTGCGGATGTAGCACCAGAGTGGCGGCGAAATTACCTTTGGGAAAGTACCACGCGCGACCACGACGGCCACGCGACGCAGTCTGTTTCAGAGCCAAGATCCATTCCGGCCCTGCAAGCGATCCTGCGATACGCGCAGCTTCTGCGTTGGTGCTATCGACCTCGAACAACACACGTCGGTCATAGCCAAGTGGAAAGCCTGTCTTAGTTAACAAGCGTCGCCGCCGCTGCCGCCGCTGCACCTTCAACACCGAAGAGGTTAATCAGGCCCAAGACCATGATCGCTGCAGAAGCCACTAAAAAACCCCACAGAACGGGTGAGTTGCTCTTGTCTAGCGTTTCATCAGGCTCTTCGCCAAAGTACATATAATAGACGATGCGCAGGTAATAATAGGCACCAATGACCGACGCGATCACGCCAGCTACGGCCAGCCACGCAAGACCCGCTTCATAGGCAGCACGCAGTACGTAGAGCTTGCCAAAGAAGCCAACCATTGGCGGTACACCAGCCATGGAGAACAGCAAAATTAACATCGCCAAGGCTTTGCCTGGCTCGCGTTTCGCGTATTGGTTAAGCGCGCCAATATCAGTCACCGCTTGGCCGTCCTTCTCCATCGACAGGATGAACGCAAAGGTTCCAATATTCATCGTCACATAGATCGCCATGTAAACAAGCATCGCTTCAACACCCAAAACCGTACCCGCCGCGAGGCCCATTAGCGCGTAGCCCATATGCGCGATGGACGAGAAGGCCATCAGACGTTTGATATTGGTTTGGCCAATGGCTGCGAAGGCACCAAGGAACATCGACACAAGCGAAAGCAAAGCGATCACTTGGCTCCAATCGCTGACGACGCCACCAAATGCATCATGCAAAACACGTGCAAAAAGACCCATAGCTGCGATTTTCGGCGCTGTCGCAAAGAACGCAGTGACAGGCGTTGGTGCACCTTCATAGACGTCAGGCGTCCACATGTGGAACGGCACTGCGGAAACTTTGAAAGCGAGACCTGAAATGATGAACACCAGACCAAATAGCAAGCCGATTGAGATATGGCCCTTTGTTGCGGTCTGGATGATGTCAGAGAACAGTGTCGTACCGGCATAGCCGTATGTCAGCGATGCACCATAGAGCAGCAAACCAGAGCTGAGCGCGCCAAGGACGAAATACTTAAGGCCGGCTTCGGTCGAGCGCGCACTGTCGCGACGCAAGGACGCCACCACATAAAGCGCAAGCGATTGCAACTCGAGGCCCATGTAAAGCGTCATCAGATCACCGGCCGAGACCATGACCATCATGCCAACTACGCTAAGCGCGACAAGCACCGGGTATTCAAAGCGCAGCAAGCCTTTGCGTTGCATATATTCCTGGCTCATCACCAATACGGCAGCAGAGGAAAGCAAAATAGCAACCTTTGCAAAGCGCGAAAACGCATCGTCGACGAACATTCCGCCAAAGGCTGCATTCGTACCTTCGCCGCTCACGCCGATCCAAAGCGCCAGCGCAAGAAACACAGCCGCCGTCGCCCAAACCAGCACCGGACCCATTTTGTCCTTGGATGTGTAGACCGCGCCTAACAAAGCTCCTATCGCGAAGAGCGACAGAATAATTTCCGGCAGTATGATGTTCAGGTCAGCCTGTATCATGGCGCAGCGCTTTCTTTAGTTCGTGGCGGCAGTCTGGAGCGCGTCTTGTGCGCTTGCCAGTGCCGTTTCATAGTTGGACACCAGCGCTTCAACCGAAGGGCCGATGATATCGAGGATGAGCGCAGGATAGACACCAAGAAGCAGTGTCATCACTACAAGCGGCGCGAAAATCGCACGCTCGCGCGTCGTCATGTCGGTGATCGTGCGCAGGCTTTCTTTGATCAGATCGCCCATCACAACACGGCGATAGAGCCAAAGCGCGTAAGCCGCAGACAGGATTACACCCGCCGTTGCAACTGCCGCAACCCACGTATTGACTTGGAATACGCCGATCAATGTCAGGAATTCACCGACAAAGCCCGATGTACCCGGCAGACCTACGTTCGCCATCGTGAAGAACATGAAGATCAGCGCGTAAGCTGGCATGCGTGTCACAAGACCACCATAAGCATCAATTTCGCGCGTGTGCATCCGGTCGTAGATCACACCGACACAGAGGAATAGCGCACCAGAAATGAAACCGTGGCTGATCATCTGGAAGATCGCGCCGTCAATTCCCTGCTGGTTCGCTGCAAAAATACCCATTGTGACGTAGCCCATATGCGCGACGGATGAATAAGCGATCAGCTTTTTCATATCTTCCTGCACCAGCGCCACCAGCGAGGTGTACACGATCGCGATCGCAGACATCCACAAGATCAGCGGTGTCATCACCTCTGCGCCCACAGGGAACATTGGCAAACTAAACCGCAAGAACCCGTAGCCCCCCATCTTCAACAGGATCGCCGCCAGCACGACCGAGCCTGCCGTCGGAGCCTGGACGTGCGCATCTGGCAACCATGTGTGCACAGGCCACATGGGCATTTTCACCGCGAAACTCGCAAAGAAAGCGAGGAACATCAGCGTCTGCAAGCCGCCAACCACTTGAATGCCGAGCAATGAGAAGTTCTCAGAACCGAAAGAATGCGTCATCAGTGTTGGAATGTCAGTTGTGCCTGCATCCACGAACATCGCCACCATCGCCACCAACATCAGAACCGACCCGAGGAAGGTGTAGAGGAAGAACTTGAAACTCGCATAAATGCGGTTCGCGCCGCCCCAAATGCCGATGATCAAGAACATAGGGATCAGGCCCGCCTCGAAGAAAACATAGAACAATACAAGATCAAGCGCCATGAACACGCCCAACATCAGTGTTTCTAAGAGCAAGAACGCGATCATATATTCTTTGACACGCGTATTCACGTCCCAGCTCGCCGCGATCACCAGTGGCATCATGAAGGTCGTTAGCATCACGAAGAGCACGGAAATTCCATCCACGCCCATTTTATACTGCATGCCCATGACCCAGCTGGCTTCTTCAACCATTTGGAAACCCGTTTTGGAACTATCGAACTGGAACAAAATGAACAGCGACACGACAAAAGTAGCACTTGTTGCAATCATAGCCAGCCACTTGGCATTACGCGCGGCAGCTTCATCGTCACCGCGTAGGAAAAGCGCCAAAATCAGCGCCGCAAGCGCAGGAATGAAAGTGACAATGGAAAGGAGGTTATCCATTAGTGCGCTCCTCCGGAGAACGTCATCCACGTGACCAGAACCAAAATTCCGATCACCATGGCGAAGGCATAGGTAAAGATATAGCCGGACTGCGCACGACCTGCGAGGCGCGTGAAGAAGGGAACAATACCCATCGCCACACCGTTCAAAGTACCGTCAATCACATCTCCATCACCGCGCTTCCAGAAGAAGCGACCGATCATCGAGGCTGGCTTGACGAAGACAGCGTCATACAGCTCATCAAAGTACCATTTGTTGAGCAAGAAGTTGTAAAGCGGACGGTTAGTTTCCATCGCACGCTTCGGCATTTTCGGGTCCCAAATGTAGAACCACATCGCCAACAAGAAACCTATCATCATCGCGATAAACGGGCTGAGTTTTACCCAAGTCGGGACGTAGTGCGCGTCGTGCAGAACATGGTTGTCCTTATGCGTGTAAATCGCGCCTTCGCCCGGCTTGCCAGTGAAGGCGTAGGACGTCTTTTTCTTTTTGCCGTCATCTTTGGCTGCGTGATCATCTTTAGCTTCGCCGTGATCATCAGAGTGATCATCCTTTTCGCCATGCTCTGACGCTTCCGCGTAAGGCACACCAAAGAAGCCCGCGACCTCATTCGTTTTACCAAAGAAGCTGCCGTACCAGATGGCACCCGCAAAGATCGCCCCAAGGCTGAGAACACCAAGTGGCACCAACATCACCATCGGGCTTTCATGTGCATGCTCATGCGTATGCTTGTCACCGCGCGCCCTGCCGTAGAAGGTCAGGAACATCAAACGCCAGCTATAAAAGCTTGTGAACAGCGCCGCGATCACTAGCATCCAGAAGGCATACCCGCCATCTGTTCCCGCATAGGCGCTTTCAATCACGGCATCTTTAGACGCGAAACCCGCAAAGCCGATCCAGCCAGACAGCGGAATACCAACGCCCGTAATCGCCAATGTACCGATCATCATCGCCCAGAACGTGTATGGGATTTTCTTACGAAGAGCACCGTAGTTACGCATATCCTGCTCATGATGCATCGCGTGAATTACCGAACCTGCACCAAGGAACAACATCGCTTTGAAGAACGCATGCGTGAAGAGGTGGAACATCGCGACGGAGTAAACACCAACGCCCGCGGCCACAAACATATAGCCCAGCTGAGACATCGTTGAATAAGCAATCACGCGCTTGATATCGTTTTGCACCAGACCGATGGTTGCGGCGACAAAAGCAGTCGTTGCACCTAGGAATATAATGAACGCGGTCGCCTCCGGCGCGTATTCCATCAAAGGCGACATGCGGCATACAAGGAATACACCCGCAGTCACCATTGTCGCGGCGTGGATCAACGCGGATACAGGTGTCGGACCTTCCATCGCGTCCGGCAACCATGTGTGCAAGAACAACTGCGCCGATTTACCCATCGCACCAATGAACAAGAGGACCGCGATCAAGTTAGCCGCATTCCACTCTGCCCAAAGGAAGGTGACCTGTGTTTCCGCCAAAGCCGGAACTGCGGCAAAGATATCGTCGAACTTGACACTATCCGTAAGGTAATAGAGCGTGAAGATACCCAGTGCGAAACCGAAGTCACCGACACGGTTCACAACGAACGCTTTGATCGCCGCCGCGTTTGCTGTGGGTTTACGATAGTAAAAGCCGATCAATAGGTAGGACGCGACGCCAACCCCTTCCCAACCAAAGAACATCTGCACAAGGTTGTCAGAGGTCACCAGCATCAACATCGCAAAGGTAAAGAACGACAGGTATGCGAAAAAGCGCGGCTTATAGCTTTCGCCCTCTTTCCACTGGGGATCGTCAGCCATGTAGCCAAAGGAATAAAGGTGCACCAGCGCCGAAACCGTCGTAATCACGATCAACATAATCGCGGTGAGGCGGTCCAAACGGATCGCCCAATCTGTACTCAGGCTACCACTTTCGATCCAGCGCAAAATCTGCACTTTTTCCGTGACGCCGTCATGCCCCAAAAAGACAATCCAGCTAAAGAAACAAGCAACAAAGAGCAGGCCCGTGGTCACCCACATTGCGCCCTTTTCACCGATCAAGCGCCAGCCAAAGCCACCAATAAGTGCACCGATAAGAGGCGCGAAAAGAATGAGCGTTTCCATCTGATCAGCCTTTCATCACGTTGACATCTTCGACCGCAATCGTTCCGCGTGTACGGAAGAAACAGACAAGGATCGCAAGGCCAATCGCGGCCTCCGCGGCAGCGACAGTCAGAACAAAGAGCGTGAACACCTGTCCAACCAAATCACCAAGGAAACTGGAGAAAGCAACAAGGTTAATGTTCACCGCCAGCAGCATCAGCTCAATCGACATGAGCAGAATGATCACATTCTTGCGGTTCACAAAGAGCCCGAAAATGCCGATGACAAACAGCGTTGCTGCGACCGTCAGGTAATGCTCAAGACCGATCATTGTCGATGTCCTTGTTATTGTTCGTATTCTTAGAATTCAAGTAGAGCACAACCGTCGCACCGATTGCGGCTCCGAATAGTATGTATGCAGCAAGAACAATCACAGCCCCTGCCCTGGTTTAACGTCTTTCAGCTCCATCGCTTTTGCTGGGTCCCGGTGCATTTGTGCCATCACGTCTTGGCGCTTCACATCGGTACGGTGGCGCAGCGTCAAAACAATCGCGCCAATCATCGCAACCAGCAGGATCATCCCAGAGAGCTGGAAAATCAGGAAGTATTGGTCATAAAGTAAAAGGCCAAGTGCCTCAGTATTATGCGCATCCGTCGGTGTGACCGCTCCGCGTAGGCCTGCGGCTTGATCACTCGCTTCCCAAACGCCGAAGGCCATAGTGAATTGCATCAGTAAAACAAGGCCGATCAGCAACGCTAGCGGCATGTATTTCGCCATTTCCGCTTTCAGTTCTGCAAAATCGATGTCGAGCATCATGACAACGAACAAGAACAAAACCGCGACCGCGCCGACGTAAACGATGATCAACAGCATTGCCACGAACTCCGCACCAAGTAGTACGAACAGACCCGCAGAGGACAGGAACGCAAGGATCAACCACAACACAGAGTGCACCGGATTGCGGCTGATCACCGTGAACAGGCCGCCCGTGATCGTGCAGATCGCAAACAGGTAAAAGGTAAATACAGCGACGCTCATGTTTGCGCTTCCTTGCTAACTTGCAAAACCTCATTCGCGAATTCCATCGCGCGGGTCATGGCGGGGAGACCGGCAAACATCGACATTTGTGCAATGCTTTCAGTCACTTCATCTTTCGTTGCACCCGCCTCAACAGCATGGCGCACGGTCATTCTAATCTGTGTTTCATTCTGTGCGCCTTGCATGGTCAAACCAGCCAGCGTCAGCAGCAATCGTGTCTTTGCATCCAAGCCCTCTTTGGACGCACCTTTGCCGAAAGACATTTCCATCATGTCCTTCGTCATTGTCGGCCAAAGGTTTTCCATTGCCTGCGCGGACGCACCCGAAAGCGCAGGATTGAAGGCTTTCGCCATCTCCTGAGCTTGGGCCATCATCATAGCAAAGGGGTTGTTCGCATCAGTCATCGGTAGGGCGCATCAATCTCAAGGTTGCGCGCAATCTGCGCTTCCCAACGATCGCCGTTCTCAAGCAATTTGTCCTTGTCGTAAAACAACTCTTCACGGGTTTCGGTGGCAAATTCGAAGTTTGGCCCTTCGACAATCGCATCTACAGGACAAGCTTCTTGGCAGAAGCCACAGTAAATGCATTTGGTCATATCGATGTCATAGCGCGTGGTGCGCCGGCTGCCGTCATCGCGTGCCTCCGCATCGATCGTGATCGCTTGCGCAGGGCAAACCGCTTCGCAAAGCTTACAAGCAATACAACGCTCTTCGCCATTCGGGTAACGACGTAAAGCGTGCTCACCACGGAAACGAGGGGACAAAGGCCCCTTTTCATGCGGGTAGTTCAGCGTCACTTTCGGTGCGAACATATAGCGCATACCAAGGCCGAAACCTTTCACAAAGTCTGCAAGAAGGAAGTACTTGGCCGCGCGGCCATAATCTAAGTCAGCCATTGGTTAACCCCCTACTGTCCAGCGCGCGTAAACGCCCCAGAACCATCCAAATTTTGCAGCAAACGCGACGAACACGACCCAAGCGAGGCTCATAGGTAGGAAGATTTTCCAACCTATGCGCATCAATTGGTCATAGCGGTAGCGCGGTGTGATCGCCTTCACCATGGAGAAGAAGAAGAACACCAAGAGCATTTTGCTCACCATCCAGAAGATGCCATCGGGCAAACCTGGGATCGGTGACAACCATCCGCCAAAGAACATCAGCGAGATCAGCGCACACATCAGAACGACAGCAACGAGTTCACCGATCATGAACAACAAGAACGGCGTCGAGGAATATTCCACCTGATAGCCCGCGACCAATTCAGATTCTGCTTCAGGAAGGTCAAACGGTGGACGGTTCGTTTCGGCAAGCGCCGAGATGAAGAAAAGCACCAACATCGGGAAGTGCGGCAGCCAATACCAGCTGAGCAGTCCGTAGTCGCTATCCTGTGCAGCGACGATCGTACCGAAGTTCATAGACCCCGACGACAGGATAATACCGATAATAATCAAGCCGATAGAGACCTCATAAGAGATCATCTGCGCGGCAGAACGCAAACTTCCAAGGAATGGGTACTTCGAGTTAGACGCCCAACCACCCATGATCACGCCGTATACTTCGAGCGATGACACAGCGAAGACATAAAGGATCGCCACGTTGATTTCCGACAGCACCCAGCCTTCGTTGAACGGGATCACCGCCCAAGCGATCAGGCTCATCACCAAAGTGACCATCGGCGCCATCAAGAAGACCGCTTTGTCCGCGCCCGCAGGGAAGACGACTTCCTTAAAGATGTATTTCAGAAAGTCCGCAAAACTTTGCAGCAGACCGAACACGCCAACGACGTTAGGTCCGCGGCGCATCATGACAGCAGCCCAAATTTTTCGATCCGCGTACATCAAGAATGCAAGCGCGAGCAGCAAAGGGATCACAAGCAAAAAGATTTGCCCAACGATTGTCAGGCCCATGCCCAATGTTGTGGTAGTGAAAAAGTCGTACATTAGGTCCTCACACCGTCGGTATCTTGTTCTCGTCGCAGGCCGAAACCGTGACTTCTGCATCTATCGTTTTCAGCCCACGTGGGAGCGCTGGCGAGATGGTATAAACAGCATCCCGGACCCATGTGCCACCCTCTCCGGCAGTGTTTGTGCGTAAATGACGCGCAAAACCATAACCGCTGATTAACGCGCACTGAGCGGCGGCACATTCTACGTAGGCGTCCACGTCAGAATTATCGCGCGCGCCCTTCATTTTTTCTTGAAAGTTCACCAAATCATCCTCGAGAAGGCGCGTTTGCACGCCCTCATATTCCGGCTTGAACGGCGTTGGTTTATCACTTTTTTGCTGTTCACCGCCAGATACAGCGCTAGCGAGCGCCAGTGTCATTGGGGATATGACCGCCGCTGATCTCACTCTGCAGCAATCTTATCTGAAGCGCGGCGCGCTTTTGCATTCGCCGACAGCTCTGCCATCAACTCGGACGCGCGGGCGATTGGGTTGCTCAGGTAGAAATCGCTGATCGCATTGCGGAATTCTGCTTTGCCCATCTTTTTGGCTGGCAGCGCGTCCCATTCGTTCTCAGGCACTTCGTCGATGTCCGCAAGATGGGGAACCGCTGCAATCAACGCGGTGCGCAATCCTGCAAGACTGTCATATGGCAGTGTCGCATCAAGTTCTGCGGACAACGCACGCAAAATTGCCCAGTTCTCTTTTGCTTCACCCGGTGCAAACCCAGCGCGCATCGCAAGTTGCGGACGCCCTTCTGTGTTTACGAACAAGCCCTGCTCTTCCGTATAGGCTGAGCCCGGCAGAATGATATCGGCACGGTGCGCCCCTCGATCACCGTGGCTGCCTTGGTAAATAACGAACGCCCCTGTATCAATGTCGACTTCGTCAGAACCAAGGTTATAAATCACCTCCGCATCCGAAGTTGCCGCTTCAACGCCACCATTCGTGGTGCACCCAACATCCATCGCACCAACGCGACCTGCGGCTGTGTGAAGTACCATAAATTTCGATTGCGCCGCCGTGGCGGCCGTCATTGCCGTGCCAAGCACAGCTTCGCCATCAGCTTCTTGCAATGCGCCCTGACCGATGATCATCACGCCAGCTTTGCCGCGTTTTTTGGAATGATCCATATCTGCAATCTTCTGCAGCGCCGCGCGATCAGTGCCGAGGTGAATGTAGTCATATGTCAGTTCAACCGGCTCACCGATCAACGCAACGGTCGCGCCTTTTGTCCAAGCTTTGCGGATGCGCGCGTTCAGAACAGGCGCTTCAATCACAGGATTAGACCCGATGATGAAGATCATCTCAGCGTCATCAAGATCTTCGATCTTGGCGTTTCCAACATAGCCAGAGCGATTGCCAGCAGGCAGCTTCGCTTTGTCCGTGCGACATTCAACATTGCCGCCCATGCCTTCAATCATTTGCTTCAACGCAAACGCTGCCTCTACGGGAACCAAATCGCCAACGAGACCCGCAACTTTCTTGCCCTTCATTGCGGCGGCAGCTGCGCAAAGCGCCTCGCCCCAATTGGAAGGACGCAATTTGCCCTTCTTGCGGATATAAGGGCGGTCCAGACGTTGACGGCGCAGGCCATCCCAAACAAAGCGCGTTTTGTCGGAAATCCACTCTTCGTTCACACCGTCATGGTTGCGCGGCAACATGCGCATCACTTCACGGCCCTTTGTGTCAACACGAATAGAGCTGCCAAGCGCATCCATCACATCAATGGACTCAGTCTTCGTCAGTTCCCAAGGGCGCGCAGTAAAAGCGTAAGGCTTCGAGACCAACGCCCCAACAGGGCACAAATCGATGATGTTGCCCTGCATGTTACTATCCAAAGTCTCGCCCAAGTAAGACGTGATCTCTGCATCCTCGCCGCGACCTGTTTGGCCCATCTGCGTGATACCCGCGATCTCAGATGTGAAGCGCACACAACGGGTGCAAGAAATGCAACGCGTCATATGGGTTTCGACCAACGGGCCGAGATCCAGATCGTCCGTTGCACGCTTTGGCTCGCGGAAACGCGAGAAATCGACGCCATAGGCCATGGCTTGATCTTGCAAATCGCACTCACCACCCTGATCGCAGATCGGGCAATCAAGCGGGTGGTTAATCAGCAAAAATTCCATCACGCCCTCGCGCGCTCTCTTGACCATGGGCGAGTTAGTCTTGACCACAGGTGGCTGACCTTCTGGACCGGGGCGCAAATCACGCACCTGCATAGCGCAAGACGCGGCAGGCTTGGGTGGACCACCCACGACCTCAACAAGGCACATGCGGCAGTTGCCAGCAATCGTCAGACGCTCGTGGTAGCAGAAGCGAGGGATCTCGACCCCCGCCTCTTCACAGGCCTGAATAAGGGTCATCGCCCCGTCTACTTCGACTTCATTATCGTCGATGATGATCTTGCGTAGGTCGGACATGTTCTACCTTGCTCTTAGAAGAACGCCAATTTGGCTGCGTTTCTTGATTTCCGCGCGGCCCAAACGGCACATAGATGCGGCATCGGATGTGGAAGCACCATTCTGCGCGAGATAAACCTGACCGCGTTTGCGCATCTTGGTCTTCTCTGTTTTACTTTTGGTGTATCTATTGATTTCATCGTTCGAATAGCCCTTGGAACGCGCGTCGCGCTTGAGAGAATTCAAAAAGCCGAGTGCCCTAAAGGTGCGCGCGGAAATACTATCACAGCGATTACGAATTTCGTCGGCAATGCCCACAGCTACCAGGCCGTTGTTGATTTGTGTTTCGTTTTGCAACCCTTTGGCGAAAAGAGGTGCTGCAAACGCAAGGCTCATGGCAAAAAGGGAAGCGGTGAATGTACATGTCAAATGCATGTGGTTTCTCCTGTCATGCAAACTGCTCTCAAAGCTCGGCGCGCTTCAAAGCTGCGTGCCAAAAGCTGATACCCAAGTGGGGTTTGAACGGCTTGATATGCAATAGCACCCCTTATTTCGTTGAATTTCATCATTCTGCGCAGCGTCCTTGCACAGTCAGAACGTCTTCGACAACATTCAGCGCAGTCGCTTCGGCTTCGGGGCTTGCGACCCACTCGATATCGGAACGACCATATCTGCGAACGCAATATGACGCGCCCTCAAACCGTGCGGCTTCGCGGGCGCCCTCAAGGCTTTGGCTAACCGGAGAAGCAGAGGCGACGAAGTTGCGCTTGTCCTCTTTGTCCGCTTGCAAGCGACCATTGAATTGCTGGCCATCAAACAAGACCATCTTGTCTGGATCAGAACAGCCAGCCAATAGGCCAATCACGCCAACACATATGAGCGTTGCACGGATCATTTCGCAGCAACCGCGCGTGTTGTTTTGCCGGTAATCTGCGCTTTGATGCGATCTTCGATTTCATCACGGAAGTTATTGATCAAACCTTGGATCGGCCAAGCCGCAGCATCGCCAAGTGCGCAAATCGTGTGACCCTCGACCTGCTTGGTCACGTCCCAAAGCATATCAATCTCAGACGGGTCCGCATTGCCGTGAACCAAGCGTTCCATGACACGCATCATCCAGCCAGTGCCTTCGCGACACGGCGTACACTGACCGCAGCTTTCGTGCTTGTAGAACTTCGCAAGACGCCAAATCGCTTTGATAATATCAGTGTCTTTGTCCATTACGATGACCGCCGCCGTGCCAAGACCGGACCCCAAATCATTACGCAAATAATCGAAATCCATTGTCGCATCACGCATCTTTTCGCCACGCACGCAAGGCACCGAAGATCCACCCGGAATAACCGCTTTTAAGTTATCCCAACCGCCTTTGATACCGCCGCAATGGGTTTCGATCAGCTCTTCGAATGAAATGCTCATCGCTTCTTCAACGACGCATGGATTCTCCACATGGCCAGAGATCGCAAAGAGCTTGGTGCCCGCATTATTCGGACGCCCAAAGCTGGAAAACCATTCAGGACCACGGCGCAAAATTGTCGGTACCACCGCGATAGATTCTACATTGTTTACAGTCGTCGGACAGCCATAAAGACCTGCACCCGCAGGGAACGGCGGTTTCATGCGTGGCATGCCCTTTTTGCCCTCAAGGCTTTCGAGCAGCGCAGTTTCTTCGCCGCAAATATACGCTCCTGCCCCGTGGTGCAAGTAGATGTCAAAATCCCAACCGGATTTGGCTGCGTTCTTACCAACCAGACCGGCGTCATATGCCTCATCAATCGCGGCTTGCAGCGCTTCTTTTTCACGGATGTACTCGCCGCGAATGTAAATATAGCAAGCGTTTGCGTTCATAGCGAAGCTCGCGATCAAGCAGCCCTCAATCAGCGTATGCGGGTCGTGGCGCATGATCTCGCGATCTTTACATGTTCCCGGCTCAGATTCATCCGCGTTCACAACAAGATAAGCAGGCCGTCCGTCGCTTTCCTTGGGCATAAACGACCATTTCAAACCTGTCGGGAAACCAGCACCACCACGCCCACGCAGGCCAGAGGCTTTCATCTGATCAATGACCCAATCACGACCCTTTTTGATGATCGCGGCTGTGCCGTCCCAATGTCCACGCGCTTGCGCACCCTTAAGGGTACGGTCATGCATGCCGTAGAGGTTGGTAAAAATGCGATCCTTATCGGCTAGCATCTTAAGGTCATCCTTTCGTGTCCTGACGCGCGCGCCAGATTTGATACGTCACAACCATCGACCAAATAAGCGCCGCGAGGACGGCAAAGTCGAAGAGAAATACGAACCTGCCCGGGACTCCGAGCATTGGTGCGATCCATTGGGCCAAGATCCAAAGAAGCATTGATCCCGCGATAACAAGCGCGACTATGCGCCCTTTTTTCGCCAATACGTCCTCTGTTTTGTCTTGGTCCATTGGGGTGTTTCCTTAGTAAACCGAGCCTTTGTCTACGGGCTTGGAGAATTCTGACTCCTTGCCCGCAGCCAAAAGTTTGGCCTGATCAATCCACTTGTCACGTGTCGCACGGCCTTTGAACCCTTCAAGGTTCGCATTGACCCACGCCATTTCATCCGGCGTCCAAGCTGCGATTTGATCAAAGTGGAAGAAGCCCACCGTGTTGCAGAGCTTTTCAAGCTTTGGTCCGATGCCTTTGATCCGCTTGAGATCATCCGCACCACCTTCGCGTGCTGCCGCAAGCGTTGCAGGCTTGGTGCCTTCATCGGCCCCTTCGCGCACGCCATCACCGTCGAAATCTTCGCCAGCTTTTGCATCGGCTTCCGCTTTTGCAGCGGCTGCTTTCTCAGCTTTCGTATTCGCGGCCTTGGCTTTCTTGTCAGCAGCCGCCTTGGCCTTTTTGTTAGCGGCAACTTGGGCTTTCCCGTCTGCAGCTACCTTGTCGCCAGCTGCGCTATCGCTTGTGGCCTTGCTTGCGACTGCTGCTGCGGCACCTGCAGCGACTGTTGCCGTGTCTGCGGTCGCAGCACTGGTTGCGCTTGTGCTCGGTGAAGCTGCACTCGCAGATGCTGCACTTACATCAGTTTTTTCACGCATCTCAGAGAGCGGTGCGCAGAACAGCCGATTGAACAAAAAGCCCAGCAAAACAAAAACCACAATTCCTGAAAAGACTGCTGGAAAAAAGCTGTAATCGGCAGTTTTTAATAGCATGATAAACGTCAGCAAACCTGCAGCTGCGGCCATTGCCCAGCATCCCATTTGGCAGGATGACTTTTTCTTAAGGTCACTCATTATTACTCTCCCGATTTATAAGGTGCATCAGTAGACGCCCCCTTTTTTAACGCGGGATGCAAATTCAGTTACTCCCCCGCTTGCAAGCACTCCGGCTTGTTCCACCCAATTGTCACGGCTGACGCGACCTTTGAATCCTTCGAGATTTTGATCGACCCATAACACTTCGTCAGCGGTCCATTTTGCGACTTGGTCAAAATGGTAGAAGCCAAGCGAGTTCAGCAATTTTTCCATCTTAGGTCCGACACCTTTGATCATTCTGAGATCATCCGCACCAGCTTTTCGCGGCGCTTTCATTGTGCGAGGTTTCTTGCCCGCGCTGGCGCTTGGAGCCTCCGCGGATGTAGTCGCAGGCTTGGATTTGGGTTTTGCTTTGGACGTCGCCGCTGGTTTTTCGTTCGCGGCTTCTGCTTTAGGCACAGACGTTTTTTTCGCAGTAACTAGTTTTGCTTTGGTTTTTGGCTTCGACGTGGTTTTACCCTGCCATGGGGCAAGCAACGGCACTTCGGTGCCATCAATGCGCTTGATCGTATCGCCAATGTCGCTCGCTAATTGGGCGGAGGCATTATACTGCGTCTTACCGCTATCGTAGTCCTTGAGGCTGCTCAAACCCGAGAGCGGCTCACAAGAATATCGGCCATTTTGCGGACCAGGTGTTGGCACGGTGCCTGCAGCCATATCATCGAGCAGTTTGCTCAGGCCCTCAGTCGTGAGATCCTCGTAATAGTCCTTGCCGATCTGCGCCATAGGTGCGTTCGTACATGCGCCAAGGCACTCCACCTCTTCCCATGAAAACTTTCCATCTGCGCTAATTGCATGCGGCTTGTCAGCGATTTTTTCGCGGCAAATCGCGACAAGATCCTCGGCACCGCAAATCATGCACGATAGCGTACCGCAAATCTGGATGTGTGCGACAGAACCAACCGGCTGCAGATGGAACATGAAATAGAACGACGCCACCTCAAGACCGCGAATATAAGCTAGGCCGAGCATGTCAGAAACATGTTCAATCGCTGGACGCGTAAGCCAGCCTTCCTGTTCCTGCGCACGCCACAAAAGCGGAATGATTGCAGATGCTTGGCGACCCTCAGGGTATTTCGTAATCTGCGCTTCTGCCCATGCTTGGTTCGCAGGGGTGAAAGCAAAGCTGTCGGGCTGGTCTTTGTGAAGGCGGCGGAGCATTAGAACGACCCTTTGTGCGCGATTGAGGTATAGGAGCCTCCGGCGGGGATATTTTTAAAGATAGGAAGGGCAAGGCGCATCATCGGTTACCTGTCAATTTCGCCGAAGACGACGTCCATGGTACCAATGATCGCGGCCACATCGGCGAGCTGGTGACCCACTGTGATGTGATCCA
>Ga0206127_1000672_pt1 | contig 41464 bp, 36 predicted proteins | sample Helgoland_Spring_6_FD_148646 | JGI IMG/M metagenome (GOLD analysis project Ga0206127, IMG submission 148646) | Pelagic subsurface seawater microbial communities from Kabeltonne, Helgoland, North Sea - Helgoland_Spring_Bloom_20160419_1 | ecosystem: Environmental > Aquatic > Marine > Epipelagic ...
TGCTCCATAGAGATGATTCACGCTTATTCGTTAATTCACGATGACCTTCCGGCAATGGACGACGACGATTTGCGACGCGGTCAACCGACCTGCCACAGAGCCTTTGATGAGGCCACCGCAATCCTAGCAGGAGACGCTCTGCAAGCCAGAGCTTTTGAGTTACTGACTGAATTGACCGAATGTCCGCCACACATACATTTAAACTTGCTTAGAATACTGACCCAGGCATCGGGGCAACGAGGTATGGTCGGCGGCCAATTAATCGATCTGGAATCCGTCGACAAACCTATCGATGTTCAGCAGCTAGAAACCATTCATCGACTAAAAACCGGAGCACTAATTAGAGCATCAATTGCCATGGGGGCAACATTAACTGGAGCTGATCGACAGCAACTAGAACAACTCGATTGTTATGGTGATGCCATTGGTTTGGCATTTCAGGTTCACGACGACATACTCGATATCGAGGCTGATACAGCGACTCTCGGCAAAACCCAGGGAGCCGACATTGCTCTAAACAAGCCAACCTATCCGTCTCTGCTCGGAATCGACGGCGCTAAAGCTAAAGCGGCTCAATTACACCAGCAATCACTGACAGCAATTGAACACTTTGACGCCAATGCGCTGCTATTGCGCGAATTGTCCGGATATATTATTTCCCGTAGCCACTGACAACCTCTCGACAGATGGAATTAATATAAGAGCAGGTAAAAGCTATTGCATTACGTTACAATTCCTTTCTTCTGCGACTACAACCGGATCCCTTCAAAATTGCATGATTACTGAGATACCTCATTCAAGACCTGAAACTCCCTTGCTGGATGCTATTGATCAAACCGCTGACCTGAGGCAACTCGAAGAAGCGCAATTACTGCAGCTGACTGATGAACTCCGCCAGTATTTGTTATTTTCCGTCGGGCAAACCGGCGGACATTTCGGCGCCGGACTTGGCGTGGTCGAACTGACCGTTGCTCTGCACTATCTGTACAACACACCTGATGACCGCATTGTCTGGGATGTAGGACACCAAACCTACCCCCATAAGATTCTCACTGGGCGACGAGAAAAAATGCCCACAATGCGAATTCAAGATGGATTGTCAGGCTTCCCAAAACGCTCTGAAAGCGACTACGACACTTTTGGTGTCGGTCACTCAAGCACCAGTATCAGCGCTGCACTCGGGATGGCTATCGCCGCCCGGCAGCAGGGACTTGACCGTAAATGTGTAGCCGTCATTGGCGATGGGGCCATGACCGCTGGCATGGCTTTTGAAGCGCTTACTCACGCCTCCCACGTTGACGCCAATATGCTAGTTATTCTCAACGATAACCTGATGTCAATTTCTCATAATACCGGTGGGCTTAACACCTACTTCTCTAAAATTTGGGCCAGTAAAACCTACACCAACTTTCGTGCCGGTAGTAAAAAAGTGTTCTCGAAAATCCCGCCTGCGTGGGGATTTGCCAAGCGAGTAGAAGAACACATCAAAGGTATGGTCGGACCGGGAACATTGTTCGAAGAGCTTGGCTTCAACTACATCGGACCAATTGATGGCCATGACTTACCGATGCTGATCAACACCATCGGCAATATGCGCGACTTACAGGGACCGCAACTGTTACACATCATGACGAAGAAAGGTAAAGGCTTCACCCCAGCCGAAGACGATCCTGTCGGGTATCATGCTATCAACAAAATTGAGGCAACACCGCCCTCCACCCCGAAAAAAGTCACCGCGAAAAAGAAATACCAGCGAATTTTCGGCGACTGGCTTTGTGACATGGCCGCGCAAGACGAATTACTGATTGGTATTACGCCTGCTATGGGCGAAGGCTCTGGCATGATCGAGTTTTCAGAGAAATTTCCCGATCGTTACCACGATGTCGCTATAGCCGAGCAACATGCAGTAACGCTCGCTGCGGGTATGGCCTGTGACGGATTAAAACCTGTGGTCGCAATTTATTCTACTTTTCTGCAGCGAGCCTATGACCAACTCATTCATGATGTGGCGCTACAAAATCTGAATGTTCTATTTGGTATTGATCGCGCCGGCTTGGTCGGCGAAGACGGTCCTACCCACGCCGGCAGTTTCGACTTGAGCTATCTGCGCTGCATACCCAATATGATGGTAATGACGCCATCTGACGAGAATGAAACTCGCCAGCTACTTTACACCGGCTTCCAGCATATTGGCCCTGCGGCTGTTCGCTACCCTCGTGGAACCGGCCCAGGCACGGCTATTGAGCAACAAATGACAGCACTGGAAATTGGCAAAGGTGTCATTCGCCGCAGAGGAAGCCAAGTTGCGATACTGAATTTTGGTACCTTGCTCGCGAATGCTCTTGAGGTTGCCAATGATCTCGACGCAACGGTCGCCGACATGAGGTTTGTCAAACCCATTGACGAATCTCTGATTACCGAACTGGCAAAGAGTCACGATTTAATCGTAACCTTGGAAGAAAATGCCATTGCTGGTGGGGCGGGTGCCGCTGTTAGCGAGTATCTCAATAGCTGCGGAATCAATACAGCGACACTGCATTTAGGGCTGCCGGATCGATATATAGACCACGGTAAACATGAAAATCAACTGCAACAATGTGGCCTAGATGCACCGGGCATCAGAACGTCTATTGCGCATCGCCTAACGTTGATACTTCCGAGTTCATGCGGCTGAGAGCCAAGCTAAAAGTCAACCAGACAAGGTCAAAGCACACGACTTACCAGCCCGCATTGAACACTCAGTCAGTTAGCCGATAAGGTGACCGAGCTTGCCAGCCTTAGTGGCTAGATATTTTTCGTTATGGGGGTTCTGACCCGTGTGCAAAGGGATTCGTTCGAGAACGTCGATACCCTGATCCGTCAGCGCTTTCACCTTTTTAGGGTTATTCGTCATTAACCGAATTTGTTGAATGTTAAGGTGTTTTAACATGGCGTTACAGATACTGTAATCACGCATATCCGCACCAAACCCTAACTGCTCATTAGCCTCAACCGTGTCCGCACCATGATCCTGAAGTTTGTAGGCTTTAATTTTATTCAGCAGACCAATACCTCGGCCCTCCTGCCGAAGATAAAACAAAGCACCGCAACCCTCTTTAGCAATCGCCTCCAGCGCTGCTTTTAACTGCGAACCACAATCACAGCGCAAGCTAAACAGGGCATCGCCTGTCAAACACTCTGAGTGAATTCGCGCCAACACAGGCGCACCAGAACCCACGTCACCCAGAGTCAAGACAACATGTTCTTTGTCCGCATCCGTATCTTCAAAGCCATGCATTTCAAACTCTGCCCACTGAGTAGGCAGTTTGGAAGATTCGACAAAACGTATCGACACAGAGTTCTCCTAGTACAACACAAAAAGGGCCGGGGCTGCACACCGGCGCGCGTATTCTAACAGCAGTGGCCCAGCGTTGCTATTCGAAGATAGCAACCCTGGACAAAGGGAAGTGGACTACAGTTTTGACTGCAACAGTAAAACGCCATTTTGCTCTCGCATATCGACGTAATTTAAATAACTCATACCTAACAACACCATTTCTGGATAGTCGCCTTCCACCACCACCGCGGATACAACCTCGGCATTAATACCACCTACTATCACCGAACGGAGTTTAATTTGGTAAGCATTCGCGCGGCCGCTGGCTGTTACCACCGTAGTCGCTCGACCCTGCAAATAGTTTATTCCCAACTGCTGTGCCTGCTGACTACTTAAGGCGACCACTGTCGCGCCGGTATCCACCAGCACTTTTGCCCGCCGACCATTGATTGTGCCGGTAGTAACATATTGATTGAACTGGTTGCGAGGTATAGAAACTTCCAGACGATTTTTTGTAGCAAAAGCACTGCTGATCTGCGTACTCAATGTCAACTGCTGACGCTGACCGTTAACTTCTACGATTGCACGATGAGGACTTGATGTAACAAGAAGCACGCCTTCAGGACTTCGATCACCCGCTTTAATGACCCGTCGGGTGCCGTCCACCACTATCACGACCATGTCTTTAAGCAGAGCTTGCGCTTGAATTTCGATGCTCTTCGCTGGTGAGGAGGCCAGAATCGCCACCATCAACAAGCAACGGGCAGAGCCTTTAATAAAGGAAAAATGTTCAATAAACATTAGCCCCAAAGCCTTTTAATTATTACGAAACCGGCATCGTCTCCGACAAGTTTGGCATATCAGCATCGCTGGCGGGCCATCCCAAATGAGCCACAGCACCAGGGCCGCTGCCAACCTGATATGACCCCCTAATTCCTTGAGTCACATAAGCTTTTGCCAACTTCAGCGACGTTTCGATATCCAGACCTCGCGCTTCGGCGGCAGTCATTACCGCCGATAACACATTGCCTCCTCCGCGGTTATTAGCTGTATGCAACGGATCAATGGTGACCCACTGGCAACGATCACCACTCATCCACAAGTCGACCCGTTTATCGCCAATGTGAGCACCGGTAACCAGCACAGAACCAGCCCCCATACCCAGTAATACTCTGGCCGTATCAGCGAGGCTTTCACCGCTGCTGACAGCAATACCCGTCAATGCTTTCGCCTCATCAACATTCACCACTAACAAATTCACTCGAGGAATTAATACAGTCTTAACAAGCTCACCCGCCTCACCCAACAAAACCTCGCCACTGTTTTCCAACTCGAGGTCATAAACAACAAAACCCTTAAAGTCTTCGAGGTATTTAATCACCGATTCAACAATGTCTTTACTGGGCAATATACCGAGTTTTATCGCATCAGCAGGCATATCGCTATCCAGCGCATTGATTTGCGCAGCAACGGCTTTCTTTTCCGTCACCGCGGTATATCCTGAGGCAAAAGAATTTTGAGCGCACAAAGCAGTAACAACCGTACAGCCATAAACATCAAAGTCATGAAAGGTATGCAGATCCGCTTGAATACCTGTCCCGCCTCCCGCCGCCGATGCGGAAATCGTCCAGACAATGGGCATTTTCTGTTGTTGAACAGCTGTCACTATGAATCCTCGGAAATTTTAAGGTTTTTTCTATGTCGAGTAGTTCTTATTGATATCTTTGATTCTATCGATAAGGCAACTGACTATGATAAAGCTTAGTAGGAACAAAAACACGCAATTATTTGTCTCAATAAGGCTTATAGGGTGTTCATCGATATCGTTGAAATAACAACAGCAGCCCAACACCTATTCGATTGACGATTTATCAATAATAATGCATCAATGCTTAGTCAGCCGACACCGTTCTGTCTGCAGCCCAGGCCCGCAGACGCCCAATATTTTCTGCCATAGCAACAGAAAGCGGATAGGTTCCTTCCAGATGATCAGCGTCCTCTGGCACTCACCCCTTCTCTTTAGCTACGTCAACAAGGCGATCAGCTGCAATACCATCAATGCATAAATTCCAGCCAAAACGTCGTCAATCATTATGCCAAGGCCTGACTCTACATTTTTGTCAAAAAAACGGATCGGCCAGGGCTTCCAAATATCAAACAACCGAAACAAAATAAAGCCAATAACAACCCACAGCCAACCGGCGGGGGCCGCAATCATGGTGATCCAAAACCCAACAAATTCATCCCAAACAATACCTGGATGATCGTGCACACCGAGATCAGTAGCTGTTCTTCCACAGAGGTATATGCCAACGGCAAAGGCGATAACCACTACCAAAATATAGGGTAGCAGCGACAGCTGACTGAGCAAGATATAGAGGGGCACCGCTAATAAAGTCCCAAACGTTCCCGGTGCTTTTGGTGCTAAACCACTGCCAAAACCAAAGGCCAAACAGTGAATGGGGTTGCTTAAAATTTCTCTCGCAGACACTGTCATAAATTTCCTTAAACAGGCTTAAAAACTAGACTTATCGGAAATGCTGATAGCCGGCTTTATTAATGGCTAGGTCTACACCATCTGGACCAACACAAGCGACATGGTCGCCGGCAATAATTTCGCCTATTTCAGTAATTGGTATGCCACACTGCTGCGACAATGCCTCGATATGTTTCCGCACTGCTGGAGCAGCCGTAAAACACAGCTCGTAGTCATCGCCACCCGTTAGAGCATAGTCAATAGACTGTTGTTTCGCGACAAGGGAATCGAGCACCGATGACAATGGTAGTCGTTGGCTATAAATTTTGGCCGCCACCGCTGAGGAACGGCATAAATGACCGAGGTCGGCCAGTAGACCATCGGATATATCAATGGCCGCACTAGCACAGGCTAATAATTCTCCAGCCAATTTTACCCTCGCTTCAGGACAATAAAAACGAGATAGGAGGAATGATTTATCATCTTCGCTGGCAACTGCAAGTCGCTGCTGAATCATCGCCAGCGCCGCCGCCGCGTCGCCTAGAGTACCGCTGACAAAAACACGGTCACCAATACGTGCACCGCTTCGCCTTAATGCCCGGCCAGATTCCACGGCCCCATGCACCTGCACAGTTAGCGTTAAAGGTCCTCTCGTTGTATCACCGCCAATCAGTGGCATACCATAAAGATCTGCAGCTTTACGCAGTCCTTGGCTGAAACCGCTCAACCACTCCTGATCGACTTCCGGCAGCGTGAGAGCCAAAGTAAATGCCAGTGGCGCAGCACCCATCGCCGCCAAATCACTGACTGATACAGCGAGTACTCGCTGCCCGATATCATAGGGACTGGCATCCTCGGGGAAGTGACAGCCAGCAACCAGAGTGTCAATGGAAATAGCCAACTCTTGACCGGGCGGCACCGAAATCAGCGCACAGTCGTCGCCTATCGATAAAGGTACAGCGTTGATCGCTGCTTTTGCAGAGCACCCAACATTAGAGAAATAGCGGGCGATGAGTTCAAATTCTGTTAGTTTACCGCTTTCCGTCATCGGTCATTTCCGGAGTTAGTTGTGCCGCGCCGATATCCGCTATTAGCTGTCTTTTGCTCAATATAATTATTGTTGCCCGACTATTGCGGCTGATAGTGTTGCTGCGCCTTTATCTCAATAGTCCGAACCTGCGCCGCTAGCTTATCCAGCACACCGTTTATGTATTTATGACCATCCGTAGCACCAAACTTTTTCGCCAGCGACACCGCCTCGTTGATCACTACTTTGTAGGGTATATCAATGCGCTTTATCAGCTCATAACTGCCCAACCGTAACAACGACAGTTCGATAGGGTCCAAATCACCCATTGCACGATCGAGATAGGGCGTAAATGCCGCTTCCAACTCTTCCAGGTTTGCCGGCACGTGATGAACAATATCGTGAAAGTACTCGACATCAACCTGAGAAAAATCATAGTCCGCCAAAAACTGCAATTCAATATCCTTAACAGCGTATTTCGTCATCTGCCATTGATATAAAGCTTGCATACCATAATGGCGTGCCTTGCGGCGAGCAGCGGGATTAAATTCTTGTTTATTGGACACAATGTTACTCATTAAGCGAATAGGGAAAATAATTATAAGCTGCTAATTGCACACAACATTTCTAGCACACAAGCGGCGGATTCTTCACCCTTGTTTTCTGATTTTTCACCAACACCACAGCGATCCAAAGCCTGCTTTTCATCGTCAACCGTCAACACGCCAAAAGCAATTGGAAGGCCTGTATCCAGACTAACTCGCATAACACCTGCTGAGCACTCACCTGCAACATACTCAAAATGTGGAGTCCCACCGCGGATAACGGCACCTAACGTTATAATAGCATCATATTTTTTTGACGCAGCAACATGCTGACACATCAATGGCACTTCGTATGCCCCAGGGCACATGATTGTTACAATGTCCGACTCGGCAATACCGTTAGCAATCAAATGCTCCGTGGCGGCCTGCAATAATTTGTCGACAATAAACTTATTCCAGCGAGTCACTACAATGGCAATTTTTTTTCCAGCCAGTACGACTTGATCATATTGCGGTGTATCAATACCTTTCATAACTAGATCATTCTCGTTTTAGTCTTTCTGTCAGCGTATCTATTTTAGCTGTCTCGACACTGTTCTTCACCAACAGGTGAACATTCACTCTGGTGAAATAAAATCAACAACTTCTAAATCAAAGCCTGAAATAGCGTTATATTTTATCGGCGGCCCCATCAAGCGAATCTTGTTAACACCGACATCTCTGAGTATTTGTGAGCCAAGACCCACTGTCAAATAAACATTCTGACTGCCGTCAGCGATTGAAATCGGCGCGGGCTTTTTACCCATCGCAATATCGACGCTAGCTAGTGTTTCAGCGACAGTCTCACCCTGAGCAAGCATTACTACAACGCCACTACCCTCTTTCGCAACACGCTCAATACAGCGACGAATATTCCAATTGGGAGACGTATCTGGCTGGGTATAAAATAAATCGCGAATGGCTGACACATGATGAACTCTTACTAACGTTGCATCATCTTGAGCGACATCGCCTTTCACCAAAGCATGATGAATTTCGCCGGCTAGCAGATCTTTATAGGTATGGAGAGTGAACTCACCAAAATCAGTATTTACTAAACCATGACTGATTTTCTCAATGGTGCGCTCATGAACGAGCCGATAGTGAATCAAGTCAGCAATGGTGCCAATTTTCAAATTATGCTCTATGGCAAACTTTTCCAGTTCGGGTCGTCTTGCCATGGTGCCGTCTTCATTCATGATTTCCACAATGGTTCCAGACGCTTCAAACCCTGCCATACGGGCCAGATCACAGCCTGCTTCAGTGTGGCCTGCTCGAGTTAACACGCCGCCCGGTTGTGCCATAATGGGGAAAATATGACCGGGCTGAACGATATCCGATGACTGAGCACCCCTAGCAACAGCGGTACGCACAGTGTGCGCTCTGTCAGCGGCAGAAATTCCGGTTGTAACGCCCACCGCAGCTTCTATTGACAGGGTAAAATTAGTACCAAATTGGGCGCCATTGGCTCCATCAACCATCAACGGCAAATCAAGCTGGCGACAACGGTCTTCAGTCAAAGTCAGGCAGATTAATCCCCTGGCATTTTTTGCCATAAAATTAATATCCTGAGGCCTGACACATTCAGAGGCCATCACCAGGTCGCCTTCATTTTCTCGATCTTCATCATCCATCAAGATGACCATTTTCCCGAGTCGAATATCCTGGATCAGCTCTTCTACAGTATTTAACGCCATGTTCTTATACCCCAATTAATCCGTTTGGACAGCGACCACAGGATGGCCACGTTCCGCTATTTTCTCACCGGTCGCGAGTCGATGCGCCAGTCTTCGCCAATCGGTTCAATGCTATCAATCTGCAACCTCTGCTGTTCTGCCATGGTCGCTAACGGCAGCTGCAACAGAGGCCGCGCAGTGTTTCCAAGCAATGTTGGCGCCATATAAACCGTGTAATGATCAACCAAACCCGCTTCGGCCAATGCCCCTGACAAGGTAGCACCCGCTTCAACCAAAATTTCGTTAACGCTCATCTCTGCCAAGAACTGCAGCACGTTATCTAAATCTACCTGCCCATTTTTATTACCACAATGGACAACTTCCGCCCCCATGGCGACCAACGCCTGCTCGGCAACCGAATTCTCTACCGCTGTCATTATTATCAACCGACCCGGCTGCGACAGTATTTTTGCTGTCGTTGGCAACCTCAAGTTAGAATCCAATACCACTCGCACCGGCTGCTGCTCTGCCGCTTCTTTGGCTAACCCAGCCTCCAAGCCCAACTCATCGGCCCGGACTGTCAAAGAAGCATCGTCCGCAATAATCGTATTGACCCCAGACATGACTACGCAGCTTCGGGCACGGAGTTGTTGTACGTCGCTTCGAGCCCTCTTCCCAGTGATCCACTGACTCTCACCCGACGCCATCGCAGTTCGGCCATCAAGGCTCATTGCGAGTTTTACTCGAACCCAAGGCAGGCCCAACTCCATTCGTTTGATATAGCCAGGATTCAATTGTCGAGCTTGTGACCCCAACAATCCAAGCTCTACAGCGATACCTGCTTGCTCAAGTTTTGCTATCCCGCTGCCTGCCACCAACGGATTGGGATCGGCCATCGCAACAACAACTCTTGCGACATTTGCAGTGATTAGTGCATCACTGCAGGGAGGCGTTCGCCCCGTGTGACTGCATGGCTCGAGGGTCACATAGACGGTCGCATCTTCGACATTACCAGCATCGGCTATGGCATTAACTTCAGCATGAGCCTGCCCGGTACGAACGTGATAGCCGCGACCAATAATTTGCCCATTTCGAACGATAATGCAGCCAACACGAGGATTCGGCGAGGCAGTGTACAAACCCTTTTCGGCCAGATCGATAGCCAATTGCATATAATCCGCATCATTCATAACCGCGACCCATACCCACTCAGTCGACACTGCCAGTCTGGTCTGGCTCTTCCGCCAAGCGATCTATCTCCTGACGGAATTCATTCAAATCTTTGAAATCTCGGTAAACCGACGCGAAGCGAACATAGGCAACCTGATCAAGCTTTTTGAGGTTATCCATAACCAACTCTCCCACCACCAGCGACTCTATTTCTCGCTCTCCAGTCGCCTGCAAAGCATGCTCGATCTGACTGACAACAGTTTCTATTTTCTCGATACTAACCGGCCGCTTTTCCAGTGCACGCAACAACCCCGCTCGCATTTTTTCCTCATCAAACGGTTCCCTGTTACCGTTTTGCTTGATGATTCTGGGCATTAGAAGCTCGGCGGTTTCGTAGCTGGTGAATCGTTCAGCGCAGGCCGTACATTCTCGACGCCGCCGCACCTGACCCCCTTCTGCCACCAACCGAGAGTCGATAACTTTAGTATCGTCGTGGGAACAAAAGGGACAGCGCATGTCATTGACCTTATTGAAATAAAAGCGGATGGCATTGTAGCAGCTTTAACCCTCCGGACGTCAGACGCCCGGCGAGCTCAGTATCAGACTATTTATACACGGGGAAACGACTGCAAATATCAAGCACCTTGGCTTTTACCTGAGGAATAACCGTTTCACTATTCCCGCTTTCCAATGATTCCAGCACATCACACATCCAGTGGGTCAACTCGCGAGTTTCATCTTCTTTAAAGCCCCGGGTAGTAATAGCGGGCGTGCCAACGCGCAGGCCAGAGGTGACAAAAGGTGAGCGAGGATCGTTGGGCACGGCATTTTTATTGACGGTAATAAATGCATCACCCAGTGCGGCATCGGCATCTTTGCCGGTATATTCTTTACCGATCAGATCAACCAACATCAAGTGGTTATAGGTGCCACCTGAGACAATTTTTATACCGCGCGCGATAAAGGTCTCAGCCATCACTTTGGCATTAGTAATAACCTGCTGCTGATACTCTTTGAACTCTGCGGTGGCCGCCTCTTTAAAACTTACCGCTTTAGCAGCAATCACATGCATCAGCGGCCCGCCCTGGCCTCCCGGAAATACCGCTGAGTTAAATTTCTTTTCCAACGCTTCATTGTGCTTAGCTAAAATGATACCGCCACGAGGGCCACGCAGTGTTTTATGGGTGGTCGATGTAACGACGTCGGCAAAAGGCACTGGATTAGGGTATAAACCCGCGGCAACGAGCCCGGCAATATGAGCCATATCCACCAACAAGTAAGCACCAACTTTATCAGCTATCTCGCGAAACTTAGCCCAATCGACAATACCCGAATAAGCGGAAAAGCCGGCTACAATCATTTTTGGCTTGTGCTCCAGCGCCAATGCTTCAACTTGCTCATAGTCAATAATGCCCGTCTCAGCGTTCAGCCCATATTGGACAGCATTGTATACCTTACCGGAAAAATTAGGCTTGGCTCCGTGGGTTAAATGGCCACCCGCATCGAGACTCATACCCAAAACCGTATCACCCGCCTCCAGCAAAGCCAGATAGACTGCCGAGTTAGCCTGAGAACCGGAATGCGGTTGCACGTTGGCATAATCTGCTCCAAACAAGGTCTTTGCGCGCTCGATAGCTAACACTTCGGCTTTATCAACAAACTCGCAACCGCCGTAGTAACGCTTGCCAGGATAGCCCTCTGCGTATTTATTAGTCATGGAGCTACCCTGAGCTTCCATCACCCGCGGACTGGCATAGTTTTCTGACGCGATTAGTTCAATATGCTGTTCTTGGCGCTGATTTTCCTGCTGGATAGCTGAAAAAATTTCGTTATCAAAATCTTCAATTTGCATATCTTTAGTAAACATTGGTAACCCCTGTAAAAACGCGTAACGGACATGGCTTTTAGGAAAGGCGCGCATTGTACATTATTGGGCCATTTTAGGCAGCAACCGAGGACGAAAAAAACGCACAATTAGTTAGACATGACTTTAGACAGCCTTGATCTATAGCGTGGTATTGAGTACCGTGCATAAAAATCCCCTGCTGACCTTTAGCATCAATTTACTCACAGGACGCTTCTTTAATGGCGCAATACGTATACACCATGAATCAGGTGGGCAAAGTTGTCCCACCAAAACGTCAAATCCTGAAAGATATCTCGCTATCTTTCTTCCCCGGCGCAAAGATTGGCGTTCTTGGGTTAAACGGTTCCGGCAAGTCAACGCTACTGAGAATCATGGCCGGTCTCGATACAGAATTCGATGGCGAAGCGCGACCACAGGCCGGCATTAACGTTGGCTACCTTTCACAGGAACCAGAACTGGACCCCAACAAGGATGTTCGAGGTAACGTTGAAGACGGTCTTGGCGACGTCGTTGATGCTCAGGGCGAACTGGACAAAGTTTACGCGGCTTACGCCGAACCGGATGCTGACTTTGATGCACTGGCAAAACGCCAACAGGAACTAGAAAACATTATTCAGGCAGCAGATTCGCAAAACCTCGACCACAAACTAGAAGTTGCCGCTGATGCGCTCCGCCTGCCACCTTGGGATGCAGATGTCACAAAATTGTCTGGCGGCGAGCGTCGACGAGTTGCCCTGTGCCGCCTGCTCTTGTCAAACCCCGACATGCTGCTGCTAGACGAACCAACCAACCACCTGGATGCAGAATCGGTACATTGGCTAGAGCAGTTTTTATGTGAGTATCCTGGCACGGTGGTGGCAATCACCCACGACCGTTATTTTTTGGACAACGCTGCGGGCTGGATTTTGGAACTGGATCGAGGCAGAGGCATCCCCTATGAAGGCAATTACACCGCTTGGCTGGAGCAGAAAGAACAGCGGCTTGAGCGCGAAGCAAAACAGGAAGCCTCTCATCAAAAGACGGTGAAGTCTGAATTAGACTGGGTTCGACAAAACCCAAAGGGCAGGCAAGCAAAAAACAAAGCCCGACTTTCCCGCTTCGAAGAACTGCAGTCGCAGGAATTTCAAAGTCGCGCAGAGACCAATGAAATTTACATTCCGCCAGGTCAACGTCTGGGCGACAAAGTTATTGACGTGAATGCTGTCAGCAAGTCTTTTGGTAACGACGTTCTGTACGAGAACCTCAGTTTTAGTGTCCCAAAAGGAGCTATAGTCGGCGTTATCGGCGGTAACGGCGCCGGTAAATCAACTCTATTCAAAATTATTGCCGGTATGGAGCAAGCTGACAACGGCACAGTTGAACTAGGTGACACCGTCGATTTAGTCTATGTCGAGCAGTTACGTGACGCACTGGACGACAAGAAAACCGTCTGGGAAGCAATTTCTGAAGGCAATGACCTATTGACCATTGGCGGCTATGAAATTTCATCCCGCGCTTATATCGGCCGCTTTAATTTTAAGGGCTCAGACCAGCAAAAGCGCGTTGGCGAGCTATCCGGGGGCGAGCGCGGACGGTTGCAACTGGCCGCCACACTCAAACAGGGTGGCAATGTATTACTGCTGGATGAACCATCCAATGACCTGGATGTAGAAACACTGCGGGCACTGGAAGAAGCGCTGTTGATTTTTCCGGGTTCAGCAATGGTTATTTCTCACGACCGCTGGTTTCTCGATCGTATTTGCACGCACATTTTGGCTTATGAAGATGACGGCAGCGTAATGTTTTTTGAAGGCAACTACACGGACTACCACAAAGATCTAGTCAGCCGAAAAGGCGAAAATGCACTGCCACACCGTGTTCGCTATAAAAAGCTTCAATAAGTCGACAGGCGTTTTAACCACAGCACAGTGACCGCTAGCAGGCGTCTTGCAAGAGCACCAATGACGAGCAAGAAAAAGAAGCCCCTCGGAGCCCTAGAAGGCAGGCGCCGGGTCGACCGTCAATGACAGACCTGCAACCCTAGGGGTTTTTATTACTCGGAAATAGCGGGACTTTTCTTTGGCGCACAGCTACTAGGCAGCTACCCCCACAGCCTCTTAAGCCGACCACAAGTCGCATGTCATCTTCACGGGGAGCGCTTATACGTCGGCAGGTGTTTTGAGCGGATAGTTGCTGGGATAGCCCAATTTAGCGACGCCCGAATCAATCGCAGCCTTTGCAACCGCCGCCGATACTTTACCCAACAGACGCTCGTCTACCGGTTTAGGGATAATGTAACCCGAGCCATATTCCAGCGATTCAACACCGCAGGCATCTAAAACGACTTGAGGTACAGGCTCTTTGGCCAGTTCGCGCAGCGCATTTACCGCAGCCACTTTCATGGCTTCATTAATACACGTCGCTCGCACGTCTAGGGCACCGCGAAAAATAAAGGGAAACCCTAAGACATTATTCACCTGATTCGGATAGTCAGAGCGACCGGTCGCCATAATCAAATCATCTCGAGTAGCATTGGCAATTTCGGGGCTAATCTCGGGGTCAGGATTAGAGCAGGCAAAAACCACCGGGTTTGGAGCCATCGTTTTCAACAAATCTGGGCTTAACAAATTAGCCCCTGACAAACCCACAAATACATCAGCGTCTTTCATAGCGTCCGCTAGAGTACGATTTTTTGTGCTATGAGCAAACTCTTCTTTGAACTCATTAAGCCCCTCTCGACCGGTGTAGATGACACCTCGCCGGTCAAGCATAGTGATATTGTCTTTTGCCGCACCCATGCCTCTCAGCAAACGCATACAGGCGACAGCAGCTGAGCCAGCGCCCAAACAAACTATTCTTGCGGTTTCTAGCTTTTTCCCCTGAATGTCGAGAGCATTGAGCATTCCCGCTGCCGTCACAATTGCGGTACCGTGCTGGTCATCGTGAAAGACCGGAACGTTGCATCGCTCAATCAACGCAGCCTCAATACCAAAGCACTCTGGAGCCTTAATATCTTCTAAATTAATGCCACCAAAAGTATCGGCAATACGCGCCACGGTATCAATAAATTCCGTCGGATCTGCGGTATCGACTTCAATATCAATTGAATTTATGCCGGCAAAGCGCTTGAATAGCAAGGCCTTGCCTTCCATCACCGGTTTACTTGCCAATGCTCCTAAATCACCAAGACCGAGAATAGCTGTGCCATTAGAAATAACCGCAACCAGATTACCTTTAACGGTATAATCGTAAGCGCGCTCGGGATTCTCGGCAATTGCCAGCACTGGCTCAGCAACGCCCGGACTGTAGGCCAACGCCAAATCGCTTTGAGTAGCAGCTGCCGTACTCAATTCAACAGAAATTTTCCCCGGCTTAGGTTGTGAGTGATAATCCAGAGCGGCTTGTTTGAAATCTGTAGACATCTGACTATCCCAACTTGGCCCATCAATAAGGGCCTTTCTTTTTATTTAAAAAACGGATCAAGGGGGCCGAAGAGTATAGAAAATCATGCCCGCCCACAAGCTACTTTTTTGCTCTGCAACAGTTCGAATCGCAAAGTAACAGACCGGATTAACATCACCATTAGCGATAAATGTAGGCCATTATTTGTGCAATTAACCGTAGGACTCCAGCTGACAGTGTACTAACGATGTAAGCCACTTCCAATCGACACAGTCACTCGCGAACAATCGACTCCAACATTGCAGGGTGACGCAGATTGATCATAAACGGCGGATAGCCTTTGTTTTTTACCCCGCCGGAGTGACTACGATCGATCACCCAGCCACGAATAGTCAATGTCTGATGCAGCCAACGATGAGGGTCAACCTCGTCAAAATAGACCAAATCACGATCCTGTAACCGAATAGCCAGATCACCCATGTGCAACCACCAGCCGGTATTGCTGCGATTGACGGATTGCACAACACCTTGCATTCGCTGAAAACCTGAATCTGCCGAGCTTAGCGGCCGTACCGGTTTGGGCACGTATTCTGAGTGCGACCAGACACCCAGCGACTGCTTGCGAGCCACAGCTTCCAACTGCCGCAAACACTGCCAATAGCGATCATTCGGCGGTATTGCAAGGTGCCACGCTAGCCCGCTGGCAATTAAATACTCCGCAAGACTGATGCCATCAGATCTAAAGACATGGGCAAGTAGGCGCCCGTAGCGGTCTGCTGAATCCTGACCAATTTGTAGGCCAACTGGGGCACCCCGCTGGAAAAAAGTCGTCACAGCCGTCTTTGCCTCGGAGCCGAGCGGCTGTCCAGCCTTGCCACCGTAACCCAATTCAGGCGTATTAGCCCCAATAACGCGGACTTTACGCCCATCAGACAGTAGCAAGGTATCACCATCGACTACCGCTTCCAACTGAACCCATGTTAGCGGTTCGCTAGCGGGACAGTTTGCCGTGGCAGCAGTGTTATGGGCACCTAAACACCAACAGATGACGGCAGATACAAAAACGCCCAACCTCTTCAGGCTGGGCGTCTTGGTTGATCTCACGACTGCAAGCTCGCTTTGATCGCGAAGCTGTTTATTACGCTTTGCTGCTGCGATTGCCGAACCGCTTGTTGAAACGATCAACGCGGCCACCGGAATCCAACATTTTTTGCTTACCGGTATAAAACGGGTGACAGGCAGAGCATACATCTAAGTGCATATCTTTCCCCAACGTAGAGCGGGTCTTCACCTGGTTGCCACAGCTGCATGTTGCTGTCATTTCTTCGTACTTGGGATGAATGTCATTTTGCATGGTTATATCCTTTCGTTTAATGCCCCGCCGCCAAATCCGGCTTATTGGCTTCCTTCCTAGAAGCAGCTGGTCTGGTACGGAGTTAGAATTCAACCGCTTACTAGGCTTGAGCCCTGCAAATGGCTGACTAAAAATCAGGCGATGAATAATACCAGAGAGTAAACCAATTGCAATGGCCGCTGCTACAAATGACAACGATAAACGTGCTACATTAGCGCTTGATCAATTCTACTCATCCCAATCCGTCACCATCAATAGATAGATAGATAATTTTCATGCTCATTCTACGTCTCGCAATGCCTGCGCCGTTAAGACGATCCTTTGACTATTTACCACCGGAAAATATGTCAGCGGACCACGCGACACAGCTGGAACCAGGCTCGCGCATCATGGCACCATTTGGGCAGCGACAGCTAGTGGGAATTCTCTTAGCCGTAGTCAGTGATAGCGATGTGCCAACGGCACAACTGAAACCCGTCATCGCGATTCTAGACCAGACGGCAACCCTGACACCTCAGCTATTAGCACTAGGTCTTTGGGCTGCCAGTTATTATCAGCACCCGGTGGGTGATGCTCTGGCAAACGCCATTCCGACACTGCTGCGCAAAGGTGGAGACCCTATAAATACCCGGGAAAAGCGCTGGCGACTGACGACTGAAGGAAAAGGTCTTCCCAACGGCGCGCTGAAACGAGCAAAAAAACAAGCCGTCGCGTTACAACAACTACAAAACAATCCATCTCGAAGCCAGTCAGATTTCGAGCAGCTCGGTGTCAACAGAACGGTTTTGAAGGCACTGGCGGAGAAAGATCTCATAGAGGCATTTGACGCTGAAAAACCGTCTATCGACCTCACCGAAGTAGCAGCCATCGGCGCACTGAGCCTCAACAACGAACAACAACAAGCGCTTGATTCAATTACTATAAACCAGCAATACCAATGCTCCTTACTCGACGGAGTCACCGGCAGCGGTAAGACTGAAGTCTACTTGCAACTGATTGAAAAATGCCTACACGCCGGACAACAAACACTGGTTTTGATCCCAGAAATCGGCTTAACACCGCAGACGCTAGGCCGTTTTCAACAGCGGTTTAATTGCCCGATAGCCCTTCTGCACTCAGGTTTAACGGATAGAGAGCGCTTACTAGCCTGGCAGCAGGCAAAAACCGGAGAAGCAGGCATTATCATTGGCACTCGCTCTGCCGTGTTTACGCCCACGCTGCAGCTGGGATTGATCATCATCGATGAGGAACACGACAGCTCCTACAAGCAGCAGGATGGTTTTCGTTATTCTGCCAGGGATGTTGCGATCAAACGAGCAGCTATGGCGCCATGCCCAATCCTACTTGGTTCAGCCACACCCAGCCTAGAGACACTGAACAATGCGATGCAGGGCCGCTACCAACATTTAAAACTGGTCAAGCGCGCAACGGGTGCACAGCAACCTACATTCCAAATCGTCGATGTCCGCCACGCCTCCATGGAAGATGGCTTAAGCCCAACGCTGATGAGCGCTATCGATAAAGAAATACTAAACGGCAACCAGGTACTGGTTTTCATTAACCGGCGCGGCTTCTCGCCGATGCTCATGTGCCATGACTGCGGCTATGTGGCCCAGTGCCAACACTGCGATGCTCGCATGACCGTGCATTTTCAACAGCGATCGCTGCGATGCCATCATTGTGAAAGCCAGCAGAGCCTCCCTCACCAATGCCCTGATTGCAATAGCCGACAGCTTGACTTTCGAGGCACGGGCACCGAACGCACCGAACATGCATTGAAAAAACAATTCCCGGATACCTCCGTCGTTCGGATTGACAGGGACACCACCAGCCGCAAGCATGCAATGGAAAACTTGGTCGCAGATGTCCACAGAGGCGAACCGTGCATTCTGGTCGGCACACAAATGCTGGCAAAAGGCCATCATTTCCCCGATGTTACGCTGGTAGCAGTACTGGATGCTGACGGAGGCTTGTTCAGCGCCGATTTTCGCGGCCCAGAAAAAATGGGGCAACTGTTAATCCAAGTAGCAGGACGTGCTGGCAGAGCATCAAAACCCGGAAGAGTTGTTATCCAAACTCACCAGCCGGAGCATCCGCTAATCAACGCCTTAACGCAGCGAAGTTATGGTCAATATGCAGAACAACTCTTACCCGAGCGAGAACTCAGCCACCTACCCCCGTTTGGCTTTCTGGCCATTGTCAGAGCCGAGGCAAAAAACACAGAACATCCTGAACAATTCCTCCGAGATTTACGCATTTATATTGAGGCCAATATTACCGACACTGATGCTGCCCCACAGATACTGGGACCATTGCCGGCTCCCATGGCCCGACGTGCAGGATATTTCAGAGCACAGTTAGTACTGCGTGCAAACAAGCGCCGAGACCTGCATAGAGCTCTCCAGCTGCTTACCGCGATAGCCGATCAGCACCGTTTAGGCAGTAAGCTGCGATGGTCTGTCGATGTTGATCCCGTTGATATGTTTTAGCCGCATGGCGCTAGCGCAAAGGACGAAAAAACGGGATAATATGCGCCGTTGAAACAGCCCTGAAAAATTCAAGTGCTTTTAGCGGGTTGAAATCCTGTGACATCTCCTTAGGCAATACCACTCAATGAAAGACCATATAGAACAACTGATCCGCGCAGCCCTGACCGACCTGATCAACGACGGCTCCCTGCCTGAGGGTATTGAACCTCGAATTAGCGTTGATCGCACACGGGATAAAAGCCACGGCGATCTCGCGAGTAATATCGCCATGACGCTGGCAAAAGCGGCAAAAAGACCACCAAAAGATATCGCTCAACTGATTATTAATGCGCTTCCCGCGTCAACACAAGTCAGTAAGGCTGAGATTGCCGGACCGGGCTTTATTAATTTTTACCTCAATGAAGCCGCTGCAGCGGCGGTAGTTATCGACATCCTGTCGCAGGGGAAAAACTACGGTCGCTGCAACGACGGTAAAGGTAAGAAGGTACAGGTTGAATTTGTCTCCGCCAATCCAACGGGGCCACTTCACGTAGGGCATGGTCGCGGTGCCGCCGTTGGCGATAGTATCTGTCGCCTGCTGGATGCAGCGGGCTGGGATGTAACCGCTGAATTCTATTACAACGATGCGGGCCAACAAATCAGCAATCTTGCCGGCTCCGTGCAAGCTCGCTGCAAAGGTCTGGGGCCCGGTGATGAAAGCTGGCCGGAAGATGGCTACCAAGGCAGCTACATCAACGACGTTGCCAACTCATATATGGCAAAAGAAAAGATTGACGCCGAAGACAAACACGTCGTTGGCGCGGGGGATGCAGACAATCTAGAGGCGATTAGCGACTTTGCCGTTGCCTACTTACGCCGAGAACAAGACCTTGACTTAAAAGCTTTTGGTGTAGACTTCGACGTCTACTATTTGGAGTCGTCGCTCTACAATGAGGGCAAGGTTGCCGATACCGTCCAGCAACTCATCAACAGCGGCCACACCTACGAAAAAGAGGGCGCCCTGTGGCTTAAAACAACAGATTTTGGCGACGATAAAGACCGAGTAATGCGCAAGTCAGGGGTGGTAGAGACAGACCCTGTATCAGGTAATGAAACTCGCAAGGAGGGTGGTTACACCTATTTTGTCCCTGACGTCGCCTACCATCTCAACAAATGGCAACGCGGCTTCGAACGGGTTGTTAATGAGCAAGGAGCAGACCATCACAGCACAATTACTCGCGTACGAGCGGGAATACAGGCGGTCAGTCAGCACAATCATTTGAACATTCCTCAGCAATGGCCTGAGTATGTATTGCACCAGATGGTTATGGTTATGCGCGGCGGTGAAGAGGTTAAAATTTCCAAACGAGCGGGGAGTTATATCACCATTCGCGATCTTGTTGATGAGGTAGGCAAAGATGCGACCCGCTACTTCCTTGCCGCCAGAGCGGCCAGCTCGCAACTGACATTTGATATTGATCTGGCCATATCACAGAGCAATGACAACCCTGTTTACTACATTCAGTACGCCCACGCCCGGGTTTGCAGCATGATGCGCAAGTTATCCGATCATCAATGGAGCTGGTCCGCTAAGCTCAATAGCAATACGCTTGAACATCTGGTCGAAGACGCCGAGAAAGCGCTAATGAAAAAGCTATCAGGCTATCCGGAACTGATAAAAAATGCGGCCATTCACAGTGAGCCTCATACGGTTGCCAACTATCTGCGCGAACTAGCTGGCGATTATCACAGTTACTATAATGCCCATAAAACGCTGGTCGACGACGACGATTTACGCAATGCCCGCCTGAGCTTAAGCGAGTCGGTGAGGCAGGTGATTGAAAACGGGCTATCTTTACTCGGCGTGTCTGCGCCAGCGGAAATGTAGACACCGTCTTTTAATGATGAAAACTTAGCAGAAAACACCGACAAATTATCGAAAGGGGTCTAAGCTTAGTCGAGCGTGCGTGGCAAGCAACATCAAAGTCCGAACGCATAAAACCCCTCGACCGCTCTCACACCAATAACTTACCTCACCGCACCGCTAGTGAGTCAAGACAACACGGGTAAACTAAAAACGATCATGACACACGATTTCGCCAAAAAGCCCAAGGCGACCAAAAGAAAGAAGACCGCCGCAAAAAAACAAATTCCGGGATGGGTATGGCTGTTTATCGGTATTGTTGCCGGCATTTTTGTCAGTTTTCTAGGCTATCTTGCCAACATCACACCGGAACCCGCCCGAGAAAAAATGGCTGAAAAACTGAACATCATCAAAGAAGATGTCAAGAAAACCACTGCCACCAAATTCGATTTTTATACACTACTACCTGAGCGTGAAGTCATTGTTCCAATCGAGCAGGAGGAGGTCGACAATCGCGCACAACCACAACAGGCCACCATTTATATTTTACAAGCGGGATCGTTCCGCAGCAGCAGCGATGCCGACAGGCTCCGAGCCCAACTCATCTTGATGGGATTGGACGCCAAAGTTGAGGAAGTTTCTGTTGCCAACGGTGACCTTTGGCATCGGGTGCAGGTAGGCCCATTTGATAACCGCTCTCGCCTGTCAAAAGCCCGCGGCATACTGCTGGACAACGGCATTGACACACTGCTGTTAAAACGCAAAGCTGACGGTTAATCAAACCGTTGTCCCTACTTATAGTCAGTCGGCTGTTCGCGCTATTAGCACAGTCTTGAAATAACCGTATCTATCCCCATATAAGACCTTTACGGGCTTGCCCTATCAAATGAGGAATTCAGCTTGGATCAATACAGAGGCACTACTATTCTCTCGGTGCGCCGCAATGGTAAAGCCGTTATCGGTGGTGACGGCCAGGTGTCGATGGGTAACACCGTCATGAAAGGTAATGCCCGAAAAGTCAGACGACTTTACAAAGACCAGGTGATCGCCGGTTTCGCCGGCGGTACTGCCGACGCTTTTACGCTATTTGAGCTGTTCGAATCACAGCTTGAAAAATATCAGGGACAGCTCACCCGCGCTGCTGTCGAGCTTGCCAAAATGTGGCGTACCGAGCGCTCACTTCGCCAGCTCGAAGCACTGCTCGCGGTCGCCGACAAAACAACCTCGTTAATCATCACCGGTAATGGCGATGTTATCGAACCGGAGGACAACTTAATTGCTATTGGATCTGGTGGCCCCTACGCTCAATCGGCGGCCAAAGCTCTGCTTGAAAACACCGATCTCAGCGCTCATGATATCGTCGAGCGAAGCTTAGCCATCGCTGGTGATATCTGCGTTTACACCAATCACAATCGAACGATCGAAGAGCTAGACTGCGAGTAAGCGCTACATCGCTTTTTAAAAAAGCCTGATCACCGCCACCAATCGACCTAATAAATGCTCGCTGATACGGGCATGATAAACGAGAACAACCATGTCACAAATGACCCCAAGAGAAATTGTTCACGAACTCGACAGACATATCATTGGCCAGGAACGCGCCAAAAGAGCCGTCGCAATCGCTCTGCGCAATCGCTGGCGGCGTATGCAACTGGACGAAGAATTGCGTACTGAAATCACTCCGAAGAATATTCTGATGATTGGCCCTACCGGTGTCGGCAAGACTGAAATTGCTCGCCGCTTAGCGAAGCTGGCAAATGCCCCCTTCATCAAAGTTGAAGCAACAAAGTTTACTGAAGTCGGCTATGTCGGCCGGGATGTTGAATCCATTGTTCGCGATCTGGTTGATGTATCCATAAAAATGCTCCGTGAGCAGGAAATCGAAAAAGTAAAATTTCGAGCAGAGGACGCTGCCGAAGAGCGAATCCTAGACGTTTTACTCCCTAAAGCCCGCGGCGATGAAGACGATAAAGAATCAACCACTCGGCAGCTGTTCCGCAAAAAGTTACGTGAAGGTGAGCTGGACGACAAAGAAATCGAGATCGAAATCAGTGCCACTCCAGTCGGCGTAGAAATTATGGCTCCACCGGGAATGGAGGACATGACCAATCAATTACAAAGCATGTTCTCTAACATGGGTAGTGGTAAGAAGAAGACAGGGAAAATGACCGTCGCCGCTGCACTGAAAAAGATTCAGGAAGAAGAAGCCGGCAAACTAGTTAACGAAGACGAGCTGAAAGCCCAAGCTGTAGAGGCTGCAGAGCAAACCGGCATTGTTTTTCTCGATGAATTGGACAAAGTTGCCAAGCGCTCTGAAGGGGCCGGCGCCGATGTATCAAGAGAAGGCGTACAGCGAGATTTACTGCCACTCATCGAAGGCTGCACGGTCAGCACCAAACACGGCATGATTAAAACAGATCACATTCTGTTTATTGCATCGGGAGCGTTTCATCTGGCCAAGCCCTCCGATCTGATTCCAGAATTGCAGGGGCGACTGCCTATTCGCGTTGAACTGGAAGCGCTTTCACCGGGAGATTTTCAACGTATTCTCACCGAACCCAAGGCCTCGCTGACCGAGCAATATCAGGCGCTGCTGCAGACTGAAGGGATGAGCATCACTTTTACCGACGATGGCATTAAGCGCATTGCAGAAACTGCTTGGGAAGTGAATGAACGCACCGAGAACATTGGTGCCAGACGCCTGCACACTGTTATGGAACGGCTGCTCGATGAAGCTTCCTTTGAAGCGACCGACAAAAGCGGTACCGAGCTGTCTATTGACGAAAGCTACGTCAATGACAAACTAGGTGAGCTGGCAAAGGATGAAGATTTGAGTCGGTTTATTCTGTAAGCTTTAGCAACCAGACCTAGAGCCCCTTTTGCAATAGGGCCCCACAGATTCATTATCCCGCATTCGTCAGGACTACTATGGCCAAGACCCCCGTTCCAATCGATATCAAACTTCACAAACAATCTAAAACACTGGAGCTGGTCTACGCCACAGAGCAGTTTACGCTGACCTGTGAGTATCTTCGAGTGTATTCACCCTCGGCAGAAGTTCGCGGCCATGGCGCCGGCCAGGAAGTTCTTCAGACGGGTAAAATCAATGTCGCCATCGATGCTATTTCAGCGGTTGGCAACTATGCGCTGCAATTGCTTTTTAGTGACGGCCACGATTCAGGTATCTATTCATGGGATTATCTTTATCAATTGTGCAGCCATAAAGAAGCTTGGTGGCAAGACTACATGGACAGGCTCAATAACGCAGGCGCTGTTCGGGACCCGGACATTCAAGTGGTCAAAATAGGTAACTAACTCGAAGAGACCTGATAACCATTAGCTGGCACTAACACCCGCTAGTACTGGTTATCATCACCGTAGTTAAAGGCGAGATTGTCAAAGCGCGTAAAGTGACCGATAAACGCGAGCCTGGATGTACCTGTTGGACCATTACGCTGTTTGCCAATAATGATTTCTGCAATACCTTTGTCGGCACTGTCTTCGTTGTAATACTCGTCGCGATAAATAAACATAATAACATCGGCATCCTGCTCGATGGCTCCTGACTCTCGCAAGTCAGAATTGATCGGACGCTTATTGGGACGCTGCTCCAACGATCGGTTCAGCTGCGACAGCGCTACTACCGGACAGTTGAATTCCTTGGCAATGGCTTTCAGTGACCGAGAGATCTCAGAAATTTCTGCGGTACGCCCCTCAGAAGATCCTGCCACCTGCATCAGCTGCAGATAATCCACCATAATCATGGCAACATCCCCGTGCTCACGGGCAATACGCCGTGTACGAGATCGTATTTCGGTGGGCGATAACGATGGCGTATCATCAATAAACAGCGGCCGATCTTTTAACTTACTAACAGCACTGGTGAGTTTTGGCCAATCCTCTTCATCGAGCTTACCGGTTAATACCTTACCCAACGGAATTCGTCCAATCGCTGAAATCATCCGCATGATAATTGCACTCGCGGGCATTTCCATACTAAAAACAATGACTGGCTTATCATTATTGAGCACGGCGTGTTCTACCAGATTAACTGCAAAGGCAGTTTTCCCCATTGAGGGCCTTGCCGCAACAATGATTAAGTCAGACCGCTGTAAGCCCGAGGTCTTTTCATCCAGCTCGGTAAAGCCGGTGCTGATTCCGGTTAGAGTACTCTCAGAGTTGAACAGTTCGTCAATGCGGTCCACCGCCCCTTTTAACAAGGGGTTCACCGCCTGAGGACCACCCAGCTTCGGGCGCTCCTCAGAGATTTGCATTATCTTTCGTTCGGCTTCGTCCAGCAGGTCATCACTGTCGCGACCCTCAGTATTGTAGCCGCTGTCGACAATATCATTGGCCACATTAATTAACGACCGGAGACTAGAGCGCTCTCTAACCACTTTGGCATAGGCCCTAATGTTAGCGGCACTAGGCGTGTTGTTAGCAAGCCCGGCAAGGTAAGGTAATCCACCGGATTGCTCTAATTGATCGTTATTGTTGAGAGCCTCCGACAGGGTAATAACGTCGACGGGCTCTCCCGCCTCCACCAGCTTTTCCATCTGAGTAAAAATTTGACGATGACTGCCGCGATAAAAATCAGACGGATTGAGCTGGTCAGCAACGTTATCCCAAGCGTCATTAGCGATCATCAGCCCGCCGAGTACCGACTGTTCAGCCTCAATAGAATGCGGAGGCACCTTAATATCAGCCAGCTCAGAATCCGAACTAAAGCCGAAATCAAACATGTTATCCAGATTGGGAGGGATGTCGTTGTCGGTATCCAAAATGATTCAAGCGCCCAGAGTAATCATCAATTGATTAGGTTAATTTCAACAGCACTAGTGTTTGCGCTACCGTTAATAGCCGAATGATTTGTCGCCAAATAACCGCGGAGCCGAATATATTGCCCCCTGACGCACTTGAATGCAATCGGCAGTATTGGCAAAGGCAAAAAAAAAGCACTCCGGGAACAATATTCACCGCAGTGCTTTTCTTTACATGAGGTAACGGCTGCAACTGACGACCCATGCCAAAGAGCCGCAAAGGTCAGCAGTTATGTCAAAGCAACGACCTAGAACTGATTAGCTTTCAGCGATCACTGACAATTTGATAGTTTGCGTAACTTCCGAATGCACCTGAATGTTGACTTCGTATTCACCCAACTCGCGAATAACACCCATCGGCAAACGCACTTCAGACTTGCTGACAGCAACACCAGATTCAGTAATAGCGGCAGCAATGTCTCGCGTACCAATAGAACCAAACAGTTTACCTTCGTCGCCAGCGTTGGCTTCGATAGTAATTGCAACTTCAGCCAGCTTTGCAGCGCGAGCATGAGCCCCACCACGCTTTTCAGCCGCAGCAGCTTCAAGCTCAGACCGACGGGCTTCAAAATCAGCGACGTTACTTCCGGTGGCAGGAACTGCCTTACCGTAAGGTATCAAAAAGTTACGTCCAAACCCTGCCTTAACATTAACTTTGTCGCCCAGATCGCCGAGTTTACCGACTCTTTCTAGTAGAATAACCTGCATTGTACTTACCCTCTATATTTCCAGCCGCTGCCTTTACCAGCACGACTGTCCATTAATTTCTCAATCTATCAAATGACCATTGCAAGCACTAGCGTTCGGCTAAACGCTTGCGAATATCTATCCAGCTGTCAACAACGGCAGCGCCTATCAACAACGCCTTTACTGGATCTAACAGTAGCCAGCTGATGTAAAAAGCCGTTAGCCAACCGCCTTTCATGTTCTTTTGAGCAACTAGCCCATGTACCAATGCGAACCCGGCAAACATAAACGGTACTGCAAAAATCACCGCCCAAAGCCGATAATCAGAACCCAACGTTGATAACACTAACCCTGCTAGCAGTAAAACCACGGCCAACTGTGGTGCCAACCTGAGTCCTTTGAACTCATCTCCAAACCCACCAGGATTATATAAAATCCCCTGCCACCACCGCGCTAAAATGACACACAAAGTGACTGTAAAGGCGTTACTTAAGCCCAGCAAACCAGCAATCTGGGGCGGTGTCGGCTTCTCTGTCACCAGTGGTGAGGCCTGATCAGACTGACTGGCTAACTGAGCCAACGTCTCACTCAACAGCTTCGACAACTCTTCAATGTAACCCTGACCAACAGTTAGCAGTACCAAGCCAGTAATCACCCCGGAGGCTACGGTTGCCACCAACGCCCAGGACCAAGATCCTGATGACCGCAATACCATGGCGACCAACATTGCACCCAGTAAAGTCATTACCGGGGTTGTATCGCCCATTGACGCCAACACCAATGCTGGCAACATCGCCCAGAGCAACACGTAACTACCGTGTTTAATGCCCTGCCTCAATGTCACCAATGCAATAACTGCTGCACCAATCCAGGCGAAAAGAACCGACCCAGTGGCAATCATCGAAACGATCACCGCCTGAGCGCGACCTTTCATTACATATTCAGCTAGAACGCGCATCGTTTATCGCTACTAATTCGTTTGCTGAGAACAGCGAAAACTCGTCTTATTTATGCTGATCAGTGTATGGCAGCAAAGCTAAAAAGCGCGCTCGCTTGATACACGTTGACAGCTGACGCTGATATTTAGCTTTTGTACCCGTAATACGACTAGGTACTATTTTACCTGTTTCTGAAACATAGGCTTTCAACGTATCCAGATCTTTATAATCAATCTGGTCAACACCTTCTGCAGTAAAACGGCAGAACTTACGACGACGGAAAAAACGTGCCATGGGATAACTCTCCTAATCTAGTTTGCCGAACTATTCTTCGCTGGCCGCTTCTGTAGCTGGAGCAGCGGTTGCTTCTTCCGGAGCTGGAGCAGCAGGTGCTGCCTCATCACGGCGCTCAGGACGACTGGCGCGGCGCTCACGGCTCTCTTTCTCGGCTTTCATGATCGGTGATTCAGCGGTGACTGATTCATCCATCTTGATTACTAAGTTCCTGAGAACAGCATCGTTATAACGGAAGTTGGTGGTTAGTTCGTCGATCGCTTCTTGATCGGCCTCTACATTCATCAACGTGTAGTGAGCCTTATGGATCTTATTAATAGGGTAGGCTAAATGGCGGCGACCCCAGTCTTCTAAACGGTGTATCTTGCCGCCGTTCTTCTCGATCGCCTGGGTGTAGCGCTCGACCATGCCGGGCACCTGCTCAGATTGGTCAGGATGGACCAGAAATATGATTTCGTAATGACGCATAGCATCTCCTTACGGGTTAAGCCACCTGATAATTCATAACCGAATCTCAGTATGACAAGGAGCCCCTATGACTAATTTAGCAGCAAGACACCACACAATCGATCACAGGGATTTAAGAGGCGCGAAGTCTAGAGGAACCGCCAATGAAAGGCAAGGATTTTGGTGATTATCTAGCCAGCCCTAAGCGGCTGCGCTTGGTCGCTGGCTTATTGCTGTGCGCCAACGGGCCACATTCACCAGCGAATCCTCGTAGGGAACACCCACCAAATCGCAGGCAAAATCAATCACTGCCAGCGCAAGAATATCAGCCATAGAAAATTGCTTGCCGGCAACAAAATCATTGTTTGTCAAATGCGCATCAAACAACGCATAAAATGCCGCGGTGCGCTGGCGACCCAGCTCGGCAGCCGCTGGAATTTGTTCGACTAACTTTGCTGTTATCGGATGCCCGTGTATCCAAACTTGCCCTACCGCGCCCATAAAGTTGAGCTCGACACGCCGAATCCACATTTCGATCGTGGCAATCTCCAGAGGCGTAACACCAAATAATGGAGGATCCGGGTGTAATGCTTCAAAATAACGACATATAGCCACTGATTCGGATAACACAGTGCCATCATCCAATTCCAAATAAGGAATGCCTCCGAAGGGGTTTCTAGCCAGAGAATCCGCAGCACGGCTTTCACCTTTCAGAATATTAATCGGGACTAAAGGCACATCTTTTATCCCCTTTTCTGCTAAATACATTCTGACTCTGCGTGGATTTGGCGCGGGCATTGCTGCATCGTATAATTTCATTGCTAGTCCTTATTGATGAAATAACTCATGGGTTGGCTGCCTCAAACGGCCGCCGGTAATTGCGGCATTATAGATTGCGCGCAAACATGGCAAACAAACGCTCCCAATGTCGCTCGGCCGCTGACTTATTATAAATATCGCCCCGCTGCGGAAAGACAAATCCATGCTCGGTACCTGGATACCACTCAATACGATAATTACAGGCCGTCGTCTTCAGATGTGCATCTAAGGCCTCGATCATTTCGGGGGGCGCCCAAGAGTCTGTTTCGGCACAGCCGATATACAACTCTCCGGTTATTTTTTCTGCCGCCAAATGCGGCGAATCCGCGGCTTCAGTGATCAAACGCACGCCGTGCAGTGAAGCTGCTACCTTAACTCGATCAGGGAAACGCCCAGCTGCGGCAACAGCGAATGGACCACTCATGCAGTAACCAACAATTCCGACCGGCCCCGTTGCAACACGGTCGTTGCCATCAACATGATCAAAAATTGCCTGCACGTCGTCGCAAAATAAATCGTTGCTCAAGGCATCCATCTGCTCAAACATTTTTTCGCGAGTAACACCTTCCATATACATATGAAATTCACGTACTTTCCGATAATACAAATTAGGCAGGACCACATAATAACCAACGGCAGCGATGCGTCTGGCCATGTCGTGCAACTCCTCGCGCTTACCCGGCGCATCCATGGCAAATATCACCATAGGAAAGGGACCACCCTCCTCAGGGCAGGCAATAAAAGTATTCATCGCACCATCTTTTGTCGTTATATCAACGTGAGTTTCTATCATTATTTTTCTCGCCTTATTATTCTTTTAATAGGTCGCTGGCAGCAACAACGGTTAAGCCGACACTCTTTGCCTGACCGCCTCAAACAGGCAGACGCCCGTTGCTACAGACACATTAAGACTGCTCACTGAGCCCGCCATGGGTAAATTAATCAGGTAATCACAATTTTCTCGGGTTAAACGTCGCATCCCCTTACCTTCAGCACCCATAACTAATGCGACAGGCCCTGTAAGATTAGCTTGATAGACGCTTTGCTCGGCTTCACCAGCAGTACCGGTAATCCATATACCTCGACCCTGAATATCTTTCATTGTTCTAGCCAAGTTGGTGACTTGAATATAGGGCACCACTTCGGCAGCTCCACAGGCAACTTTTCGCACCGTAGCATTTAAGGGGGCCGAGTTATCTTTGGGGGCTATTACGGCGTCAACACCGGCGGCATCGGCGGTACGCAGACAGGCGCCTAAATTATGGGGATCAGTTACTCCGTCCAAAATCAGTAACAACGGCGGGTGATCCAGCCCATCAAGCATCTCTTTTAGATCCCGATCACGCAAGGTTTGCGCCGGCTTGGTAAAAGCGACCACACCTTGATGACGCCCATCTACCTGTTTGTCGAGCTCTTCTCGTGGCACTGTTTTACATTTCACCCCCACCTGCCGGGCATGCAATTGCAGCTCATTGATACGCTTATCATTGCGTCCTTGCTGCAACCATAACTCTTCAATTCGGTTTGACTGCCCTTGTAAAAGGGCTTCGACGGCATGAATACCAAATACCCAATGTTCTTCACTCACGCTATTCTGCCTTACTGACGCTTTCTTTTACGAACGGATTTTGCCTTGGGCGAAGCAACCTTTGCTGGTTTTTCTCCTGCTACCGCACCCCTAGCTTTACTTGTTTTTGGCGTCGCCTTTTTGGTAGCCCCGCCCTTACTCTGCTTGGTCGATTTCTTTTCTGCTGATTTTTTTGCTACCGTTTTTGCGAACTGGCGCTTCGGTTTTTTGCCTTCTTTTTGCTCGCGGCGTTTTGATCGAGTGGAACCCTCAATCATTTCCAAATCAATTTTCTTGTCCTCAAGGCTAACACGAACCACCTGCACTTTTACCAAGTCGCCAAGCTGGAACATAACCCCGGTGCGCTCGCCCATCAGCCGCTGCTTGACCGGATCAAAATGATAATAATCCCTGTCCAGAGCACTGACGTGAACCAACCCTTCGACATACACATTAACTAACTCTACAAATAAACCAAAGCCGGTTACTGCCGTAACAATACCGTCAAACTCTTCCCCAACACGGTCTTTAACGTATTCACATTTCAGCCAAGAAACAACATCGCGGGTAGCATCATCCGCTCGACGCTCAGTCATTGAGCACTGCTCGCCCAGAACTAACAGCTCGGCCATGCCATAGGGATAAATTTTATGCTTTGCCAGTACACCGGCGCCCTCCACTCGCTTAACTTGCTTACTGGCTGTATCGCTGCGAACGATATGCCGAATGGCACGGTGTACCAGTAGGTCAGGGTAGCGTCGAATTGGCGATGTAAAATGACCATAAGCCGGATAGTTCAGGCCAAAATGCCCCAGATTTTCAGGCTGATAGACAGCCTGACGCAGTGACCGTAACATCATCGTTTGGATAATATGTGCATCCGGGCGATCTCCGAGTTGCGATAACAAAGACTGATAATCATCGGGGGTCGGCTTACTGCCGCCACCTAAGTCCAATGCCAACTCGCCCAAAAACTTGCGCAGAGACTCCAACTTCTCCTCGGTGGGCCCCTCATGCACGCGAAACAGCGCAGGCAACTCATGTTTCTCCAAAAACCGTGCTGCCGCCACATTGGCCGCCAGCATACATTCTTCAATCAGTTTGTGCGCATCATTGCGAACCACTGGTACTATTTCTTCAATTTTACGATCCCCACCAAACACGATACGCGTCTCAGTAGTTTCAAAATCGATCGCGCCACGCAGGCTTCTCGCCTTTCGGAGTGTTTGGTAGAGCCTGTGCAATTGCTCTAAATGCGGAACAACTTTTGTGTATTCGTCCCGCAACGGATTGCTATCGGGATTTTTTGAATCAAGAATCGCCCCCACCTTGTTATAGGTCAGTCGCGCATGAGAATGCATAACACCCTCATAAAAATAATAACCACTAACTTTGCCTGCAGAGCTTATGGTCATTTCACACACCATGCAAAGACGATCAACCGCCGGTTTCAGCGAGCACAAACCATTTGATAGCGCCTCAGGTAACATCGGCACAACTTGCTCAGGAAAGTAGACAGAATTACCCCGTAAGGTCGCCTCTTTATCAAGCGCGCTATTCACTTTTACATAATGAGACACGTCAGCGATGGCCACCCATAAACGCCAACCACCGGTCTTTTTGGCTTCGCAGTAGACTGCATCATCAAAATCACGGGCATCTTCGCCGTCGATGGTAACAAATGGCAAAGCGCGTAAATCGATACGGTGCTGTTTATCTTTTTCCTCGGGTTCCGCTGACAATGCCTGCGCTTCTATTTCAACCGCCTCAGGCCATTGATGAGGAATATTGTGCGCCCGGATTGCGACGTCAATCTCCATCCCCGGCGCCATATGATCTCCCAGCACCTCGACAACACGCCCTGTCGGAGGCTTGCGCCAGCCAGGCTGACCGGTTATCTCGACCATCACATATTGATCAACACCCGCTTCACCTATCTCCTCTCGGGGAACAATAACATCATGATTGATACGGGCGTTGTCAGGCGAGACAAAAACCACGCCGTTCTCATCATAAAGTCGACCGACTAACTGGTGGGTGTTATGACTAATCACCTCAACAATAACGCCTTCTTTTTTACCCCGATGATCAAACCCAGCACTGCGACACAACACCTCATCGCCGTCGAAAACGGTACTCATCTGGCGACTGTTGAGATACAAATCGCCACCCCCGTCAACAGGCACAGCAAAACCATAACCATCTCGATGAGCCTGAACTCTCCCTCGCACAAGGTCGAGTTTATCGATAAGACCAAAAGCTCCCTTACGATTGCGCATCAATTGCCCATCACGCTCCATCGCCTTCAAACGGCGGCGCAGTGCCTCAACCTGAGAAAAATCTGTTAATTCCAGCGCCTTGGTGATTTGATTTCTATTGAGCGGACCATCGGCCTCCGCCAAAAATTCCATAATGAATTCTCGGCTGGGAATGGGTGATTCATACTTCTCGGCCTCGCGGCCTGCATGGGGGTCTTTGCGGGTAAGGCGTTTTGCCATCTGTGTGTATAATCCTTGAACAATAGTGAATTGGCATCATTATACCCATATATCGTCCCGCATCTGGTTTTATTGATAAATCCTCGCATACAGCAAAACCTTCTTTCGCTCAACGGTAACCTAGTAGAGTAGTTCACCCTGCTTTCTGTCATTGTCAACAACACAGCTCATGGGTTTTGCGATCAAACCAGCCAGCTCAACGAATGACAGGTCACAAGCTATTCACTGACCTGCCGGCCATCGTTGACTTCCATTGATTATTGATCAGCTAGCCAGCTTCCCTCGCTGTAGCTTTCAAAGTTGACGTCCCGCGATTGCAAAGGGCTGTGATTGCAACGGGTAGTCACGTCGATAAATAGCCCGCAAAGGGCAATATCAGCACTCATTACGACTAACAGCCGTCAACCGCCCTCTTTTATTGACAAAAGCATGGCTGAACGTTAAATTGCGCGCCTCGGTTTGATCAGCGATTGCTGTTAAACTTTGCCCAGGTGGTGAAATTGGTAGACACGCAAGCTTCAGGTGCTTGTGCTCTTCGGGGCGTGGAGGTTCAAGTCCTCTTCTGGGCACCATTAACTTTTTCTTTAATGCTAGAGCATTTTTCTTTCCATCATGTCGTGCGTTTTTCGGGTGATCCACACAGGTGACCTATATGCCCTTGTATTTATGACATTAAAACCATCCGTTCTGACTCTAACTATTCACCACAAGACGATGAAGATTGCGATTAGAGCTACAATAATCAAAATAACATTGGCCCTCTTAGAGTTCTGTCGCTCTTTTTCATCGAGAAGCAGGTACAACGAATCAATATCCTTGTAATCTTCCAAAGGTAAACTCAACTCTGGATCAAACTGCAAAAACTCTTTTGCCACCGCCAATGTGGTCTCGCAATCACCATAGGCAGAATGCGCATCGTCGTTAGGCGGCACATCGAATACCCAGGCGGCTGTTGATAGTTTGTGCCATTTGTAATCGCCATATCGCGTGCGACCCACCAACTCAGAAAAAGCCAGCATCAGACAATACCATTTACGTTTTTTCATCGTGAGATTGAATGCTCGACATGTCTGAGTAATAATTCTTCGATCAAATTTAGCGTTATAAGCAACAATGTTTTTGCCCGCAGTAACCTCTACATATTCTCGATACACGTCGGGCCAGGATCGGCAGGATTTTAAATCTCTAGCCTTAATACCATGCACCTCCCTTGCACCCTTGCTCACCTTGACGCTCGGTTTAACTCGCTCGTTAAGTAGGATGTTCCCTTCGAAGTCTAATATGCAAATTTCGATCAACTGTGCCGTTTCCGAAAGTCCGGTAGTTTCGGTATCTAAGATGACTGAATTCGCATCAAGGTTGAAATATTCACGCGCCGACTCAAACCGCTTTGCTAAGCCTCTCTTAAGAATTGTGCCTTTTTCACGAGCTTCTGGACCAATATAGTGAAGATAATCTTTACCGTACATATGCTTTTAACCCTTTAAATTTAATTGGTTTTTTCAAGCTAGTTTTTAGATAAATACAGCTACTTAAATCGTAAAGACCATCCTCTACGGTGCCATGCGTTCTTCAGTGCATGCCGAGCATGCCTCAAAGCCAACAACAGGTACTATAACGCTATAGTGAACAGAGTATGCAGGGATATCTCTAGCATGCAGTAATTCCATTGCTTCAATCAGTACCTTAGCTTCGGGGAATTGTAGCCGAAATAAATCGAGACCAGAGTCGGCTAAAGACTCTACGTTAAGCTTCGCAGTGGTCGCGGGAAAGGAAGTTACTGATGAATGTCTAACGAGCGCTTAATCGCAAACGGGCTATCTGTAAGATTTAAAGACACTTACACACACTGAAGGTCCGCATAACCCTCCACCGACAGACACGGTAATTGAAATCAATGGGTTAGGATCAACGCCTTACTACGGCGGAGGTTCAAGTCCTCTTCTAGGCACCACATTACAGTCTTATACAACCAAAAGAAGTCCCTCAGTCCTGCAAATGCTGAGCTTTTTAGTTTTAGACGCAAGCAAAGCTTGAGCTACTAGGCTTTAGTTTTACGCCGGGCGAGGGTGCCGGATTTAGGTATCGAAGACGCTTCGCCAGCATCTTGAAGTAACGTAAGGGATCTGATTTCCGTAAGGACCTCATTCAACAAAACTGCATCATTTTTTATGAATTTTTATAGATCAATAAGATAGATAACGTAGATTGATCCTCTTCTGGCACCGTACACATCAAAAGCCCCTCAGCTCAAGCCCTTTTTGTTAGGAAACGCTGCATTAATTATAAATTGAAGGCGACAGCCTTTCACGGCCCTATCAGCATCAACCCTTGTCTTTTATTGACCAAAGCGCCTCCATTTCCTCCAGCGTTTTACCCTTGGTCTCAGGAACGAGCTTCCAAACAAAAATCATTGCAACAACACAAAATCCGGCAAAGATAAAATAGGGCAGTGCACCGTTAAAACCATCCTGATTTAGCGCACTTTGATTCACCAACGGAAAGCTATTAGCGACCAACGCGTTAAATAACCACTGCGCCGCTACGGCGATCGACATTGCCACACTGCGTACATTATTGGGAAACATTTCCGATAATATGACCCAGACCACTGGCCCCATCGACATGGCAAATGAGCCAACAAAGAGCAACACTGCCAACAGCGAAATAATGCCCATCTGTTGCACATAAATGCTCAAACCCAAAATACTTAAACCCACACACATGCCGACAGCACCGGCAATAAATAACGGCTTGCGACCCCAACTATCAATTTTATAAATCGCAACAAAGGTGAAGAGTAAATTAACCGCACCGAGCCATAACTGCTGTTTAAGCGCATCTTCTGGGCCATAGCCTAGGGCGTTACTAAATATCTCCGCACCATAGTAGAGAATCGCATTAATACCGGTCACCTGTTGAAAAATCGATAACATGACACCAAGAAATAGCGCGAAACCAATGCCCTTGGTAAACAGTACCGTTAGATTCGGCGACGACCGATTCTCCAGCGACGCCCGGATATCGGATAATTCTGAGGCGGCTTCCTGAGGGCTTGAGGTGATGCGAGCAAGCACCGTTTCGGCCTCGTCAGTACGACCTTTCAGCATCAACCAGCGCGGACTGTGCGGCACCGTGAACAACAACAGAAAAAAGGCCGTAGCGGGCAATAATTCTGACCAGAACATCACTCGCCAGCCCTGCGTCACGTTGTGCTCATGGAGCAATGCAAGCCTCTCAGTTGCCATGTTCTGCGTGTCGCCACCGCCGATAAAGTAGGTCGCCAAAAAAACCACAAAAAAACCAATAACCACCGCCAACTGGTAATAGGACACCATGCGCCCGCGATTTTTAGCGGGTGATATTTCAGCGATATACATAGGCGCAGCCAGTGAGGCTAAGCCGACGCCTAAGCCGCCAAGAATGCGGTAGATCACTAATTGATCCAACGTGTCAGCGAACCCAGAACCCCACGCCGAAACAACAAAAAGCACCGCGCCAAGAATCAAGGTATATTTCCGACTGATGCGGTTAGCCAGATAACCCCCAGCCAAGGCACCCATCAGACAGCCGTATAGCGCACTGCTAACCGCCCAGCCTTGTTCGGCAGCGGTAAAGTTAAAATATTCGGTAAAGTACAGCTGACTACCGGCAATAACGCCGGTGTCGTAGCCAAATAGAAGCCCCCCCAAGGCAGCCACAAGGGTAATTTGTAGCGTGGTGCGCTGCTGTTTAACCGCGCTTTTATGAACCGATGCTGCAGTACTCATGATGCCCCTTATTATGTCGACTTATTATCTGCTTCTGAGAGAAACGTGTTGGCCCGCGGACTTAATGAGCGCCAGCGTCAAGACCTGGCTCATACCTGCTGCGCCACCACGACGGGGTTTTGAGCATCAAATTTTTCTGCGCAATCCCTGCCCTTCTCTTTGGCCCTGTAAAGTGCCTTATCTGCATTATCAGTAACCACACTTACTTGCGCACCCTGATCCGGTATAAACGTTTCAAAGCCAATACTAACCGTTATGATCGATGCCGCGGCGGAATATGCATGGGGAATTTTCAGATCTCTAACTACTTGATTACAGCGTGCAGCAATTAATTCTGCCTCTTCAGTGTCGGGAAGTACAATAACAAATTCTTCTCCCCCATACCGAGCTAGCAAGTCAACGGGTCTATTGATAACCGTTTTTAAGGCGGTAGCAATTTCTCTGAGTACTCGATCACCCTGCACATGCCCATAATGATCGTTGTAGGACTTGAAATAATCCACGTCAATCATAAGCACAGACATAGCGGATTGAGTCCTTACAGCTCGAAGCAATTCTTGCACGATATATTCGTCAAACCTTCTTCTATTTTCTATTTGGGTGAGTCCATCTAAATAAGAGATTGCGTCTAACCTTCTATTCAAAGCCCGCAGCCCTTTTGCATCTTTTGATATTTGCAGCAGATACATCGACATGAAAATAGAGAACAGCATGCCAACAGCAAAAAATGCTATTGGACCGAAAAAATCTTTATAGCTTAACTGTTTTTTGGGACTCGAAGCCATTAGGGTCCATGTTTGCCCAAGCACACTAGGCAGCTCTTTTTCATAAAGATAACTTTTTTTAAGACTTTTTTTCTCAGTGAAAAAGGCATTATTGAACAATTTTTCTTCATCGGATGACGGATAAATCACTGCTTTTTTATCAGCAGATATTTTTTCCATAATTTTAAAGTCTATTTCAAACCTGCTATCTGTCGACCAGGCAGAGTAGCTAAAAATATCAGCTAGTCGATAAACACTAGTGATAAAACCAATCAAATTCTTCCGCCGCAACTCCACAGTCGCCTGAGAGCCTTGATACACTGGCAAAAAAACAAGGAAGCCTTTGTGTTCACCCCGCTCCTGGACCAGAGTGATACTGGCCGTAGCCTGCAGCCCCCCTGAATCTCTGGCTTTTTCGAGAGCGTCAAGGCGAATGGCATCGGACGCCAGATCAAAACCCAGTGCCGCTTCGTTGCCCAGATAAGGGCTAATATAATAGACGGGGAAATACTCGGGCCTTTTTGAGGCGGTTATCAGCTTATCCCCATTTCGCTGCGTTATGTCAAAACCTGGAAACACCTCTCGAGCCTGCTTTTCCAAAGCAGCTCTGTCAGCATAACCGATTCGCGGTTCCCAAGAAAACGCATGGACGTGGCTGTGCCGCGCCATAATGCTTTCTGCTAATTGGTTAAATGTATGCCGATCAGGTTTGCCGCCATCATTAAATAAGATGGCTAATGATCTTAGCGCCTCAAAATTAACGTCTAAGTCACGGTCGAAGGTGGCCGCCCGTATATCGACCCGGCTCCTAAAATCAATGAATTCTTTCTCGACTTCAAACTTGTGTTTACTGACGTCATCGCGATACAGAAAATAGGAACCCATACCTGAGAGGCTAGAACCAATGACCAACACCAGAATGATCGTGAACTTGGTTTTCCATTTTATCAACATTGAGTAAAATCCTTTAAAACTTCAAAGCGATACCTATTGTGCAAACATGATTAACGCAGGTAATTACCCAAACTGCAATGACCGATATTAGCCTATCATTTTTGAGACATGATAGCCCTTTCAACCTTAACGCTGATTATCGCGCAAATACCTGAAACCACAAGGATTGATAGTATTGATAAATACTGCAATGATTGCCGCTGTACATAAATAATCAGGCTTACCTAGCAGTCGTTTAATTTAAACGATGGACGGACGCTTAACGGCAACATTATTCATTGGGGTTTTTTAATGACAACGATCAATGCACCACTAACGCTACCTTGCGGGGTCGTGATCAATAACCGTATTTGCAAAGGTGCGATGACCGAGGGGCTAGCTGATGCTGCTAATTGCGCCACCACAAAACATGCGGCACTCTATGGCCGTTGGGCACGCGGGGGGACAGGTATTTTACTTACCGGTAATGTTCAGGTTGACCATCGCTATCTTGAACGACCGGGTAATGTTGTTATTGAAGGAGAGCAGTCCGATGCCCAGCTGACCGCTTTGCGCGAGTGGGCTAAAGCCGGTACAGCAGAAGGCACCCAGCTTTGGATGCAAATTAGTCATGCCGGCCGGCAAACGCCAGCAGCGGTTGCAGCAACTCCCGTCGGGCCGTCGGCGGTTCAGCTACAGATGCCCGGCGCCGCATTTGGCACACCGCGCGCCTTAAGCAGTGAAGAGATAGTCGACGTTATAGCGCGCTTTGCCCATGCCGCCAAGGTAGCACAAGACACTGGCTTTACCGGCGTACAAGTGCATGCGGCGCACGGTTATTTGGTCTCGGAATTTTTATCACCTGATGTCAATCAGCGTGATGACGAATGGGGCGGCAGTCTAGAAAATCGCGCACGTTTACTGCTGGAAATCATTCGCGCTATCCGGCAGGAGGTCGGGGCGGCTTTTCCGATCTCCGTTAAGCTCAACTCCGCAGACTTTCAAAAGGGCGGCTTCTCTCATGCCGATTCTATTCAAGTCGCTCAATGGCTAAACGCCGAGGGGCTCGATTTGCTGGAACTGTCCGGTGGCACTTATGAGCAGCCAAAGTTAGTGGGGCTCGATAACCTGACTAATAACCCCAAACTTGCTGAGGTACGCAAGGACAGCACCATCGCCAGAGAAGCCTACTTTCTTCAGTATGCCGATGCTATACGCGCCGTAACCGATATGCCGCTGTTAGTTACCGGCGGCTTTCGCTCCCGCACTGGTATGGATGCAGCGCTGGCTGCCAATGCCTGCGACATGGTTGGCATAGGGCGACCTCTCTGCGCCGATCCAGACACCTCAAAAAAATTGTTACTGGGCAACATTGAGGAAGCCTGCGCCTTTGAAAAGACGCTGCGCATTGGACCCGGCTGGTTTGGCCCCAATTCGCCTTTTCTCTTAATGGCGGGTTTAAACGGTTGGGGGCAGCAGGGCTGGTTCTGCTTGCAGCTGATTGAGATGGGTGAAGGCCGCGAGCCGATACTGAATTTGGGGGTATTTGCTGCCTTTCGTCGATACCAGGCGAACGAAACTTCTGCGGCCAAGGCTTATCACGCGCATTGGCAAGGGTCTTAATCGGCCGGGTAGCACGCAGCCTGTTAGCGGCAGGGGATGCGAACTAGAGCAACGCCTGCACGAGATTAGATTATGAAAATATGGCCACTTAACGTTACTGCCGCCAAATCGGCGCAACTACTTATTGGAGTGATCGTCACCATCGTTGTTTCTAGCTGCGGTGGCGGTGGCGGTGGCGAAAATAGTAACGGTAGCAGCGACGCTCAAGACTCTGGAAATTCAACCTCTGACACTCTGTTGCAGAGCTGTGCCGATGATTCGAGCTGTGCCGCCAATCCGCCAACCTTTATAGGAACAGACAGACCTGCCGCGGTACAGATTCCGTCAAACTACAGCACAGAAACTCGTTATCCACTGATTATCGCACTCCATGGATACGGTGGATCCGGCGCATTACTCGGCAATTATATTGGACTGAATGATCGAGTTGATAGCAAACAGTACATCCTTATTTCACCCGACGGCACCGCTAATGCCAATGGCACGAAATTTTGGAACGCTACACCCGCTTGCTGTGCCGCCGTAGCGGAACGAGACGATAATACCGGTGAAAACTACCGTCAAATTGATGATGTCGCCTATATTAGAAGCCTGATTGAGGAAGCCGCTGCGACTTATAGCATTGACACCCGCCGCATCGGCTTATTTGGCCACTCAAATGGCGGATTTATGGCCTTGCGCATGGCTTGCGAGGCATCCGACTATATTACGTCTCTAGTGAGCCTTGCAGGATCAACGTTTGCCAGTTCGGCCAGCTGCGCCCCGGCCGACAATCCCGTAAGTGTACTCGCCATTCACGGCGATCTTGATCAGACCATTCCCTACGACGGATCATCATTGCCCGGTTTTTTATTTCCGAGCGCTTTAGAAACAACCGATCGATTTGCGGTACAGGCTGGCTGCGACAGCACCAACCCCGTCATGCTTAACCCGATAGATATGGTCAGTTCGGTGAGTGGTTCCGAGACCACCGTACTCAGCTACCCCAACTGCGCTGAGGCAACAAAAGTTGAACTTTGGACTATCGTCGGTGGACCGCACTCGCCCTTTCCGTGGTTGACCAGCGGCCAGAACGCCTACGTTGACTGGCTGATCAATAACCCGCGCCGTTGAGCTATTTT
>Ga0206127_1000675_pt1 | contig 41315 bp, 39 predicted proteins | sample Helgoland_Spring_6_FD_148646 | JGI IMG/M metagenome (GOLD analysis project Ga0206127, IMG submission 148646) | Pelagic subsurface seawater microbial communities from Kabeltonne, Helgoland, North Sea - Helgoland_Spring_Bloom_20160419_1 | ecosystem: Environmental > Aquatic > Marine > Epipelagic ...
GTAATAAAAGTAAGAAAATAAGCATTCAAAAACGCTGTGTCAGATACACCATAAACAACACCATTTATTAATAATAAATCTATTAATATTTGAATTGGTTTTATAAAATGAGAATATCTTTTTTTCATTAGTCTTTTACTACTTTTTTTACTTCCATCTTAAATTGTTTAAGAAAATTTTTTTCTTCAAATTTTCTTGCATGGTTTCGAATCCATTCTGGATCAAAATACTTTTCATTTTTTTTAAAAAAATCTAATGCCTTCTGCAGTGATTTACTATTTTGTTCATCGAAAAATATTCCTGATGATTTTTGAATATTTAGTCTTTCTACAACTGTCTCTAGAGCACCTCCTTTTTTAAATGCAATAACTGGAATTCCATATGACATCACTTCTAAAGGAATCATTCCAAAATCCTCTTCGCCAGGAAAAACTAATGCTTTGGACTTCTGAATATACGATTCTATTTCCAAATCATTTATGAATCCTTTAAACTCAATATTTTTTCTAGCCTTTTTCATCAATTTCTCTTTTTCAGATCCACTCCCTATAACAATTAGTTTCTCTCCGTTCTTATTAAAACAATCTACCAATAGATCGATTCTCTTGTAGGGTGTAATTGCTCCAAAGCTCAGAAAATATTCATTTTTAATTTCTAAGTTTAATGGTTTTTTAAATAAATGTGTTTCAATTGGCGGATAAATAACCTTTGCTTCTTTATTGTAATATTTTTTTACTCTATTTTCAACATTTTTTGAATTTGCAATGTATAAATCTACATTATCTATTGTAGTTCTATCCCATTTCTTTAATTTTTTGAAAAAGAAATTTGCAACTGGCCTTAGTACTGGCTTCATAGATTTTAAATATTCATTAGTGAAGCCCCAACAATATCTCATAGGGCTATGAATGTAGCATACATGGGGTGTTTTATTTGGTATTGAAACTCCTTTTGCCGGTCCAGATTCTGAAGAAATAATTAAATCGTATTTCTCTTTTAATTTTAACGAACGAATACCAATTGGATATAAAGGAAATATTTTTTGATAGTATTTTCTTAAAAAAGGAGTGTTTAAAATAGAAGTATATACTTTGTGATTTTTCAGAGAATTACCGTATTTTTTTTCGTCATAAAATAACGTGTAAATGTCTGCCTTAGGATACAGCTTTAAAAGAGATTCTACTACTTTTTCTCCGCCTCTTTTTGTGATAAACCAATAGTGAATAATTGCGACTTTCACTTTTTCTTTAAAATCAATTTCTTCCACAAAGAAACACTAAAAATGACAGCAAAGCAAACAATTAAAATATATGTTCCAGTATTTTTTATAAAGTTAAAGGTTAGCATAAAAAAATTACAAAAAAGAAGAAAAATTAGTAACGGTAAATATTTGTTTTCTTGTAATAAAGTTTTATTAACTAAAAATCGTTGAAAGCTTCCGTATAAAATCATTATAATAATTCCTAACCAACCAAAATCTAAATATAAGCCTCCAAAAAAAGTAATAAAAGTAATTTTTCTTGGATTTAATAACTGTATTTTCTCCAAATTAGTTTTAGAAAGACCATACTTGTTTGTAAATCGATTAATAACAAAAAAGGTATATTTTCCGTATTGAGGATTAAATGCCTCTTTTTGATAATATTTTACTAAGTTGTCAAATTCAAAAACTCCATGAACATAATACTGATTGAATTGAAATCCAGAAACAAACATTTTTTTTAATGTTTGATTTTCTATTGAATGAATTGTTTTAAAGATTTGAGGGTTTGGTTTTAAAAAATCATTTAAGAAAAAACTAGTTGTTAATGAAGTATAATTATTATCTGTTTTAGAAGCTTCTCTATTTATTATAATAGAAGTAGCAATAATAAAAAGAATGCTGCAGGTAGTAAGAATTAAAATTAAATCTTTTTTTTGAAAACGAATTCTATTGAAATAAATAAATATTATAAATAACAAAGCCATTGGCATAAAAAAGCCATTTCTACTACCTCTTATATATCCTTCTATAAAAGGAAGCAAAAATAATAATAGCGAATAAAGAAGGAGTTTTTTATCTTTTATTTTGTTTTTAAATATAAAAATTATAGGGATAAAGTAAAGCTGTTTGCAAACAGAAGCAATAATAAAAAGAAAATTAGAGTTAGTTTCTGATAATAATGCTCTGTTCTGCCAAACTGTATTTGTAAAACTTACTTTTCTATATAAAAACAAATCGATGTATCTAAGCAAAAAACTAATAAGAGTAAGAACAATAATTGAATAAATAAACCCTTTACTAATTGTAATTGAACTTATTTCCTTTTTTTTATTCTTTGGAAATATAAAATACCCTAATACTAGAGCAACATAAGAAGCTATAATGTATAAAAACGCTTCGTTGGAGAAATTATTGACAATTTTGGCTGGAAATAAAAGAAACAAAAAAAACCAGACAAATATGCCTCCAAAAATGCTTAGAAGGAAAGGTCTATGTTGTGATATTTTCATTTTTTTCATTAAAATCATAAATTTTTTTATTTTCATTAAATCATAAAACTTAAAAATAAAAAAAATAGAAACTACTGGTCAATAAATAAAATAATATAAGTGAAAATAAAGATTTATAAAAGAAGATGCTTTTTTTAAAAAGACTGTAATATTGGATTAAACATGCTATAAAAATACTTGAAAAGTGAATGAAAACTAATCTTGAAAATGTTAGTTGATCCTTAAATATAAATAAAGTAACTATCCCTAAAAGTATTAATACAATAAAACGAATATTATTTTTAGCAGCTAAATTTTCTCTATCAATAATGTTTGAATTTAATGCACTTGCAATCCATAAAACCATTTGACTTGATAATAAAAAATAAACTGCTTTATTATTTTGAAAAGTCAAATTAAAAAAATCAGAAAAATGAATTATAATTTTAGGAAATATAAAATAGAAAGAGAGAGAGAGTATAAATATAAAAATAAAAAAGAGATAAAAATAATTGTCTAAAATATGCGGGTTAAGTGTATATATTTTTTTAAAGTAGACAATATTTGCTATTTGATGAATCATAACTACTACAGCAGAAAGTCTGAAGTAATAAGAGTAAATACCTACGGTTTCATAGTCAAAAAAGAATTCAACTAGAATTCGACCAGAAACAGATATTAGAAAGATTAAAAATGTAGAAATTAATATATGTACACTAAACTTTGTTATTATTTTATAGAAGTGAATTACTCGTTTTAAGCTAATTTTTAATAAAAGCTTTCCAGCATTAATAATATAAAAAGCAGCATAAATTAAAACAAAATAATTGGCTCCTTTAAAATCTAAATTAATTAGCGAAGTTTTTATTATTAAATAATAAATTAATAAGACAAAGTATAAGGCAGAATCAAGTAAAACTGCTTTTACAGGCTTCTCATTTGATTTTAGTTGAGTTGAAAAGAATAATTGATTTGCAAGTACATAAGAAATGTTAAAAGCAAAATAAATATTAAAACTTAATAAATGATTCAAGTATAAAATTTGATTCATTAAAAAGAAAAAGAATAATACAATTGAATGAAAATAGAACCCTTCTTTTAAAAAGGCTTTTTTTTGTTTAAGAATAAAGTAAGGATATGCACCAGGAACTCCTAAATTAATTATAGTACTAACTAATGTAGCTATTCCCGCTAAAGCATATTCTAAAACACCATAATCTTCTTTAGATAAAACTTCTGCTAAAAGTAAAGGTACAAAATAGATTATTGCTTTTGCTAGACTAAAGACTATTCCAAAAAGTGTACCTTTTTTTATTTGAGAAGTTATATTCAAAATAGTATAAATATGGATTGCTTATTTCTTTAAGTACAATGTTAATTCAAATGTAATTTTTTATTAATAAGATAAAAAATAATATAGGATGTTTGTGTCAGTTTAATTTTATGTTATGCGAATAGGGTAGAAAAAACAAAAGGAAGTGTATCAATAATGGCACACTAAATAAGTCTAAAAAAATTAATACAAAGGTTTCCATTTAGCATATTGTCCTCTTCCACTTTGTACACATATCCATCCGCTTGAATAAGAGGAGCTTACGAGATTGTTATATATTTTGTCTCCCTTATTTCAGTAACCATTCGTATATCTCTTTCTGATTTAAAATGATCTATACAAGATTGTTCGTCCCCAAAGTTTACTGTAAAACTGAAAATATTCATTGTCGTATTTTTATCTTAAATGTAAGGCTTTTTTATCAATTATGATATATTACGGATATTCAAGAAAGTTTAAATAAAATTAATAACTATATAGAATATTTATGTAAGTTTAGTTTCATATTTGATAAATAAAGGGATAAAAAACGCAATAAAAACCGTTCCATGATGGCGTTCTAAATAAGATTCGAATAAACTTAAAAATGCTATGCAAAAAATACAGTAAAATAAAAACCTTTTGTTTTTTAAACTTAACTTAAAAATAAGACCATATAAAAAAAGTAAACTTAAAATACCCAAAACACCAGCCTTTAAAAAATCTTCAAGGTATTGGTTATGAGTGTCAAAGTTAGAATCAATTGCAGTTAAAAAATTTATTTTTTCGTATTCTTCATTTAAACCAATTCTATAATCTCCAGTTCCTATACCTATCAACGGATGATTATATATAATATTTAGAGCGCAATGCCAAATTAATATTCTGTGTTCAAAGTTATTTTTAGTATAGGTAATAGAATTTTTGGTTGTTATAATTCCAATATCGAAATCTGTGGTTTTAATAAGAACATTCACTTTTCTTTTTAATTCTGAAGAATTAAAGTATAAGGAAGAACTAATTCCTAGAAAAATAATTAGAACAGATATTTTAACAACTGTTCTTATTTTTTTAAAGTTTGTTAAAAAAAACAATACTGCTAAAAAAATAAACATTAATAAGCTTGTTCTACTTGAAAGTAATAATAGGAATCCAAAGAGTAAAATAAAAACGATAGTATTTAAAAAAACTTGCACCTTTTCTATCATTTGATGCAGTACAAACATTAATGTTATAATAATCAAAATACCTATATAATGTTGACTTATTCCATAACTTTCAAAAGCAAAATGAACTACTGTTCTTAATAAACGTCCTTCTACATAAACTTGTGTAAAAACAATACATAAAACAAATAGTGATATCCAGTATTTTTGAATGTTAAGAAGTGTATTAATCTTTTTTACACTTAACTTTTCTGTAGTTATTAGAGTTGGTAAAAAAACAAAAGAAATTAAACGTGTAATTACATTGATGCCTGTAGTTATGTCTTTAGAATAAATTAATCCTAAGCACTGAACTATAAAATAGAAAAAAAATGCAAGTATAATTTTATTTTTGAGAGCATCATTTATTTTATTTTTGATATTTTCTTTTTTATCGATAAAAAAAAAGATACACATTGTAATTATAACGATAGAGTTTAAATTAAATGTAATTGGAAATGAAATAATGAATAATGAATATAAAACAAAAAGGATTGTTTCTCTTTTAATATTGACAAATAAATTACTCATTTTCTTTAAATTTTCGTACAATTATGTTTGTCAACTTATTTGGAAACATTTTCTGATTAGTACAGTTGTATATGCTTAAACTATCTATAATTGTTGGTTCACTTGGAATTCCTTCATCAAAATTTACGGAATATTGTGCATTTGAGTTATTACAAAATATTTTCACATTTTTAAAAAATGAATTATCGCATCTGTTTATCCAAAGTGATGAAATGGTATGAATTTCATTTTTATGCGCATCTTCTAATCCATTATTAAACACTGTAGTTCCTAAGCCTACGTCTTTAATAATCAAATTATTTATTACGTGATTTTTACCTGTTATATATACTCCGTGTCTATCAGATTTTTCTATAATTGCTTCATTAATTACTACATTCTCAGGATTATTATTCCACCCATGAATTTGAAGTGCTGCCATAGAATATGTATAATAAGAATCTCCAGAGCCTAAATCTTTTACAATAAGTTTTTTTATCTCTAAGTTTTTAGTCCCTGCATAAATATTACATCCTAAACTTCTTTTTTTAAACTTGTTTTTTAACGTATCCGAAGCAATAATTAATGTATCTATCTTTATTTTACTAGAATTTCGAGAAAAAAACTTATTGTAAGTTGTCAATTTCCCTTTAAAAGTAATTGAATTAGATTGGATTTTATTCTTATCATCAATTATTTGAATTTGTCCCGAAAATTCTGCATCATCAAAAAACAATTTAATATTCTTTCTACCCTTTAGTATAAGATTAGTATTGTAAAAACCTTTAGAAAACTTAATAGGAATCCCGTTTTCAGCAAGTGTAAGGATATTATATAAATAGGTTTTATTAATTTTTTTATTAGGAAAGATGCCGTATCTTCTAGAGTCACCTACAATGTGCTCTTTGTGTATTACATAGTTATTTTCTTTAAAATCAATATTTGTTGTTGGGCTTAAAGGTGAATTTGGATTTTCATTTTTAGTGTTTTTACAAGCAACAAAAAAGAGTGCTAAGAATAAAATTGAAATTAATAATTTTAACCATTTCATTTTTTAGCTTTATTTTTTGTGTAAACATCATCTAAGAGTCCTTTGGTAGATACTTTTTTTAATTTTGATTTTGTTTTTTCAATATCCATTTCAATATACCTTAGAGGTTGATTTGCATACATTCCAGATTTGATTAAGTCTTTAGATATTACTGAATTTCCTCCAATGTTAATTGCAGAAGCAATATTTACTCCTGGATTAAATAAACATTTTGTGCCTATATATACATTACTTCCAATGTGAATATCTCCATCTACTCTAATTCTATCGCTCCCTTCTTTAGCATGAATATAACCGTGAGTCCAAAATTGACTTCCTATGCCAGCCACTTGACTGTGAGCCCCGAAACTAATATTACAAGTAAGATCAAAAAAATTACCATGTGTTATTCCTGTTCCTGTTCCTATCTTTAATGAAGATGTATCATAATTAACAGGTGAATAAGCTCGCGTAAATTTATTTAATCGACCAACGATACTTTTTTCTTTAAGAAAAACTTTAATAGGCCCTTTAAAATAGTTTAAGTTTTTTATGACAGATTTCTTAGACATTTTTAAAATATCTAACTTAATAAAATTAAAGTGACCAATCTTTGAAAACTCTTCTAATTCTAACATATTTACAAATAAAAATGAAAAGCCTATTTTTGATTTCCAACTTATTTTATGCCCAAGCATTTTTAAAAATAAATGTGGAATTTTACTAGGGAAAAGTGCAAAAAAGGCTGTAAAAAATTTCTTCATATTATTTTAAAATTCTAACGTATTGTATTTTTCCATCTTGTTTAGAAATCTTCACTTTTCCTGTTAAAAATATGTAAATAAAAATAAACATAACAAAAGAAAATATAGTATATAAACCTTGAGCTCCATGTATGAAATTAAATACAGGCATAAAGAAATTTATTATTAACATATAAAAAAGTAATGGTATAAACTGAAACCTTCCTCTAATTACTTTATTATATAACAATTTTTGAAAAACCCCAAAGAAAAACATAAAGATAAGTGAAAACCATCCAAAGTCTATAAAAATAGGACCAAAGAATGTTGTATAAACTCCCGGTCTAGGCGGTGCTTTTTGAACTTTTTTTAAATCAAAGTTTGTTCTAAAGGCTATATTTATAAATTTCATAAAAATGTTAAAAGTATATGCGCCATAATAATGATTTTTCTCATAGTTGTTATAAAGGTATCCAAATTCAAATAGTCCATGTATATAATATTGAGAAAAATTAATCATAGTTAATCTAGCTGCCTGAACAGTTTTATTATTTGATGTAATAATCTTAACTTTTGTTTCTTCTTTAGGTGTTATTGTAAAATTATAATTAGATCTTTTTAAAATATGTTCTATAGCAACTTTATCCGTTTTTGCAAAATCTTTTGTTCTTTCTATAAACAATTGAGTAGAATAAATTCCTACAAAAAAAAGTACTCCTAAAACAATCAAAAACTTTGAAGCTGTAATTTTCAGTTTTTTAAAATAAAATAAGAACGCACCAAATAAAATTATAATTACAAATAATCCAGATCTAGATCCTAACATTATAAATTCAAAAGATGCAGAAAAGAACAAAAACAGGCATATTATAAACAACCATTTTTTCCGAGGTTGTATCATATAATAAAGAAATAGAGGTAAAAAACAAAAGGGATTTGTTATTGCAGAAATAATACTTATAATGGAAGCTCCAGACTTTTCCAATAAAATTCTATTATAAGAAATGGAGTTTGTAAAAGAAGCACCACGTATATAAAATTTATCTATTATTTTAAATATGAAGCCTACAAAAGCTATGAAAATAACTATGTATAATATTTTCCAAAGGATTTTTTTATCTGTTTTATATATGTATTCTTTTTTAAATTTAGTTGGTGTAATTATTTTAATACCTAATAGAAAAAAAAGATAGTTTGTGAAAAGATAAAAAAAAGGCAAAAACCCGACTTGATGCTTTATTTTTAAAGGTATTATAAAAAAAATAAACACCCAAAAAAACAATCCTATCAGAGTGATTTTTAAAGGATTATATCTTTTTAAAAAAGAGATATTTATAAAACTATTCATTTGGTTTTATTATTGAATTAAAAGCGAACACTAAATTATCTATATTTTCTTTAAAAATAGATGTTTTATCTGTGTATGGATCAGATACTTTTCCTTTATAACTAGTACTGCTTAAAATATTAAGAAAGGCAATTTTTTCTTGCTTATCTAAGAAGTTAAATTTTTTCGCTTCAATATTAGAAACAACATCTTTTAAATCATCTTTTAAATTTTCAATGTAAATACAGTTTTTTGCTAAATTATTAATTGTTTCTATTAATGTTACTATTGGTTTGTTACTTAATATGCATTCTATAGCAATAGTACCAGTTACTGTAACAACTAAATCTATTTTTGGCAGTATAGCTTTCATTTTAATAGAATGATGTAACATTTTTATACGCTCATTCTTATAAATATAAGAGATTAACTCTTCAGTTAATTCATACTTAGATTTGGGGTTTGGTTTAATATATAAGATGGTTTTTGGAGGTAAAGCTTCATATATCTCTTGAATAAGATTTTGTTGATTTCTGTATTTTTTCCCCCAAACATCTATATTTGCTTCAGGTTGCATTTGTAAGGGATAAAGTACTTTAAAAAAAGAATTTTTTTCAACTTCTTTAGTTGCTTTATTATCCCACATTTTTATGTTTTTCTTTTTCTGTTGCTCCACTTTAAATTTAAAAAATGGATGAGGTGTATTAAATTTTTCACCGTTAAAATAGGAATACATTTTTAATATTTTGTCCTTTATTTTATGTTTCCTTGAAACGCTTATAGGTTTCATATAATCTGGTGCAATTTGTCTATTTACAATTTCATCAATAATTTTGACTGCATTTTTTTCATCAAGTATTTCTCCGCTACCATAATATGGTTCTAAAGTATCATATTTGTAAAATGAAAAACGTCCAGCTGGAAATCTACATGTTGAAGGGTTTAGATATAGTATGCCTAATTTTTTACAATTGTAGATGGTTAATAGTTCATGAAAAGCTGTCGCTTCACCAAAAACAAAATCGGGTTTCAGTTCCTTCAAATAATTTTCTATTTTATCACTATAATAATAGAAGTAATAAGTATCGGTTTTCTTAAAATGATTTAATTGTCTATCGCTTTCTATAACTCCTTCAACATCTTTATCTTTTTCAAATTCTTTTATTTTTTCTGAAGGATAATCAATTATATGTGTTTTAAAATTACTAGATGGTAAAAATTGTTTATTTTGAACAAGCCAATAAATACTATGCCCTTTCTCTTTTAACTGATTCGCTATTGCTTCAAAAAAGTAAGTTTTGTGCCTATTTTCAATAAAGAGTAATTTCATATTATTCGTTAATCATGTTTATATGTAATGGTTGGCCTCTTTCAACATCTGTAGAGAATGTTTTTCCTAATATTTGCTCATAATATTTTGGATGCAAACCATATCCAGGTCTAATAGAACGTACATTTTCTTTTGTAATAACTTCTCCTTTCTTTACATTTTCGAAAAAAATAAAGACCTCGCAAACTTTTTGTTGTTTTTTACTTTTTCAGAAATTTCATAAGATACGGTGCCTAATAACTTTTCGGCATCTCTTATTTTAGTAACCATTTCTGTAAATTCAGCAACATCTATAGAAAAATCTGCATCAGGTCCGCCAATAAATTTGTCTAAAATAAAATGTTTTTCAATCACTTTTGCGCCTAAAGTAACTGCAACCGTTGGTGCTAAAGAGCCATAAGTATGATCGCTAAAACCCACTTCAACATCAAAACGTTGTTTTAAATCGGGAATGGTGTTTAGGTTTGCTAATTCTAAAGGAGCTGGATAAGATGAGGTACATTTTAGTAAAATAATATCATTATTTCCTGCTTTTCTACAAGTATCAACAGCTAGTTGAATGTCTGCTTCTTCTGCAATTCCTGTTCCGCCTGTAATTAAAATTGATTTATCTTTTAAATTTAGCATATTTATTTTTTATCCTAATTCTTGACTTATTTTATAAATAATATCACCCATTAAGACTGCATTCTCCAAAACACAAAATTGTGATGCAAATGTAGTAAACATATATTGATTTTATTTTGGCTTTTAAAATATTACATTCTCAAAAGAACTTAACACCAAAAATATAATACTTTTCTTATTGACAAAATTGTTTAAAAGTCATTAAATGTTTGTCTTTTTCTGATAGTATCACTTCTTTGCCGTCTAAGCACCAATCAATCGCTAAATCGGAATCATTGTATCGAATTCCTTTTTGTGCTGCTTTGTAATAATAATTATCACACTTATAGTTGAAAACAGTTTCGTCTTCCAACACATAAAAACCATGAGCAAACCCTCTTGGAACAAACAATTGTTTGTTATTTTCGCCCGATAAAATCATCGAAAATGAGTTTCCAAATGTTTGAGACTCTTTTCGTAAATCAAGAACAACATCTAAAACCTTTCCGCTTATAACTCTTACTAATTTTGCTTGTGCAAATTCATTCTCTTGGAAATGCAATCCTCTCAAAGTCCCTTTTTGAGAAATGGATTGATTGTCTTGCACAAACTCAATTTCTAAACCCGTTTTTTCTGCAAATTCCATTTTATGAAAACTCTCAAAAAAGGACCCTCTTCCGTCATTATAAACTGTGGGTTCAATAATCAAACACCCTGCTAAATTTGTTTGTGTAACAATCATGATAACTTCATCAAATTTTCTCCATATCCACTTTTTGTAAATGGTTTTATTAAGTTTTTCAATTGATCTTTGTTTATAAAACCACTTCTAAAAGCTGCTTCTTCGATAGCTCCCACCTTCAAACCTTGTCTTTCTTCAATAGCTTGCACAAACTGACCCGCTTGCATTAATGAATTAAAAGTGCCTGTATCTAACCAGGCGATCCCTCGATCTAAAATTCGAACACTTAATTCGCCTCGGTTTAAGTAGGCTTGATTGACATCGGTAATTTCTAATTCTCCTCGTTTACTTGGTTGAATGCTTTTTGCAATCGCAATCACAGCATTGTCATAGAAATAGATCCCCGGAACGGCAAAATTTGATTTTGGTTTTAGTGGTTTTTCTTCAATTGACATGGCTTTATTATTCTCATCAAACTCAACCACACCGTATCTTTCTGGATCGTTCACATGATATGCATAGACAATGCCTCCTGAGACTTCTAAGTTTTGTTTTAACAACTTGGGCAATCCAGATCCATAAAAAATATTATCGCCTAAAATAAGGGCTACTTTTTCTTTTCCTATAAATGCTTCTCCTATAAGGAACGCAGCTGCCAATCCGTTTGGCTTTTCTTGAATCGCATACGAAAATTCACATCCTAACTTTTTACCATCTCCTAACAATTTCTTGAAATTTGGCAAGTCTTCAGGTGTTGAAATGATCAAAATCTCTCTAATTCCTGCCAAGATAAGAACCGATATCGGATAGTAAATCATCGGTTTATCATACACTGGCATTAACTGCTTGCTCATTGCCAACGTTAATGGGTGTAATCGGGTACCGGATCCTCCTGCTAAAACAATTCCTTTCATTTTATTGCTCTTTTTTTAAATACCAATCGATGGTTTTTTTAATTCCAGATTCAAAATTTTCATCCGCTTTCCAATGTAATTCTTTCTCCACTTTCGTTGCGTCAATCGCATATCTAAAATCATGACCTGCCCTGTCTGGAACAAAAGTAATTTGTTCTTTATAAGTGGTTTTTTTAGGTTTTAATTCATCTAAAATCGCACAAATTGTCGTTGCGATGGACAGATTGTTTCGTTCGTTTTCCCCACCAATATTGTAGGTTTCACCAGCTTTTCCTTGTTTGAATACCAAATCGATTCCTTTGCAATGGTCTTTAACATACAACCAATCTCGAATGTTTTTCCCATCACCATAAATAGGAATCGCTGCTCCTGAAATTGCTTTTCTGATAATTGTCGGAATCAATTTTTCGGCATGCTGCTTTGGTCCGTAATTATTAGAACAATTCGTCGTTACCACATTCATTCCATAGGTGTGAAAATAACTTCGCACCAAGAAATCTGAACTTGCTTTTGAGGCGCTATACGGACTGTTTGGTGCATAGGGTGTTTCCTCTGTGAAAAGACCTTCAGCTTCAAGGCTACCATATACTTCATCCGTTGAAATGTGATGAAATCGACTAGATTCATAGTCTTTTTTATATTGATTGGGACCCTGCATCCAATGGTTTCTTGCGACATCTAATACATTGAACGTTCCAAAAACATTTGTTTTCACAAAGGCATCTGGTTTTTTTATTGAGTTGTCTACATGTGATTCTGCAGCAAAATGAATGACTCCTTGAATATTGTGTTCTTGAAATAAATTTTCTACCAAGTTTCGTTCGCAAATATCTCCCTTCACAAAGGTGTACCTAGAATTCCCTTCAACTCCTTTTAAATTCTGTAAATCGCCGGCGTAGGTTAAAAGATCTAAATTAACCACTTTAAAATTAGAATTCGTTTCTAAGAAAAAGGGAATAAAATTAGATCCAATAAATCCAGCACCTCCGGTAATAAGAATTGTCTGCATTCTACTGTTATTTTTTGTAACTATTTAAATAACGGTTAAAATTTAAGAAAAGTAACACCAAGATGGTAACTAAAACAAATAATACAGCAAACTGAAATGCTTTGTTTTTTGTGATTCCGCCAATCACACTTCCAATTGGTTGAAAATTATAAATAACATTGATAATTTCATACTCTTTTGATTTATCCTCAGAAATTTGTTTTAAATCTTTGTTTATTCTTCGATGAGCATTAAAAAGTTCGATCTCTTTTGTAGGTCTTTCCTTGCTACCGAAATCAATGTTGGTACCGCTGGATTCCTTTTTTGCTTCTGCCAAGAGCGCCTGCATATAAACACTTCGTAATGAGTCAACTTGCGATAAATTTTGTCGGTAAATCGAATCGGTTCGATTTAAATTCTCCTTTGTTAGCTTCTTTAAGTTATTAAAATATGGATTATTAATTGCCGCAATAATTACTTCATCTAATTTTTGAAAAACATTATTTTTTTCTGCTGTAACAGTAATTAAATGGTTCTTATAGTCAAAAGCAGTGAACGAAGTTTTGAATTCTTCAAAATTAAAATTCTTTAGTGCTAAAGTGTCAACCTCCAGAAGTAAATCATCATACAAAGAAACTATATCTCTTTCATCTTTAACAGGTACAATTGTAAACTCTTTTAATGAAGCTGCTGCTTCCTTACTTATCCCAAACGTTCTTTGGATCCCTGAAGTATCCCCCTGTATTAGCATATGATTGTAAAAGTTAACATTACTATATAGTAATCTCGTGCTTTTAAAGTTCGGTTGTACCAACATTTCTGAATAATATCTTGTTGGAGTTTTCATCTCTATAAAAAAACCCACAATAAAACCAAGTACTGCTGCAATTGCAATTTTGACAAGATGTTCTTTTAAAAAAAGTAAAATCGTTATGAAAAAATGAAAAATGCTTTTAAAAAGGTTGCCGATAAAATTGAAGAGATTTGAAAATCCTTTTCCAATAATTACAAATAAAGATCCTAAATCTACCTCTTCTTCGTTGTTTTGTTGTTTGGTTGCCATCGTTATTTTTTTTATTTCTTTTTCTAACTGTTAAAAATTTGTTCTATAATTCTTTTTGTAATTGCATAGGTAGGGGTAACGCCCGTCATTCCTAATCCACCAGAAGCCAACGTTGCTCCAGTCTCTAAGGGGTTGTCTGATGCGTAATAAGCATACCTTACTTTTACATCTTCTGAAATATTGCCTCTTATTTTAGAAGCAGATTGAATTGCTTTTTGATAATGGGCCCCTTCCATTTCTAAACCTATGACATTCCAGGTAGAGTCGTGAAAAAACTTTAATAAATCCTTGTTCTGTAAAGAGGTTCCTAAAACAGAGACCATAGTTCCATCAAAAACTTTAACTCCAAAACCTTCTAAATCTTCTTTTGTCAATTCATTTTTAAAAGGATAATTGTCTGCGGTTCCTTCAAAAATATGGGCAGAAGGAATCATAATATCTCCTTTTCCACCTTCTAAAATACCTGCTTTCCCCATGATTGAAACCGATTGTACATTCAAATGAATTTTTTCATTTTTTGACTTGTATGGTTTTAACAATTCATCCATGGTTTCATAGGCTTGTTCTCCAAAAGCGTAATCCATTACAATAATTACAGGAGACTCTTCTTTAGAATTTCCCTTTGTAAACGTCGTTACATCCCCATTTATTTTATTGGTATCAATAATTTGCACATTTATATTGGTGCCCGAAGTATCTTTTAAATAAATCAGTCCATTTTTAGAAGCAAAATCCTTTACTGCTTTTTGTAAGGATGTGCTATTGACCGCACTCATCAGCTCAAAAAGTTCAAAATCTTTGATCTTTTTAGCTTCCCTTGGCAGTGCTTTTTCTGCATAAATAGAATTTAGCACACTGTGCATATTTGCACTGATAATGTGTATTGGTTTGTGAATTAAATTATTTTCTAACAGTGTTTTTTTAATGTTGTCTGCCCAAACTTCCCCATAAATATGATGTCCAATTTCCTCTATTAAAACAGAACTGAAGGTTACAGAACGTTTTTCTCCTTCACTAGCTTCATCATTGGCCAATTTCCCCAACCAGTAAATTAATTGAAAAAAACGGTGTGGATTTTCATCCGTAGCAAACGTATGATATACATTAGAAACTTCACTGTAGGATCTTCCTAAAATATTTCCTAGATGGGCAATTGTAAGTTCTCGCGCTTCATTTGATAATTCTTTTTGAAGCAAAACAACCTCCTCTAAATTTTTCCATTCCCGCGTAAAATCTTTTCCATCCTTAATACTTACACGTTCATTTATTTTGTGCGATTCTATAAATAAAAAAGTAAGGTGCGTTAAAATGTCATAAATTTCTGATCGCCCACGGGTAATCTCGATATTCATTTGATCTTTATCAATCCGATAACAATTTCTTCTTCTTTTTAGAGGAATGATCGTTTTGAAGTGAGAGTTTTTATATCCTTCGTCTGCCGTTAAGTTGATAAATTGACATTCTTCGATTCCTTCTGGCAAACGTTCTATAACATACACAAGTCCGTTTAATTCAACTCTTTCTTCAGCAATAGAACCATAGATTTCTGGACGAAGAAGTAATAAAGATTTTCGTAAAGTTTCACCAGAGATTCCCATCGGCTTGTAAAAGCCTCTACTAAATAAATGACGCATAGAAATGTATAGTTTTTCTATGGCATTTGTAGACTCTTGCGCTCTGGTTCTTTCTATTTTCATTGGTGATGTCATACTCGTTTTATTTATGCGAAGATACTCATTTGATTGTTTTATTTTCCAGATAAGACTTTCAAATACCTTTTGGGTTGCTTTAATAGCTGAACTGCCTCCAACACAACACGATCTTCTTTTAACTTGTTTTTATAAACACCTTCTTGATAAAAGTATCGTGTTAAAATTTCTTCTTTTAGGAGATTTTCTACAAGATCTTTGTTTTTTGAAATTTCACTGATTTTATCTGCTAAAAGTACTTCTTGAATCTTCTTATATTCTTCATCAATGGTCGTTTCTTTTTCTTTAGCAATCGAACTGTAAGCCTTTTTAAATAATTGCTCTTCATGCGTTTCAAAAACAGTGTCTTTTTTTAAATAATCTGTAAAATCTTTAAAGACTGAATTTGAAAATTGAAATCTTTCCAAATCTGTAAGCGGCTTTTTTTGATAATAATAGTCCGTTACAAAATTAAAAATAGCCCGAGAGGCTAAGAGCTTTTTGGTGGCTTGAGTAGGTTTGGATGTTTGAATAACAACATCGGGTAAAACACCACCACCGTCATAAACCGCTCTTCCATTTGCTGTTTGAAAAGCATTGATTCCAGCATCGGAAAACTTAGGGACATTCCCATTTTCATCCGTATTTGCATAATCCAGTTCTTGGATACAGCGACCACTGGGTGTATAATATTTCGAAATGGTTACTTTTAATTGAGTTCCATAGGTCAATTCTCGATACCGCTGCACCAGTCCTTTTCCAAAAGAACGTTGCCCCATAATCACAGCCCTATCATAGTCTTGTAGCGCACCACTCACAATCTCTGATGCCGATGCAGAACGCCCGTTTACTAAAACAACAATAGGAATCTCTAAATCTAAGGGGGCATTTTTGCTAAAATAGGTATTGCTCCATTTTTTAACTTTTGCTTTTGTTGAAACAATTTTTTCCCCTTTTGGAAGAAAAAAATTAGAGATATTAATCGCTTCTAAAAGAGATCCCCCCGGATTAGAGCGCAAGTCGAAAACTAATTTGGTCATTCCTAACTTTTTCAATTTACGGTAGGCCTTTTTTACTTCAAAAGAGGCTTTTTCACTAAACTGTGTAAGGGGAATATATCCCGTTTCTGAATCAATCATTTCCGCAAAAGGCACCGGGTTTACAATAATTTTATCTCTGCTCAATTCTTTTTTAATAATCCTCCCTTGACGCTCAAATTCAACATGAAAAGTACTTTTAGGAATTCCTTTTAAAAAGAGTGCACATTGCTCTTGCTCCATATCTTTTAGAGATTGTCCGTCTACAGAAATGATAACATCTCCCGCCTTTAAATTTGCCCGATCTGCAGCATACCCCTTATAAATTTCTTTTAATTGAATTCCTTTCTTTGTATAATAGACCGCAACTCCAATACCTCCGTATTCTCCAGCTCGTCTTATACGAGCTTCTTCCACAGCTTGTTCATCGTAAAAACTCGTGTAAGGGTCTAAATCTTTTAAGGTGTTCTGAATTGCTTTGTTTGTTAATTCCGCAGGATTAACCTCATCAATATAATACATGTTTAACTCCTTAAACAACGTATTGTAAATCTCTATTTGTTTGGCAACTTCAAAAAAATTAGATTTAAAGGAGTACGTCAAAAAAAGGCTAACTCCAATGAGAACAACAACTGTACTTTTTTTAAAATTAAATAGGTGCATCGGTTTTCTTTTTAGTTTCCGCGACAAACAATGTCAACAGCTTAGTCATTTTAGCATACATTTCTTCGTACTTTATTTCTTCTTTACCAAGGTACGAAATCATAAAAACATAAGGGGTTTGAAGATGATCGTACAAAATTTCTTTTTGCAAACGATACGATTCTCGTAGTAATCTTTTAATTCGATTTCTATCAACTGCCGACTTAAAATTTCTTTTAGAAACGGAAACACCCAATTGAGCAGGAAAATCTGAAGTATGTTTTGTTTGCAAATACACCATTCTTAAAGGAAAAGATTTCACAGAACTTCCCTGCTCATATAATTTTTCAATTAGTTTCTTGCTTTTTAATCGCTCCAATTTTCCTAAGGTGTGCTTCATCTTTACAAACTTAAAAGAAAACAATAACTTTTTATCATTTTCCAATCGTTAACTTTAAAAAACATCCGTATTTTTAACTCTAATTTAACGCAATTATTTTTATTGTAGAACTGTTAAATATTAAACAATATTTGATAGATTTGTTAAAATTTTACAATTTATAAGAAAAACTTTATGAAACCAGATTTATTTCAAGCACCCGATTATTATAATATTGATGATTTATTAACGGAAGAGCACAAGTTAATTCGTGAAGCTGCTCGTGACTGGGTAAAGCGTGATGTATCTCCAATTATAGAGGACTATGCTCAAAAAGCAGAATTCCCAACTCAAATTATTTCAGGTTTAGCAGGTATTGGAGCTTTCGGTCCTTATATCCCTGAGGAATACGGTGGTGCTGGATTAGATCAAATTTCTTATGGATTAATCATGCAAGAAATAGAACGTGGAGACTCTGGAGTTCGCTCTACAGCCTCTGTTCAGTCATCATTGGTAATGTATCCAATTTTTCAATACGGAAATGAAGCACAACGAAAAAAATATTTGCCCAAATTAGCTTCTGGCGAGTGGATGGGTTGTTTTGGTTTGACAGAGCCTAATCATGGTTCAAACCCTGCTGGAATGACCACAAATTACAAAGATATGGGAGATCATTATCTTTTAAACGGCGCAAAAATGTGGATTTCAAACGCACCATTTGCAGAAGTGGCTGTTGTCTGGGCTAAAAACGAGAACGGAAGAATTCATGGTTTAATTGTAGAACGCGGCATGGAAGGTTTTTCTACACCGGAGACGCATAACAAATGGTCATTGCGAGCATCTGCAACTGGTGAACTTATATTTGACAATGTAAAAGTGCCAAAAGAAAATCTATTGCCTAACAAATCTGGATTGGGCGCACCATTAGGCTGCCTAGATTCAGCTCGTTTTGGAATTGCATGGGGAGCCATTGGAGCTGCGATGGATTGCTACGACACGGCCCTACGTTATGTAAAAGAACGAGAACAATTTGGAAAGCCGATTGGGCAGTTTCAATTACAACAAAAGAAATTGGCTGAAATGATCACCGAAATTACCAAAGCACAGCTATTAGCATGGAGATTAGGAAAGTTAAAAAACGATGGCAAAGCAACCTCCGCACAGATCTCAATGGCGAAAAGAAACAATGTAGATATGGCTATTAAAATTGCCCGAGAAGCCAGGCAAATGCTTGGAGGAATGGGGATTACAGGCGAATATTCTATTATGCGTCATATGATGAATTTAGAAAGTGTCATTACCTATGAAGGAACACACGATATCCACCTACTGATTACAGGTTTAGACATCACGGGATTCAATGCTTTTAAATAAATCGAAACAGGCTTTCAATACAATAAGCAAAGTCGTTTATTCTTTTATCAGTTTCATAAAAAGTTCTTTTCCATTTCTTTTTGAATACGAGTTGTAACAAGGCGCCATATGATGGATCTTAAAATAAGATTGAAAATAAGATACATATTCATTCTTATTCCCACCAAATGGAGGTCTATCTGTAAACAAAGGAATATTAAAAAGCAACCCCACCAATGCACCCTTTACTTTTAAAAGTTGGTGCATTTTCTTTGCATAATGTTCTCTTAAGTTTGGGTTTATTGCGCAGAAAAATGTTTGCTCGATAATTAAATCGAAGGCATCATCAATCTCAAAAAAATCGCCTAAAATTAAGTGTGAAGAAGGAAATTCTGGAATTCTTTTTTGGATGTTATCAATCGCTGTTTTGGATAAATCCACCACAAAAACATTTACAAACCCATTCTTGAAAAGATATTCTGCTTCGTATGCATTCCCTCCTCCTGGAATTAGAATCTTCAATTCTTTGTTTTCTAATTGATCAAAATAGGCTTTTAAGGGCGGAGAGACGGTTCCCAAATCCCAGCCAATATCATTGTTTAAATACCGATTGTCCCAAGCTTTCTCTGATAAATCCATTTGCAAAGAATGTGTTAAAAAGTTCCATTTAAAATATCTCTATTCAATTGCAATCATTGAATTTTTATTAATTTGCGTTAGTTAGATGCTACATTCAAATTGATAACAGTCTATTGCTCATGATTTGTTAATTGAGCTTAAACCCAAAATTGTAAAGAGATGGACAAATATACTTTTTTTGAATACTTCTCTAAAATTGTTAGCCCAAGATTTGGTTAGAAAAGCGGTTGTTTTATCAAACCAATTTTTTTTAGCACCTTTATCATTACAGAAAAAGGTTGCTGCATTTTAAAATGAATCCTAGTAAATTGAAAAATGCTGCAAAAGAAAGGAAATTAGTTCCATTAAATAGCAGATCATAACCCAAGAAAACGGAACTTTGTTTCTTAAAAGTTTTGCTTTGAAAAAGCTAGAATGTTGAACCCAAATATGAAGTCATTTGAAACCATGTACAATCACAAATAATGCCCTCTACTTTTCGTCTATATCAGAAATTTCTGAAGAAATTTGGGAAGCATTAAATTGTGAAAAAAATCTTTATTTCCATAGAGACTTTTTACTTTCTATCGAAGAAAACAACTCAGAAATTAGGTTTACTTATATTGTTTTGTTGGACACAAAAAAAACCCCAATCGCTTTTGCTTCGCTGCAATTTGTAGATTTTTATGTTGATGACATCAAAAATGACTTAGAAGTTTTAGTTCGAAAAATTAAAAATGTTGGTCGGAAGTTACATCTATTCCCAAAGAAAAAACCCTTGAAAATATTAATTTGCGGCAACACTTTTGTTAGCGGTGAACACGGTGTTTTTATCGAAAAAAATCAAAACAAAAAAACAATCTTAAAAGAGCTTGCCAAAGCTATCTTACATTTTGTGAATGGCAGTCCAATTCTAAAAAAAGAAGTCAATTTCTTCTTAGTAAAAGATTTTATAAACGAATCTTTATCCATTTCTGACTCTTTAAAAGATTATAATTACAGTCCATTTTTAGTAGCACCCAACATGCTTTTATACTTAGCGGAAAATTGGCAAACTTTTGAGGACTATCTTGCTGCATTAAAAACAAAATTTAGGGTAAAAGCAAAAAAAGCACTGCAACGAAGTGCATCACTCAAAAGAGAAGATGTTACATTAGAAAATATTGAAAAGTTACTCCCAGAAATGACAGCACTCTATAAAAAGGTTTCTTCAAAAGCTGATTTTAATTTGGGCGACTTTAACCTAGAAACCTATATTCATTTAAAAGAAAAACTGCATGACAACTATCTACTTAAGGTCTATTTTTTAGATGGGAAAGTAGTTGGATTTATGTCTGGAATCATCAATCAAAATTCTTTAGATGCCCATTTTGTAGGGATTGACTACCTGTTAAACAAAGAGTATGCAATCTACCAAAGAATGCTATACGACTATATAAAAATCGCCATTCAAAAGAGAATAAAGCTTTTAAATTTCGGAAGAACTGCTAGTGAAATTAAAAGTTCTATCGGCGCTATTCCGCAAGACTTAACAATGTATATTCGTCATAAAAAATCCATCAAAAATAGAATTTTAAAGTTATTTTTACAACGAATTGAGCCCACTCCTTTTCATCAAAGATTTCCCTTTAAAAAAGTAACTGAAAATGAAAAACGTTAACGATTTAATTGCTTTATTAAACTTAGAAAAAATAGGTACAAACACTTTTAAAGGAGTGAGTGAAACTATTGGAAGTCCCAATGTTTTCGGAGGACAAGTTTTAGCACAATCTTTAAATGCAGCAAACAGAACGGTACCAAAAGAGCGGATTCTGCATTCTTTGCATTCCTATTTTTTGGAAGCAGGGAAATTAGATATTCCCATCATTTTTGAAGTAGAAGAAATACGAGATGGTGGAAGTTTTTCTACTCGACGCGTAAAAGCTTCACAAAATGAAGTAACCATTTTTATTTTAGCCGCTTCTTTTCATAAAATTGAGAAAGGGTATACACACCAAAAAGCAATTGAAACAAACATAAAACAACCTGAAGAACTAATTAGCTGGAGTGAAATGGTGGAGCAATTTGGAGACTTTATTCCCAAAAACATGAAAGCATTTTTAAGTATTGAAAGGCCTATCGAATTTAAACCAACAGTGATACCAAACCCTTTAGATCCTGAAGACTTGCCTGCAGAAGATAAAATTTGGTTTAAATTAAAAGGAGGCTCTATTGGATTAGACCTTCAAACAAAACAGCAAATTCTCACTTACATCTCTGATTATAATGTCTTAAATGCAGCCATCAATCCAAATGCAAGTAAGTCCAATTTTGGCAATTTGCAAACGGCGAGCTTAGATCATTCCATGTGGTTTTTTAGAGATTTTGATTTTGACGATTGGATGCTGTTTTCTTCTGAATCTCCTAATTCTTCAGGAGCAAGGGGACTCTCAAAAGGAAATTTATTTACAAGAGATGGTCAATTAATTGCATCTTTTGCTCAAGAAGGGTTAATTCGCCCAAAAAGAAAGTAATTTCGTTCACATGGCAGTCAAAATTGTTTGTGAACCTCATATAAATAATAAAAATTTAATACGATGGATGCATTTACCTATGTTTTAACCACCAATGGATTGCTGTTTTTTGTAAGTATTCTTTTTTGGAAATTCCCCCCAAAGAAAATCAATAAATTTTATGGCTACAGAACCTACAGAACCATGCAAAATAATGGTATCTGGAATTTTGCAAATACCACATTTAATAAAAACCTTATTGTTTACGCGGGTATTTCATTTTTAGCAGGACTTCTTTTTGCTTCTTTAGCCAAAGGAGGCATAAGCTGGGAGCCGATGGTCTTAGTGATGTTAACACTCCTAGTTTGCATTATAAAAACAGAGAAATCAATTTCTGAGTTGTATGATGATGAGGGAAAAAAATTAAAGACTAAAAGGTAGCCAAAAAGGAAATAGAAATATTTCTACCAGGAGCAGAAACTCCAGAGGCAAACTCCCTATAATGCGTATCAAATAAGTTTGCGATTCTTGCTTGAAAAGAAAGCGTATCATTGAACGTATATTGCCCGTTAAAGCCTAATGTATTCCAACTTGGAGTGCCATAATACTTGGAAATATCATTGGTAGCATTTGGATCAATCACTGGAGTTAAATCGTGGTTGTCGATGCCTTCAGTAAAATTAAAATCTTCGATGTTCTTTTTACTATTGAATCTAAAATCAGCGCCTAATTCTAATTTTTCAATTTTATAACTCACTTCAAACTGGCCAAACAAAGGGGGAATCGAAGAGAGAGGCTCTTTGGTGTCATAGGTGCTTCCTTTTGTATAAGTTATGAACCCTGAAGTATTCCATCGGTTTGAAATTTTACCCAAATAACTTGAGGTAAATCCTGTAATATAAGCTGTTCCTTTGTTTTGGTTACTCACAGCATTTCCAAATTCATTATCAAATGCAACTTGTAGGTTACTGCCATTAGGAGCATATACAAAGTCTCTTTGAATATAACTATCTAAGAGTGTATAAAAAACATTTCCTCCAATTCTAAAACGGCGATTGTTGAAATATTTCTGTAATCCAAATTCTGCACTGTAGGCAAATTCGGGTGTTACATAGATGTTTGGAATGGTAATATTCCCAGATTTTTCTCGAACTCGACCAACATCATCAATATTTGGAGCTCTAAAACCAGAAGACAAAACACTGTTTATTTGCCAGTCTTTGGAAGGTTTGTATACATAACCCAAGGTTGCCGTTAGTGCAGCATTCGCTAAAGTGATGCTTGGATCTGGTAAAGTAATAAATGTCTGATCGATCCAATTGGCTTGTAAATGAGTGTTTGTAAAACGAATCCCTGTATTTAAGGTCGCCTTGGCACTAACATCTTGTCGATACCCAAGATAAATGGCTGAGCTTAAATAATTACTCCCTCCATCTGGATAGCGAGATTGCACTAAAAAGTCGTCAGAAAAATCTATAACTTCGTCGTTGGAAACAGCAAGTGTTTTCCCAAAAGCGTTTGATGTTACATCATTATAGGCAAGTTCGAAGCCATAGGTTAGTAATCGATTTTGATTCTCTTTAATTGGTACAGAAAAATCCCCATTCACACTGAAAATATTGACCATTTCATTTCTATAAGAGCGATCTAAGCTTCCAAATTTACGTTGTATTCGGCTTTCTTTAATATTTTGATACGCAAAAGTAATGCTCCCTTTTTCCAACCACTTTTTATTGGGATTGAGGAGTAATTGTGGTGAGAACAAAAAACGTTCTTGAGGACCATAATACCATTCAGCAAACTTTAAAGAAGCACTATTTGTTGGAGCTGTTAATTCTGCTAATCTGTCAAACCTTGGAATATTCGACGATTTAGAGTATTGAATATTTAATTTTAATTCCGTGTTTTTTGATAGCGGGACATAAAATTTCTGCAAAACATCGGTTTGCATATATCCCGTGTTTTTCTGAAGATTAACATCACTATTTAAAGTTGGGTTTTCGTGGTAATTGCCATCGCTATTTTCTGAAAAATAAAAAACCTTTCCCCAATCATCAAACCCATGAGATCGATTGTTTCCCATTTTTAAATCTCCAAAATCACTATAAGAAACACTTGTAAAAGAAGCCCAATTCTTGAAGCTTAAAGCAACGGAAACATTTGAAGTGATTTCATTATTAACCCCAGAGAAACGAGTAAAAAAATCAGTTTTTACTTTTGTTTCATCTGATAATTTTGGTGTTTTTGTATAATAATGAATCACACCACCCAGCGCATCCGATCCATAAATTACAGAAGAAGGTCCAAAAACAACCTCTGTTCTATCTAATTGATTTGGGGCTATTGAAATTGCATTCTGTAAATGTCCTTTTCGATAAATTGCATTGTTCATTCGAACACCATCTACCACCAATAAAATTCGGTTAGATTCCATACCACGAAGCACAGGGCTACCCCCTCCAAACTGAGATTTTTGCACTTTAATCCCTGGGATTGTTGCCAATAAATCTGCGGAAGTTTGGGGTGAAATTTTGCGAATCTCTTTTTGTGACAAAACAGCTACTTGCTCAGCAATTCGATTACTTTTCTGTTTATTTTTAAAAACAGAAAGTACCACTTCGTCTAATTGTTCAGATTCTTTTGTTAAAAAAAGCGTATAATTTGTGGTTTTTAAGTCCACTTTTTTTACCTGAAAAAGCGCATATGAAAGATGAGAAAAATAAATAAATTCTGAGTTCTTAAAAGAAGAAATATCTGCTATTCCGTTCTTACTTGTTGTAAGTGTTATCGTTTGACTTTTGTTATAAATAGTAACATTTTTAACGGTTTTACCCGTTTCCCTATCCAAAACCTTAACCTCTTGAGAAAAATTATTAAAGCAAATGCCTAATAAAAAAATAAAAAATAATGCTCTCATTAACTAAATATAGTTTCTAAAATTATTAGAGATTTTGGCTTTTTAAAGCCATCCAAATGTAATTCAAAATATCGAATTATGATCTGCAAAAGCGCTTGTCTTTCTTGTTTGCTAAATAACACTTCCTCTATCTCATCAAAATTTATGCCTAACAGGGTTTTAAAGAGTACTAAATTTGTTTTTACAATAGCATTTTTGTCCGTAAACCCATTTGAAAAACTGCCTTCAGCCAAATTAAAACTAGTGGTTGTTTGTTGATCAACAAGATCTGGATAAAACCCTAAGAATCGGGTTAAGTTTAACAAAAATAACAAATGAAAATTTGCAATTTTGTCATGCGCATCCAACCATAAAAAAGCTGTTTCGAGATACTCAAACAAAACTGTATTCTCTTCTTCTTCTTGAATACTACTCGATAATATTTCAGACAAAAACAATACAATTGATTGCTTTACAATATCTGTATGAATTGATTTATAAGGGTGAGAAATATGGACTTCTTTAAGTGAATGAAGATTTGATTTTTGCTTGTGATTTGCTTCTAAAGTGAGTTGGGTAAGTGGTTGGAAATAAGCCGCTTTTATCGGTCCTTTTTTGTTTTTTAAAACACCGCGAATTAAATAGGTTTTTATTCCCAACTTTTCGGTGTAACATTTCACAATTAAACTAGACTCACTATATTTTAAAGCACTTAGTACGATTGCTTTAGTGGTTAAAACTGCCATTAGTTTACAATTGCAATTTTTGTGATGGACGTTTCTGAAGCATCATCATTTGATAATAAAACGATATAAATTCCAGAAGCCACGGTATTCCCTGCGAGATTTTTTTTATTCCAAACCACCTTTCCTCCCTGTAATTGTTCTCCTTCCACAACATTGGTTTCATAGACTAAATTCCCTGCAATATCTATAATTTTAACATTAGTCCCTTTTGGTAAATGGCTGCCATTTCTACCGTCTATAGTAATGATTTCGTGATTTGTTAGTGCGGGATTTGGATAGGCATAAACAGCCCCTAGTGAAACGCCAAAAGGAGCAACATTACTGTTATAAGCAACAATTCCTTTGTCCGTAGCAAAATAGACCTTCCCGTTATTTTTGTCGACTTTAATTTTTAAAATTGTATTCGAAGGTAGAGGGGAATTGTTTGTGTTAAAATTTGCCAAGGTATTTTGTCCACTAGGATTGGTATATAAAACACCACCGCTATCCGTACCAAACCATTTGTTCTCAGCCCCATCGATAGCGATGGTATTAATCGTTTGATCTCCTAATAATTTTTTAGCGACACCATCGTCTAAAATAATTACTGGTGTTGCAGCTTCATCTGGAGAATCTACCTCAAATACATTGGCAGCATTATTAAAAACTACAAGGCCAGATTTTGTCCCTAACCAAGCCCTATTATTTCGATCAACGGCAATTGTTCTTACATTTAGATCGGGTAAATTTCCAGAATCTACTCCTGTATTTAAGGCTATTTTTCGGTTGCCACTTTCATTATAAATATAGACTCCATTTCTTCGAGTACCAATCCAAACACTATTACTTCGGTCTAGGACCACTTCATTTAGACCCGCAGCAGCAGATGTTTTAATACTGCTTAAATCTACAGAACTCCATTGACCATTTGCTGATAATTTTTTTAATTCTTCGGCGGTTTGATAGTTGGTTGCCCAAAGATTTCCTGAGGCATCAATTGCAGCACTACTAACTCGAATATTGATCGTAGGTAAAGAAACGGAGATCGGTTCAAAAGAGCTGTTTAAATGGTTGTAAGTTTGCGTAACCACATCGTTTTCCACAACTAGCAAACCGCCTGTCGGGATTACATTGAGATCATTAGTGACGCCCAAGGCGCTAATATATACCTTGTTTTCATTGTTCGGATCAATAGTTACATCGACCAAATCACGCGGTAAGGTTGGGTTGTATGGAGTGTTTACCCAATCTTCACCGTTAAAATGGGAAAACCCTTGCTTTTTTTGTATTGGCGTATATGTCGTATTATACCCTCCATACACAATCCACAAATGCTCATTATTAGCATCTATAGAAAAAACTTCATTTGACAAAGGACCTTCTGGGTGAATCTCTAAAAAATCGGAAGGTACTGTAAAACTTGTTTTTAAGATACCAAACTCTTTCGTCGCTAAATAGATCTCATTGCCTGCAACGAATGCAGTATTTAATGTGAAATCGAATTCAGAAGTTGATGCTATCGTTGCAACCAAATTCATATTTAAATCAAAAACATTTGCCGATTTATTTAAAGCTACCGACAAATGAGTAGCAGAATTTTTTAATCCTTTTATGGATTGAAAAAAATTGATTTGTGAAACCAAATTTGCGTCATTCAGTAGCAATAGTTCAGTGTCTGTAATCGTATATATTTCAGCATTAAAACCACGAATTGCCTTAAAACCTGTCCCTACAAAACGTTGTTCCCAGAAATTAAAATCGATCAGCAAATCATTATTTACATCTGCAGAAAAAATTCCATCATCTGTAGCGGCATATATGGTTTCATTAAAAATGAGGGTTTCATTAACGCGAACATCACTCGAATTATTTCCGATAAAAAAAGTGTCTCCAAATTCTAAGTTTTCAATATCATACTCAACAATTGAAAAGGGTGTTGAAAGGTATAATTTGTTATTATATTCTGAAATATGGTTGATGCTTTTTGCTCCATTTTGATTAAAACTTACAATGTCAGAAGAAATCGTGATGCTACCATCATGGTCTACAACTTCTATCAACCCGTTTTGATACCCGATTACCAATCGTTGAAAAGCAGCACTGTAATAAATAGCCGATGTGGTTTCTCCAGAAAGACCTTGTATTGAAGAAAATTTTTGAATCTGCTGCGAATTGGTATTGAAGGTAAAAACAGCATTGTCAGCCAATGCATAAATAACGGCATCCACCTTAACAAAATCTTTTACATTATTGTAAGAATAAAAATCTTCCCAAGAAGCACTGTAGTCCGTTTGTCCGAAAATAGGAAACGAAAATAGGAAAAAGAATAAAAGGGTTATTTTTTTCATAGTGAGAATAAGGCTATCAAAGATATTTATTTATTATTATATAACGGGAAAAATAAATACATTCGTACATTGTAAAAATCTTTTTTAATGGCAGTAGAAATCGAACGAAAATTTTTAGTGAAAAACGATTCTTTTAAGAAGGCGTGTTTTGCAAAAAAAACAATAAAACAGGGCTACCTAAACTCCAACATGAACAGAACAGTTCGCATTAGAATTATTGATGACAAGGCGTTTATGACCGTAAAAGGAAAATCGAATGCTGCTGGAACATCACGCTTTGAGTGGGAAAAGGAAATAGCCATTCTAGACGCTGAAGAATTATTGCTATTGTGTGAACCTACAAGGATCGAAAAAACGAGGTTTTATGTAAAAAGCGAGCAACATATTTTTGAAATTGATGTGTTTTTTGGAGACAATCTAGGATTAATTGTTGCAGAAATAGAATTGGAAGATGCAACTGAAACCTTTCAAAAACCACTTTGGATTGGAGAAGAGGTTACGGGGAATGAGAAATACTACAATTCAAAACTAAGTAAATTTCCATTTAAAGATTGGAAATAAAAAACACTCCATTAGTCTAAAAAATAAATACTCAAAAAGTGACTTAAACTGCCCAATAAAACAAAAACATGAAAAATAGCATGATTGTAAGGCAGTTTTTTTATGGAATACAAAATGGCACCTATAGTGTAAAAAATACCTCCCAAAATTAATAAATAAAGCCCATTTTCAGACAAACTATTTGCCAATGGCTTTGCAAAAAAAACTACTTGCCATCCCATTAACAAGTACATTGCTGTAGAAAGTTTGTCGTATTTTCCTGTGAAAAATAACTTTAGAATAATTCCGACAAGTGCAAAAAGCCAAACAAAAATAAATACATACCAGCCTAAAGAAGTGTCTAAAGCAACCAAACAAAAAGGGGTGTAACCTCCAGCAATTAAAACATAAATTGCTGCATGATCAAAAATATTTAGCTTTCTTCTAATGGTAGGGTTTTTGGCTGCGTGATAAAATGTAGAAGCGGCATAAAGCAGAATCAAACTGAGTCCATAGATAACAAAACTTGTTGGTTTCCAAAAACCATCATACGCAAACCCTTTAATGAGTAAAAAAGGAAATGCAATCAGAGAAAGCACTAGCCCAAAACCATGAGAAAGGACGTTTAAAAATTCTTCTTTTTTACTGTAAATATAATTCAGTTGTTCGCTCATTAAATGTTTCTATTGGTATCTTTCATGTATTTTTTGTCGGCTAACAAATCGTTTTCTATGAGTGAAAAAAGAGTCTCTTTCAAGCTTTCTACATCTTCTGTCCCGAGTCCTTTTGTTTCTATAAATGGGTGCTGTTTTACTCTAAATACACCGGGACTACCTTTGTAAATATCCCATGAAAAAAAACGCTTGCAATCGTAATAAACCTGAGGTACAATAGGAATTTCATGTTCAATAGCCAGACTAAAAGCTCCGTTTTTAAAGGGCGCTAAAACAACCTCTTCTGTAGGCACTAATCCTTCAGGGAAAATAGCAATACTCGTTCCTTTTTGCAATCTTTTTTTGGCCATTTCATAAACCCGTTTTCTACTTTTTGGGCTACTTCGATCAACCATAATAACGACTCTTCTATAAAAAAACCCAAAGATTGGAATCTTCACAAACTCTTTTTTGCCAACAAAAACAATTGGATTTTTACTAGAAGCAATTAAAACAAAAGGGTCCATCAATGAACCGTGATTTGGACAAAACATATAACTCTTGGAGGGATCGATATGCTGATCAAACTGAAATTTTAACCGAAAACCCATTCCGTAAATAAGTACTTTGGCCCATAGTCGAATTAATTTCCAAAATTGTGGATAGGATTCCTCCTTTATTGTCAATATGAATAACAAAGGAGCCATTAAAATGATGGTGACGAAGATTAAAAAATAGAACCAGAATCGCCAAAGTAAAAGAAAAGGTATTTTTATAAATTTCATATACCGCCAAAAGTACTAATATTCTTTTGTTTGATTGGTTTTCTGAAACAAAACCTTATTTTTGTCATCATAGTTGGTTTTAAGAACCCACTCATCCCTTAAAAAGAAAAACAAACAGCAATGTCAAGAATTTTAACAGGCGTACAAAGTACAGGAACTCCACATTTAGGAAATTTATTAGGTGCGATCTTACCTGCCATCGAAATGGCAAACAATCCTACTAATGAATCTTTTCTTTTTATTGCAGATTTGCATTCTCTGACACAAATAAAAGAAGGAACAACCCTCAGAGAAAACACTTACAGCACGGCTGCAACATGGCTTGCGTGTGGACTGGATGTTGATAAGAGTGTTTTTTATAGACAAAGTGATGTTCCTGAAGTTACAGAATTGAACTGGTATTTAAGTTGTTTTTTTCCGTATCAAAGGCTAACATTGGCGCATAGTTTTAAAGACAAAGCAGATCGGTTGGGTGACGTAAACGCGGGCTTGTTTACCTACCCAATGTTAATGGCTGCGGATATTTTATTGTATGATGCAGAAATTGTACCCGTTGGAAAAGACCAACTCCAACATGTAGAAATGGCAAGAGATGTTGCCAACCGATTTAACCATTTAATTGGTGAAACACTTGTTGCGCCGCAAGCAAAAATTCAAGAGCACACAAAATTAGTTCCAGGGACCGACGGTGGAAAAATGAGTAAATCTAGAAATAACACCATCAATATATTTCTTTCCGATAAAAAATTACGCAAGCAAATTATGAGTATTAAAACCGATAGTTTGGCATTGGAAGATGTAAAAAACCCAGATACAGATACCATTTTTGCTCTCTATAAATTAATGGCTTCTCCATCAGAAACTGCGGAAATGCATGCCAATTATTTAGCAGGAAACTATGGATACGGGCATGCAAAACAAGCATTGTATGAACTAATCATTACAAAATTCGCAACCATTAGAGCGCGCTATACACATTTTATGGACAACAAAAATGAAATTGACGATGCACTTGCTATTGGAAAACAAAAAGCAAAAAAAGTAGCTACAACAGTACTCCAAAAAGTAAGAACCAAAGTGGGGTATTAGAAAAATTAGGGCTCCCTTACAACCATTGGCAAACAATACCGCCCATAATTGCAAATGTTACCATCCAGTATCCTGCATTGATCGTGACATACTTCACCGTTTTTTTCTCAAAGAGTGCGACAATAGATAAGATGGGAAGCACAAAAAAGATGCTGGTAGTTACTCCATGAAGGGCGCCATGTCCAAAAGTTCGAAAACGATCTCCATAGGTATTTATAAAGTCTTGAAAAAAGGCAAATCCTTCTCCGGTTTTCTCATTAAAACCGGGTTCTCCAGCTAATGTTGAATAGATTCCCGATTGATGAATAACAACAAACATTAAAAAGGAAGCAATGAAAAGACTGAACACATAACTAATGATCAATATTTTAAACATATTAGTTCCCGCAAGCGATTCCTTTGTAAAACCCATTTCTTTCATCCAAGCATTGCCAAACAAAGGGCCATACCAAACAAAGCCAATTATCATTGGCACTAAAGCTGCTAAAAACAGCACGTAAAAATTCATTTCCATGATGTAGATGTTTTTTAGTTGAATATCAAATATAAGAATAAGTTTGTAAATGTATGTTAATTATACCAAAAGCTACTCCCAAAAATTAACTTTTTTGAATATAAAAGCCAATCCTATTATAGGTCTCATGGGATATGGATCTCTAAAATTTACGTTTCAAAAAATCTTATTTTGAATTTCAAAAAGGTATTTATTGAATTTTCATTGACTTAGCAATGGCCTCCAGTTCAAAAACAAATGCGCGTTTATTGATAGAAGGGGCGTAAGTAAAGCCCTCAAAAACGAGCAATCGGTTCTGCTGTTTATCAACCACGGTATAGTTTAGAAAAGGGCCCGCCATAAAATCGTTTTTAACTTCCCATTTACCACGGGTTTCATAGGCTTTTTTACCAGCAATTTTTGCATCAAAAGTAACAGGAGTATACGCTTTTTCTGTAATCATATACATGGTTAAAGAATCAGAACCTCGGATGTGTTTTTCTCCAATTTTGTTTCTTTCTGCAATAATTCGATCTGCAACAGTAGCTTCATCTCCCAACGGCACGCTATAAACTAAAATATTATTACTTCCCGTTTTTGCAATTCCGCTCATCAAATGATCGCGCAACCACAGAAAATCTCCCGTATCTTCCACCGTTCTATATTTCGAGGGAATTGTAAAAGAAACCCCTAATTTTTGTAATGTTTTAAATTGTGCATCCGGCAATTTAGATTTCATGAAAATATTTTGAGTCGCTTTGATATCTGCTTGTCGAAAAGTGGCCAAGATCTCTTTTTTATGTTGCTTAAATACTCGAATGAGCCCTTCATCATCTTTAGCAGAGATGGAAATTACCGTTTGTGGTTTTGCATAAACATTGTAACGGATAGAAAAAGTTTCTTTTTCATTTTCTTCAACGATAAACAGACTTCCAGAAGCTTTCATCATTGATCCAAAGGCATTAGGTGCTATCTGAGAAAGCGTCGTTGTTGGTTCTGGTTGGGGCAAACCAACGATGAGTTTTCCAAAAGAATTTCTAATTTCATCTCCAATAGCTCCCAGCCAATTGCTGGTTTTTACAACAACAATCACACGGTTGATTGCGCCTACAGCTGGTTTTTGTACGAAAGAATTTTTACTATCACAGCCTAATAAAAATAGCATTGTAAAAAATAAATATCCTAATTTCTTCATGAATGTTGTTTTTAAATATGTTTTTATTTTGTGTTTCTTTTTATAAATCAAAAAGTATTCCACTTTCCAGTTATGTTTTTGGAACCGCTATTTTTTTTGGATAAATGCTTAATCTTTGCCCTATCCGTAAACGACTTGTCTTTAAACGATTCCAACGTTTTATATCTCGAACTCGAACTCCAAAACGATTGGCAATCTTCCCTAAAAAGTCACCACTTCGAACTTTATAACGAATCCGTTTGTCCAGTTCAAAATACTTTGGCAATGGTTTCTCTCTTTTTGCAGCATCTTCTTTTGCTAATGCATAAAGAGCCTCCTCATTTTCTATGAAAGACAAAGTGTTTTTTCTTGGAAGTGTAATGGCATAATTTCTCCCTTTAACAAATGGAATCACATCGAGTTTAAAAGACGGATTTAAAAATTGAATTAACTCCGAATTGATCCCTGTTATTTCTGAAATTTGATCAAAACTAATTGTTTTTTTAATCCGAATCGTATCGGTTTCAAAATGTCGAATTTGAAACTTTTCGGGAACAAGTTGATGTTCTTTTTGATATTCAAACAAATACATGGTAGCATAAAATGCAGGAACATAGCTTGCAGTTTCTCTTGGTAAAAAAGGACGGATGTTCCAGTAATTTCGATAACCACCAGAGCGTTTTATTGCCTTTGCTACATTTCCTGGTCCTGAATTATAAGCGGCTAAAGCCAAGTCCCAGTCTCCAAAAATAGTATATAAATCGGAGAGGTATTGACAGGCTGCAATGGTTGATTTTAAAGGATCTTGACGTTCATCTACATACGAGCTTACTTTTAACTTGTATTGTACGCCTGTTGGATACATAAACTGCCACAACCCTGTGGCACCGACTCTTGATTTTGCTGTTGGATTTAATGCCGATTCTACAATTGCTAAATATTTCATTTCTAGCGGAATGTCATATTGATCTAGGTATTTTTCGAACATTGGGAAATAGTAGGAAGCCTTTGCCATTAGTGCCGGATAATACCTTTTTCGGTATTTTAGGTAGGACTTTATTACTTTTTCCAAAGCAGGGTTATATGCAATATGAAAAGGTGTTTTTGCATCAATTGTAGCCAATCTTTGTTTTAAAATCTGGGTAGATAAAGCAACATCTGTCACTGCTTTCTTATCCACATCATCCATTCTGTATTGTAAGGTATTGTACAAAGGAGATTTGTACTTCGAATCCATAAGTAAACTATCGATTAACACAATATCATAGTCAGAAAACAAGTCGGAAGCACTCATTTTTTTAGGGATGGAATCGTTTGCTGTTTCAGCAAAAACGGAGGTAGTAAAAAATAAAAGTAGGAGTAATTTTTTCATTATTGATTTTATAAGTCCAGTTCCACAACAATGGGACAATGATCTGAATGTTTGGCTTCTGTTAAAATATAGGCGCGCGCTATTTTCTCTTTTAAAGGGGCTGATACCATGGCATAATCTAAACGCCAACCTTTGTTATTTGCTCTAGAATTTGCGCGATAGCTCCACCAAGAATAGGTTTGTTCTTCGGGATTTAAGTATCTAAAACTGTCTACAAATCCATGATTGATAAACGCACTCATCCAAGTTCTTTCTTCAGGCAAAAATCCTGAAACTCCTTTCATTTTTGGATTGTGAATATCGATCGCTTCATGACAAATATTATAATCTCCACAGATTACAAGGTTTGGGATTTCTTTCTTCAAATTATCAATGTATACTTGGAATTCGTCCATGTATTTGAATTTAAAATTCAAGCGTTCAGAATTGGTTCCTGAAGGAAGGTACAAGCTCATTATAGAAACATCCTCAAAATCTACGCGAAGGTTTCTCCCTTCAAAATCCATCGATTCAATACCCGTTCCATACTCAATATGTTTTGGTTTCTCTTTGCAAAAAATTGCCACAGAAGAATAGCCTTTTTTCTGTGCAGAAAACCAATAATGATAAGGGTATCCTGCATTTTCAAATTCTGAAAGATCCAATTGTTCTTTGTGTGCTTTGGTTTCCTGAATGCAAATTACATCAGGATTTGAAGCAGACAACCACTCTAAAAATCCTTTCTTTAAAGCTGCTCGAATTCCATTGACATTATAAGATATTATTTTCATCTAGTTTAAAAAGATTGGTGTTTTCAAAAAAACCCAAGTTATTTGAATTTTTTCTTCAGTTTGTGTTTTAATTTTTTTCTTTCTCGGTGATAAAATTACAGCCAAACTAGCTGAAATTGATGAACTTATGAGGCTATTTTCTATATTGATAACAAAATCAAAAAAGAAAATGAAACTGAGTGTTAAAAACAAAAACGACTACAAAAGGTTTCTTTGCTAAATATTTCATCTTATATCTTCATTTCTGGGATTTCTCCGGCGATTACCAAGGTTGCTTCTGTGGCATTTTGAATCTCTTCTACCGAAACTCCTGGTGCTCTTTCTAGCAGATGAAAGGCATTGTTTCTTACTTCTAAAACTGCCAAGTTGGTCACCACTTTGGTGACACAACCAACACCTGTTAATGGCAAAGAACATTGCTTTAAAATCTTAGATTCTCCTCGTTTGTTGGCATGCATCATCGCCACAATAATATTTTCTGCAGAGGCAACTAAATCCATGGCACCTCCCATTCCTTTCACCATTTTTCCTGGAATTTTCCAATTGGCAATGTCTCCATTTTGTGCCACTTCCATAGCTCCTAAAATGGTTAAATCTACATGCTTCCCTCGGATCATAGAAAAACTGGTTGCCGAATCAAAAAAACTAGCTCCTGGAAGGGTCGTAATTGTTTGTTTTCCCGCATTGATAATATCTGCATCTTCCGAACCTTCAAATGGAAAAGGCCCCATACCTAAAACTCCATTTTCCGATTGAAACTCTACTTCAATATCATTCCGAACATAATTGGCAACCAAGGTTGGAATTCCAATTCCTAAATTCACATAAAAGCCGTCTTGAACTTCTTGTGCGATTCTTTTTGCGATTCCTATTTTATCTAACATAAAATTAATTTGATAATTTGATAATTTGATAATTTCCAACATGTGGAAAACTATCCCTTTGAAGAAGAATAATTTTGCTAATTATCATGATTCAACGTTAATTCTTTTACTATTTCTTTATTTTGTTTCGGATAAAATTCTGATGCCTTACAAAGTTTTAACCAATACTCCACCTCATCAGCCTCTTTCACTGGAATTTTAAACTTATCTATAAAATCACGCTTACTTTCTGCATTTTGACCCTCTCTTGTATGAACACCTTTAGAGGTTACACTTTTAAAAATTTGAGCGGCCATTTCAAATCTTTTTTGAACTTCTTACTAATTCTTTTTACGCACTGTTCTTTGCTCGATTCTTTTTTCATACTCTTTTCCTTGAAAGATACGTTGCACAAAAATGCCTGGAATATGAATGTTGTTTGGATCTAAAGTCCCGACTTCCACCAATTCCTCCACCTCAGCCACGGTAATTGTTGCAGCACCACACATATTTTGATTAAAGTTTCTTGCGGTTCCTTTAAACACCAAATTTCCTGCAGCATCTCCTTTCCATGCTTTTACAAAGGCAAAATCGGCTTTAAATGCGGGTTCTAAAACATGCATTTTACCATCAAAATCTCTAGTTTCCTTCCCTTCGGCAACTTCTGTACCATAACCTGCCGGTGTATAAAATGCTGGGAATCCTGCTTGTGCTGCCCTACATTTTTCGGCTAAAGTTCCTTGGGGGGTTAATTCAACTTCTAATTCTCCTGATAACATTTGTCGTTCAAATTCATCATTTTCACCTACATAAGAAGAAATCATTTTTTTGATTTGTTTGTTTTCCAATAACAATCCCAAACCAAAACCATCGACACCTGCATTGTTTGAAATACAGGTAACCGCTCTAACATTTCGTTTTACCAATTCCGCAATTGCATTTTCTGGGATACCGCACAAACCAAAACCACCCAGCATAAAAGTCATATTGCTTTGAACACCTTGCAAAGCTTCTTGTACGTTCTTTACTTTTTTGTTAATCATTGTTAATCGTTTAAGATGTAAAAAAAATTAAATTGTAATTTACTACTTCATTTTCGTAAGCATTAAAAATCTATATCTTCTTTAATCACTACTTTTTTAGGAACTTTCTCTCCTTCAAGCTCCTCTTCATCTTCGTCTTCTTGATCTCCGCAATTTATTTTTATAGATAACTTTTCTGGTTTTTCAAAATCTTCTTGACTGATATTTAAGGTAGGATCTGCATAACATTTCTTCATAAACAATGCCCACGACGGTAATGACATGGTGGCTCCTTGCCCTTTTCCAATGCCTTCAAAATGTGTGGAACGGTCTTCTCCACCTGTCCAAACACCTGTAGCCAAGTTGGGAACAATTCCCATAAACCAACCATCTGATTGATTTTGAGTTGTTCCTGTTTTTCCTGCAATCGGGTTTTCAAATTCATATGGAAAACCGGTAACAACATCGGGTAATGCGGTATAAGGAGTTCGCAAACGCTGCCCTGAACCAGATTCTGTAACTCCTTTTAACAAATCTAAAATTACATAAGAAGATTCTTCGCTTATCACTTCTTTTGTTTCTGGCGTAAATTGTGCTAAAATAGCTCCATTTTTATCTTCAATTCTTGTCAATATCATTGGACTTACACGCAAACCTTTGTTTGCGAAGGTTGCATAGGCGCTTACCATTTCCATTAGTGACAATTCTATAGCGCCTAAAGCTATGGATGGGTTCGCTCTAATTCTGGTTTCTATTCCAGCTAATTTTGCCAAACGCACCACATTTACGGGTTTCACCATATCTATCAATCGCGCAGACATAGTATTTATGGAACCTGCCAAACCTGCCTTCAAGGTGAGCATTCCACCATATCTGTCTCCAGAGTTATCGGGCCTCCACTCTTCTGGAATTCCGTATTTCCCTTTGGGAATTGTATAGTGTACATTTGGAAACGAATCGCAAGGAGACATTTTCAGTTGATTAATCGCAGTCGCATAAACAAACGGCTTAAAGGTAGAACCTACTTGTCTTTTTTGTTGCTGAACAGCATCGTACTTAAAATATTTATTATTGATCCCTCCAACCCATGCTTTTACATGACCCGTCTGAGGCTCTATCGAAAGCAATCCTGAACGTAAAAAATATTTGTAATATCGAATCGAATCCATAGGAGACATGATCGTGTCCAAATCTCCTTTCCAAGAAAAAACACGCATTGCTGTTTTTTTCTTAAAACTGGCATCAATTTCTTTGGCAGTTTTCCCTGCTTTTTTCATTCTTCGATACCGATCTGTATTTCGTTTCGCTCGTTGTAAAATAACGTTCACCGTTGAATCCTTAATGTCGTAAAAAGGAGCCATTTCGTTGTTTTTCTGTTCTTTAAAAAAATGCGACTGTAAATTGGCCATATGCTCTTTTACAGCCTCTTCTGCGTATTTTTGAATTCGAGAATCTAGTGTAACATGAATTTTTAATCCATCTTTAAAAATATCGTATTGTTCTCCATTTGCCTTCGGGTTTTTACGTACCCAAGTTCTCAATTGTTTTTGCAAATACGATCTAAAATACGTTGCGTATCCATCACTATGGCTTTCTGGAGTGAAATTTATTTTAAGTGGTAATTTTTGAAGAGAATCTTTTTCTTGAGAAGTTATAAATCCATTTTTTGCCATTTGAGCAAAGACCACATTTCTTCTAGAAAGAGATTTCTCTTTAGAAATTTCTCTATGAGGATTATATTGCCTTGGGTTTTTTAACATGGCAACTAGTATTGCGGCTTCTTGGAGATCTAATTCTTTGGCTTCTTTTCCAAAGTAAATTCTGGAAGCTGAACGAATTCCTGAGGCATTAAATAAAAACCCTTGCTTATTTAAATACATTGCAATAATTTCTTTTTTTGTGTATTGCCGTTCTAGTTTTACAGCAACAATCCATTCTTTTGCTTTTTGAAGGACTCTTTTAAAAATATTATTCGACGCTCTTTTTGTAAATAAGTTTTTTGCTAATTGTTGTGTAATGGTACTGGCTCCTCCTCCAGAGCCCATCTTTACGACAGCCCTAAGAGTTCCTCTAAAATCAATCCCAGCATGTTCGTAAAAACGTTCGTCTTCCGTTGCAATTAGTGCATCAATTAAATTCTGTGGTAATTCGTTATAGTGAATTGGAGTTCTGTTTTCTGTAGCATATTTACCGATGGTAACACCATCTGCAGAAATTACTTCTGTTGCTAAATTTATTTGTGGATTTTCTAGTTCTTCAAACGTTGGTAAATCTCCTAAAGAAGTTAAAAAAAACAATAAAAATATTGCTAAAATTCCGCTTAGAATTAAAAACCAAAAACCTTTGATATAGTTCTTAAAGTTTGTTTTTTTTTTACGTGCCATTTTACTTCGTTTTTTCAATACTAAATCCAACATCTGTAACTCCTTTCAATGCTTTTAAGCCTTCTGAAAAACCATTTTTTCGCATTGCTTGCCTTACATTGAAAGTGTATTCTCCAGAAAATGGAAATACTTTTTCTTCTTTATAAAATAATTTATTCTCTTTAATCTCAGTAAAACCCGTTCCTAAGTATTTGCCATTTGGAGCTGCCATTTTATACTCTAAGGTATCGATTACTTTGGTCTTGTTTGGAAAAACAAGTTCCGTAATGAGAAATAAATTACTGTATCTATACTCCTTATTACTTCGAATATGAATGAATAAATTTCGCTTTGCAATGGTATCTGTGATGGAAAAATCAAAACGTACATGCTCGTTTGAAATCCATGCATTATTTGGAACCGCCTTATACTTCGTGAAAACGGGCCCAGAAGTACAAGAATAGCCTACTAACAAGAGAATTAGTAAACTTAAAAACTTATTTTTTTTCTGAATCGTTTCCATTTTTAGGAGTATTGTTGTTCCGATTTCGATTGTTATTTTTTCTAGGTTTGTTGGTGTTTTTAATCGCCCCTTTTGGTTGTTCACCTGTTTTTTTTGCCTGAGGTTTTCTTTTTTGAGGATTCCTTTGTTGTTTTTTTGCTTCAGGTTTATGCTGATTTGGATTTCCAACAACCACTTTTTTCTTGTTCCTGTTTTTATTGTTTCTGCGCTTTTTTGTTTTTGGAACATCAAAACGGGTTAAACTATCTTCCCCAACTGCATCTTCGAAATTCACTTTTATTGGTACCTCTATCTCAGATTCATACTCTTCTAACGAGGAAGCTTTCTCATTATTTTTATTCAAGTCAATTATTTCTTGAACTTGTTCTAAAGTTAATAAAAACCACTTTGATCTTTCTTCTTTATAGGTGTACCAAAGATGTTGTTTAAAAATGTCCATCTTCACAAAAACAGCTGGCCCTTTTTCAGTTTTTAAAATAGTTTCCTGTTTTGGAAACGCTTTTAAAGCATCTAAATAAGTATCCAACTCAAAATTCAAACAACATTTTAGTTTACCACACTGACCCGCTAACTTTAAAGGGTTTAATGATAATTGTTGATAGCGTGCCGCTGAAGTGGTTACTTTTCTAAAATCGGTCAACCAAGTAGAGCAACAGAGTTCTCTACCACAGGATCCAACACCGCCCAATCGAGCTGCTTCTTGTCTTGCTCCCACTTGTTTCATTTCTACACGAATCGAAAAAGCACCTGCTAAATCTCGAATCAATTGTCTAAAGTCGATTCTTGTATCTGCTGTATAATAAAACGTTGCTTTGTTCCCGTCACCTTGATACTCTACATCGGACAATTTCATTTTAAGTCCTAAACGCCCTAAAATTTCTCTTCCTTTACGCTGTGTTTCAATTTCTTTTTCTCGTGAAGCTTGCCAAACATCAATATCTCTTTGGTTTGCTTTTCTGTAAATCTTTTTAATCTCTGAACTGTCTACAGAAATATTTCTTTTCTTCATTTGAACCTTTACAAGTTCTCCTGCTAAAGAAACAGACCCAACATCATGTCCCGGTGAACCTTCTACAGCTAAAATGTCGCCTATAGAAATTCTTAAATTTTCTGTGTTTTTATAAAATTCTTTTCTCCCGTTTTTAAAACGAATTTCAAAAATGTTAAATAATTCTTCTCCATTTGGCAATGTCATGTTTGACAACCAATCAAATACTGATAATTTTTCGCATCCGCCTGTAGCGCAACTTCCGTTACTTTTACATCCTTTAGGCACACCGTCTTTACCAGTAGCACAACTACTACATC